>Ga0207694_10004840_pt1 | contig 10452 bp, 8 predicted proteins | sample KBSC34metaG_FD_184353 | JGI IMG/M metagenome (GOLD analysis project Ga0207694, IMG submission 184353) | Corn rhizosphere microbial communities from Kellogg Biological Station, Michigan, USA - KBS C3-4 metaG (SPAdes) (version 2) | ecosystem: Host-associated > Plants > Roots > Rhizosphere > Soil...
GCTCGAGGATCTCGCGCGGAACAGGCCCCAGGTCCTGTTGGCGGCCGCGGCCAGAGACGGCCGAGCCGAGGACGAGGGGTGGCGCGTTCGCAAGGACGGAAGTCGTTTCTGGGCCGACGTCGTCATCACGCCGCTCGACCCTGGCGGCGCGCAGGGCTTCATCAAGGTGACCCGCGATCTGACGGCGCGACGGCAGACCGCGGAACGCCTGCGGCGAAGTGAAGCCGACCTGACCGCGACCCTTTACAGCATCGGCGACGGGGTGCTGGCCACCGACGAGAAGGGGCACATCACGCGGATCAACCCGGCCGCAGAGCGGTTGACGGGCTGGTCGGAGCGCGAGGCGATGGGACGGCCCATCGAGGAGGTGTTCGACATCATCAACGAGGTCACGCTGGCCAAGGCGCCCAATCCGGTCCAACGCGTGTTGGCCGAGGGTGTCGTGATCGGGCTGGCGAATCACACCGCCCTCATCTCGCGCGACGGGACGCGCCGCCCGATCGCGGACAGCGGCGCGCCGATTCGAGACGCCGAGGGCGTCACGCGGGGGGCGGTCCTGGTCTTTCGAGACGTCTCGAGGGAAAGGCAGGCCGAGCTGAAGCTGGAGCGGTCGCAGTCCGAGCTGCGAAGGAGCGAGGAGAGCCTTCGCGCCACGCTCTACAGCATCGGAGACGGCGTGCTCGCGACCGACGCAGACGCTCGCGTCACGCGCGTGAATCCGGTCGCCGAGCGCCTCACGGGGTGGTCCGAGGCCGAGGCGATCGGCCATCCCATCCAGGAGATCTTCAACATCATCAACGAGGTGACGCGGGCGGAAGCGATCAATCCGGTGCGGCGCGTGCTCGCCGAAGGGGTGGTGGTCGGTCTGGCCAACCACACCGCCCTGGTGGCGCGCGACGGCGTCGAGCGCCCCATCGCCGACAGCGGCGCGCCGATCCTCGATGCGGAGGGGAGGCCCATCGGGGCCGTGCTCGTGTTCCGAGACGTCACCAAGGAGCGGGCCGACGAGGAGGCCCTTCGGCAGAGCGAGGAGAAGCTGCGCTCGATGATCGCGAGCGTCCGTGACTACGCGCTCTACATGCTCGATCCGACAGGTCACGTGGTCAGCTGGAATCCGGGCGCCGAGCGGATCAAGGGCTACCGCGCCGAGGAGATCCTCGGCCAGTCGTTTTCGCGCTTCTTCACCGCCGAGGATCTCGCCGCGCAGAAGCCGGTGCGGGAGCTGGAGATCGCGGACCGGGAGGGGCACTTCGAAGACGAGGGCTGGCGGCTTCGAAAAGACGGAACGCGCTTCTGGGCCAACGTCGTGGTCACGCCGATTCGAGACGGGGACAGGCGCCTGGTGGGCTTCGTGAAGATCACGCGGGATCTGACCGAGCGACGAAAGCAGGAGGAGGAGCGGCTGAGGCTGGCTCAGGCCCAGGAGGCGATCAGGTTGAGGGACGAGTTCCTCTCCATCGCGTCACACGAGCTCAAGACTCCCCTCACCGCTCTGCAATTGTTGCTGCTGAACGTGCGAAAGCTGGTGGCGCGAGACGACGAACGCCTCGCCAGCAAGATCGAGCGCGCGCAACGCATCGGAGATCGGCTGGGGATGCTCGTCGAGGCCCTGCTCGACGTGTCCCGAATTGCCAGGGGCAGACTCAATCTCAACGTCGAGAGGTTCGACCTGGTCGACGCCGTCCGAGAGGTCTGCGAACGCCTCCGCGATTCGGCGACCAGCGCCGGGTGCGAGCTGTCGATCGTCGTCGATGGACCGATTCCAGGAAGCTGGGACCGGCTGCGAATCGAACAGGTGCTGATGAACTTGATCTCGAACTCGGTCAAGTACGCAGGCGGCAGCTCGATCCAGGTATCGCTCGAGCGCCAGGCCGATCAGGCCGTCCTCGAGGTGCGGGACCAGGGCCCGGGCATTCCCGAGGCCGACCTCTCCAGGATCTTCGAACGCTTCGAACGAGTGGCTTCGGCGCGTCACTATGGGGGCATGGGGCTCGGCCTCTACGTCGCCCGCCAGATCGCGGAGGCGCACAGCGGCACGATCACGGCCAGCAACCTCCCTGGCAAAGGCGCGCGCTTCACCGTTCGGTTGCCCGTCGACGGGCAGGCCCACCGGCTCACGCCTCGGTGAGGGAAGGTTAGGTCGGTGGCAGTCCCGGCCGAGGGAGTTGACACCACGGCCGGGCTGACTTGGTTTGCGTCAATCCCTGGTCGCCGGCAGGCGGCGCCAGCAGACGTACGACAGGGCCCACAGCACGCCCGTGGCGGCCGCCCAACTCCAGACCGAGGCGCCGTCGCCCACGGCCAGGTGCGCCAGCAGGGCCGAGGCGAGGTCGATGGCGAAGCCGGCGTAGGCCCATTCCTTCAGGCGTGACGGCACGGGCGCCAGCAAGAGCGCGACGCCGATGAGCTTGGCCCACGACAGCTCCACGCGGAGGTAGTCCGGGATGCCGAGGTGGTGGAACATCGCCGCCACCTGCGGCAGGCGGAGCTGAGCGTAGGCCGTGAAGGCCATCTGCAAGCAGAAGATCGCAGTGACCAGCCAGTAGGCGATCACGCGCCCCTTGAGCCTGGTGTTGGTGGTCTTGCCGGCGCCTTGAAGGCCGACCGGGCTTCGCAACGTCGATTCCATTTTGTCCCCTCCTCTCTCAGCGACGGGCCTGAACCATCTTCCATCCGTTGCCGGAGGGATCGCGGAAGCTCGCGTCCACGCTGCCGTAGCGTTCGACGGGCTCCTGCGTGAACTCCACGCCGCGGGCCTTCATGCCTTCGTAGGCGGCGCGGCAGTCGTCGACCACCAGCACCAGGGGGGGCATGGCCCCCTTGGCCACCGCCGCCCGCAGGGCCTTCGTGGTCTCGGCGTCGACCGCCGGCGGGCCGGGAAGGAACAGGCCCAGCTGGAACGAGGGCTGCTCCGGGTGCTGGACCGTCAGCCAGCGATAGTCACCGTTCCGAGCGTCGGTGTGGACGCGGAACCCCAGCTTCCCGACGTAGAACTCGTGTGCTTCGTCCTGATCTCGCACATACAAACCGACCAACTCGATGCCTTGGCTCATGGGACCTCCTCCGTTTCGTCTGGGTCCGTTGTATCCCCGGCCTGCCGGCGTCGCTTCTCCGAAACTGCGATCTTGAGGTCCGGCCGCTGGGCGGCGGCCACGAAGCAGGCGGGCACCCGCCCGAGCTCGTGTCCGGCGGCGCGCTCGCGGGCGCGGACCGCGCCCGGGCTGTCGCCGGTGACGTCTCGGAAGGTTCGCCCGAACGTGCCCAAGCTGCCCCACCCGGTGTGGAAGGCGATCTCGGTGACGGACATCTCCGTGTCGCGAAGCTGGGTGGTGGCCCGCTCGACGCGCCGGGAGAGCAGGTAACGGTGGGGTGGGACCCCGAAGGCCTGCTTGAACGACCGCGCGAAGTGGGCTTCGGACACCCCGCTCACGCGCGCCAGGCGGCTGACGGGCCACTCCTCGTGGGAGGCCGCGTCCATGCGGTCCTTCGCGCGCAAAAGACGGCGCAGGAGGTCGGGATCCTGGCTGGTGAGGTCGTCGCTCACGGCGGCTGATTATGCACCAGGGTCGCGACCGCGGCCGGGGCCCGGGCCGGCGCGAACGTCGCGGGGCCCGGGCCACGAAGGTACAATCGTCGCATGAGGATTTTGGGCTGTGCCGGCCTGATCGGGCTCATGCTCGCCGGCTGCAGGGAGAGCAACGGGAACGGTCGGGGAGCAGGCGGAGCCGCAGCAGGCGGAGACGCAGGGACGGCCGGAGCCGCAGGGACAAGCGGAGCCGCAGGGACAAGCGGAGCCGCAGGGACAGGAGGAGCCGCAGCAGGCGGAGACGCAGGGACGGCCGGAGCCGCAGCGGGAGTTGGAGGAGCGGGCGGCGCGACGACGTCGCCGCCCAAGAAGGTCGCCGACTGCTCCCGGCTGGCGGCGCCCGGCGTCTTCGAGGAGATCACCCCGGGAGAGGTCCGTACGACGATCGGCCAGAAGACGTCCGACGGACAGACCAAGGGGGGGCCCTTCGCCATGGCCGTCGATCCGGTCAACCAGGGGACCGTCTACTCAGGCACGTTGTTTCAAGGCGTCTGGAAGACCACCGACTGCGGCGCAACCTGGACCAAGATCGCCACGGGGATGAACGCGGACGACGTCAACCGCGGCATGAACTGGACGTTCGCCGTCGATCCCGTCGAGCCCGAAACCGTGTACACCAACTCCGGTTACGGCTCGAACGGTTTGTTCAAATCGACCGACGGTGGCGTCAACTGGACCGACATCTGGTCGAAACGCTCGCAACCGGAGCTCGGCAAGGCGTTCCAGTACAACTTCGCCAACGTCATCGCGCTCGATCCCGCCGATCACCGGCACATCCTGCTGACGTTCCACGAGATGTGCCTGCCGCCGCACGCCAGCACCTGCATCGTCGAGAGCCGCGACGCCGGCGCCACCTGGGAGATCCACGACGGCAAGCCGGGCTGGAACGGCGGCGAGGGGCAGGTGATCTTCTTCCTCGAGAGCTCGACCGCGTGGCTCTGGGGCTCGCAGACCAACGGCTTCTGGCGCACGCCCGACAGCGGCCAGACCTGGGAAGAGATCCCCGGGATGACCACCAGCCACCTTCAAGGGTCGCAGCTGTTGCGCACCCGCGACGGCACCTTCTTCGTGGCGGGCGCCGACGGCATCTGGCGCAGCCCCGACGGCAAGGCCACCACCTGGCAGCTGATCGCCGGCACCGGCCCGATCGTGGGCGGCCTGGTCAGCGACGGCACCAACATGTACGCCAGCACCTGCTACTTCGGCGACTTCTGCGATCAGCCCCGCTACCTGACCTCGCCCGAGAGCGACGGCCGCGCCTGGACCGCCCTGGCCAACGTCCCGAAGCTCTCGCAAGGCGGAAACCTCGGCTACGACCCGGCGCACAAGCTGCTCTACTCATCGAACCTCGCTGCGGGCCTCTGGCGCGTCGTCGTTCCGTAGCCGCCTCGGATCGAAGTCCCAGATACGCCTCACATGTGATTCTGCTTACAGCCCGTCCCCGCCGAAAGGCGATAAATCTGCGCGAGGCTCATGGACAACTGGCAGCCCGAGTAAGACGATCCGTTTGGCCCACGATGACACCCGACGATTTCGAAAACGAGCTCCACGCCGCCGTGGGGAAGCCCCGAGCAGAGTGGCGTACTCGTTCGGTCGGCCATTCGGTGACGAGGGAATTGGTCAAGGAGCCGGGGGCGCACCGAACGTCATGGGCGGAAGCATTCATCACGCTGAGCTCCCCGCAGTCCATCAAGCTGACCGTCAAGATGAATCTCATGCAGGGCGATCTCAATGCGGCCGACTACGGGCGGCTCAGCGGTTTGGCGCTGACCGGCATCCGCCGCTACTGGTCCCGAACCGTGACCCTCGGGAACACTCCATTCGTCGTCAACGTCCAGGCGATCCACGACGCTAGAAATGGGATCGACGCCAAGTTGCGCATCGAAAAGGACGCGAAGTACGCGCGCTCCTACAATATGGCGATTCTGTGGCTCGACGCGAGGTTCATCTACAACCCCGGATACTTCAAGAACCCTGTCGATGCCGACCAGGACTTCATGGAGACGTGCGCGCATGAGTTCGGCCATTCCGTCCTGATGGAATTCGGTGGAATTGGCAGATCGTGGACCCATGAGGGCTCGACATCGATTCTTCAGTCCGTCAAGGGGTCGACCCCGGGCTACCCTTCGAACGGTGAGATCAATCTGATGAGATACTACGACGATGCCAAGCAGTCGGTGACGCCGACCAGGCTGGCCGCAGCGTCGAAGGCAAGCGAGTTCGACGTGAAGTCTCTCATATGGATGAGCAAGCTCACGTTTTGAGCCGCGCTCCGACGCCGGCTCGGCTCAACGAGAGAGTCCGCGCTGGCGCCCTTGGAACGCTTCTGTCCGCCGCCTTGGCGTGGCCGGTGCTTCTGGCTCACACCTCCTGCTTGTCCACCGAAGTGGCACTCATCAGCGTGCGAAACGAAACGGCAACGAGTGTCCACGTCCGAGCTCGACTCCGCGGATACGACAACTACGAAGACACGTTCGATCTCGCCCCCGCCGAGGAGCGCGCGCTCGTCAAGTACGAGGAAGGCCGCGCCCACGTCGACCCGGTAGGAAAGAGAGTCGACGGCATCGAGGTCGTGACCTCCGCGGGGTGCGTCGCGAGGGTCGACGATGGTGCCCTGGAGAAAGCCTCGACCCGCGAGTCGGGCGCCCGTCGCTGGACCGTGCATGTCCTTCCCGACGCCGTCGCGGCCGCCCGCTGCCCAGCCGCATCACCTGCCGGTGCCGTACCGTCCGCCCGTCCCGGCGAGAGAGCTCCGTGATGTTGAGGGCTCTGCACGACGCGGCTCGAATGCTGGGCGAAACGGCGCCGTTCTTTCGCCTGTTGTTCCCGCTGCTCGCGCTGGGCGGCTCGGCGCTGTTCTTCTGGTACGGATGGCAGGGGATCGTGAAGCGCCGCACCCCGCTGTTTGGCCGCACACTGGCGGGCAGGCTGAACCGGGCCTGGGTGAGCGGAGGAACCGCCGTCTTCGTTGGTGTTTGCCACGTCGTGGTGGGCGTATTCGTCCTGGCGCTGCTCGCTCCGATGGCAGCCGCGATGTGGGGGCTATGGTAGCGGATGCAGGCGTCGACCACCCGAGGATGGTGCTGACCTTCGAGAACGCGCCGCTTTGGCGCTCCAGAAATACGTCGTCGCGCTAGGACCTCGTCCGGCGTGTATTGATCGCGGCTGGCGCCGTGGATATTGCGCGACGGCGAGGCGCGAGGACGGCGAATCGCTCGGCATCGGACCTAGTCAGCGGAGACCGCCCACTCCGTGACCTTGATCAAACCGGATATCGCCCGAGAAGAAGCCCTGCAATCTGTTGCTTCGTTCGCAACTCGATGTTGATAGAGTTGCCGTCACCATGGCAGCCGATCTGAAGACGACCCGAAACATCATGGTGACCACGCCCTTCCCGCCCGAAACCATGGCGCTCGAGCGCATGGATGGCCAGGAGGCTCTCGGTCAGCCGTTCTCGTACGAGCTGTCGCTGGTCAGCACCGATGGGGCGATCGACCTGTCGAAGCTGATCGGGCAGCCGATGACGGTGACCTGTCGGCTGCAGGATGGCGGCACGCGCTACTTCAACGGGATCGTGACGCGCGCGCAGCACCTCGACTTCGAGGGTCGCTGGGCGCGCTACGCGGTGACGCTGGAGTCCTGGCTGGCGCTGCTGGACACGGGCGCGGACTGCCGCATCTATCAGAACTCGTCGATCCCCGACATCATCATGGAGGTCTTCCGGCGCGCCAGCATCTCGGACTTCGAGGACACGCTGGATCACGGCAGTTATCCGCAGCTCGAGTACTGCGTTCAATACCGGGAATCGGACTTTCACTTCGTGAGCCGCCTGATGGAGCACGAAGGCATCTACTACTTCTTCAAGCACGCCAAGGACAAGCACACGTTGGTGCTGGCCGATTCCCCGAACGCGCACACGCCGGCCAAGGGCTACGAGACCCTGGAGTATCGCTACCCTCCCCGCGCCGGCGCGGAGCACCTGACGTCCTGGGTCGTGGGACAGAAGCTGCGCGCGGGTGGCTTCGCGGCGACCGACTACGATTTCAAGCAGCCCCGCAAGACGCTGTTGAGCGCGATCAGCCTGCCCAAGTCGCACCCGCTCGCCGACTTCGAGGTGTTCGACTATCCGGGCGATTATCTGACCAAGGCCCAGGGCGACACGCGGGTCCGCGCCCGCCTGCAAGAGCGGCAGAGCGAGTACGAGCTGGCCCTGGCCGGGGGCGACGCGCGGGGCATCGGCGCGGGCGATCTGTTCACGCTCAGCAACTTCCCCCGCCCGGATCAGAACAAGAAGCACGTGATCGTCAGCGCGCAGTACAGGCTGCACGCGGGCGACTTCGAGAACGACAGCGGCGACCAGGACGAGTTCATGATCCGCCTGGCCGCCATCGACGCCAACGTCCCCTATCGGCCCCCGCTGCGCACCAGCAAGACCCGCGTCGAGGGTCCTCAGACCGCGACGGTGGTCGGCGAGGACGGCGCCGAGATCTCCACCGACCTCTACGGCCGCGTGAAGGTGCAGTTCCACTGGGACCGCTACGGCATGTCGGACGAGCACAGCTCGTGCTTCGTCCGGGTCGCCCAGGTGTGGGCCGGCAAGCAGTGGGGCGCCCTGTTCGTCCCCCGCATCGGCCACGAGGTCGTCGTCGACTTCCTGGAAGGAGATCCCGATCGGCCGCTCATCACGGGCAGCGTCTACAACGGCGACAACATGCCGCCCTACCTGGAGAAGAACAACGCCACCGAGACCGCCACGCAGAGCGGGATCAAGACGCGCAGCACGCCCAAGGGGGGGCCCAACAACTACAACGAGATCAAGTTCGAGGACAAGAAGGGCAAGGAGGAGCTGCACATCCAGGCGGAGCGCGACCAGAGCACCCACGTCAAGCGCAACCAGACGATCTCCGTCGACGGCGATCGCAGCGTCAGCGTGGGCGGGAACGAGTCGATCACCGTCACCAAGAACGAGACCCAGACCTACAAGGCCGAGCGGAAGATGACGGTGACGCTGACCAACACCGACGAGGTCTTCAAGCTGCACAAGGGCACCTACCACCTGGGACGCACCGAGGTCGTCGAGGGTGCCGAGGACAACCTGACGGTCACCGGCCAGGACAAGAAGGTCACCGTCAGCAACAACTACATGGAATCGGCCGGCGTCCAGTACCAGGTGAAGCAGGGGGAAAACACCATCACCCTGCAGAAGAAGATCGCCATCGTCAACGACGGCAAGTGCAGCATCACCCTGGAGGGGCCCAAGGCCACCATCGACGCCCCCTCGGAGATCGCCATCACCTGCGGCGCCGCCTCGATCAAGCTCAGCTCGGACGGGACCATCTCGATCACGGGCGTCACCGTCAAGATTGGCAACGCCAACAACAACGCCGCGTTCGAGCCCGCCGGCACCACCGTCAACGGCGTGAAGATCAGCTCGTCGTCGGTCGGCCTGCACGAGATCGCCGGCGCCCTCATCAAGATCGGCTGACCGGTGCGCAAGCTCGTCGCCGCGCTGCAGACCCGCACCGAGGCGTTCCTCGCCCAGCGAAAGAACGTTCTGCTCGTGGTCCGCGCCGGGGAGGCCGAATACCTGCCCCTGGTCTCGGTGGTGGCCGGGATCGAGAGCGGCGGGTCGCCCGACGATTTCCTGCTCTTCGCCGATGAGTTCCACAGCCCGGCCCAGTACGCGACGGCGCTGGTGCAGAGCTTGGGGGCGCGCTACGCGGTGATCGGGCCCGCTCTGCAAAAGGAAGGCATGGACGTGCCTGCCGAGCTTCCGCCGGCGCTGCGGGACGAGCGCCGCCCGCCGGTCGATCGGGTGCGGGACCTCCTCGTGTTCGAGCGCGGCCTGCTGGCCGACCTCGAGGCGTCGCGCGTCGTCGTGGCCCTCCTGCCGCCGCGCATCGCCGACCCGACGCTGTACGCGCGCTTCGTGATGGCGCTGGTCGAGCACGAGATGCCGCAACCGTGGTGCCACCACATGCGTTTCGTGGTCCGCGAGGACGCGGCGCGCGCCCTGCTCAGCGAGCACGCCCGCAGCCTGCCCCGCACGGAGTTCTACGCCCCCGACTTCAGCCAAGCGGCGGTCGCCAAGTCGGTCGAGGATGAGGCGTACGACGAGAGCTTGCCGCTGCCGGCGCGGATGCAGGCGCTTCTGGTCAGCGCCAGCATGGACTACGCCCATGGCCGACTCCGCGTGTCGGCCGAGAAGTACGCGCTGCTCACCCGGTATCACCGCGCGATGGGCCCGCCGGTGATGCTGGCGCTCAGCCTGAACGGCGGGGGCGAGGTGCTGGTGCGCGCGGGGAAGCCCGCCGAGGCGCAGAACCAGTTCGAACGGGCGCTGGTGCCGGCCATCGAGGCCCAGAACACGTCGGCGCTGATCAACATCACCTTGAACCTGGCCAACCTGCACCGGCAGCAGGGCCGGTGGCAGCCGGCCTACGATCACTACGTCGCGGTGTCGGGCCTGGCCAAGGTCCAAGTGAACGCGCAGCTCCAGCTTCGCTGCCTCGAACAGATGGGCTTCTGCCAGTACAAGCTCAAGGACACCAAGAAGGCGTGGGAGCACTGGCAGGCCGGGGCCGAGCTGGCCCGAGGCGTGGGCGCCCGCGAGGACCTTCTGGACTGCCTGCAGCGGATCCGCGAACTCTACAAGGAGCAGGGGATGGCCGCGCGCGAGCGCGAGGCGAGCATCGAGGTGGCGGCCCTGGAGCGCCAGGGCGTGAAGGTTTATCCGGCTTGAGCTTCGAGGCGCTTTCTCAGACGGTGGACAACACGATCTCGGCGGTGAAGAACGCCGTGCCCACCGAGGAGTCGTTGAAGAACCCGGTCCGCGCGGTGATGAACGTGACCGGCGCGATCTCGAG
>Ga0207694_10004841_pt1 | contig 10451 bp, 9 predicted proteins | sample KBSC34metaG_FD_184353 | JGI IMG/M metagenome (GOLD analysis project Ga0207694, IMG submission 184353) | Corn rhizosphere microbial communities from Kellogg Biological Station, Michigan, USA - KBS C3-4 metaG (SPAdes) (version 2) | ecosystem: Host-associated > Plants > Roots > Rhizosphere > Soil...
AGAAGCCGCGCAACACTCCCGCGCCGTAAAAAATATTCGTTACCGCCAACAACGGCAGCGCGCGCAGGCCGGCCAAGAAACTCGTTCGCGCCATCACTGCGAATGATTGGACCAAAACTGCCAATAGATACAGCGCCAATGGAATTGACAGTGCGAGCGACCACAAAGGCGGCAAAATAAAAGAGAAAATTAACAGCGCCACCAAATACAAACAAAACGCCGGCGGCACGAAATTGATAAAAGATCCCATAGTGGGATTCAGCCGAAACTGCTGCGCCCGCCCGCCGCCGTACGAATACAACATCCTCGCAAATGACTTGAGGTTCGAGCGTGGCCGCCGATGCACGATCATCTCCGGATCGTAAAGCAGCTTGCCGTGTTTTTGCACCGCTTCCATCAGCGCGTTTTCTTCATTCGGATAGAGCGATTCATTGAACCCGCCGGATTCCAGCAACACATTGCGACGCGACACCAGATTACACGAGATCAACTCCTTCTCGTTCGATTCACGCAATTTTCCGACGGAACGATACCGCGCACAACTCGGACCGAATGCCAGCCAGCTTCCCATGACATTCGCGAACGTTCTCTCAATCGTCGGCGCGTCGTCGGGGCAAATATTCGGGCCTCCGACCATTTGCACTTTTGGATCGGAGAAGTAAGCCACCGCGCGCTTCAAATTCCCTGGCAGCGGCACGGAATCGTCATCCAAAAAATAAATCAACTCACCCTTCGCGGCGCGGATGGCCGCGTTGCGTTTCATGGAGGGAAAAGTCGCCAGGTCCGTGCTGCGCACGACGATGATTTCCAGTTTTTCGCGGGGGTAATCCAACAGTTTGCTGGCGGCAGCCGAGCGTGCTTCCGTTTTCGCCGGATGCACAGGAATGATCACGCTGACCAATGGATACTCGTTCGCCATGTAAACAGTTTACGAGGTGCGGAATGGGCTTCCAAGTGGAAAAGCGGAACCGAAGGCCAAAGTCCAAAGTCCAAAGTCCAAAGTCCAAAGTCCAAAGCGAGAAATCCGAAGGAAGCTCCAGTCCGTTGGTTCTTCGGAATTCGGACTTCTTTCGGATATCGGCCCTCGGATTTCGGATTTCAGTCTCCTATCTTCTATTTCCTAACTCCCAACCCCCACATCCCCCTCCCCATTTCCTCCGTGCAAAACCAGAGAAACCGTGGCACGTTTTGGCAGATGCAAAACGTCACCACCGTCGAGCTAACCCGAGATTGCGACGCCGTGCGGATTCCCGCCGGCGACACCGTCATCCTGCCAGCCGGCACGCCGGTGGACATCACTCAAACGCTCGGCGGCACCTACACCGTGCACGCCCAGGGCGGATTGTTTCGTATCGCCGCCAAAGACGCCGACGCGCTCGGACTTGAAGCCGCTTCCGATCCGACGCCTGAAACGGCCCTGCTCGCCGGTGAGCTGAACGAAGAATTGATTTGGTCGGCTTTGCGCACCTGTTTTGACCCCGAAATTCCAGTCAACATTGTCGACCTTGGCCTCGTTTACGACATGAAGGTCACATCGCTGCCGAGCGGCCGCAGTTCAGTCGCAGTTAAGATGACTCTGACGGCCCCCGGTTGCGGTATGGGAACCGTGATCGCCGGGGATGCGCAACAAAAGATTCAAGCGCTACCCGGCGTGGAAGAAGCGCTCGTCGAGATAGTGTGGGATCCGCCATGGCATCATTCCATGATTTCCGAACAAGGCCGGAAGATTTTGGGTCTCGATTAAAGCTATTGCTTCTTCGGAGCCGTATCCGTCTCGTAAATGATCGCCTGAAACGAGGCAATGTCCTTGTACTTATCTTTCGGCAACTCAATCAGGCATGAGCCTAATTGCGTCTCCTCACCCGGCTTCATGCCTTCATCCCCAAACGATCCTTGCCCGGCCGAGCCAATCAGATTTTTGTCTTTGTCAAAAAATGCCACGTAGTAGCGAATAAACATCGGCTTGGCGCCGGTGTTCTTGACCTTCACACCCGCGAAGACTGTTTCGCTGCCGAAGAAATCACCGGCATGCCAATCGGTCGTTGCCTTCACCACATTCCCGAATTCTTTTTTGAACGCATCTTCCGCAAACATGGATTCCGAATATTTCAATTTGATGTCCCCTTTGAGCACGGATTGCGCTTGAAGTGACATCGCAGCCAACATGACGAATAAAGAAATGGTCCATTTCATAGTGTTGATAAGTGAGTTATTCTTCCGTGCCAAAGTGATACCATGCCGCGCCCAAGACTCAAGCCCCTTGTGGCACGGGCGTCCCGCCCAGGCGAATCCAGTCCGACATCCGACACCCCATTGCTCAGGCGCAAAAACCTGCGATGTTTTTGGAACAACGCTTGCAAACGTTAAAGGAAAATCCGGCAGAAATTCGTCGCATCAAAACTGAGTCACCGCTGTCCCATTCGGGAACGTTGTAAATGAAAAAAACGGTTTACTGAAGCGTTTGCGCTGGCTCTGTTTCTGCTAATAACTGCGAAACCAAACAGGCAAGTTGTGAAACCTTTTCTAAAATTCATCGCGCTGCTTCTCCTCGTTCCCGGTGCCGCGCGCGCGGAACGCATCAATCAGGAAGGCCGCATCCTTGGTCCCGTATCCACCGTCACAAACGCCATTTTGTTTAACACCAATTACGCCGATGCGGTGGTCTCGAACATGCAAATCTTTCCGGTGACCAATCCGTGGAATGAAGATATTTCGCGCCGGCCGCTGTTGCCGAATTCCGACGCGATGATCGCGCAAATCAATTCCGACGTCGGTTCCTCCCATCGCGGACTCGAATTATTTCAGGAGATGAATTTCGTGCTCGTGCCCGACACGCAGACGCTCGTGTCCAACAAGTTTGTCACCTATGCCGGCGATTCCGATTTGAACGGCGGCATTTACCCCTACGGCCTCTATCCGACGCCGACGAATATGCCGATCGAGGAATGGCCCACCGGCACCGGCTCACAAACCTTGCTGCAATGGCAGACCAACAACAACGCCGATGACCGCCATTCCATCATCGTTCAACCGGGCAAAGGATTACTTTACGAAACGTGGAAAGCGTTGCGCAAAGGCACCAATTGGCAGGCCGCCAACGGCGCCATTTTCAACCTGAACTCAAACGCACTCCGAGAAGACGGGTTAACCTCAGGTGACGCGGCCGGCTTTCCGATGTTCCCCGCGCTGGTGCGTTACGACGAATGCCAACGCGGCATGGTGGAGCACGCCTGCCGACTGGTTGTGGTGCATTCCCGCTCCGAACACATTTATCCCGCCACGCACGACGCCGGGTCTGTCGATGCCTCGCAAACCAATTATCCCGCCATGGGCCAGCGTCTGCGCCTCAAGGCGAGCTTCGTGATTCCCGCGAATTGGACAAAGGAAGAGAAAGCGCTCGCGTTGGGCCTGAAGAAATACGGCGCGATGGTCTCGGACAACAGCAGCTCATTTTTTTCCATCTCCATCACGCCGGATAATCGCTGGGGCAATGCCTTCGCGGATATTGCCAACGCGCAAATCGGCATTACCAACTTCGAGGTCGTTGACACCACGGGCCCGAACGAAGGCCCTCGCTCGCCTGGCGCTCCCATCGCCTATGCCGGCCCGGACCAAAACGTGTCGGTCGGAAGCACTGTGCCATTGCCTGGCGTTGTCACGTACAGCAACACTCCGCCAGTGGTTTCCTGGAAGCTTTATTCTGGACCGGGAGCGGCGAACTTTTCCAACACCTCACAGACCAACACCAGCGTGAGTTTCACTTCGCCGGGCGTTTACACATTGATGTTGAGCGCGGATGACTCAGTGCACGCAGTGGCCTATGACGCCGTGGTGATTACGGTCACCAACGGCATCGGGCTGAGTCTTTCCATCAATGGCACAAGCGCGAATCTGAGTTGGATGGGAGGTTCGCCGCCTTACGTGGTGCAGCAGGCGGATTCTTTTCCGGCAAGTTCGTGGTCCGGCATCACGACTACGAGCCAGACGAGCGCCAGCATTCCCCTTTCGGTCAGCAACCGATTCTATCGCGTGCTGGGAGTCGGGCCTTGATCACCCGGCGGAGTGGTGGAGTTTTGCCCCGCAACCTTCCAGCCGTCCGGAGTTTCCACAAGATACAATGGCGTTTCCTGAGCCTGGCCGTCGACGTATATCCAAATGATTCGTTCGTGCTCGGAAACTGATTCGCGATCCACGATCCGAAATCCGGTCGCATCCTTCATTTCCAACGGGCCAACATCGGCGAAGCTCCCATCAACCAACGCTGATTCCATTTCATCCTGCAAATCCGGCGCGAGACTTTCATAGTAACTATCCTCGTCGCCCTGGCTGATAGCCCAGGTTACCGATTCTACGGCGTCTTCGGGCGTATCAAACCCGGCGAACTTCCAGGAATCACGCGGGTAAATATCACCGGGCGGCACATCTGGCGGCGCATTGCTGGCCATGGTGCTCCGCGCCGCGGATAATTGCGCGCGAAGACGGCGCATTTCCACGCGCATCGATTGCAGGTCGTTCGTGCGGTTCCGGAGCCGCCGCACTTCATCGCGCAATTTCCCAAGCTCAGCCAATTGCACCTCCGCCAGGGGCGTGTTGGCCTGCGCAACGATATTGGAAAGCCGATTGTTATCCACTTCCAGAACAGCCAATCGCGAAAGCAACTGGCGCGACGCATCCGCCTGCTCGCGCAAATGGCGGTTCGCCTCCAACTGCATTCCCCAAAGCGCCGCCATGACCGCCAATGCGACGATCAACGCTGCGCCAAAGAAAACTCTGCGTCCGGCCATGCGCCCAGTTTATGAGATGAAGGATTCAATTCAAGTTTTGGGATGCTCTTTCGTTCTTAGGGAGCTTGCTTGTCGGTGATTTTCCATTCGCCGCCGATTCGCTGCAATACCGTAGGGTTAAAAGAATCGAACCGAACCTTCCCCTCGTCATTTGGACGGTCTGTGTAAAGAGTAAGGGCGATCTGGTCATCCGATAAAGCCTTCCGTTCCACAATGCGAAAACCGGTCGTTTTAGTTTTGCTCCAGTCTTCCGAAAGATTCCTTTGCTCGAATAGCTTTTCCAGATCGGGGCGCATCTCCGGAGAGAAAGCCTGCATGAGCGCCGCGTTGTCTCCATTCACTTGGGCCCAAAACAATGTTTCGACTGTCGCTTCAGGGCTGGCATAACCTCGAAAAGCCCAGGATTTTCGCGGATGAATGTCCTGGGGCAAGGCGTCTTCTGGCCGCTTCCTTTGAGGACCGTCCGTCTGACGAGGAGCGCGCGCCTCGCTTAACGACGCACGCAGCTTCTGATTGGCGTCGACCAGCACCGCAATCTGATTCGTTTGGGCGCGCAACTGAGTCGCTTCATCGCGCAGTTTTACCAATTCGCTGTTTTGTTCGTCTGTTAGCCGTTCACCGATTGCCGCCGGCTCGGCAACGTCCGCAAACTGCTTCAACCCCGCCAAGTTTTGTCGTAGGCGATCATTGCCCTCGCGCAAACTTGCGTTCCCGGCGTATTGCCATCCCAGAATCAAGCCAGTGACAGCAATCACGATGAGGGCGATGATGAGCTTGAGTTTTCCCATGGTATTTCGACCGGCCTCGGACCGGCGCGTTTCGCGATATTTGCCGCTCTAACGTGCCGTGTCAACCGTGTGCCCTCGAAAAAAACTCGTTGTGCTGCCTTTGCCGCTCGCGCTGAAATGCGCTCTACGTTAGCTTTTCAGCAGTGCGACTCTGGACTGTACATCCAAAATATCTCGACGCCAAAGGGCTCGTTGCGCTTTGGCGCGAGGCTTTGCTGGCGCAAAAGGTCTTGCGCGGTCAGACCAAAGGCTATCGGCACCATCCGCAACTAATCCGATTCCAGGCGCACGCCAAACCCGTTGCTGCGGTCGGGGCCTTTCTCAAGGTCGTCCACGAAGAAGCGACACGCCGGGGCTATACCTTCGATGGTTCAAAAATCGCCGAGTGCCGCGAAACCATCGTGTTGGAGGAAACCGAAGGGCAATTGCGTTACGAATGGGAACACTTGTGCCGAAAACTGAAGACGCGCGCCCCGCAAGTGCTGGCCGCGCACCAGAAAGTTTCCTCCCCGGAGCCGCACCCGATTTTTCGCCTCATTCGCGGCGAGGTGCAGGATTGGGAAATCAGACTTGTTTCGTCAACGAAACCCCCAGTTTCAAAAGCTTCTGCACGTCCGCATCGGACTTCGCCTCGGAGTAAATCCTGAGAATCGGCTCCGTACCGGAACCGCGCAGCATCAGCCACGAGCTGTCCTCGGCCACGAACTTCACGCCGTCGTATGATTTCACTTCCGCCAAAGGCGAGCGCAGCAATTTAGTTGGCGGATTTTTCTTAAGAAACTCCATCAACGCGCCACGTTTCTCCAACGGGAAATGCGTATCAATGCGCCCATAACGATGCGGACCAAATTGCTTTTCCAATTTCGCGGCGAGCTGGTTTATTGACACGCGCTCCGTCGCCAGCATTTCGAGCAACATCAACCCGGCGGCAATGCCATCGCGCTCGGGGATGTGGCCGGGGAACCCAATGCCGCCGCTTTCTTCCGCCCCGAGCAAGACGCCGCCCTTGAGCATTTCCGCGCACACGTATTTGAAGCCCACGCCCGTTTCGACAAGTTCCAAGCCGTACTCCGCGCACATCTTGTCCACCATCGATGTCGTCGTCAGCGCTTTCACGACGCGGCCTTCGCCTTTGCGGTTCACGACGAAATGACGCAGCAACAGACAAATGATTTGATGGGTGGTAAGCAGATTTCCGCGACCATCCATGCCGCCCACGCGATCGGCATCCCCATCCGTGACGAGGCAAATATCGTGCGGATGTTTTTTCAGGTAGGCCGCGCTCTTGACGTAATTGCTCGCAATCGGCTCCGGATTGATGCCTCCGAACAGCACGTCATGTTTCGCGTCCAACGTCGTCACCTTGCAGGTCGTGCCCGCGAGCAATTGTTCGAAGCAACCCGCGCCCACGCCAAACAAAGCCTCGTGCGCGAAACGCAATTTTGATTTGGCGATGAGCTTGAAGTCCACCAAGCGCTTCAGCGCTGCGTAATGCGCCGGACGCACATCTTTCACCACAACCTGCTTCGATTTAATCGCTTCGTTGAGATTCTTTGACCGAACCGGATTGCGATCCAGATAGCCTTCAATCGCCTGGCACTCTTCCGAACTGCTGGACCCGCCATAATCCGATTTCAATTTGAACCCGTTGAAAATCGGTGGATTATGGCTCGCCGTGATCATCACGCCGCCAATCGCGCCGTGATCCTTCACCGCGAACGAAACCGATGGCGTCGGCGTCGGCTCCGGGGTCAAAACGATCTGAAAATCATTTCCCGCCAGGACTTCGGCGGAAGTCTGTGCGAACCGATCGGAAAAAAACCGCCGATCGTATCCGATGACCACTTTCCTTTCTGCCTTCTTCTTTCTACATTCTTCCTTCCAATAATCTGTCGCCGCCTGCGCCACGCGCGCCACGTTCGCGAACGTGAAATCCTCCCCAATTACCGCGCGCCAGCCATCCGTGCCAAATTTAATTTGTGCCATGCGCGAAGTATCGGCGGAGCGGAATCCGCCCGGCAATGGAAAAATCACCCGAGAGCATTTCCTAGAACTCTAAAATCAGTAGATAATCGGCGTGTCGTAATATTTGCCTACGGCTCCATCCAGCCCATCCAATTTTAAGGTCGAGGTCTTATGCGTGGGCTTGGTGGCGCAGCCCGTATCGATTAAGACGTTCAAAAGGCACGCAATCGCAAGAGTCAACAAAGGGAAGCTAATCGCGAAAATTTTCATTTTCATGCACCATTAGACGGGAAGCCTTTTTAAAATACTTCCGCGGAACTTAAACCGCCAAATCCGCCAACGCCGGATCGTGCGCGTTCACGATCTTGCGCATCTTCCGGACCGCGGCTTTCATGCTGCGTTGATGGAAAATGGTTGTGCCACTGACAAACACGTTTGCACCCACCCGCGCGCATTCCGCGCAGGTCTCAAAATTAACTCCGCCGTCCACTCCAATATGAAAGTTCAGCTTCCGCTCTGCGCGCCACGCCGCCGCCTGCTGGATTTTTGGCAGCGTTTCATAAATGAATTCCTGCCCACCAAATCCCGGCTGCACGGTCATCACCAATAGCGAATCGATTTTATCCAAATACGGCAACAAGTTCGAAGTTGTGGTCTGCGGATTGATGGCCAGTCCGGCTTTTTTGCCGAATGATTTGATCTTCCACAATAATTGCGGCACCTGATCGCCCAGCTCCACGTGCACGATCATCTGGTCCGCGCCGGCTTGCACGAACGGTTCGAAAAGAATATCCGGCTTTTCACACATCAGGTGGACGTCGAAAAACTTTTTGCAATGGGGACGAACCGATTTGACGAAGGCCGGGCCAAACGAAATGTTCGGCACAAAGTTCCCATCCATGATGTCGAGATGCAGCCAGTCCGCGCCGGAACGATCCACGCGCCTGGCTTCATGGGCCACGCGGCTGAAATCCGACGCCAGAAACGAAGGCGCAATAATCATGTCCCGGAAGATAGACGCGGAGAATTGCAGATGGAAGATGGAAATTGTCCAAACAAACGCAGAGTCGCAAATATTCCCGAGAAACAAAAAAGCTCCCGCGCCGAAACGCGGGAGCTTTGCAATTCCAATTCCAAAGCCGCTTAAACCGGCGCGGGTGCAGGATTACCCAATCCGCCCGGCAATTTCGGCGGTGCAGGCTTGGCCGGCGGTTCCGGCAAAGGCGTGCCAGCAGGTGCGCCGTGCATGGGATCCGAATTCGTTGGCGGCGCCGGCGGCGTGAACTTGCCGGTGCGGCAAATCTCCTCCACTTGCGAGCCTTCCAGCGTCTCATACTCCAGCAGTGATTTCGCAATCAACTCCAGCTTGTCGATATTCTGCGTGATAAGGTCTTTCGCGATTTTGTATTGCTCGTCGATGATACGCTTGATTTCCGCATCGATTTCACGCGCGGTATCTTCGCTGTAAACCTTCGAGCGACCCATTTCGCGACCGAGAAACACATACTCGTCATTGTCGCCGTATTGGACCATGCCGAGCTTATCGCTCATGCCATATTCGCAGACCATGGCGCGCGCGATTTTCGTGCCCTGCTGAATATCCATGGCCGCGCCGGTCGAAATATCCTGCGACACAATTTCTTCGGCGATGCGACCGCCCATGATCATGGCAATGTCGTCGAGCATCTCCTTACGGCGACGGCTCAAAACGTCCTGCTTCGGCAACGACATCGTCGAACCGAGCGATTGGCCACGCGGAATGATCGTCACCTTGTGCAACGGATGCGTGTGGCTCAACAGCACATTCACGATCGCATGGCCGGCTTCGTGCCAGGCCGTAAACTTCTTTTCCTCGTCGGTCATGGCGAGGCTGCGGCGCTCGCGTCCCCAGCGCACTTTATCGCGCGCTTCCTCGAGCTCCTTCATGCCAACCGCTTTTTTATTCGTGCTGGCAGCGAGCAAGGCGGCTTCGTTCAAAAGATTGGCGAGTTCCGCGCCGGAGAAACCTGGCGTGCCGCGGGCAATGATCGAAAGATCCACTCCCGGAGCCAGTTTCACGTTTTTCGCGTGAACCTTCAAGATGCCTTCACGACCGCGCACATCCGGTAAATTCACGGTGACCTGGCGGTCAAAGCGACCGGGGCGCAACAACGCGGGATCGAGCACATCCGGACGATTCGTCGCGGCGATGATAATAATGCCTTCCTGGGTATCAAAACCGTCCATCTCGACGAGCAACGCATTCAGCGTCTGCTCACGTTCATCGTTGCCGCCACCGAGGCCGTGACCACGTGATCGGCCCACCGCGTCGATTTCATCGATGAACACGAGGCACGGCGTATTCTTGCGCGCCTGCTCGAACATGTCGCGCACGCGACTCGCGCCGACGCCGACGAACATTTCCACGAAGTCCGAACCGCTGATGCTAAAGAACGCCGCATCGGCTTCGCCCGCGATCGCTTTCGCGAGCAGTGTCTTACCAGTGCCGGGCGGTCCAATCATGAGCACGCCCTTGGGGATGCGTCCGCCGAGGCGTTGAAATTTTTTCGGGTCCTTCAAGAACTCCACGAGTTCCGAAACTTCTTCGATGGCCTCCTCGATGCCGGCCACATCCTTGAACGTTGTTTTATTCCGCTCCTTGGCCAGCAGGCGAGCCTTGCTCTTGCCGAAGCTCAACGCGCCTTTGCCAGCCATTTTGATCTGGCGGATGAAAAAGAACCAGATGAACGCGCCAATCAATAAAATCGGCAGCACGGTCATCAACACGCTCAAAGCGAGCGTGCTCTGCTCATTGACCTTCACGTTTGGATAGTGAAGCAATTTATCGGCGGTCGCATCCGTCAGCGGCAGCTTGAGACGGAATGGGGTCAGCGGCCCCGTTTTCGGGTCGCCGGTATGATACTTACCGGACACG
>Ga0207694_10004842_pt1 | contig 10450 bp, 10 predicted proteins | sample KBSC34metaG_FD_184353 | JGI IMG/M metagenome (GOLD analysis project Ga0207694, IMG submission 184353) | Corn rhizosphere microbial communities from Kellogg Biological Station, Michigan, USA - KBS C3-4 metaG (SPAdes) (version 2) | ecosystem: Host-associated > Plants > Roots > Rhizosphere > Soil...
CGTTCGAGGAGAGCTACGACCGCGTCCGCGTGGACTTCAACGCCGCAGTCTCGGCGCTCCGTGGCCTGATCGACGAGATCGGGGCGACGACCCGGGACCTGGATGGCGACACGGCCGACGTCGCCCAGGCGGCCAGCGAACTCTCCCAGCGCACCGAGCGCCAGGCGGCCAGCCTGCGCGAGACCTCCAGCACCCTGGACGAGGTCACCCGGCACGTGGAGCAGTCCGCCCGCGGCGCCCAGGACGTCGCCGCGGCCGCAAAGGTGGCCCGTCGGGAGGTCGAGGGCTCCAGCGAGGTGGTCGGCCGCACCATCGAGGCGATGGGCGAGATCAAGCAGTCGTCGGAGCAGATCGGCGTGATCATCGGGGTGATCGACGAGATCGCCTTCCAGACCAGCCTGCTGGCGCTGAACGCCGGGGTGGAATCGGCCCGCGCCGGCGAGAGCGGCAAGGGCTTCGCCATCATCGCCCAGGAAGTGCGCGCGCTCGCCGAGCGCTCGGCCGTGGCGGCGCGGGAGATCAAGGTCCTGGTCGGCGCCTCCCACGACAAGGTGGCCCTGGGCGCGGACCTGGTGGGCCAGGCCGGCGAGGCGCTGCAGCGGGTGGTCGATAAGGTCGGCGACATCGACGCGCTGGTGGGCGGGATCGCCCAGGCGGCCGCCGAGCAGGCCAGCCGCCTATCCAACGTCAACGCTGCGATCGGCCAGATCGACCGCATCGTCGAGCAGAACGCCGCCATGGTCGAGGAGACCACGGCCAACGCCGTCAACATGCGCCGGGGGGCCGAGACTCTCAGCGGCCTGATGCTCCGGTTCTCTGCGCCCGAGCGCGTCCAGCCCGCCCGTCGCGCCGCCCATGGTTGAGGAACTCCGATGAGAAAACTGTCGACCTACGCCTGCGTCCTGGCCGTGGTGGCGACTGCCACCCTGGCCGGCGCCACCAGCCTGCGCGCCCAGGCCGCGAAGACCGCGGCCATTCCCCTGGCCCAGCTGATGGCGGCCTACCAGCGCCCGCACGACGTCCCGTCGCCCGCCGGCAACCCGACCACCGCGGCCAAGGTGGCGCTGGGCAAGGCGCTGTTCTTCGACCCGCGGCTTTCCGGCTCGGGCGCCATCTCCTGCGCCAGCTGCCACAACCCGTCGCTGGGCTGGCAGGACAGCCTCGCCCGCGGGGTGGGCAACGCCGGTTCCAAGCTGGGCCGCCACACCCCCACCATCCTCAACGCCGCCTGGGTGGAGCCGCTGTTCTGGGACGGCCGCGCCGCCACCCTCGAGGACCAGGCCAAGGGCCCGCTGGCCGCGCCGGCCGAGATGAACATGCCGCACGGCGACGTCGTGCGCGTGGTTCGCAGCATCCCCGGCTACGCCCCGGCCTTCCAGGCGGCCTTCCCGCGCGAGGAGGTCACCATCGACACCATCGCCAAGGCCATCGCCGCCTATGAGCGCACCGTGGTCTCGGGCGAAGCGCCGTTCGACCGCTGGATCGCCGGCGACGAGGGGGCCATCTCGCCCGCCGCCAAGCGCGGCTTCATGCTCTACAACGCCAAGGCCCGCTGCGCGTCCTGCCACTCCGGCTGGCGGATGACGGACGACGGCTTCCACGACATTGGCCTGGCCGGCGACGATCCGGGCCGCGGCAAGCTGGTGCCCGGCCTGGTCATCCTGGACCACGCGTTCAAGACGCCCACCCTGCGCAACATCGCCGAGCGCGCGCCCTACATGCACGACGGCTCGCTGGGCACCCTGGAGGCCGTCGTGGACCACTACGACCACGGCTTCCAGGCCCGCCCGTCGCTGTCGGCCGAGATCAAGCCGCTCCACCTCACCGACCAGGACAAGTCCGACCTGGTGGCCTTCCTGCACACGCTGTCGAGCCGCGACGGGGACGTCGCCGTGCCGACGCTGCCTCGCTGATCAAGACTAAGGGGATCCCCATGAAGCCGATCGTCGTCATCGCCGCCACCGCCGCCATCTCCACTCTCGCCCTCGCGGGCGCAGGGCTGGCCGCCGGCCTGGTCAATGTCGAGCAGAAGAACATCGCGTTCAGCACGCCCAGCCTGACCGTGGCCAAGGGCAGCATCGTCAACTTCCTGAACAGCGACACCACCTCGCACAACATCATCATCTCCGGCGAGGGGCTGAGCATGAACAGCGGCCTCCAGCAGCCGGGCGTGGCGTTCAAGGCGCCGATGATGAAGGCGGGCGAGTACCAGGTGACCTGCGCCATCCACCCGAAGATGAAGATGACGATGATCGTCCAGTAGGGCGGCCGGCCGGCGGGGCTATCCTGCCGGCGCCGCCTGCGGCTGGTGGACCCCGCGCCGCCCAGCCATCAGGACGAGATAGGTGAGCGCGGCCACGGCTGCGCCCACGAACCAAGCGTATGGGTAGAGCGCGAGCAGAGGCGCCGGCGGGTTGAAGGCGCCGCCCGGGATGGCCTCGTGCAGGAAGCCCGGCACGCTGGGCGCCACGCCCAGCGCCAGCGCCGCCAGGGCCGCCGGATTCCAGCCGCCGCTGTAGCGATAGGCCCCGTGCGGCGCGTAGAGCGCCTCGGCGTCCAGGCGGGTCCGGCGGATGAGCCAGTAGTCCGCGACCATGATCCCGGCGATCGGCCCCAGCAGGGCGGAGTAGCCGAGCAGCCAGGTGAAGATGTAGCCGCCGCTGCTCTCGATCAGCTTCCACGGCATGATGGCGGCGGCGATGCCGGCCGTGATCCACGCGCCCCGGCGATAGGTGATGTGGCGCGGCGCCAGCGCGGCGAAGTCGAACGCCGGCCCCACCAGGTTCGCCGCGATGTTGCAGGAGACGGTGTCGATCGAGACCACCAGCAGGCCCAGCAGCGCCGCGAGCCCCGGCAGGTTCGTCGACAGCTCCACCGGATCCCAGATCGCGCGGCCATAGACGATGCGGGTGGCGGCGGTTGTGACGACGGCGATCGCCGCCAGCAGGGCCATGGGCCCCGGCAGGCCCAGCGCCTGGCCCAGCACCTGGTCGCGCTGGCTGCGCGCGAAGCGGGTGAAGTCCGGGATGTTCAGCGCCAGCGTTCCCCAGAACCCGACCATGGCGGTCAGCGACGGCCAGAAGATCGCGGCGAACTTGTGCGGGTCGGCCGCGGGGGCGAAGAGCGGGGCGAAGCCGCCGGTGTGGCGGAACGCCCAGCCCAGCAGGGCCAGGCAGATCACGATCTTGATCGGCGCGGTCCAGGTCTCCAGGTTGCGCACCGTGGTCAGGCCCTTGGTGACGAAGGCCAGCTGGATCGCCCAGAAGACCAGGAAGGCCGCCAGGTGGGCCGCGTCGATGCCGATCACGGGCAGCATCGGCCCAGCGAACCTGCGACCCGTCACCACCACCAGGATGGCCAGCAGGGTGTTGCCGCCGACCCAGGTCTGCAGCCCGTACCAGCCGCAGGCGACCGCCGCCCGGGCCATGGCCGGCAGGCGTCCCCCGATCGTGCCGAAGGCGCTGCGCACCAGCACCGCATAGGGAATCCCGTACCGCGCCCCCGCATGGCCGATCAGCAGCATCGGGGCCAGGACGATCACATTGCCCGCCAGGATGGTCAGCGTCGCCTGCAGCGGCGTCATGCCCTGGTCGATCAGGCCGGCCGCTAGCATCCAGGCGGGGATGTTGATGACCATCCCGATCCATAGCGCCAGGAAGTGCCACCAGCGCCAGTTCCGCTGTTCAGGGCCGGTCGGCGCGAGATCGTGGTTGGTCAGTTCGGTCATGTGCGCTTCATCAGCGTCGTGTCCACCAGCGCCTTGAACCGGGCGTTGGAGGCCTTGACGCAGAGGTTGACGTTAGGCGGCGGCGTGGGCCGGCCGCTGTAGATGTCGTCGCCGTAGACCAGCAGGCCGCGGGTGGTCTCGCCCTCCAGCTCCACGTGCATGAAGAGCGCGCGCCATTCGAGCGCGACGGCGGGATCGATGACCGTGGCGACGGCCATCGGGTCGGGGTTGGTGGAGCCTGTGGTCCCGCGGTTGGCCTTCTCGAACGTCCGGCGCAGGTCGTTCGACTCGATGAAGAAGCGGCTGCGCGGGGTTCCGAAGGCGGCGATCCTGTCGAAGTCGGCATCAAGCAGGATGGAGTCGTTCCGGAACACGTCGGAGCCGACCATCTGGATCGGCGCGCCGGCCGTCAGCACCACGTGGGCCGCCTCGGGGTCCACCAGCATGTTGAAGCCGGGCGCGAGGCCGGGAGTGGCGTAGCGGCCGCCGACGATCAGCACGCCCTTGAGCATCCGCGCGATCGCCGGGTCGCGCAGCAGGGCCATGGCGACGTTGGTGAGGCCGCCCAGCGCCAGGATCACCACCTCGCCCGGACGGGCGCGCACGATGCGGCGGATGGCGTCGACGCCGTGCTCCGCCTCGACCTTCTGGCGCACCTCGGGGACCTCGACGCGGCCCAGGCCGTACTTCCCGTGGATGAAGGTGGCGGTGGGGTAGGGGCGGTTCAGCAGCGGGCGGCTCATCCCGGCGTGCACCGGGACCTGACCCGCGCGGCCGGCCAGTTCCACCACATAGAGGGCGTTCCGGACTTCCTGGTCATAGGCGATGTTGCCGGGCGCGACCGTGATCGCCTCGACCGTCAGGTTCGGCGCGTCCAGCGCCATCAGGATCGCCAGCGCGTCGTCGTTGCCGGGATCGGTGTCGATGATCACCCGGTGCGACCCGGTGAGCGGCGTCAGCGGCGCGGCCTGCGCCCCTGCGGCTGACGGGATCACCGCCGCCAGGCCCGCGGCGAGCATCGCGCGGCGCGTCGCCTCGGTCATCTGGCCCTCGCTGAACGTCCCCAGGGTCCATTTGGCGGTCGGGCCGCGAAGATGACAAGCGCCTCGCCGTCCCGGGCGATCCCGCGATCGCGGCTGCCTGCAAACCCATCCGGGGAGGGGCCTTTCGCGCCGGGTTGGCTAGTCCCTGGGCGGACGTCGGTCCGCGGCGCCGCGGATTCGTTCAGCCTCGCCGAGTCCGCTCGCCTTATAAGAGAGCTTGCTTCGCGTAACGAGGTTCCGCAGCTTAACCTTAAGACGCAGAACACATGGCCTCAGGCGAATTCGCCTCTGGCTTCCGGCGATTTTACAACTGGGAATGGGCAAGATGAGATTCAACCTATTGGTGGGGATTGTCGTCGCGCTTGCGGCGGGAACCACGGCGCAGGCGCGCGTGGTGAACTTCCAGTCGGGCATGATGACGGCGCCGACCGAGAGCACGTCGGTTCCCGTTGGGCTGGTGTCGCCGGAGGTGGCGGCGGCCATCCTCGCGCGCATGTCGGGCGGCGACGTGGTGAGCGGACCCAAGAAGGATCTGGGCTCCGGCTGGCCGGACGGCGTTCCCCCGCCCGAAAGCCAGAGCGCGCTTCCGCCGTCGACCGATGGCGGCGTGCCGGAACCGGCCACCTGGGCGATGATGATTGCGGGCTTTTCGGGCGCGGGCGTCGCGATGCGCCGCCGCCGGGCGGTCCGCGCCTGATCTCGACGTCAGGCCCCCGCCTGACAGAGCTCGGCGCGACTCGCTGCTAACGCGAGGGCGCTTCGCGGCTCAGGGTGTAGAGACTACACTTATTGGTGTACCCGGGCGTGAAGTTTCGCCCCGACACGGAAGGACGTCGCCGGATCCCCGACTGGCGGCGTCTTTCTCGTTCTAGCGGTCAGCCCTCGTGCGCCCAGGCCCGCAGCAGCTGATGGGCGATGGCCATCGGCTGAGGGCAGAAGGTCCCCTCGATCTCGCCGGCCAGCAGTCGCCGGGCCTCCTCGCGGGTGAACCAGCGCACCTCGGAAAGCTCGGTCTGGTCGGGCGTCCCTTCGTCGTCCTCCACCTCGGCGATCAGGCCGATCATCAGCGACGAGGGGTAGGGCCAGGGCTGGGTGGAGTGGTAGCGCACCTGGCGCGTCCGCAGGCCGGCCTCCTCGGCAAGCTCTCGCGCGCAGGCCTCCTCGATCGACTCTCCGGGCTCCAGGAAGCCGGCCAGCGCCGAGAACATGCCCTTGGGCCAGGCTTCCTGGCGGCCCAGCATGCAGCGGTCGCCGTGGTAGGCCAGCATGATCACCACCGGGTCGGTGCGCGGGAAATGCTCGGTCGCGCAGGCCGGGCAGATGCGCTTCCAGCCGCCGTCCTTCGCTTCGCTGGGCTGGCCGCAGGCCGAGCAGAACGGGTGCTTGCGGCGCCATTCGAACATCGACTTGGCCGTGGCGAGAATGGCCGCGTCCGTGGCTGGCAGCTGCAGGGCGATCTGGCGCAAGTCCTTGAACTCGCCGAAGCCCTGCAGCGGGCCCTGGCCGGGGTCGTTCTGGCCCTCCAGGTCGACGCAGAAGATCGCGGTCTCCTGCCAGAGGCCCATGAACAGCAGGCGCTCCATTCCGCCCGCCAGCTCGCTGACCAGCTTGGCCGGCAGGTAGGCGATCTGCACGCCGCCGTCCTTGGTCTTCTCGACGAACGGCCGCCCGTTCCAGAGCGCGATGCCCAGGCTGTCGGACGACTCCAGCTGCCGGGCCAGCCATTCGGCGTCGGTTCGGCGCTCCGAAGCCCGGTCGAGCGGGTTCCCGGCGAAGGTGTTCTGGAAGAAGGAGAGCGGCATGGCGGTTGTTCTAAGGGGCGGCTGCGGCGGCGTCGAGACGGCGGGAGGCCAGGGCTGGACAAGCCGCCTGCAGAAATTCTCGGGGCGCCGCGGCTGGCCAAGGCGGCTTGCATGCCCCACATCGTTCGGCACGCGCGCGGTCCGGCGCGCCGAGGGAGCGTTCAAAGATGGCCGCCGACGACAACACCCCGCCCAAGCCCGCCAACCACCCGGCCGACTATGTCCCGCCCAAGGTGTGGACCTGGAACAAGGAAAGCGGCGGCCGCTTCGCCGCCATCAACCGCCCGATCGCCGGCCCCACGCACGAGAAGGAGCTGCCGATCGGCAAGCATCCCTTCCAGCTCTATTCGCTGGGCACGCCCAACGGGGTGAAGGTGACGGTGATGTTCGAGGAGCTGCTGGCGGCGGGTCACGCGGGGGCGGAGTACGACGCCTGGCTGATCAACATCGGCGCGGGCGACCAGTTCGGCTCGGGCTTCGTCGAGGTGAACCCCAACTCCAAGATCCCGGCGCTGATGGACCGCTCGGGCCCGACGCCGATCCGCATCTTCGAGTCCGGCGCCATCCTGATCCACCTCGCGGAGAAGTTCGGCGCCTTCCTGCCGACCGAGTCGGCGGCCCGGGCCGAGACCCTGGCCTGGCTGATGTGGCTGATGGGCTCGGCGCCCTACCTGGGCGGCGGCTTCGGCCACTTCTACGCGTACGCACCGTTCAAGATCGAATACGCCATCGACCGGTTCGCCATGGAGGTGAAGCGGCAGATGGACGTGCTGGATCGCCGCCTGGCCGAGAGCGAGTACCTTGGCGGCGCCGAGTACACGATCGCCGACATGGCGGTCTGGCCCTGGTACGGCCTGGTGGCCAAGGGCGGGGCCTATGAGTCCGGCGAGTTCCTGGACGTCCAGAGCTACAAGAACGTGCAGCGCTGGACCGACCAGATCGCCCAGCGCCCGGCGGTGAAGCGGGGCCGGATCGTCAACCGCGCCCAGGGCCAGCCGGCGCTCCTGGAACGCCATGACGCCAGCGACATCGACAAGGCGCTGGCCGAAGCGGCGGCGGCCAAGGCTGCGGCGCAGGCCTAGCCGGCGGCGGAGTTCGCGTTGCACTAGAAGGTTGCAGACAGGCGGGAAAATTCCCGCATAACGCTATTCTCTAACGACCAGTGGGGGTCGTGTGGGGAGTACTGTCATGCAGCGGACAATCCTGGCCGGCCTGGCCGCAATCAGCCTGGCGGCGGTCGCCAACGTGGCGCGCGCCGACGTGATCGACTTTGACGGCCTGCCGGCCGGCGACGCCGCCAACCCCCTTTCCCTGCCGGGCGCCACCTTCACCACGGCGGGCGGTTCCAACGTGATCATCTCCGGCAACTCGCTCTGCCCGTCGCCGGTGGCCGGCAACACAGCTGACTGCAGCCTCGACCTGCAGGTGGATTTCGACGCCGCCTCCTCGGACATCAGCTTCACCTACCTGTTCAACAACGAGCACACGATCGGCGCCGACATCGGCGACGTGAAGATCTTCAGCGGCGCCACCTTGCTGGGAACGGTCGACGTGCTGGTGGGCGACGCCGACCCCTTCACCAAGGATCTGGTGAGCCTGACCGGCTTTTCGGGCGTGACCCGCCTGGTGATCTCCTCCACCGACTTCGGTGGCGTGGGCTACGACGATTTCACCTTCACGCCCGGCGACAGCGGCGGCGTGCCAGAGCCGGCGGCCTGGGCGCTGATGATCGCGGGCTTCGGCCTGGCGGGCGCCACCCTGCGGCGTCGCCACGCCTGGGCCTGAGGCGCCCTAAGCGCTCTGGTTTCTGGCGGCGGTTGCGCCTCGGACGTTCAGACGTCTGAGGCCGCGCGCTTGCATCATGCGGCCGCGAAGCCCATTATTCAGCGATCAAATCTCGTGTTGGCTCGCCTGACGCCCCTGTTGATCTTCGGGTCTGCTTGATCTTCGGGTCTGTGCGGGGGCGCCGTCTTCGATCTTTCCGAAAATTTGACCCCGCGCCGATGGGCGGCGCGAACCCCGAAGGAAAGATACGCATTGGCTAAGGAAGAACTCATCGAATTCGAAGGCGAGGTCGTCGAACTGCTGCCGGAAGGCCGCTTCCGCGTCCGCCTCGAGAATGAGCACGAAGTGCTGGCCTACACCGCCGGCAAGATGAAGAAGCACCGCATCCGCTCCATGGTGGGCGACAAGGTGACGGTGGAGATGACCCCCTACGACATGGACCGCGCGCGGATCATCTTCCGCCACCGCGACGCCAATGCGCGGGTCGGCGGCGGCACGGCGCGGCCGGTCTACCGCAAGCGCTAGGACGGCTCAGGCGCATCCCGGGGATGCGCTTCGGCGTGCGGACAGGCTAACCTGACGGTCGAAACCCGACAGTCGAGGAAAGCGCCTACGTCATGAAACTCCAGGACCGCATCATCGTGGTGACCGGCGCCGCCAGCGGCATCGGCCGCGCGCTCGCCCAGCGCTTCGCCGCCGAGGGCGCCAAGTTGGTGGTCTGCGCCGACCGCGACGAGCCCGGCGCCAAGGCCACGGCCGAGGGCATCGGCGGCGTCGCCTTCAAGGTGGATGTCTCGAAGGAAGCCGACATCCAGGGCCTGATCGAGACGGTCGAGAAGGACCACGGCCCGATCGACCTCTTCTGCTCCAACGCCGGCATCGGCGTGGGCGGCGGCGCCGAGACGCCGGACGAGGCCTGGCAGCGGATCTGGGACATCAACGTCATGGCCCACGTCTGGGCCGCCCGCCACCTGGTGCCGCGGATGGCCGCGCGCGGCGGCGGCTACCTGCTCAACACCTCGTCCGCCGCGGGCCTGCTGTCGCAGATCGGCTCGGCGCCCTATGCGGTCACCAAGCACGCCGCGGTGGGCCTGGCCGAATGGCTGGCGATCACCCACGGCGACCAGGGCATCAAGGTCTCGGTGCTGTGCCCGCAGGCCGTGCGCACGGCGATGACCGCCGGCAATCCCGACGGCGTGGCCAGCATCGACGGCATGATGGAGCCCGACGTCCTGGCGGACTCGGTGGTCGCGGGGATCGAGGCGGAGGAGTTCCTGATCCTGCCGCACCCCGAGGTGCTGCAGTACATGCGCAACAAGACCGCCGACTACGGCCGCTGGATCGGCGGCATGCGCAAGCTGAACCGGCGGTTCGCGGGATAGCTACTCCGCCTTGTGCAGGCCCTGCAGCGGGACGCCCAGCAGGGCCTGGCGGGCGTTGCCGGCGGCCAGCATGAAGGGCCAGCGGCGGCTGAAGTAGGCCCGGGGCGACATGCCGATGAAGTGGTTGAACTCGCGGACGAACTGCGACTGGTCCGCATAGCGGTCGTCCAGCAGGCGGCCCCAGGCGCCGGGCGGCTGGTCGCGCATGGCCGCGAAGGTGCGCAGGAACCGCTGGCGGCGCAGCAGGCGCTTCGGCGGCACGCCGAAGTAGTCCAGCGTCATGCGCTCCAGCTGCCGCGTCGAGCGGCCCAGCCGCCGGGCCCACTCGCTGACCGAGGCCAGCTCGGGATCCAGCAGGTGCCGGTGCGCCTCGTTCAGCAGGGCCTCGACGGCCGCCGGCGGCGCCAGCTGCGCCCGGAACCAGTCGTCGAGGATGGCCAGATAGTCGGTCTCGTGCGTGGCCTCGCCCAGGCGCGCGATCAGCTCGCCGGCCGCGTCACCCACCAGGTCCGACAGCGGCCGCAGGGTGTCGGCGTAGGCGGCCGCCGACTGCTCGGTGAGCCGGGCCCAGCCGGCGGGCATCAGGCCGGCGCCGACCAGGAAGCCCGGGCCGCCGCGCACCTTGACGCTCTTCGACAGGGTGCCGCTGACCAGGGCCGAGGGCGCAAGGTCGCCAGAGGTCCGGCCCCCCTCGAAGGTCAGGCTCCAGTC
>Ga0207694_10004843_pt1 | contig 10449 bp, 8 predicted proteins | sample KBSC34metaG_FD_184353 | JGI IMG/M metagenome (GOLD analysis project Ga0207694, IMG submission 184353) | Corn rhizosphere microbial communities from Kellogg Biological Station, Michigan, USA - KBS C3-4 metaG (SPAdes) (version 2) | ecosystem: Host-associated > Plants > Roots > Rhizosphere > Soil...
GTGACCGGCAACTTAATTAATTAAGCTGCGAGTGCGAATTGAGGTTCGGCACTTATGGTTTTGCGAGCGATTACGGGTGTCCGCACCCCGGCATGCCTCTCTGCCACAAGCAATCCCGTCGAAGCCGTGACGCCCCCATTCCGGGTGCTGACTTTGCGGTGCTTGAAGCACTCAAAGAACTGACTACAAGTATACGATGCTGCGATTGGCGCGAAGATGCGGCGCGCAGGTATCATCGCTCCACTTGAGATCAGGAGCTTCCATGACCGGTCTGCAGCGGATCGCCCTTGCGTGCGCCACCCTCACCACCAGCCTTGCCCTTGCCCAGCCGCCGACCGCCCCTCCATCCGGCCAGGCTCCCGCCGCTCCGCGCATGCCGCGTGGGCGCGCGCCGCTGGTTTCGCCGGGGGTTGCATCCGACGGTCGCGTCACCTTCCGCCTCCTCGCGCCGCAGGCAACATCAGTCGTTCTGGCCGGCGACATCGTGCAGGGCCTCAACCGCGATCCTTCTGCAACCGCTGCGCCCACCGCTGCTGCCGGAATCCCCATGACCAAAGGCGCAGACGGCGTGTGGACCGGTACCTCTGTCCTGCCGATGAAGCCCGGAGCATGGCGTTATCACTTTCAGGTGGACGGCATGTCGGTAGTTGACTCCGCCAACCTCCGCATCTCGCCCTTCCAGACTCATGTCGACAGCCTGCTCGTCGTTCCCGGCGACTTCTCTGAGACGCGCAACGTCCCCCACGGCGCGGTCGCCCGTGTGCGTTACGTTGCGTCCACTCTCAACAACGCCAGCCGCGAGATGGACGTCTACACTCCGCCTGGCTACGAGAAGGGAACTGCAAGCTATCCCGTGCTCTACCTCATCCACGGTGGCGGAGAGACCGCCGGCGCGTGGGCCACAGTCGGCCGCACCAACGACATCCTCGACAATCTCCTCGCCGAGGGCAAAGCCGTCCCCATGATCGTCGTCATGCCCTCCGGTTGGACGCCCTCAGGCGGCCAGGTAATGACCTCCGACGCCACTAAGGACCCCTTCAACGACGAGATGATGAATGACATCATCCCCTTCGTCGAGTCGCACTACCGCGTCAAGGCCGATCCCGAACATCGTGCCCTCTCCGGCCTCTCCATGGGCGGCATCCAGACGCTCAACGTTGGCCTGCACAACCTCGGCAGCTTCCGTTATCTCGTGGTCATGAGCTCCGGCTGGACCACCGACCAGGACCGCGACTGGTTCTTCACCAACGAGGCAGCTCGCATACCCACCTACAACAAGCAGCTCAAGCTCTTCTGGTGGGGCTGGGGCGCGACGGATATCGCACGTCCCAACGCTATGCTGGTGACCGACCGCTTCAAGAAGCTCGGTGTCAACGTGGAGACGATGGAAACACCCGACGGGCACGAGTGGAAGAACTGGCGCCTCTACCTGCACGAGGAAGCGGCCAAGCTCTTCCGCTAGGGCCCGATTTCTTTGCTGCGGCGAGGTTCTGAATATGCATTTACGCGCTCATCGCCTTTGCTGCGCTCTGTTGCTGCCGGTCCTTTCTGGGATCTGCCTCGCGCAACAGACGACCTCGTCTCCCGCGGGCCCGGATGATTCAGCAGCTATTGTTCGCCTCAAGCATCAGCTTCTCGCTGAACATGCGGCTGCGGTAAAGCGATTCTGGGCAGGAGTCGCGCGAACCGGTGCACCACTCGTTGAGCCAATTCCGAGCGATAAAAGCTATTCCTTCGTAACCTTCCTCTGGCGCGGCGGTGATGACACTCGCAACGTCGTCATCTTTGACGGCGTCGCCGGCTTCGATGCTAAGGACCGCATGCGGCGCATCGCGGGCACAGACGTCTGGTACAAAACCTACCGCGTCCGCAATGACGCGCGCTTTTCCTACAACCTCTCACCCAATGACTCACTCGTGCCGTTCGATCAAGTGAAGGGCGATGACGCAATGAAGCAACGCCTCGGCGCCTTCCGTGCCGATCCCCTCAATCCGCATCGCTGTCCAACAACTTTCGGCCCATACGGAACGGATTCTTCCTACGTCGAGCTTCCCAGTGCCGGCCCGTTCTTATGGGAATCCAGCACGAGAGGCGTCGCACAGGGAAAAATCACGGAGACACAGATTCGTAGCGACATCCTGCAGCGCGACAAAAAGCTCTGGATCTACACGCCATCTGGCTTCTCGCCGCAGCATGCACCGTATCCGCTGCTGGTCCTTTTCGACGGCGATCGAAATTCGATGTGGATGCCCAAAGTTCTCGATCTGCTGATCGCGCACAGGCAGATTCCGCCAATGGTCGCGATCATGACCGATGAATCAAATCCATCCATCCGCACTAGCGAACTGCCATGCAACAAGGCGTTCGCGGAATTTCTGGCCAAAGAACTGGTGCCGTGGGCGCGTAACCGCTACAGAACGACATCGCTTCCTGCCCAGACCATCGTCGCCGGCTCAAGCTATGGCGGCCTCGCCTCGGTCTTTGCTGGAATTCGGCACCCCGAAGTCTTTGGCAACGTGATCACCCTCTCGGGTTCCTTCTGGTGGAAGCCGGAAGGGAACCCTCAGACTGAATGGCTGGTACAGCAAGTGACCATGAGCCCGAAACTCCCACTGAGGCTTTATCAGGAGGTTGGACTCATGGAAGTCGGCGCAGTGGGTGCCGATCAGATCGGATCGAACCGGCGCATGCATCGGGTGCTGCTCGCGAAGAGCTATCCGACGGGCTATGCGGAGTACGACGGCGGACACTCCTTTCTTAATTGGAGCCAAAGGATGGTTCGTGGCTTGGCGTACCTCATGCAGCTGCATGAATAGCAACTCTCTGTTGGGCCAACGATAGATTGCCTGTGGTAGGATTTCGCCCTCAGCGGGACGCAATTGCGTTCTGCCTGAAATAAGACGGGCGTCTGCGCGCGTCTTTGGTTACGGTGCGCATGCGCTCGGCGAGCGCTCGCTCCATCTCTGTGTAAACGCTCGCACTCGATTTGAGGAGGAACGCACATATGAGGGTCTATTCCAGCAAGGACATCCGTAACGTCGCCGTCGTCGGCCACTCGCACAGCGGCAAGACCACGCTGGTCGCAGCGCTGCTGCAGGCCGCGAAGATGACCCAGACCCAGGGCCGCGTCGAGGACGGCTCCGCGGTGACCGCCTACGACGAAGAAGACGTCGCCCGCCGCACCACCATGGCCAACGCGGTCGCCTACGCCGAGTGGGAAGGTGCGAAGATCAACTTCGTTGACACGCCCGGCTTCCACATGTTCCTCCATGAGGCGCGCGCCGCAATGCTGCCGGTCGAAGCTGCTCTCGTCGTCGTCAACGCGCAGAGTGGCATCGAAGCCGCAACCGATCGCCTCTGGAAGTGTGCTGCCGAAGTCAACCTGCCGCGCGTGATCGTCGTGAATCAGGTGGACCATCCGAAAGCCGACAGCCGCGCGGGACGGATGCAAATGCTCGAAAGCTTTCAGCAGCGCTGGGGACGCCAGGTCGCGCCGGTTCAGTTGCCCATCGTCGACGAGAAGGGGTTTCACGGCGTCATCGACCTCGTCACCATGCAGGCCTTTCTCTATGAGCCAAACGGAAGCGGCCACGGTGAGGTTGGAAAGATTCCAGACCGCATCGCCTCCGACGCGAAGGCCGCGCACGAAGCTCTGGTCGAGTTGGTCGCCGAGGGCAAGGACGAACTGATGGAGGAGTTCTTCGAGAAGGGCACCATCCCTGAAGAGCATCTGATCTCCGCGCTGCACGAAGCCATCCGCGAGGACCGCATCTTCCCTGTACTCTATGCCAGCGCCCTGCGCAACGTCGGCACCGATCACCTCCTCGACTTCCTGAAGGTCTATGCACCCTCTCCTGTGGAGCGCGAACCCATCGCCGCGCGTAGCAGACCCAAAACCAATGGCGTTCTCAACGGAAATGGAACGCACGTCGAAGAGGCAATCGCCCGCAGGATCGACGATTCCGAACCGCTCGCGATCTTTGCCTACAAGACCATGACGGACCCCTTCGCAGGCCGCATCACCTTCTTCAAGGTGATCAGCGGAAAGCTCAAGTCCGACGCTACCCTCGTCAACTGCTCTCGCGGGGAAGCCGAATCCCTCTCGCACCTCTACATCATGCAGGGGCGCAAGCCGGTCGAAGTCTCCGAACTACATGCCGGCGACCTCGGCGCGGCAGTGAAGCTGAAGACCGCGCTCACCGGGGATACCCTCGGCGAAAAAGGCCACGACATTCTGATCGAGCAGGTTGCCATGCCCGAACCGGCAATGACCTATGCTATCGAGCCGAAGTCTCGCGCCGACGAGGACAAGCTCGCGCCTGCGCTGCATAAGCTGATGGAAGAGGATCAGATGGTTCGCTTCTACCGTGACCCGCAGACCAATGAGTTTCTCGTCGCGGGCGCGGGCCAGCCGCACATCGAGGCGCTGGTATCGAAGCTCGCGAAGCGTTACCACGCCAACGTCGTCCTCAAAGCACCTAAGGTTCCCTACCGCGAGACTATCCGCGGACGCGCCGAGGCGCAGGGCCGGCACAAGAAGCAAACCGGCGGGCACGGCCAGTTTGGCGATTGCAAATTGCGCATTGAGCCGCTGCCGCGCGGCGCGGGTTTCGAGTTCGGGAATGAGATCTTCGGCGGCGCCATCCCGCGACAATATGTCCCCGCCGTCGAAAAGGGCGTGCGCGAATCCGCCGCGCGCGGTTTCCTCGCCGGCTATCCCGTAGTCGACTTCAAGATCACCGTAACGGACGGCAGCTACCACGACGTCGACTCCAGCGAGATGGCGTTCAAACTCGCCGCGCGCCTCGGCTTCCGCAAGTGCATGGAGCAGGCCAAGCCCGCGCTGCTCGAGCCGATCATGAAGCTCGAGATCGAAGCGCCGGACGAATTCGCCGGCACCCTGATGGGCGACCTGAGCGGGCGGCGCGGCCGCGTCCAGGGTATGGATAGCTCTGGCATAGGCACAGTCATCCACGCCGAAGCGCCCATGGCCGAAGTGCTGAGCTATGGCACTTCACTCACCTCGATGACGCAGGGCCGCGGCAGCTATCGCATGGAGATGGACCACTATGACATCGTGCCTGCAATGATCGCCGAAAAGATCCTCGCGCAGGCGAAGCAACCAGTACACGATGAGGACGAGTAGATTCGCTGCACCGATCGTCTGCTCTCCCGTACACTAACCGGATTACAGGTACAGGAGCAGGATCGATGGACCTCTTCAGTAAGGCGCAGGAGGCAGTTCGAGTAGTGCGCGAGCGGACAAAGGTCGCGCCGCGCATCGGAATTGTTCTGGGCTCAGGCCTCGGCGGCTTCGCCTCTCAGGTCTCGGATGCGGTCGCCATCCCCTACGCGGAGATTCCGCACTTCCCGCAATCGACTGTGGCGGGCCACTCCGGCAAGTTGGTCGTCGGAACCATTGGCGGTGTGCCCGTCGCCGTGATGCAGGGCCGTGTCCATGCGTATGAAGGCTACGCAATGGAGGAGGTTACCTTTCCCGCGCGCGTATTAGGAATGCTTGGCTGCAAGAAGCTGATTGTCACCAACGCCGCCGGGGGCATCCGTGCCAACATTGCGCCGGGCTCGCTGGTACTCATCTCCGACCACATTAATCTCACCGGCCACAACGCCGCACTCGGCCCCAATGAGCCGCGCTTCGCCTGTATCGACGGAGCAGGGCAGCGCTTCTTCGACATGACCACCGCGTATTCACTGGCCTTCCGCAAGCTCGCCGCTGTAGAGGCCGCAAAGCAGGGCATCGCCCTCAGCGAGGGCGTTTATCTTGCCGTTCTAGGCCCCAGCTACGAGACACCCGCGGAGATCCGCGCCTTCCGTACGCTGGGTGCAGATCTCGTCGGCATGTCCACCGTGCATGAGGTCATCGTTGCCCGCCACATGGGCATCGACGTCCTGGGCATCTCGCTCGTCACCAACCTGGCCGCAGGCGTCAGCGATGACGTCATTCACCACGAGGAAGTCATGGACATCGGCCGCCGCGTGGAGAAACAGTTCACTGGTCTGCTCACGGCGCTGGTGCCGCAGATCGACCAAGCCTAGGAGAGCTTTTGGTAAAGCCCTTGGTAATCGGGATCGCTGGCTGTTCCGGCTCGGGCAAGACCACTCTTGCCCGTGAGCTCGCCCTACAACTTGACGCAACACTCTTTCCCCTGGATTTTTATTACCGCGATCTTGGGCAGCTCCCGCTGGATTCTCGAGGCAAGCCGAACTTTGACCATCCCGACTCATACGAGAGTCGACTGCTCATCGAACATGTGTGTGCGCTGGCCAGAGGGGAAGCAATTCAACGCCCGGTCTATGACTTCAGGGCCCACTCCCGCGTAACAGGCAGCTTCGACGTGATCACGCCAAACAACATTGTCATCGTCGAAGGCATCCTCGCATTGCACTATCCGGAACTCGCCCGCTGCTACGGCTTTTCCATCTTTGTCAGTGCGCCGGAAGAGATCTGTCTTACCCGCCGCATCCATCGCGACAGGCGTGAGCGAGGCCGCACGGAGCAGTCTGTGCGCGAACAGTTCCACGTCGCTGTCCGGCCCATGGCAGAGCTCTACGTCCTGCCCTCCGCTGCTCGCGCAACTATGACTGTAGACGGCACAGAGACTCTGGATTGCAGCGTAGAGCGCATAGTGGAGCGGCTAAGTTTCGACGGCCTATGGCCGCTCGCAAACGCCTCATAAGCCCCGGCTTCGCCCAACGCCGGAGCAGATTGCCGGGGCCGAAGCAACCCCCCCTGCTCAACTGCCGCCTCTTTGGCGTATGATAAAGAGGACTGGATTGGTCTTAGATCGCTCCGTCGATTTCGGGCCGATCCGGTCGGACTTTAAGTCCTGCAATAACAGGGGCAAGGCGGCAGCACGTGAGCAGCGTATCCATGGCGGTCACATCCCTCAGCGATGCACAGGTGGGCAGCGCAGGTGTGGTGGAGCAGATTGACCTGCCGGAAGAGGTCTCCAACTATCTGGCGCACCTGGGTTTCCTCCCTGGGACATCTGTTGAGATTTTGCGCCGTGCGCCCGCCGGGGATCCCACCGTCTACCGTATCGACGGCGTCGAGGTTGGGCTGCGCAACGAGACGGCGCGGCACATCTACCTGCGCATCACCTCCGCACCCAAGGCTCATCCCGCACATCCAAAGAATGCCTCGCATAAAAACGGAACGCACCGATGAGCTGCCACACCCCTGTCGCCGATCCCCAGCTTGAGCAGCTTGCCCAGCAACTGCCCGCTGCGACAGGCGTGCACCCGCGCATCCGCACTGTCGCGCTCATCGGCCCGCCCAACTCCGGCAAATCGACCCTTTTCAACCGGCTCACCGGCATGCGGCAGAAGGTCGCCAACTATCCCGGCGTCACAGTGGACTACCACTCCGGCAGGATGAAGCCTATCGGCCGCGCCGACCTCACTCTCATCGACCTGCCCGGAATCTATTCGCTCGCCACTTATTCTGAAGACGCGCGCGTCGCGGTCGAGGTACTCACAGGCCGCATGCCTGGCGTGCCGCGCCCAGACCTTGTGTTGCTGGTGCTGGATGCAACGCATATCAACCGCCAGCTGATGCTGGCGGCCCCGGTCTTCTCCATCGGTCTGCCCACGCTGGTGCTCCTCAACATGTCCGATGAGCTGGACCGCCGCGGCGGGCAGATCGATACACTGGCCCTTGCAAAAGAACTTGGCCATCCCGTCGCCCTCATCAGCGCCGCACGCAACAAGGGGCTAGAGGTCATCCCGGAGTTCCTTGCGCGCGAGAGCGCCGTACCGGATGCCGGCTCGCGTCCGGTGCAACTGCCTATCCTACAGTCGCCATCGATCACGCGCAGCTGGGCAACGCAGGTCACCTCGCGCACGAATTACGTCACGCCGCAGACTGCGCGCTGGACCCAGCGCCTGGATACGGTGCTGCTGCACCGCATCGCTGGCCCGCTGATCTTTCTCGCGGTCGTGTTTTTGGTCTTTCAAGTGGTATTCACTCTAGGCCAGCCGCTGTCGGACGGTCTGGGCAATGTCTTGACCTCTCTGGGCGCGCACGTAACGCAACTGCTGCCAGACGGCTGGTTGCGCCTGCTGGTGCGTGATGGCCTCTGGAACGGCGTGCAGTCCGTCCTCGTCTTCCTGCCGCAGATCCTGCTGCTCTTTCTCTTCATTGGCATTCTTGAGGACTCGGGCTATCTCGCCCGCGCTGCACTCATCGCCGACCGCCTCATGCGCTCCATCGGCCTAAACGGCAAGGCCTTCATCCCACTGCTCTCGGCCTACGCTTGTGCGGTACCGGCCATCATGGCCACCCGCACCATCGAGAACAAACGCGAGCGCATCGCCACCATCCTCGTCGCACCGTTTATGACGTGCTCCGCGCGACTGCCTATCTATACGCTCATGATCGCGGCTTTTATCCCCAATAAGCTTTTCCTTGGTGGAGTCATCGGCCTGCGCGCATTGGTCATGCTCAGCTTGTACTTGATCGGCTTCATCGCCGCGCTTGCGACAGCGAAGTTGCTAAACGCCTCCGTCCTTAAGGCCTCGCCTGCGCCGTTCATCCTGGAGTTGCCTCAATACCGCTGGCCCACCGTACGCTCGCTCGCGCTGCGACTCTATGACCGCGGCATGCTCTTCACCAAAAAGGTCGGCACTATCATTCTGAGTGTCTCTTTTGCGGTCTGGGTGTTAAGCGAGCTGCCAGTGCATCGCGTTGACGGTACATTCCACCTGTCAGAGCTCACCGCCAGCATTGTCGGTCATCTTGGCCACTGGATCGAACCGGTTATTCGCCCACTGGGCTTCAACTGGAAGATCGGCATCGGCCTACTCGGCTCCATCATGGCCCGCGAGGTGATCGTCGGCACACTGGGTACGCTCTACGGTGTTGATCCCGCGACCCACTCATTCGCTCTGCAGGATGCGCTGCGCCACGACATGACATTGGCCGGCGCGCTTGCGCTTGTGGTCTTCTATGCCTTCGCCATGCAGTGCATGTCTACGCTGGCAGTCGTCAAGCGCGAAACTAACTCGTGGAAATATCCTGCGCTGCAGTTCGCCTATATGACCGCCGTTGCGTATCTGGCCGCTCTGGCGACGTATCAGCTTGGTTCGCGGCTCTTCTAGCGCCTGCGGCTATATCCTTACCGCTCGCCCCACTTCAGCTTCTGCCGCAGCACGTTGAAGAGGCCGTTCGGCTTCAGGCGCAGCAGGCGCACGCTGTATGGGCTGCGGCAGCAGCGCACCTCATCGCCCGCACCGATCGGTACTGCCTCCTGGCCATCGACGGTAAGGAAGATTTCACTGCCTACTCCTGTGACGCGCACCGTGATCGACGACTCGCCGGGCACAACGATAGGCCGAATTGTAAGCAGGTGTGGGCAGATCGGCGTAAGCAACATGCAGTTCACACTGGGCATCACGATCGGCCCGTCTGCCGCCAGGTTGTAGGCGGTCGAGCCAGTTGGCGTCGCCGCAATGACGCCATCGGCTCGAAAGCTCGCAACCGGGGCGCCATCAATCTCGAGAGCAAAGTCTGCCATGCGTGCGATGGTGCCCTTGGCCACGACCACATCGTTCAGCGCATCCCACTTGCGCCGATTTCCATCTCCGCGCACAAGCTCAGCTCGCATCATGCTGCGTTCTTCAATGGCGGCCTTGCCTTCGCACCACGCATCCAGTGTCGCGTAGAGGTCCGCCAATGGGACCTCCGTCAGAAAACCTAAAGAACCCAGATTTACGCTCAGCAGAGGTACTTGTGTGTGCGCAAAGGCTCGGGCCGCAGCCAGCAAAGTTCCATCGCCGCCCAGCACAATCGCCAGTTCAGGCTTGCTCGCAGCCAGCTCCGCGCGCGCGGCACCTTCGACGCCCAGATACGCCCCGCTCTCCTCATCCAGCACAGACTCCCACCCGCGTGCGGCCAACCACGTGCGCAGCTCGGTCAGGATCGTGACCAGCTCTTGCTTCTGGGGTTTGGAAAGGATTGCAGCTAGCGGCATGCCACCAGTCTACCGCTCCTCAATCTTTCTGCCGAAGAGAGCGTGCAGTAGATATTCCACGTTGCCTTCCGCGCCTGTGATGGGCGACTCGATCACTTCGATCTCCTCGCCACCCAGTTCAGCAACGCAGGAGCGCACACGTTCAATCGCGAGCTCCCGTGCCATCTCATTGCGCACAATTCCGCCCTTGCCCACATGCTCGCGACCGGCTTCAAACTGCGGCTTCACCAGCACTACAGACTCTCCTTGCCACCTCTCTCCTTCTCTTGCCAACGCTGGCACTACCGCAGGCAGCACCAGCGTGGCGGAGATAAATGAGACATCCATCGCAAAAAACGTAACCGCACCCGCACCGGCAAGCTCACCTGGCTGCAACAGCCGCGCATTGCACTTCTCCATCAGGATGACGCGCGGATCTACCCGCAGCTTGTGCGCAATCTGGCCGTATCCGGTATCG
>Ga0207694_10004845_pt1 | contig 10447 bp, 9 predicted proteins | sample KBSC34metaG_FD_184353 | JGI IMG/M metagenome (GOLD analysis project Ga0207694, IMG submission 184353) | Corn rhizosphere microbial communities from Kellogg Biological Station, Michigan, USA - KBS C3-4 metaG (SPAdes) (version 2) | ecosystem: Host-associated > Plants > Roots > Rhizosphere > Soil...
TCGCGAAGCTGCGCTTGCTCAAACCTTCTTCTCCTTAAAGTCTCGGGTAATCTCGCGTGCGGCGTTCGCACCGGGCAGACCCGTTAAGCCGCCGCCGGGATGCGTGCCCGCGCCGCAGAGGTAAAGTCGCTTGAGCGGCGTGCGATATTGCGCAAAACCAATCAACGGACGAAAAGTAAAAAACTGATCGAGAGTTTGCTCGCCGTGGTGAATGTGTCCACCGCTCAGACCATACCGCACTTCGAGATCGTGCGGCGTAATCACCTGGCTGGCCACAATCATCTCGCGGAGCTTCGGCGCGTAGGCTTCGAGCTTGTCGATGACGTTGCTCGCAAACTCATCACGACGCCCGGTCCACTCTCCTTGCCTCAACTTGTACGGCGCGTATTGAACGTGAATCGACATCACGTGTTTGCCCGCGGGCGCGAGCGATGGATCGCCAAGCGAAGGGATGTTGATATCGAGATACGGATCGCTTGAAAACTCGCCGTACTTCGACGCATCGAAAGCGCGTTCGAGATAGTCGATCTCGGGGCCGATGTGGATGCGACCGGAGAGCTTTGTGTTGTCATCGACGCCGTTGAACGACGGCAAACCATCGAGCGCAAGATTGATCTTCGCAACTACACCAGGCGCGCGATAGTTGCGCATCTTCAAAAGGAAATTTGGTTCGAGATCGATCGGATCGACGAGCTCGAGAAACGTCGTGCGCGGATCGGCATTTGAAACAACCACTCGCGACTCGATCTCCTCGCCGCCATCGAGCACGACCTTCGGTTTGTCGCCGTACGCATTGCTGATCTGAGAGACTCGCGCTGACGTGCGTATCTCCACATCTGCGGCTTTAGCTGCACTTGCGATCGCCCCGCTCAAATCACCCATGCCGCCTTTCGGATACGACGCTGATCCGAGCGCGCTTCCGTCCATTGCCGCCTGCCACAACAGCCCGAGACTCGTGCCGGCAGACCATGGACCAGCAAACGCTCCATGAATTCCTCTTGCGGCGACGGTCGCGCGCAACAACTCCGTTTCAAACCATTCGCTGACGAGATCCGCGACCGCCATCGGAGCCCAGCGCAGCAGTCGATACTCGTCTTTCTTACCAAGACCGCGAAACGCGAGCCCGACTTTACCGAGATGCCACAGGTCAGTCTTTGTCGGGTGATCTATCGAGGGCGGGGTCATCGAAAGCAGCGGCGCGAGCACGCGGCCGATGCGTGAGAAGCTGTTGACGAACTCCGGATAACTTCGGGCGTCGTTTGCGGAAAACTTTTCTATCTCGCTGACCGTGCGTCCGACGTCGTTGTAGATGCACAGCGATCTTCCATCCGGCGCGAGCGCGAGCACGCGCGCTTCGGGAGTGATCATCTCCAATCCGTGTCGCGCGAGATTCAGATCAGCTACGACTTGAGCTGTTACCGTCGCGGCATGGTCCAGCGTCGAACAACGAAACCCCGGATGTATCTCTTCAGTAACGGCGCCACCACCCACCACCTCACGACCTTCGAGCACGAGCGTCTTCAGCCCGCTCTTCGCGAGATAACACGCAGCCACAAGCCCGTTGTGACCCGCACCGATAATTATGACGTCGTATGTCATGATCAATCCATCCACAGATTTCGCAGATTTTCTGTGTAATCTGTGAAATCTGTGGACTAAATGTCCTTCAGCATCTGCAACGCCGCATTGCGTCCCGACGCGCCCATGATCCCGCCGCCCGGATGCGTCGCCGAACCGCACATGTAAAGGTTCTTGATCGGCGTGCGATACTGCGCCCAACCCGGCGCCGGCCGCAGGAAGAAGAGCTGTTCGAGCGTCAACTCGCCCTGGAAAATGTTTCCTTCCGATAAACCAAAGTCGCGCTCGAGATCGAGTGGCGTCAGCACCTGTCGATCGCGAATCAGGCTCTTGATGTTCGGCGCGTGCTCGGCAATCGTATCTACCACCGCATCGCCAAACTCGTCGCGCTTGTCGTCCCAGTTTCCTTCCTTCAGGTTGTATGGCGCGTACTGCACGAAGCACGACATCACGTGCTTGCCCGGCGGCGCGACTGAAGGATCCGTAAGACTCGGAATCACCATGTCGATATACGGGCGACGGGAAAACCGTCCGTACTTCGCCTCATCGTACGCGCGCTCCATGTAATCAACACTCGGCGAGATAGAGATCGCACCGCGCAGGTGCGCGCCTGGACCGGGCAGCGACTTGAAATCCGGCAGACCATCGAGCGCGAGATTCACTTTCCCTGACGACCCGCGATACTTGTAACGCTTGAGGTCTGTGCAGAAATCGTCGGGCAGATATTGTTCGCCGATCATCTTCATGAACGTCAGCCGCGGATCGACGCTCGATGAAACTACGTCAGCAAGAATCTCGTCACCGTTGTCGAGCACGACACCCGTCGCGCGCCCGTTCTTATGCAAAATTTTTGCAATCGGCGCGCTGGTGCGAATCTCGACCCCGGCTTCTCGCGCAGCATCACCGATCGCGTTCGAGATCGCGCCGGTGCCGCCGCGTGCAAACCCCCACGAGCGAAACGCGCCGTCGATCTCGCCCATGTAATGATGCAACAGCACGTACGCAGTTCCCGGCGAGCGCACGCCGAGAAACGTGCCGATGATTCCCGATGCAGACATCGTCGCTTTGAGCACGTCTGTCTCGAACCACTGATCGAGAAAGTCGACCGCGCTCATCGTCATCAACTGCACCTGGTTGTATTTGTCGTCGTCAGAGAGTTTCTGAAAGCGCCGCCCTAAGAACGCGAGGTTCTTCCAGGCTTTTGGATCCAGAGACGTGGGATCTGGGGGCGTCATGCTCATGATCGGCTTGACGAAGTGAGCCATCTCGATCATCGCCTTGCCATACTCGTCGTATGCTTCGGCGTCGAGACGCGAGTGGCGCGCGATCTCGCGGCGCGTGCGTGCGTGATCGTTGACGCGCCAGAGGTAATCGCCGTTCGGCATCGGCGTGAAGGTGCCGTCGAGCGGAAGAATTTCGAGGCCGTGTCGCGGAAGATCGAGCTCGCGAATGATCTCGGGTCGCAGCAGCGAGACGACGTAAGAGCAGACAGAAAACTTGAACCCGGGAAATACCTCTTCCGTCACCGCCGCCCCACCGAGCACATGCCGGCGCTCGAGCACGAGAACCTTTTTCCCCGCGCGCGCGAGATAGGCGGCATTAACCAGCCCGTTATGCCCGCCCCCGATTACGACGACGTCGAATTTGCTCTTCATGATTTTGATTACCGGGTTACACAATCCCGGTAGTGAACATCACGACACTCTCAATCGCTGTGAGCGTTTCCTTATTTACTACACCAAGTTTTTAAGCAACCGGGCTCCATCAAGTACTCGCAACTGGTGACACAGTGCAACTGACTCTTTCGTTAGTCCACCCTCACCTTGAGGAATGGTCCAGCACGATGGCAGAGAGGCTCTTCGCAAATTGGTCGTAAGTGGAATTGAAAGAAAGGTGGTCGTGAATCTGTTTATAGTATCGTTCTGGAAAATTAAAACCGGACGAGTACCTGCCTGTTCTGAACCGCGTATTGGATTGAGATTCGCGAGCCAAATCTCTCCGCGTCTGACCGTCATTGAGCATCCTCTATGGCCAGACTCTTGTTGTAATCCTCCATCCCCTCTTCCGCCAACTCGTGATCTTCATCGGTGAAGCTAGAGTAAAGACTCTTCAGTTGATGCTCATCAATGGCTGGTTCGCGACCAAGCGAAAACGTTCGACGAATAATCTCGGAAACCACTTCGCGCTTTTCAACCTCGGGGAGAAGATCGAACGATTTTAGAAGCTCTTCGCTACTTGTACTCATTGCGTTAGGATACTTATAATCGCTCGCCCTGACAAACACGGACCCAGCCACAAAAAGGCACAAAAGTCACATAAAGAGATTTGTAAGACAGCCTGTGCTTTGTGCGTTTTTGTGGCTGAGGTGAGCTTAGAAGCGTATTATCTGAATGATGTTGAACGCTGGGGTTCTCACATTTCAGGAGTTTGCCATGCGTGAGCCATTGCCGCTGGCTACAGTTCACGAGGCGGTGCTCGAGTTCGTGCGCGGGCGCGACGATGTAGTTGTGTTTGGCGCCACCGCCGTGAACGCTTACGTCTCAGAGCCGCGCATGACACAAGACATCGATCTGATGTCACCGCGCGCGGCCGAACTTGCAGAGGAGCTGCGTGATTTTCTCAGCGATCGTTTCCACATCGCCGTACGTGTGCGAGTGATCGGCGACGGCAAAGGGTTTCGAATTTTCCAGGTCCGGAAAGAAGGTAATCGACACTTAGTCGACCTGAGACCGATCGAAACGCTGCCGCAAGCCGAGCTGATCGATGGAGTGAGAGTTGTAACGGCTGCGGAGCTTATCGCGCGCAAAGTCATTTCGCTTTACTCGCGGCGAGGGAAACCTAAGTCCGGCACCGACTGGCGCGACGTCGCCATGCTGCTTTTGACGTTTCCAGAATTGAAGACCGAATCAGGACTCGTCAGTAAAATATTGAATTCACTCGGCGCAACAGAAGAAGTGATGAAGACGTGGGATGAAGTCGTGCATCAGGAAATAAGCATGCCCGACGATGATGCCGAGTTCGACTGATTCTTGTAATACTCACCGATCGTTAATCATAAAAGAATGCCTATCGGAACTGCGTTTCATGAACGGACATTCCCGCTCTGCGAGAGTCTTAGTTATCGCGAGTGGTCCGGGTATTATGCTGTTAGCTCGTATGAGCCACATCACGAGCATGAATACAATGCGATACGCAATGCCGCGGCGTTGATTGATATCTCACCGCTGTTCAAGTACCGGCTCACTGGTAAGGACGCGACGCGGCTCGTCGATCGAGTGATCACGCGCGATATGCGCAAAGTGACAGTTGGTCAGGTGGTCTATACACCATGGTGCGACGAGCGCGGGAAGGTGATCGACGACGGCACGGTTTCGCGTCTCGAAGAGAATACGTATCGCTGGACTGCGGCCGATCCAAGCCTGCGATGGTTTACGCAAAACGCCACCGGCATGGATGTGCACATCGAAGATATCTCTGAGAGCATGTCGGCGCTCGCTCTGCAAGGTCCAACTTCAGGCCGGCTGCTGAAGAGTCTCGTTGAAGATGCCGACATAGCGAACCTCAAATATTTTCGCGTCACTAAAGGCACGATCGCGGGCGTGGCGGTTGAGATTTCACGCACGGGATACACGGGCGATTTGGGCTACGAGATCTGGATCGAATCCGGCGATACCAACAGGGCGATCCGTGTTTGGGACGCGCTCATGGAGACGGGTCGCGCTTTCGATATTCATCCCGCCGGAATGCTCGCGCTCGATGTCGCGCGCGTCGAAGCAGGACTTCTATTGATCGACGTCGATTTCAACAGCAGCAAGAAAGCGCTCGTCGACGAACAACGCTACTCGCCGTTTGAGATGGGGCTTGGGCGCCTTGTTAATCTCGATAAGAATCGTTTCGTGGGCCAACAGGCCTTGATCGAAGAGCAGAAGCACGGCCACGCACGCGAGATTGTTGGTTTACAGATCGATTGGCCGCAGGTCGAGAGTCTCTATGAAAAAGTCGGACTGCCGCCGGCTGTGTCTGCGATGGCGTCACGAGTCGCTGTGCCCGTGTTCAAGGAAGGCATTCAAGTGGGCAAAGCGACGACGACCACATGGTCGCCGACGTTGAAATCCATGATCGCGCTGGCGACCGTGAAGCGCGAGTACACACGACCCGGCACGCGTTTGCAATTCGAGATCACGGTCGAGGCCGTCAGGCATCACGTGCGCGCCACGGTCGTGAAGACGCCATTCTTCAATCCCAAACGCAAAACAGCAACCCCGGTTGTATGAACGACCAATTGAAGACGATCATCGAGCAGTACGATCCAAACCTCGCGCTCGATTACGCGTCGACGATTCCCTCCTCGTGGTACATCGATAAAGACTTCTACGCTCACGAGCTTCAAACCGTCTTCTCGCAATCGTGGCAACTCGCAGCGCGCGCGGATCAGCTGACTGAGCCGGGCAAGTACGTCACGACCGACATCGCCGGCGAGCCAGTAGTGATCGTGCGTGGAAATGACGGCCAGTTGCACGGATTCTTCAACGTTTGCCGGCATCACGCGGCGGCCGTGATGACCGCGCCGGAAGGCAAAGCGGCGCAGCTTCGTTGCCCGTATCACGGTTGGACTTACTCGCTCGAAGGCGAGCTGAAAGGCACGCCTGATTTCTCCGGTGTGTGCGATTTCGATCGCGCGACGAATGGTCTTGTGTCGCTGGAACTCGCGGAGTGGGAAAATTGGGTGTTTGTGAAGCTGGTCCAGGGTCTCGCGATGTCGGTTGAGGACTTTCTTGGGGAAGATCTGGTCGCGCAGACGAGTGGGCTTCAGTTCAAAGATCTGCACTGGTTCGAGCGGCGGCATTATAACTTTGATTGCAACTGGAAGGTGTTCGTCGATAACTACCTTGACGGTGGTTATCACGTTCCGTACTTGCACAAGGGACTGGATAGCGTCCTCGACTACAGCAATTACATGATCGAAAACGGCGAGCACTACTGTTTGCAGTGGAGCCCGATCGTGAGCGAGGGCGCGGAGGAGCAGACCGGCGCCGTCAGGAAAGGCGATCGCGCGCTCTACTACTGGATTTATCCAAACTTCATGATCAACTGGTATGACGGCGTGATGGATACGAATCTTGTCGTGCCGCGCGGTGTGGACCAGACTGAGGTGATCTTCGATTTTTACTTTCCGGATGTGATGAGCGAGGAGAAGCGCAGGGCGAGTGTCGAGGTGGGCCAGCGCATTCAGGATGAAGATGTGGCGATATGTAAGTCGGTGCAGCGTGGGTTGAATTCGAGAGCTTACGATGCAGGGAGATTGTCGGTTAGGCGTGAAGCGGGGGAGCACTTGTTTCATAGGCTGCTATATAAAGATGTATGTTTTGACAGGATTTCAGGATTTACAGGATTCACATGATTAATCCTGCAAATTCTGAGAATCCTGCAATCCTGTCTAAAGGCCATCTGCTGCGCGTGCTCGGGGTTGGTTTTGGTGTCGCTGTAATCATCGGCAATACGATCGGTGCGGGCATCTTCAGAGCGCCCGGCACGATCGCTGAGCAACTTCCAACAACAGTTCCGTTTCTTCTCGTTTGGCTAGTGGGTGGGCTATATGCATTGCTGGGCGCGATCTCACTCGCGGAGCTCGGTACGATGCTGCCGCGCTCCGGTGGGCAGTATGTGTTCTCGCGTTACGCGCTCGGCGAGTATGCGGGGTTTATTGTCGGCTGGAGCGATTGGATCTCATCGTGCGGATCGACGGCGGCGGTATCGCTGTTGATCGGAACGTTTGCAATCGCACTGTTCCCGTCGCTCGACGGATATGGCGCCGTTGTGGCTACGGGCGTTGCGATCATCTTCGCGTTCCTGCAATGGCGCGGAATCGTTTGGGGCAGCAATATCCAAAACCTCACGAGCCTGCTGAAAGCGCTTGCGTTCCTCGCGCTGATCGTTGCCGCGTTCTTACTTGGCGGCCGCGGCGCGTTATCGACACCTCAAACTCATTCGGCTCCGATCACACTTGCGGCAATCATTGTTTCGTTGCAGGCGGCGATTTACACCTACGATGGTTGGAGCGGAGTCATTTATTTTTCCGAGGAAGTTAAGGAACCCGACCGCAACATTCCGCGCGCGCTGTTCAACGGCGTGCTCACAATCACCGCGATCTATGTGCTCGTAAACGTCGCGTTGCTTTACGTGTTGCCGATGTCGCGAATCGCGGGCAAGGAATTCGCGGCGGGCGAAGCGGCAAACGTGATCTTCGGCACGCACGGCGACACGGTCTTCCGATGCCTGACGATCGTGTCGATGCTGAGCGCGATCAACGCGCTCCACTTGATGGCTACGCGCGTCATTTTTGCGATGAGTCGAGATGGGTTGTTTTTGAAGAGGGCCGCGGTTGTTAATAAAGGTGGCACGCCGACCACCGCGCTGGCGCTGAGTCTGATGGTCTCGCTGCTGTTCATCATCTTTGGTGAGAAGTTCGAGATAGTCATCACCCTGCTCGCGTTCTTCTTCGTGGTGAACTACATACTCTCGTTCGTTTCACTGTTTGTATTGCGTCGGCGTGAGCCTGACAAACCGCGGCCGTACCGCGCGTGGGGTTATCCGATCACGCCTGCGCTCGCGTTGATTGGATCGGTGTTGTTTCTCGCCGGAGCGATACGTGCTGACACGAGGCATAGTTTTTACGCGCTCGTGTTGCTGGCGGTGAGTTACCCCGTGTTCAAGCTACAGACCCTTCGTTATCGACATCGAGAACCCTGATCGTTGATTCGACGTTGCGTGCTTCGAAGCAGTTTCCGATGCGCGCGCCGATCTCGTCCTCATTATCATCAACCAACGCTACGATACTCGGACCAGCACCGCTCAGCGCGATGCCGAGCAGTCCCGGCGACGGTGGGAGCGCGAGCGCCTCGGCAAGGCCGGGGACGAGTGATTCGCGATATGGCTGGTGCAGACGATCGCGCATCGCTTCCCAAAGCAAATCGTAACGTTGCTGCGCGAGGGCGGCGGTGAAGATGGCGGTTCGTTGCAGGTTTTGAACTGCGTCGGCGCGTGTGATTGTTCGTGGGATTTCGGCGCGTGCGACGTGCGTCGGCAGTTGCGAGTGAGGCGAGACAACGACGACGCGAATCTCCGCAGGCCAGTCGAACCTCATTGAGAGCACTGTTCCATCGCTACGGATGCAGCTTGCGAGAAAGCCGCCGTAGATCGAGGCGGAAACGTTGTCGGGGTGGCCTTCGAATTCGGTCGCGTAGTTGAGAATCGTTTGATCCGAGATGGGCTTTTCAGTCAGTAACGAGCTTAACTTGATGCCGGCAACGATTGCGGCGGCACTGCTGCCGAGGCCACTGGCGAGCGGTATTTCGTTATGAGCTGTTAGCTCGACAGATGGCAGCGAAACACCTTCGCGGCGGGCGGCGAACGACATCGCACGATAGATCAGATTCACAGCGTTGCGCGGAAGCGCTTCGTTTTCTTTCGCGCCGGTAGTGGTGACACGACACGGTTCGGAAGCGTCAGGAACAGCGGTGGCGTTGACGGTCAGGTAGAGTTTCAGCGCAAGGCCGAAGCAATCAAAGCCCGGGCCGAGATTGGATGTCGACGCAGGAACTCGAACTTCGAAAGTCATTTCAGAAGATCAGCCATGGATTTCACGGATTGAATACGGATCGGGACGTTAGCGAATGTGGGGGTGAGATGCCGGCCATCGGGCGCGACCAGACTTCCGTTGTGATACTTGATCACGTAATCAGTATCCTTCAACACGTGTCCGGTCAATACCGCAACGACAGATTCGTTCTCGTTAATTCTGAGTTTGCGAATGCCCGCGACCGTCGTCGCTGACGCCGGCTCGCAACCGATGCCATCACGTCCGACGATGGCCTTCGCGTCGGCGATTTCCTGCTCGGTTACGGTTATGACGCTGCCACCCGTTTCCTGCACGGCGCGCCACGCCTTCGGCCACGAAACAGGCGCGCCGATCTTGATCGCCGAAGCGAGCGTTTGCGGATGCTCCTCGTTCACAAAGCGCTCGTGTTCGATATCAGAATAGAACTTTGCAAACGGCGCTGCGCCCTCAGCCTGCACAACTGTGATCTTTGGTTGCCGATCGATCAATCCAGTTTCAAATAACTCGCGAAACCCCTTCCCGAACGCTGAGCTGTTTCCGAGATTGCCGCCGGGAACAACGAGATGATCCGGCACGCGCCAATCGAGTTGTTCCGCGAGCTCGAAAGCAACCGTCTTTTGTCCTTCAATGCGAAACGGATTGATCGAGTTGACGAGATAAACTGATTCGTCTTCAGCAAGCTCGCGAATCTGGTCCATGCACGTGTCGAAGTTGCCGTCGACCTCGAACACCTTCGCACCGTAGTCGAGCGCCTGCGCGAGCTTCGCGTGACTCACGTGACCACTGGGCACGACGATCGCACACATCAGATCTGCCCGCGCCGCATAGGCCGCCAGACTCGCCGCAGTGTTTCCAGTGCTCGCGCAGACGACGAGCCGCGCGCCCAGTTTGCGCGCCTGCGTGACGCCGGCAGTCATGCCGGTGTCTTTGAACGAGCCGGTCGGATTACAACCCTGGTGTTTGAGTTTTAGTTGCGGCAGGCGACAGTAATCAGCGGAGCGCGGTGCGTCGTAAAGCGGCGTGTTGCCCTCGCCGAGCGAAACGACTTCAGTGTCTTCAGTGAAAGGAAGAAATTCGCGGAAACGCCAGACGCCACTGCGATCGCGAGGATCGAGAGAGGCGCGTCGCTGTAGCCAAAGATCGCGGAGCGGAGCTGCATCGATCTTCTCGCGTCGCTCGATATCAAGCAGCCCACCACAACGCGAGCACACGAAGAGGCGGGCATCAAGATCGAATTCGGCGTCGCACTGA
>Ga0207694_10004846_pt1 | contig 10447 bp, 10 predicted proteins | sample KBSC34metaG_FD_184353 | JGI IMG/M metagenome (GOLD analysis project Ga0207694, IMG submission 184353) | Corn rhizosphere microbial communities from Kellogg Biological Station, Michigan, USA - KBS C3-4 metaG (SPAdes) (version 2) | ecosystem: Host-associated > Plants > Roots > Rhizosphere > Soil...
CGCGCCACAAGCCTGCGGCCGTCAGGCGGTCTGGGCCGGCCTCGCGACGCTCACCGGCCAGCCCGCGACCGCGATGCCGATTGCGCGGTCGCCCGAAGGGCTGCCCATCGGGGTCCAGCTTGTCGGTCCCTATCTCGAAGATCGCACCACGATCGCCATTGCGGGGCTGATCGAGCGCGCGTTCGGAGGCTTTGTGCCGCCGCCGGGCTATGCGGGCTGAGCCGGTGACGTCGGCGTATCGCGGCCATTGAAACCGCGATCAATCGGGAGTGGAATGCGGGCAAGCGTCACGGCGACGAAAAACATTCTTCGGGAGCGATACGCATGCGCATTCTGCTGGCGTCCGTCTTTGCCGCCCTTTCCATCCTCCTGTTGCACGCGGGTTCACCGGCAAGCGCGCAGACCGCGCTGAGCGGCCAGGTCGCCTCGGCCGAGGAAGGGATGATGGAGGGCGTGCTGATCAGCGCCAAGCGCGCGGATTCCACCATCTCGGTGACGGTCGTGAGCGATGCGAGCGGCCGCTACAGCTTTCCGGCCGCGAAACTCGCGCCCGGCCGCTACGGCCTGCGCATCCGTGCCGTTGGCTACGACCTCAATGGCGCGGGAAGCGTCGACGTCGTCGCCGGCCAGGCCAGCACGGCGGACCTGAAGCTGCGCAAGACCGAGGACCTCGCCGCGCAGCTTTCCAACGCCGAGTGGATCGCGAGCGTCCCCGGCACCGACCAGCACAAGGGCCTGCTGCTCAATTGCGTCGGCTGCCACACGCTCGAGCGCGTCGCGCGCTCGCAATACACGACCGACGACTTCATGCAGGTGCTGCCGCGCATGCAGGGCTACGTGAACCAGAGCATGCCGGGCGCGCCACAGCTGCGGCGCGGCGAGCGGCGCATGGAGGAGCGCGGCGACCAGCGCGTGCAGGTCTATCGCGGGCTTGCGGATTTTCTCTCGACCATCAACCAGAGCCACGGCCCCTGGAAGTATACGCTGAAGACGCTGCCGCGGCCGAAAGGCCAGGCGACGCGCGTGATCATCACCGAATACGACCTGCCGCGCGCCACCATCCAGCCGCATGACGTCGTCGTCACAGCCGACGGCACGGCCTGGTACTCGAGCTTCGGCGAGCAGAACCTTGGGCGTCTCGATCCGAAGAGCGGCAAGGTGACCGAGTATCCGATCGCGCTCTACAAGCCCGAATACCCGACCGGACTTCTCGGCCTGCGCACCGACCGCGACGGCAATCTCTGGCTCGGCAACATGTACCAGGCGCGCATCGTCAAGTTCGATCCGACAACCGAGACGTTCCGGTTCTGGTCGTTGCCGGGCGAAATGGACATCGACGCCGCGCAGGTCAACATGGTGAGCCCGCAGTCGTCGCATGTCGACGGCAAGGTGTGGACGCAGAACAACGGTTTTGCGGGCATCCATCGACTCGACCTCGCGTCGGGCAAGATCGAGACGTTCGAGCCGTTCAAGAGCGCGCCGAAGGGCGAGGTGCACAACATCTACGATGTGATCCCGGACTCGCAGAACAACATCTATTTCACGGATTTCCGTCATCAGCACATCGGCCGGATCGACGCGAAGAGTGGTGCGATCACGCTCTATCCGGCGCCGACGGCGGCCTCGGCGCCGCGCCGCGGCATGATGGACGCGCAGGACCGCCTCTGGTTCGGCGAGTATCGCGGCAACCGCATCGGCATGTTCGACACCAAAGGCGAGCGGTTCCAGGAATGGCAGGTTCCGACCGCATGGTCGGCGCCCTATGACGTCACCGTCGACCGCAACGGCGAGGCCTGGACCGGCTCGATGTCGACCGACCGGATCGCGCGCCTCAATCCGCAGACTGGCGCGTTCATCGAGTATCTGCTGCCGCGCGAGACCAACGTCCGGCGCGTCTTCGTCGACAATTCGACCACGCCGGTCACCTTCTGGGTCGGCAGCAACCACGGCGCCTCGATCATCAAGCTGGAGCCGCTCGATTGACCGACGTAAAAGCTGAGCCGATCGATTTCTATTTCTCGATCGGCAGCATGTACACCTTCCTGACCGTGATGCGGATGGATCGCGTCGAGGACGTGACCGACATCCGCTTCGTGTGGCGGCCCTTCTCGGTGCGCGACATCATGATCGAAATGGACAACCGCCCGATGTCGAAGCCGCGCAAGCTCGCCTACATGTGGCGCGACCTGCACCGGCGCGCCGAAATGTACGGCTTCGCGTTCGAGGGCGAAGCGCCCTACCCGCTGCGCGAGTTCGATCTCGCCAATCGCGTGGCGACCGTCGGCGCGCGCGAAGGCTGGTGCGCCGACTATGTGCGCGCGACCTACCGGCGCTGGTTCGTCGAGAAACAGGAATGCGGCACGGAGCCGAACCTGTCGGATTCGCTGCGCGAGATCGGCGAGGACCCCACCCGGGTGATCGCGCTGGCGAAGTCGGACGAGATCGGCGGCGCCTACAAGGCCTCGACCGACGCGGCGCGCCGGCTCGGCATCTTCGGGGCGCCGAGCTTCGTGGCGCGCGGGGAGGTGTTCTGGGGCGACGACCGGCTCGACGATGCCGTCACCTGGCACCAGCGCGGAACGCTCGGCGCGCCGCGCCCGCCATGAGGCGCCGGCGCCCGTTTAACATCTCGTTAACCGACTCTGTCCCAAATGGAGACGGGCGCGATCTCGGTGGCTGCGGCCACATGGGGAGCAACGGATGCACGACAGTGCCGGCGGGGACGCGATGGGGGCGCTTGCGGGGGGTCTGAACGAGGTCCGCTTTGCATGCCCATCGCCTGCGAACTCCTCGCGTATCAAGCTGGTCGTATCCACGCCTTGCTTCGGCGGCCAGCTCTCGGTTCGATTCGCCAACGCGCTCCTGAAGCTGCAGCAGTGGGCGCGCCGCTATGACGACCTCGACCTGACCGTGAACTTCAAGGACGGGGACGCCTTGATCACGCGCGCCCGCGCGAGCCTCGTCGCGCAATTTCTCGACGACCCGCATGCGACGCACCTGCTGTTCGTCGATGCCGACATCGGCTTCGAGCCGGAGCAGGTGAGCCGTCTGATCCAGTGCGGCGCCGACATGTGCGCGGCGATCTATCCGATCAAGCGCATCGACTGGGATCGCGTGCGCAAGGTGATCGAGGAAAAACGCCCGAACCCGGGCGCGGCGACGCTGCAATATGTGCTCGGCGTCGAAGATCCGAATTCGGTGGTCACCTGTGGGGGCTTCGTGAAGGTCCGCTACGCCGGCACCGGCTTCCTGATGATCCGGCGCACCGCGCTCGAACGCATGTGCGCGCACTACCCGCAGCTTCGTTTCGCGCGCGACCATTCGACCGATGCGGCGACGACGAGCCCGAACCGCTACGCCCTGTTCGATTGCCTCATCGACGAGACTGGTACGTATCTGAGCGAAGACTTCGCCTTCTGCCGGCGCTGGACCGACATGGGTGGCGAGATCTGGGCCGATCTCTCGAGTCGTCTCGAGCATGTGGGACCGATGACGTTTTCGGGCGATCTCAGCTCACAGTTCGCCGCGGCCGAGCCGGCGGCGGCCGAACCGGCCGGAGCGACCCGCGCCGCCTGACGTCGGCTCCGGGAACTTGCGGGGCACCGCGCAGCATTTGAAACCTCCATCGCGCGCGTCCACCGTGCTAGAACGGCGGCTCGGATTTTGCTGCCTTCGTTCTGCACAAGGAAACAACGATGGAAACGTCCCCGGCCCGCGAACAGCAGATCAAGCGCCTGCTGCACGGCACGATTGATCCGCACATTCATTCCGGTCCGTCGATTGCGCCGCGCGGGCTCGATCACGTCGAGCTCCTGAAGTCCGCGGCCGAGGCCGGCATGGCGGCGGTCGTCACCAAGGATCATGACTATTCGGGCGTCGCCACCGCGAACCTGATCGCGCGCCACTACGGCCACCTGCCGACCAAGCTCTATTCGGGCATCGTGCTGAACAACGTGGTCGGCGGCTTCAACCCCTATGCGGTCGAGCACACCGCCGCGATGGGCGGCAAGATTGTGTGGATGCCGACGCTCGCGGCGGAGAACCATCTCGCCTGGGAGAAGAAATCGTCCTGGGCGCACCCGGCCACGACCAAGAAGATGCGCCACGCGACCGCCGTGCCGGCGACGCGCGACGGCAAGGTGCTCGACGAAGTCAAGGAGGTGCTCGACATCATCGCCAGGAACGACATGGTGCTCGCCGCCGGCCATCTGCATGTGAGCGAGATCTGGCTGGTGTTCGAGGAGGCGAAGCGCCGCGGCGCGACGCGGCTGGTCGTCAATCACCCGGAAGAGATCATCGACGCCACGATGAACGACGTGCAGGGCCTGACCGCCATGGGTGCCCGCATGGAGCATTCGCTTGCGATGTTCGTGAAGGAGTCGAAGCTGAAGGTGCTCGAGGCCGAGGACCTGCGGCGGCACATCGAGGCGGCCGGTGTCGACAACACCATCATGAGCACGGATCTGGGCCAGACCGGCAACGTCCTGCCGCTCGACGGCTTCAAGGCCGGCATCAATCTCTGTCTCGATCTCGGCTATTCGGAAGCCGATATCCGCAAGATGTTCTCCACCAACGCGGCGAAGCTGTTCGGTTTCGAGGATCTGGTCGAGAAGATGGCCGCCTGAGCAGCCAACGCTCTGGCGCGGCCTTCGGCCGCTTCAGAACGTCTGCGCTCCTGGCAGCGAACGAAGCGCCGCGTTGGCGACCTCGCGGTCCTGCTCGCCCGTCCCGGATCCGACGCCGATGCCGCCGACGACCTGCCCGTCGATGATCACCGGCAATCCGCCCATCAGGTTCACCATCGCGCCGTCGGTCGCGATGGCGAGCTTGACCTCGATATCGGCCGGAATGGCGCCGGTCGGCTTGCCGGTCGCCGCCGCCGTCATCGCCTTGCGCTGCGCCGACATGATGCTGAGCACGCGCGCACCGTCCATGCGGGCGAACGCAAGCAGCTGGCTGCCGTCGTCCACCACCGCGATGCACTGCGGAACGCCCATCGCCTTCGCGGCGGCAACCGCCGCCGCCAGCAGGGTCTGCGCGCCCTCGTGGCTCAGCCGCAACGTCATCCGCGTGACACTCATATCGCCTCCTCGAGCTCGTCGTCGCGCATGTCGGTCACCAACATCGCGCCCGCCGCGTGCGTGATGAAGAACGGGATCTTCGCCTGCTGTAACGCGCAAAGCGCCGTCAATCCACATCCCCAGTAGAGCGGGACTTCGTCCGACAAAAGGTCGATCGGCTCGCCGAAATCGGGCTCCGCAAAGCCTCCGATCCCGAGAACAGCGGGATCGCCCTCATGAAGCGGCCCGCCGTGAACGCGCGGAAACCGTGATGTCACGCGCTTGACGGTCTCGACGTCGCTCACCGCGAACGGCCGCATCGAAACCACCAGCGGCCCGGCGAAAGGCCCGACCGATTTCGTCGCAATGTTGGTGCGCATCAGCGGCCCCTGAATGCCGAGCTCCAGATGACGCAGCCGAACCCCGGCGCGCAGCAACGCCGTCTCCATGGAAAACCAGCAGCCGATCGCCACGCTGACGAGATCGTCGCGCCAGCAGTCGCGGATATCGCGGACCTGCGAACGGATCCCCTCGCGGTAGACCCAGTAGCCCGGGCAGTCCGTGCGCACGTCGATGTCGCGCCCGAGACCCGGGAGTGTGGGGTCGCCCGGCATGGCGACCGCCAGCACCGGACACGCGCTCTGGTTCGCGCCGCAATAGCCGATGAAGTCATCGGCGTAGCGTGACGGCAGGATCGCAAGATTGACCTGCACGGCACCCGGCACGAGCCCGGTGGTGAGGCCGCCGAAATGTCCGTCGCGAGCGGCTTGTCTCAATTCGGCCGCTGCGGTCAGAACGCTCGCTACCATGCTCGCACGATGCCGCCATCGACGCGGATCATCGCGCCGGTGATGTAGCTTGCCTGTGCGCTCGCCGCGAAAGCGGCGGCCGCGCCGAACTCCTCGATCGTGCCATAGCGACCGAGCGGGATGGTTGCGGTCGAGCGCCGTTTCACGTCAGCGACCGGAATATTCTCCCGCGCGGCGACCGCCTCGTCCGTCAGCCGCACACGCTCGGTATCGATCCGGCCGGGGACGAGGATGTTCGCCGTGATGCCGTCCGCCGCCACCTCACTCGACAGCGTCTTGGACCATCCGACCAGCGAGGCGCGCAGCGCATTCGAAATGCCGAGGACCGGGATCGGCTGCATGACGCCACTCGATATCACCGTCAGGATGCGACCCCAGCGGCGCTGTCGCATCGCCGGCAGCAGCGCATCGGTCAGCGTAATGACGCTCAGCACCATGTCCTGGAAGCGGTCGGTCCACTCCTGTGCGGGGCGTCCGCTTGCGCCCCCGTAGGCCGGACCACCGGTGTTGTTGACCAGGATGTCGACGGCGCCGAAGCGTCGCAGGAGACCATCCGCAAACGCCGGCATGCCGGCAACCTCTGCGAGATCGAGCCGGGCGGAATCGACCCGACCCTTCGCGCCAGCCTGCAGCTCGCGCACCGCTTCCGCCGAGCGGGCCTGGTCGCGCGCCGCAATAACCACGTCAGCGCCCTCCGCGGCCAGCGCGCGGGCGATGCCGAACCCGATGCCGCGATTGCCACCGAGAACCAACGCGCGCTTGCCCGCTATGCCGAGATCCACGCCCTCTCCTCCCCGGCACGTTGCCCGATGCGCTTGACCGGCTCGGGCGTGCCGCATTCGAGGAAGCGGCCGCGCCCCTTCGTGCCGTACAGCACGCCATCCTGGCAGATGATCTCGCCGCGCGACAACACGGTCGTCGGCCAGCCCGTCAGCGTCATGCCCTCGAACGGCGTATAATCGACATTGTGGTGCAGGTCGGCGTTGCGGATGGTTACGCGCTTCTCGGCGTCCCAGATCGCGATGTCGGCGTCGGCGCCGACCGCGATGGTACCCTTGCGCGGATAAAGCCCGTAAATGCGGGCCGCGTTGGTGGCGTTGAGCGCCACGAAACGCTCGAGCGTGATCCGCCCACGGGCGACCCCTTCCGAGAACAGAAGCGGCGCGCGGGTTTCAAGACCCGGAATGCCGTTCGCGACCTTGCGGAACGGCGCGTTGAGCCCATGCCGCTTCTTCCCGCCCTCGTCGAAGCGATACGGCGCATGATCCGACGAGACGATGTCGAAGAGACCGCTGCCCAAACCCTGCCACAGCACCGCCTGGCTCGCTTTGTCGCGCGGCGGCGGGCTGCACATGCATTTCGCGCCTTCGAAGCCCGGCAGATCGAGATCGGCCTCGGTCAGCAGCAGGTATTGCGGACAGGTCTCGGCGCTGATGTTCAGGCCCTTCTGCCTGGCGCGGCGGATCTCCTCGGCGGCCTCGCGGCCGGAGACATGCACGATCAGCAGCGCCGCATCGGCGATCTCGGCAAGCGTGATCGCGCGGTGCGTCGCCTCGCGCTCGACGGCGAGCGGCCGAGACGTCGCGTGATATTTCGGCGCGATCTTGCCGGCGGCCTCGAGTTTCTCGGTCAGCCAGCTGAGGCATTCGAAGCTCTCGGCATGGATCATGACCAGCGCCTGCAGCTCGCGCGCACGCGCCAGCACGTCGAGGATCTGGTAGTCGGAAAGCCGCATCGCCTCGTAGGTCATGTAGACCTTGAGCGACGTGCAGCCTGCCTCGACGAGCGCCGGCAGCTCCTGCCCGAGCACCGCGGGCGTCGGGTCCGAGACGACGAGGTGAAAGCCGTAATCGATATAGGTCTTGCCGGCGGCACGCTGGTGATAGTCCGCGACCGCGGCGCGCAGCGATTGCCCGCGGTGCTGCACGGCGAACGGCATGATCGTCGTGGTGCCGCCGAACGCTGCCGAGCGTGTCCCGGATTCGAAATCATCCGCCATCCTGGCGCCCGCGGAGGCGAGGCCCTGCGCCTGCGGCTGATCGAGATGGCAATGCGCGTCGATCCCACCCGGCAGCACCAGCCGCCCGCTTGCATCGATGATCCGGGCGGCTCCTTCGAGGTGGTCCGCGAGCGCCACGACCCGCCCGTCGCGGATGCCGACGTCGCAGCGCGCGCGGTCGGCCGCCGTCACCACGGTGCCGCCCTTGATGATCAGGTCGAACGCGCTCATGTCATCAACCCGTCGCCACGCTTCGCCCAGAACGTGGTGCGCTGCTCGATGACGGCGAACAGCGCGTACATCACGATGCCCATCACGGCGATCACGAACAGTCCGGCGAATACCAGCGGCGTATCGAAATTTGCCGTCGCTGCCATCATCAGGTAGCCGATGCCCTTGTTGGAGGCGACCGTCTCCGAGATGATCGTGCCGACGAACGCGAGCGTGATCGCGACCTTCAGCGAGGCGAAGAAATACGGCATCGCGCGCGGCAACCCGACCTTGGTGAGGATCTTGCGCTTGGTGGCGCCGAGCGAGCGCATCACGTCGAGCAGCTCCGGCTCGATCGTCGCAAGGCCGGTCGCGACATTGACGGCGATCGGGAAGAACGACACCAGGAACGCGGTCAGCAGCGCCGGAACGGTGCCGATGCCAAACCAGATCACGAAGACCGGAACCACCGCGACCTTCGGGATGCTGTTGAATCCGACCAGGACCGGGTAGAGCCCGCGATAGACCAGACGCGAGGCGCCGATCGCGACTCCGAGCAGCACCCCGAGCACGACCGCGATCGCAAACCCCGCGAGCGTGCGAATGAGCGTCGTCCAGGCATTGTCGAGGATCGGGCCGAACTGGCGATACAGCGACGCCGCGACCACCGTGGGCCGCGGCAGCACGAAAGCCGGGATGTTGAGCACTGTGCTCGCGAGCTCCCACAGCCCAAGCAGCGCGAGGACGAAAATCCAGGGCATGGCGGATTCCAGACGCTCGTTCATGCGGCCCGCACCTCGATAATGTCGCCCTTGAGCGCGCGCACGAGCGCCACGAATTCGGGCGCGTAGACGTCGCGGGACCGCGGGAGCGTAACTTCCCGGCTCGCCACGATACGGCCTGGGCGCTTCGACGAGACGTGCACCGTGTCGGCAAGAAAGACCGCCTCGGTCAGGTCATGGGTGACGAGGATGACGGTGAAGCGGTGCCGTTCCCACAGCGTCTGCAGCACGCTCCAGAGCTCCTCGCGGGTGAACGCATCGAGCGCGCCGAATGGCTCGTCGAGCAGCAGGAGCGCTGGTTCATGGATCAGCGAACGGCAGAGCGAGGCGCGCTGCTGCATTCCGCCCGAGAGCTGCCACGGATAGTGATCCGCAAAGCCGTCCAGTCCGACGGTCGCGAGCAGGTCCCGCGCCTTCCTCTCATACTGCGCGCGCTCGCGCCGGAAACGGCTCGCATGCGGCTCGACGATTTCAAGCGGCAGCAGCACATTGTCGAGCGTCGTGCGCCACGGCAGCATGATCGGATTCTGGAATGCCATGCCGACGATGCTCAGCGGCGCCGCCACCTCGCGATCCGCGACGATCACGCCGCCGCGGCTCGGCAGGTTCAAGCCGGAGACGAGCTTCAGCAGCGTCGACTTCCCGCAGCCCGACGGACCGACCACCGCGACGAACTCGCCACGCTCGACTTTCAGCGTGGCATGCTCGAGCGCCAGCGTCCCCGAGGCGCCGCCGCCATACGTCAAGGTGACGTCGCTGATGTCGACGAATGCCGCCATCAGGGAAGTTTGCGTGTGGCGGCGTCGGGCAGATAATCGGCGGTGAAGACCTCGGCCGGGGTCACGACCTTCGGCAAGGCGAAGGCCTTCGACACGGTTGCGAGCGAGGCCGCGAGTCGTTCGGACCGCACGCCGCCGAGACCATCCGCCTTCGACTCGTCGGTCACGAGCTGGTTCTTGACCAGCCAGTCGAGCTTGGCGGTCTCGAGCTTCTCGTCGACGAGGCTCGAGCGCTTCTTCAGCGCCGCGATGGCGGCAGCCGGGTTCGCAATCGCATCGCGCCACCCTTTCGCTGTGGCCAACACGAAGGCGCGCACAGCCTTCGGATTCGACTCGAGGATTTGCTTCGACGCAAGGATGGCATTGCCGTAGATGTTCAGGCCAACGTCCGAAAAGTACAGAAACTTGATGTCGGCCGGTGCAATGCCCTGGCGGACCAGATTGAAATACATCGTCGAGTCGAAGCCGAGGATGGCATCGACGTCGCCCTTGAGCAGGAGCGCCTCGCGCAAGCGCAGATCGCCGTACTGCCACTGGATGCTGTCGGCCTTGACGGATGCGAGGTTGGCATAGGCCGGGAACAGCTTGTAGGCGCCGTCGGTCAGCGCGCCGCCGACCTTCCGGCCGTTCAGGTCGCTCGGTTTCGCGATGCCCGCCTTGGCGAAACTGCCGACCGAGAGCGGCGAGCGGTAATAGAGCATGTAGACCGCCTTGCCGGCATTGTCGGGATTCTTGGCGTTGAACTCCATCAGCACGTTGATGTCACCGAAGCCGAAGTCGTAGGTGCCGCTGCCGATGCGCGTGACGG
>Ga0207694_10004847_pt1 | contig 10447 bp, 7 predicted proteins | sample KBSC34metaG_FD_184353 | JGI IMG/M metagenome (GOLD analysis project Ga0207694, IMG submission 184353) | Corn rhizosphere microbial communities from Kellogg Biological Station, Michigan, USA - KBS C3-4 metaG (SPAdes) (version 2) | ecosystem: Host-associated > Plants > Roots > Rhizosphere > Soil...
CTGGCCCATTAGGATTATTCGCGCTCGGACCCGTTTACTATCAGGACAACGGCGAACAGGCCAAAGCACTCGCTGATGAATGGGACGATCGTGTCGATACGCTCACGCGCGGGGTGCTCGGATTGACCGTGTCGTGTGCTCGTTGCCACGACCACAAATTCGATCCGATCAGCATGGCCGACTACTACGGACTGGCCGGGGTCTTCTCAAGTTCCGAATACCAGGAACGCCCCATCGTCTCGCAAGACGTGGTCGATCAGAAAAATCGTGCGGAAACCTCCGTCAAGGAACAGCAACTCAAAGTCGATCGGTTCCTCGACATCGAAGCGCGGCAATTGCGGCCGACGCTTGTGTCAGATATTCCGCAATACATGAAGGCGGCGTGGAAGGTTCTGTCACAGCAGAAATCGAAGCCGAACGACAAACGACTGACTCGAATTGCCAAGGACGATCAAGTCAGCGAACTGTTACTGAAACGCTGGATTGACGTGCTCGGAGCAGCACCCGAGAAACAAATCGCACATCCGTATCTGGCAGCGTGGTACGAGTGGTATGGCAAACAGGATTTAGGTCGTGACCGAGCCAACGATGCTGAAACGTTGGCGCATATCCAACAACTGGCCACCGATTTCCAGTTGCTCGTTCAGGCCAGGTTGCCACAGCGAGAATCGTTGTTCGCGGAATTCGGCGAGAACGTCGCGTTCGTCACGACGGAAGATCGGGCTGTCGTCGAACCGGGTGTGATTCCACTCGGCAATCTGTTCGACGATCCGACAGGAGTGTCACTTTCGGCAGCAATATCGATCGACAAGTTTTGTGCGGTCGCCACCGAGAAATCACTCGGCGTCGATCGCGTCGTCCAGGGATGGGGGCATCAGACGAAGATCGCTCCCGATATCGAATTCGAATTCACGAACTTGGGAAGTGACGACCGTTCACATGGCGGTGTGGTCAATGATGGTTGGGATGCCACCGGCGGCATTCGCACGCAAGGGAAATCCTTCCCATCGAACGCGGGACGAACCGAGCAGGGCATCGGCATGCACGCCAACGCCTTGATCACGTTCGATCTGGACGAACTGCGGCAGGCAGGTCTGTTGCCGGCGGATCAGGCCTTCGTGTTCCGATCCGATCGCGCGGGCTTGAACGACGACGTGTTTGGGAGCGGCCCGAGTGCTCACCTGGCAGTGATTGTTTCGCGACCCCATCGCAAAAAGGACGTCTACGATGGCATCATGGCCGGCTATGTCAACGGCCAGGCGATGAAGATCGCCGAGAACGATCGAGTCTATTACTTCAGCGGCGAGATCCCGGCGCCGCTGAAAGCCGATGGCAAGTTCGCACGATTTGAGGTTCCCATCCCGGCTGACGCTCGGTTTCTCACTCTGGTGAGTACCGGTGCAGCAATTGGAGCCAGCGAAAACTCGATCAACAGCGATCACACGGCCTATTCGGGGGCTCGCCTGGAACTGAACCCCCTGCCCGCTTCCCTCGCGATTGCCGATGCGCAACCTGCGTCGGCGTTGAGTCCTGAAGGCGATCATCAGCAAGCCCGACTTGATGCGATGCTGCTGTCCGAACTGTTCTACGACCAAGGCTTGCTCGCTCTTCCCGGCAGCGAAGCCGACAAACGGTTGCCAGAACCGGCGACTCAGCAGTTAGTCCAACTGCGGACCGAGTTCGATCGGCGGAAGAAAGAATCAGATGGGATCCAGGTGCACATGGCTCATTCGCTGATGGACGGCCAGGGTCGCGACCTGAAAATCTATCTTCAGGGAAATCCCACGAAACCGGGCGATGTGGCCCCGCGTTCGATGCCCGTCGTCTTTACCGGTGGCGAGCGAAAACCGCTGGCGGCGAAAGGCAGTGGTCGCGCGGAATTGGCGACAGCAATCACCTCACGTGACAACCCATTGACAGCGCGCGTTATCGTCAATCGAGTCTGGCGAGGTCACTTCGGCGTGGGATTGGTCAAGACCCCCAGCAACTTCGGACATCTGGGTGATCGTCCATCGCACCCGGAACTGTTGGATGATTTGGCCGTTCAATTCATGGATTCGGGCTGGAGTTTGAAATGGCTGCACCGCGAGATCCTGTTGTCGGCGACGTATCAACAGAGCAGCGCATTCCGGGCCGCGGCGAGTGACATCGATCCCGAGAACATACTTCTGTGGCGAATGAACCGCCGTCGGTTGGAAGTGGAACCGTGGCGTGACGCGATGCTCGCCGTGACCGGAGAACTCGATCGTACCGTCGGAGGTCCTCCAAGTGATTTGGGGCAATCCGGAAATCGACGCCGCACGCTGTATGCGTTTATCAGTCGGCATCAGTTGAATGATCTATTGCGTCTGTTCGATTTTCCCGATCCCAACATCACCAGCGATCGGCGCAGTGTCACGACCGTTCCGCTGCAACAGTTGTTCGTGTTGAACAGCGATTTTATGGCTCAACGGGCCAAAGCGCTGGCGGCCCGATTGGAGATGCTCGCAGGAACTGATAACTCGGCTCGAATCCATCAGGCGTTTCTGTGGCTATACAGTCGACCTCCAACTGCGGAGGAAGTAACACTAGGACAGTCTTTTCTGCAGACTGTTTCCAGCGAGTCGCCGGATGGAAAAGTCGATACCAAAGTGTTGACACCGTGGGAACAGTACCTGTTGGCATTACTCGGGACGAACGAGTTCTCGTTCATCGACTAGGTAAGTTGGTGGTCTGCGAAGGTCGTGTCATTCAGCGTGGCCGCAACGGTCACTGTTCGATTTGAAATCAGGATGGTCATGAACAGCGAAACAATTTCCGGCAGGCACGCACAACCGCAATCTGGTTCTTCGAACGCCGCCGCTGCACTTGGCACATTGCCACTCAGCCGCCGACAGATGCTGATGCGGTCCGGCGCCGGATTCGGCATGCTGGGCCTCGGCAGCCTGTTGGCGTCGGAACAAGCCTTGGTTGGCCCCGGTGTCGCCAGCGATAATTCCAGCAATCCACTGGCACCGAAGTCGCCTCATTTTCAACCGCGGGCCAAACGAGTCATCTTTCTATTCATGAATGGCGGACCGTCGCACGTCGACACGTTCGACTACAAGCCGGCACTGAAAGAAAAAGAAGGCCAGCCAGGTCCCGGTGGCAAGTTCATGCCGACGCCGTTCAAGTTCGACAAATACGGCGACAGCGGTATCGAAGTCAGTGAACTTTATCCCCACTTGTCGCGACAGGTGGACGACCTGTGTGTGATTCGATCGATGCACACGACGACGCCCAATCATGAACCAGGATTGTTCATGATGAATAGCGGGGCTCAACAGCCAATTCGGCCCAGTCTGGGATCGTGGCTGACCTATGGGCTCGGCAGCGAGAACCAGAACCTGCCGGGATATGTCGTGCTGTGTCCGGGCAAACCTGTCGTGGGCCCTGCCCTGTGGGGAAACAGCTTTCTGCCCGGGATCTATCAGGGGACGCACATCAACAACGCGAAGATTGATCCCAAGAACGTCATCGGTCACTTGAACAATCAATTCCTCACTAGTCCGCAGCAGCGACGAATGCTCGATGTGATGCAGGCGATGAACGAACGGCATCTCGCTTCGCGTGGCCAGGATATCGAACTGGAAGCACGCATCGCATCGCTCGAAATGGCATACCGCATGCAATTCGAAGCTCAGGAAGCATTCGACATCGGTGCTGAAACTGCTGTGACGCGTGCTATGTATGGCGACGGTGAATTCGCCAATGGTTGTCTGATCGCCAGGCGACTGGTTGAGCGTGGGGTGCGGATGGTGCAGTTGTACTATGGCGCCGGGCAACCCTGGGACGCGCATGGTGACATCATGGACCACAAACGCGATGCCTTGAAAAGCGATCAGGCGATCGCCGGGTTGCTGCAGGATTTGAAGTCACGCGGGATGCTGGACGAAACGCTGATTCTGTGGGGCGGAGAATTTGGTCGCACCCCCACAGCTCAAGGCGCGAAGGGTCGCAATCATCATCACACCGGTTTCACCGTCTGGCTCGCGGGAGGCGGAGTCAAAGGCGGCCTCACGTATGGAGCGACGGATGAAGTGGGAGTGCACGCGGTTGAGAACCGAATGGACGTCCACGACCTGCACGCAACGATCCTGCACTTGATGGGCCTGGACCATACGAAGCTAACGTTCCGTTACAGCGGTCGCGACTTCCGTCTGACAGACGTCCACGGCACGATCGCCACCGACATCCTGGCCTAAGCAAGAGAATTCGTAGGGTGGTGACAAGCCGTCCCCCGCGCAGTCCCACCATCCTCATCTCGCTGTACTCGACTCTCGTTTCAAAGCCATCAGACAGCCATCGTTCCTCCAACGCGATTCGCGGCCAAAGATGACAACGGCACTGTGCTTTCATTGTGGTGCGACAAAATTCGGTGCCCTTTGTCCGTGCGGTACGTGTGGCGGTCCGGCCAGCGGAGATAGCGATCTGGACATCGCGTTCAGTGATCACTACATGTCCGTTGGCAGCTTGAAGAAATTCGGCAAAATAATTCGCCAGATTGCACGTCAAACTGACGATGACGAAGTTCGCATGTGGTCATTTCTCAACTATGTCTCGATTTATCATTCCTCCATCTTGACAGTCGATACGCCGCCAGAGCTCGTTCGTCTGGTCGAACCAATTCTGCAAAACATCGACCTGCGCGCTTTTGAGGTCGTCAACAAGAGACCTCGGCTGGATGAGGGACCGCCCCCCCAAAGCGGTCGTTCTTCCTCGATCGTTGTCCAAAGCGTATTCGAAGCAACTCAACGGCGTATCCGTGGATTTTGTCGATGTTAAAGATCGTCAAGGTCGAGTGATTCGTAAATGTTTCCTCGACGCATCTGAAAAACCAACTCTCTACGTCCCCGTAGACTGTGATCTGACGAGCAAGGACATCGTCGCGATACGCCAGGCTGGCGGGTGCCTATGGGGATGGCTATTCTCGGGAGAGTGGACGACTGTGAAACGCGATCAATGAGGCCTGAAGGGCCTGTTTCCCAAACGAATCACCCGCCGACCCGCGTCCGCCGGAGGCGGCTTATTCGCGTCGCATGACGGGTTGCGAATAGGTGTATCGTTCGCGCGTCGAATGCCTCATCCCGTTTCCAACGCGCGAGCCGTTTCGCTATTCTGAACCCGACTTAATCGCGGATCCCGCCGACCCGAGGCCGGGTCATGCTGACTGTTGGCGGCCGCGTAGTCGGCGGATCATCTGACGGATTCCTTGTGGAACGATCGCGCGGATCGTGGCGCGCATGGACTTGGGCAGTGTGTACTTCATCCACCAGTGAAGTTTGTCCTGGTTCGAAACGGGGATACGATTCGTATTGATCAGCAGGACATCGATCCGACGTGGATAAGTGAAGTCGACGATGATGAAACCGGCGTCCTGCAAACGCTTCAAACATTGCTCCACTTGCGGACCGAGGCCGAATCGGAACGTCGAATCTCCATGAAATTCAACGGCAAGCTGGCCGATGCGATTCAACAAAGTCGCGTCAACTGAGTTGAGCACATCGACTTCGGCGCCTTCGATATCCATCTTGACCAGGTCGACGTAGTCCCAGCCGATTTCGTCAAGCAACGCTGCAAACGTTCGGGCGGGGACATGCACGACTTCCGACAGCGTGCAGCCATAGAGACTTTCTTGTGGCAACGAGAGAATGCTGCTGCCTTCGTCGTTGGCCGCAATATTGAACTGGATCGTCGACATATTGCCGGCGACAACCGCGTAGTGCATGGTTGGGGTCGTTCCTGACTGAGACAGTTCGGCATACAGCTTCGGATTCGCCTCGACCATGCGCACATCGGCACCAAACTGTTGTTTCATTCCCTGCGCGAACGTGCCGTGGTTCGCACCCAAGTCAAGAACTCGAGGTGCCGATCCCAACGGGCCTGTCAGAAATGTATGTCCGCGGACGTTCGTGAGCGTATGCATCTGTGTTATTTGCTCTTCCTCGAAGATGAGTCAGGTTTCGATTGACCTCGTACTGATTTCGGCGACGACATTCGCGCCGAGCGACCCGACGATCCTGTCGTGCAACCCGTGAGCAGCGAGTGCGTTGACCGCGCACCACCATTTTGGGGTCGAGGATCAGATGCTGTCCATTCACGAATCGATGTTCGAACCGGAAAACTGGCAGATTCCTACCCAAGAGATTTCCGAAGCTGATCCCGTGTTTCTCGTGTTGTCTTGTTCGTCGAAAACCCGTTGAAGTCATCGAAACCCCAATAAATGCAGCGTGCTTCGGTCTTTTGCGGACTGCGTCAATGACGCCCGCCGTGTGGTACGTTGCTGCCGTGTGTGCGGTACGTATCTGCGTTCGTTGAAGTCTGATTCCATTCAAGACGCGTTGGCTTGAATGAAGGCGGCAATTCGCGTTAGTGTCGCTGTTTGAATTCGGGCCTGTGCGAAGGATTTGATCGTTAGTCGAGGGATCGGATAGGGATATGCCGTTTGCTGCTGCAGTGTCCGAGAAGACCAATTTGAATGTCGCGATTCAAGAAACCGCGGAAACTGTTGCGGGCGAATTGGGCCGAACGCCCGATCTGACGTTTCTATTTGTCTCTCACCATCACGCACAAGGATTCGCCAGTCTGGCAGCCAACGTCCGCCAGCGATTGGGCGGCGGTCTCGTTTTGGGTTGCACGGGCGAAACGGTGATCGGCGGTGCGCGAGAATACGAGCGGGGACCGGCCTTGGCCGTCTGGAGTGGTGTGCTGCCGGACGCCAAACTTGTTCCGTTTCAATTGGACTTCGCGGAAACGCCTGACGGTTTCATGTGTGGGGGCGTGCCTGATGATTTGGGGTCTCATGCCGCGGAAACGCGCAGCGTCCTGTTGCTGGCAGATCCGTTCACCTCGGTGCCAAATTCGGTGCTCGAACGGTTTGCCAATGAATTGCCTCTGGTATCCTTGGTTGGCGGCATGGCCAGCGGCGGAAATCCTGGCGAAAACCGCTTGTTCCTGAACGATCGTGAAGTCGAAGAGGGCGCAGTGGGCGTCGTAATTCGGGGGGGACCTCAGGTTCGAACGGTCGTGTCGCAAGGTTGCCGTCCGGTCGGGGCTCCGTTTGTCGTGACTAAAGCCGAGCGGAATGTCGTCTACGAAATGGGCGGCGTCCCGCCGATGCAGCGATTGCAAGAACTCTATCACCAACTGACAGAACGCGATCAAAAGCTGATCGACGAAACCGGTATTCATATCGGGCTCGCGCTGAATGAATTTCAAGATACGTTTCATCGGGGCGACTTCCTGATTTTGAACGTTGTCGGAGTCGACAAAAAGTCGGGCGCATTGAAGGCGGGTGGCATGATCCGAGTCGGCCAAACGGTGCAATTTCATGTCCGAGATGGCGAGACTGCCGATGCCGATCTGCGCGAGTTGCTGGGACGGTATTCGTCCAGGCACAGTCGTCTTCCCGCGGGCGGCCTCTTGTTCAGTTGCAATGGGCGTGGCACCCACATGTTCTCGTCGCCAAATCACGACGCGTCGGTCATTCAGGAACACCTGGGTCCCCTGCCCCTTGCGGGAATCTTTGCCCAGGGCGAGATTGGACCGATCGCCGGTAGAAACTATATTCACGGCTTTACGGCAAGTCTGGCGCTGTTCGAAGAAGATCTGGCCTGACCTGACAGAGCGCTGAAAACTATGACGAGTACTTGATCTCATGACGGTGGTTCACGGGTTTGAAACTCCTGCGGCGTATCGCGACGGCTACGTTTCGATCGGCAATTTTGATGGAGTTCACTGTGGACATCAGTCAATGGTCGCGACGCTTGTTCAGCGCGCTCACGCGGCCAACGTTCCTGCGGTCGCCTTGACCTTTGATCCGCACCCCACCGAACTATTGCGACCGGGAACCGCACCGCCCCGTCTGACAACGATCACACACCGGGCCGAGTTGCTGCAGCAATATGGCGTCGACTGTGTGATTATCCTGCCGACGACACAACGCTTTTTGACGATGACGGCCGAAGACTTCTTCCACACGATCGTGCGGACCGAACTACAGGCGCGGGGTATGGTCGAAGGTCCGAATTTTTTCTTCGGTCGCAATCGCGGGGGCAGCATCACCGTGCTGCGCGGTTTTTGTACGGCCAATCGACTGACACTGGATGTGATTCCGCCGGTCATCGTGGATGAACAATTGGTCTCGTCGAGTGTCATTCGGTCACTGATTGAAGCGGGAGACATTGGTGAATCAGTACGGTTGCTGGGCCATCCCTATCGACTGACGGGAATTGTCGGTCGTGGGGCCGAGCGTGGACGAACGCTGGGCTTTCCGACGGCCAACCTGAACGAGACCGACAATCTGGTTCCCGGCAACGGCGTTTACGCCGCCATTGTCACGATCGACGGCCAGCGGTATTCGGCCGCCGTCAATGTGGGACCCAATCCCACGTTCGGTGAGAACGCGAGAAAGACCGAAGTTCACATTCTGGATTTCCAGGGAGATCTTTATGGCCGGCAGCTGCATGTCGACTTTTTAAGCCGTGTTCGCGACGTTGTTCGATTCAAGTCCGTCGACGAACTGCTGGCGCAATTAAAGGTCGATCTGGATGCCGTTCGGGGCGTCGTGTCCCGTCAAGCGGACAAAACATGAAGCAAGTCGATCAGTCGTTGACTCGCCGTGTCTACTTTCGCGGACTTGGGTCGGTTTACCTGATCGCCTTTCTGTCGCTGTGGGTTCAGGTTCACGGATTGATTGGATCGCAGGGGCTGCTCCCTGCCGAGGGCTATTTCAACGTCGTTCATGCGCGTTTTGGTGCTCAAGCGTATCGACTCGTGCCCAGCCTGTGTTGGTTCGGTTGCGGTGATCTGGCCCTGCATCTGTATTGCGGTGCAGGCGCAGTGCTGTCACTTGTCTTGTTGCTCGGTTTCGCACCTCGCATGGTGCTCGCGGCATTGTGGGCGATCTATCTCTCGTTGACCGTTGCTGGACAGGAATTTCTGGGTTTTCAATGGGATACGCTGTTGCTGGAAATGACGCTGTGCAGTTGGTTGTACGCCCCGCGTGGCTGGCGTCCCAATTGGCGTGCAAATCCAACGGCGCTCGCCTGCTGGCTACTCTGGGGATTGGCGTTCAAGCTGATGTTTCTATCGGGCGTGACAAAACTCGTTTCCGGCGATGCCTCGTGGCTCGATGGAACTGCCCTTCAATTTCACTACTACACTCAGCCGATTCCGAGTTGGCCCGCCTGGTATGTCAGTCAATTGCCGCTTGTCGTCCATCGCGTCGTCGTCTGGATCCTGCTGATCATCGAAGTCGCCGTGCCTCTACTGGTCTTTGCAGGCCGACGCGGTCGTCAGGTGTTCGGTCTGTCCACAATCGCCTTGATGGTGGCAATTGAAGCGACAGGAAATTTCGGCTTCTTCAATATGCAGACGATCGTCCTGTGTCTGCCACTGCTCAACGACGGGTTGCTCAGGAACATCTTCCAGCGAGGTGCGGTGGAACCGGTTACAGTGTTCGGCGAGTGTTCGCTATATCGTTGCCGAGCCATCCAGATTGCGGTCGCTCTGATCTTGTCGGCCAGCCTGCTGGCATCTGTTGCCGAAATCTCATCGACAGCCCGCGCCGGCAGAATGCCCGCATCGATCATGACGCCAATCCGTTGTCTCGACACGGCATTGTTGTCCTGGGGACGCCCCGCAGTCTTGGAACCGCTGAGTCCGTTTCGAACGATCAACGGCTACGGCCTATTCCGAGTCATGACGACACGCCGCAGCGAACTGATCATCGAGGTCAGCGACGACGGCATTGATTGGACACCCTGCGAATTCCCCTACAAACCCGGTCAAATCGACCGAGCCCCGCCAATCGTGGCGCCGCACATGCCACGATTAGACTGGCAAATGTGGTTCGCCGCCCTCGACCCACGAGGCCAGCAGCGGTGGCTGTCCCAATTGCTGATCAAGCTCCGTGAAGGCGACCCATCGACCGCACGACTGCTGGGCAACTCCGGGTTATCCCAGCATCCGCCCCAACACTTCCGGATCGTGCTATACGAATACAACTTCACATCCGCCGACCAGAAAGCTCGAACTGGCGCCTGGTGGAACCGAACTCGGATTGGAGATTGACCAGATTGAAAGCCGGTATCCGAATAACAAAAGGGGACGCAGCTCATTTGTGCGGTCACTAGCTCTTCTTGGCGGGTCGGCCTCTCGATCGGAGCGTGTGCTTCAGCTCCAGGCGGGTGGCTGATTGTGTGATCCAAGTCTCACTTCCGTAGGGCGTGCCTCGTTTGACGCTGCGGCGGAAATAACAAAAGGGGGATAACACAAAAGGGGACGCAGCTCATTTCGTGGTCTTCTTCGGTGGCCGGCCTCTTGAGCGGAGCGTGTGTTTGAGTTCCAGGCGGGTTGCTGATTGGGTGATCCAGTATTCGCTGCTGTAAGGCGTTCCGCGTTTGACGCTGCGGCGGATGGCCTCAAG
>Ga0207694_10004860_pt1 | contig 10433 bp, 8 predicted proteins | sample KBSC34metaG_FD_184353 | JGI IMG/M metagenome (GOLD analysis project Ga0207694, IMG submission 184353) | Corn rhizosphere microbial communities from Kellogg Biological Station, Michigan, USA - KBS C3-4 metaG (SPAdes) (version 2) | ecosystem: Host-associated > Plants > Roots > Rhizosphere > Soil...
CGTCTTCCCGCTGCCCATGGAGCTGATGACGCTGCTGAACAAGCTCGGCGCGTCGCTGCCCGCGCCACCCAGTTCGGAGAAGCCGCAATGAGCCCACGCGCCTACGAAGACGAGCTCGCCGACTACCAACGTTCCAGCGCTGGATCTGACGACGACCATGATCTGACCCTCTCCACACCGACTATCCTTGGCCTCTTCTTCGGGCTGGTGATCGTGTGTGGATGCTTCTTCGGGCTCGGCTATGCCATGGGCCATCGCACTGCGCCGGCGACGCCACAGATCTTCGGCAACTCAACCGCAACAGCCACCGGCGCCCAAAAACCCACGGCAGGCAGCGCAGCTGTGCCGGAGACGATGCCGGCAAATATTCCTGCGGTTGCGTCCACAGATGCGAGTGCTGCTGCGACGCAGACCGCAACCGTGCCTCTCAACGCGCCCGCAGCCGGTGCGCGGCCCGCGCCCGCAGCTTCCTCAACTGCGCCTGCCGCATCCGTAAGCGCACCCGTCCGGCCGACAGCTTCCCCGGCAGCGGGGCCTGCACCTGCCGCCGCGCCGGGCAACTACGTTGTCCAGGTGGCTGCCGTCTCTTCGCAGGATGTCGCCAACATTCTTCTCTCCACCTTGCAGAAGAAGGGTTACGCCGTAGCCGTGCGGCATGAGCCGCAGGACCAACTGCTGCATATCCAGATCGGACCCTTCCCCGACCGGAAGGACGCCGACGCCATGCGCCAGCGTGTGATCAGCGATGGTTTCAATGCCATCGTGAAGTAACGAGGTTCAAGGTTCAAGGTTCAAGGGCCGCATCTCTTCCGGCAGGGCCGCAATCATCCGCTCTCTCACTGCGGCCATCAACTCCTCACGCGTTGTAAAGTTCTTCGGCCATAATGGCTCCAGAAACTCTACCCGCGCCACGCCGGGCATGATGGCCGAGCTGCCTTTGCGCATCATCTTCTCTGTGCCCGTAATCACCACCGGAACGATTGGCGCGCCGGCCTCCATCGCCAGGTAAAACGGCCCGCGTTTGAAGGGCTGGAGGCGTCCGTCCTTCGAGCGCGTGCCCTCGGCAAAGATCAGCATGTGCAGCCCGCGGCGCAGAGACTCAACAGCTTTTTCAACGCTGGCCTTCGCGTCCTCGCGCCGGCTGCTCCGCTCCACCGGAACGAACCCGCCCAGCCGCATGCCCGTACCCAGAAAAGGAATGCGCATCAGTTCCTTCTTCAGCATGGCGGCCGCCATGCCCGGGATCTCAGGAAAGAGAACAGGTGGGTCAAGGTTGGAGACGTGGTTTGGAAGGATAATGCAGGCCACGCCGGCAGGGACGCGCTCCCGCCCGGCCACCGCAACACGGATGCCCGCTGCCTGGACGCCCCAGCGCACGATACCGCCGACGACCACCCTGTACAGCAATGCAGTATTGCCAACAATCAGCGAATAGGGAATGCCGAGGACGCCCGCTGGAATCCCCAGCGTCACATAAACAAACACCAGCTTGCAGGTCGCGAACATTGTTCTTGTTTCAGGATACCTGCGTCCAGTTTCATGAAAACCGAGAGCGCAAATTTCATCGAGCCGAACGCAGCTTTGCACCAACGCTCTCTACCAAATTCGCATCCTTATAAATATGCAGTTGCTGAAACCGATCCCGATGCCCCGCCAACATACGCCTTTCATTGACCGTCTACGCGCTACTTTGTGCGAGGTGGACGAAGGCCTTGTGTCTAGTCCCAACGACATGGCAGCGCGCGAGTTCCGCCGCTTTCTCCTCAGGGCCATTGATGACATTGAATCCAAAGAGATGAATGTAGCAGCCTAAGCTGCCCTTCCGATCATCATTGGGCCTGCCCGCAGCCTGAAGCTGAACTGCACTCAAAGCTACAAAAAAGTGGCCGGGATCGCTCCCGGCCTTTGTCGCTCCTGCCAAACAACCTCTCTAGGCGATTTGAGCGCCGCTCGCATCGCTCATTGTCATTCTCCTGCGCATGAGGCCTGCACCCGCAAGCGCCAGCATGCCGGTACCCAGCAGGGCCAAACTGGCAGGCTCAGGCGTTACGGCTGGGCCGAGCCGCGCAATGCCGCTGAACTTCATTAGATCTACATTGTTGCCCATGTAATCGCTGTTCAGGAGGAATGAGACTGTTGCAAACTTGTCGGCGTATCCTGCCTGGCTGAAAGTTCCGGAAAGAACGACCTCCATAGCAGTAGGACCGTTCACCACAGAATTCAGCGAGGTCAGCGTTAGAACGCCGTTTTGGCCGCCAAAATTTGCTGCAAAAACCGCAGGCGTGATGCTGCCGTTGTATACGAAGTCGCTGGACAAGTTCAGGGTATTGCTGGTGCTGCTGGTGCTTTGCGTACTGAATGCCGCCAGCGAGTGCTGTGCCGGCGATGGCGTCGTATAGAAGCTCTTCGTCCCGTTGTCATCGGTGTAGTGGAGCGTACCCGAGACGTCATACGACCCTGTAATCTCCGAGGCCATCGCGGGCACGGAGAGTACCGCTCCCATGGCCACCACCGCAGAAAACGCACACAATTGACGCAGCATAAATCACCCCAGTGGAAATCGCGCATAGGCTCTGCGCTAAATCTTTTCATATCCAACAAGCGATGAGATGTACGGGTTTGGGCTGTAGCAGCCTGCCACCCTTGGTTCCACTTGCGTGGGACAAAAGCCTATTTCACCCCTGTCCAAAGGTCGGACGTCGCACAAAAGGGAAAGGCCGGGATTGCTCCCGACCCTGGTGTGGTTAGTTGATTCTGCGGTTTATGCCTCTGCGGGAGCAGCTTCTTTCTCGGCTTTGCGGGCAGCGGCGGTTGTGCCCAGGTCGGCTGCCAGCTTCTCCGTGGTGAAGGACTCGATAGTGTCACCCACCTGGATGTCCTTGAAGCTGCCAAGGTCGATGCCGCACTCCACGCCTTGGCGGACTTCGGAAACATCGTCCTTGAAGCGCTTGAGGGAAGCGATCTTGCCGCGCCAGACCTCGTTGCCCTCGCGCATCACACGCACCTGCGCACCGCGGGTGATGATGCCGTCGACCACACGGCAGCCGGCGATCTGGCCCACCTTCGTGATCTTGAAGACATTGAGCACCTCGGCACGACCGGCGTAGTTCTCCTTGAATACGGGCTCAAGCAGACCGTACATCGCCTTCTCGATCTCATCGCGCAGCTCGTAGATGATGGAGTGCGTGCGAATCTCGACGCCTTCGCGCTCTGCCACCTCGGCGGCGTTGCGGTCGGGCCGCTGGTTGAAGCCGATGACGACAGCGTTCGAGGCAGAAGCGAGCAGCACGTCGGACTCGGTGATGGCACCGACGCCGGAGTGCAGCACGCGCACCCGTACCTTCTCGGTCGACATGCTCTGCAGGTCTTCGGCAATCGCCTCGACCGAGCCCTGCACGTCGCCCTTGATTATGAGGTTGAGGTCCTTCATGCCGGCCTGCTTGATCTGCTCGGCCAGACCCTCCAGCGAGACACGCGAGCTCTTCGCCAGCTGCGCCTCGCGCTCCTTCATCTTGCGGTACTGCGCAATGCCCTTGGCCTTATCGCGGTCCGCCATGACGAGGAAGGTGTCGCCCGCGTCCGGCATGCCCTCAAGACCGAGTATCTCGACCGGAGTTGATGGACCGGCTTCGGTGATTGCAACCCCGCGGTCATTGAACATTGCGCGGATCTTGCCGAAGGTATTGCCGACGATGTAGCTATCGCCCGTGCGGAGTGTACCGTTCTGCACCAGGATCGATGCGACGGCGCCGCGTCCGCGGTCCAGCTTGGCCTCAATGACGGTGCCGACCGCCGGCCGCTCCGGAACTGCCTTCAGGGCCTTCAGATCCGCTTGCAGGCAGATCATCTCTTCCAGCCCATCCAGGTTGATGCGCTGTTTGGCCGAGACGTTAACGAAGGGAGTATCTCCGCCCCAGTCGTCCGGCTGCAGGCCGCGATCGGCGAGTTGTTGCTTCACGCGGTCCGGCTGCGCTTCTGGCTTATCGATCTTGTTCATCGCGACAATGATCGGCACCTTCGCCGCCTTCGCGTGGTCGATAGCCTCAATGGTCTGTGGCATCACGCCGTCGTCGGCAGCAACCACGATCACAACGATGTCGGTGATCTTGGCGCCGCGCGCACGCATGCGTGTAAAGGCCTCGTGGCCCGGCGTGTCGAGGAAGACGATCTCACGGCCAAACGCGGGCGAATCGGGCTTGGTGATCTTCACCTTGTAGGCGCCGATGTGCTGCGTAATGCCGCCGGCCTCGCCCGCAGCCACTTCCGTTGAACGGATCGCGTCCAGCAGGCTGGTCTTGCCGTGGTCGACGTGGCCCATGACAGTGACCACCGGCGAGCGTGTGATCTCGGCCATGCCCGTCGTGTCTTCGAGGAAGCCCTCAATGGCCTCGTTCTCCAACTGCTCTTCGACGGAGATGACCTCCGCCTCCGCGCCGAACTGACGCGAGACGTCCTTCACCAGCTCCGCGTCCAGCGACTGGTTGACGGTGACGAGTACACCCTTGAGGAAGAGCGAGGTGATAAGGTCCTTGCCGCGCACGTCGAGCTTCTCAGCGAGGTCCTTCACGCTGATGCCTTCGGTGACCGTGATGGTGCGCGTGATGGGCAGCGGCTCCGACGAGATGACCGCTCCGCCATACCGCGGCGGCGGCTGGAAGCCCTTCATCGGGCCTTCCTTCACCTTCTCGTAGCGCTGGTTGCCGCGGCGTCCCGGTCGCTGGCCCGGACGGTTTGCTGCCGGAGCCCCTTCACCCGTGGGCGGAGGTCCACCCGGACCACCTGGCCGAGGTCCAAAGCCCGGTCTGCCAAAACCCGGACGTCCCGGAGCTGTGGGGCCACCGGGTCCGCCTCCCGTCGGGAAGCTGCGCGTGGGATGCATGGGGCGTCGTGCGCCCGGAGGCAGCGGTCCGCTGCCCGGTCTTCCTGGTCCGCCCGGACCACCTGGACGCGGCCGCTCAAAGATGGGGCGTCCACGCTGAATGCCCGGTGCCGCGCCTGGTGGCGCGAGATACGTCGGCCTTGGCCCGGTCTGCGGCATAACCACGCGCTTCACTGGCGCGGCGTCCACCGGAGGTACAGGCGGTGCGGCTGCAACCGGGGCTGCGGCGGCCACTGCGATCTCTGCAACGGGCGGGGCTTGCGAAGGAGGTGCAGCCGGCGGAGCGACTGGAGCTGCGGAACTCGCGGCTGCAGTTGTAGGCGGTGCCACAACAACGGGCGGCTTCGCGATCACCGGGCCGGCTGGAGGCTTGCTCGCAATCGCTGGCGTCTGCGGCTGCGGAACCACGTGCTGCACAGCCTGCCTGGGTTGCGGCACAATACGGCGCGGGGCGACCACGGGCGCCGCAGCAGGTATAGCAGCGGGAGCAGCGGCTTTGGCGGCGGTCATTGCGGCAGTGCCAGGACCAGCCTTCGCAGCCGTCGCCGCGCTTACCACTGCGGGACGCGCTACAGCCGCGGGCGGCGGTGCGGTCTTGGCTTCGGCCTCAGCCTGCTTGCGCGCCAGAATTGCCTTCAGCGCATCGCCCGGCTTGGACGCGCGAGACAGATCGATTCCCAGACCCGTCTTGGCCGCAGCGCTGCTCTTGGAAGCGCCGCCGGCAGGCTTCTTCCCTGTCGTCAGAAATTCGCGCACCTTCACGGCCTCGTCGGCCTCGATGGAACTCGAGTGCGTCTTTGGTTCCGTCACGCCGACCGCCGTGAGAGCATCCAGAACTTCCTTGCTCTTCACTTCCAGCTCGCGCGCGAGATCGTTGATTCGAACTTTGCTCATCCGCCTCTTTTCGCTTCCCTGCCCCTTAGCTGTTCATATCAGCCTCATCGAAGAAGGATTGTTGTGTCCGTTCTATTATCCCCGAAATCGCAGCAACTCCAACTACTGTTTGCGATTCCACAGCCGGCCGCCATGCGCAAAACTCCGCAAGCTGCGCGGCTTTCATGCTCCTGTCACGCTATTCATCGATCCCCTCTGTCGAGCGGTCCTCGCTCTCATCCACCAGTGTGTCTACCGCGTCGTTCTCCAGTTCGATTTTTTCCTCGCGGCGGTCGGCATCGCTCAGCGCGTCCGAATCCGACTCCGCATCCTCGCGCGCCTCGATCTCCTCGGCGGAAAGCTCGCTCACCTCGTCCGCACTATCGGCTTCGCCCTTCTCCGCCGCCAGAATCTCCTCCGGCGTCTTCTCCAGTGAGCTTGTCTCTTCATTCATCGTGGTTGCCTCCTCAGCATTCGGCTTGGCCGCCTCTGCTGCGGGAGTTGGACGCTCTTCGCCCTCTTCGTACTGGCCGAAGTAGTGGCGCACCGCGACCGAAATCTTCTCCAGCGTCTTCTCGCCGATGCCCGGGATCTCCTCCAACTGCTCCGGCGTCATGTCGGCGAGGCCTTCAACTGTAGTGACACCAGCCGCGATCAGCTTCTCCAGAATCGTCTCGCCCAGTTCAGTGATCTGCTCAATCGGCGTGCTCGGTCCGCCGCCCATGGCCGACATCTGCTGCTCGACCTCCTGGCGCTTCTCTTCCTCGCTCTTGATGTCGATCTTCCAGCCCAGCAGCTTCGCCGCCAGGCGCACGTTCTGGCCCTTCTTGCCGATGGCCAGCGACAACTGCGTGTCGTCGACGATCACCTCGATCTGCTTGTCCTCCAGATCGACGATCGAGACCTTGCTCACCTTCGCCGGCTGCAGCGCCTTCTCGGCAAAGGTCGTGATCTCTTCGGAGAATTCAATGATGTCGATCTTTTCGCCGCGCAGCTCGCGGATGATGGACTGCACGCGCATGCCCTTCATGCCCACACAGGCGCCCACCGGGTCTACATCCTTGTCGCGCGACTGCACCGCGATCTTGGTGCGCTCGCCTGCCTCGCGCGCGATGGCGCGGATCGATACCGTGCCGTCGTAGATCTCCGGCACTTCACCCTGGAAGAGACTCTGCACCAGAGCCGGAGCGGCGCGGCTAACGATGACCTGCGGGCCCTTAGCAGCACGGTCCACGCGCAGCAGGACGACGCGCACGCGCTCACCCACAGAAAACTGCTCCAGGCGCGATTGCTCGCGCTTGGGCATGCGGGCCTCGGCCTTGCCCAGGTCGAAGATCACGTCCATGGGCTCCAGCCGCTTGACTGTGGCGTTGAGGACCTCGCCCGCGCGGTGGTTGTACTCGAGGAACACCGTGTCGCGCTCGGCCTCGCGCACCTTCTGGAAGATGACCTGCTTGGCCATCTGCGCAGCGATGCGGCCCAGCGGTGTGGTGTCCTTGTAGAAGCGCAGCTCGCCGCCGACCTCAACTTCGGGAGCCAAGGCGCGCGCCTGCTCCAGCGTCAGCTGGTTGATCTCGTCCTCGACCTGCTCCGGGCCTTCCACGACGGTCTTATAGACATAGGCGCGAATTTCGCCGGTCTCCTTATCCATCTCGGCGCGCATGTTCTCCTGCGTCTTGTAATACTTGCGTGTCGCCAGCGCGATCGCATCTTCCACCGCGGTCACAACGATCTCCGGCTCAATGCCCTTATCGCGGCTCAACGTCTCAATCGACTGGTACAGTACACTCGCCATCTTCAACCTCTATCTTCCCTGCAACTAATAATTGCCATCTGCGGAGCCGCTTCTCTAGCAACCAGCGCCTGTTCTTAAATCTCCGCCACCAAATTCGCCTTCTCAATCTCGCGCAGCGCAATCTCCATCTCTGCATCGGATGCGCCAGCCACTGTCGCTTTCCTTGCCTTGCCCTGCTGTTTGGCCGCGGCCAGATCAATCTTGGCCACACCGTTCGCAAATCCCTTCAGCCGTCCCGTCCAAACCTTGCTGCCATTCACCGGAGTAAAGGTCTTGATCTTGATCAAGCTGCCGACGAACCGCTCATACTCTTCTGGCCGCTTGAGGCTTCGCTCCAGGCCGGGCGACGAGACCTCCAGCATGTACTCCGAGCCCGGAACCGCGTCTTCCACATCCAGCAGCGTGCCAAAGTCGCGCGCAAACTCAGCACAGTCCTCGTGGGTCACGCCGGAAAGCAACTCGATCGGCACATTCTTCGGCAACTCCAGATCTTCGCCGCTGGCGAGGCGCTCCTTCAGCTTCGCCCGCTCGGCGGCGTCTTTCTCCAGATATACCCGCAGGGTGCGCGACTTGCCGCCGCCTACCAACTCCACGTCGACCACCTCCAGGTGATGCGAGGCCGCGACCCGCTCCGCCATCGTCCGGACTGTGTCGATCTGGAATGCCATGTCTCTATCACTCTTCCGGCTGCGCCTTGCGCGAGCCGACTCGCCTTTACTACGTTCTTTAGAGCAACAAAAAGTGGGCTCTCGCCCACTCATCTCTTCCGTCAAGTGCCGTCGGTATTACCGGCTGCCGGTGCGCTCACGGCCCTGCGGAACAAACTCGCTATAGAAGAAGATACGCCGATTTTCGGCCAAATTCAAATCGCGCGATGTCCAGCTCAGCGCTTTCCGATCTGCGGGTCACGGATTCGAGTGATCAATGTTCCCTGAGCAAACCCCTTTTTGTAAGGAGTAGTAGGGCAAATCGTAAAGAAAGCAAATAGAGCTTGGTTGTTGCTCGCCGGATAGTGCAGGTACCCCTCGATCAAATCTGTAGACTTCTGGTCGATCACGAAAAATGTGTGATTTGTACCGACCTGCCAGATAACAAGACGCGCAGTCGCGCTGAACTCCTCTGCCCGCCCACGGATCTCCCGGCATTGCTGTGCGTTTACTGGATGTGCCATAAGCGTCGCGGATGCAAACAAGATTGCTCTGAGAAGTTTCATTGATCATCTCCGGTAGCCCTAACAATAGCCGAATCAGAGTAGAAGCCACAAAAGGTACGTTTGGGTGCTCGTTGATTGCCCCACCTCACCCCACCCCCTATAATCAAAGAGATGGCCTCGCCGCTCATTCGCGCCTGTTGTTGTTCTTTCGCAGCCTGCCGCGCCTGTCGCTGCTAGCCTGGCCTGCCCCTGCACTTCCCCTTGATACCAAACAGCCGCGTCCGCATCTGTAACTTTGCGACTGAACTTTGCTCCAGACTCACAGCACCACCCGGAAACCATTGATGCCCGCACTTGCCTCATCCACTAACGCCGAAGCCCCCGCCGCTGAGACCACAGCCCAGCAGTTGCACGCCGCGCGCCTGAACCACCTCCAGGCCCTCGAGGCCGAGAGCATCGCCATTATGCGTGAGGCCGTCGCCGAGTTCGCCAAGCCGGTGATGCTCTATTCCATCGGCAAAGATTCTTCCGTCATGCTGCGCCTAGCGCAGAAGGCCTTCTACCCCGGCAAGTTTCCCTTCCCGCTGCTGCACATCGACACCAGCTACAAGTTCCCGGAGATGATCCGCTTCCGCGACGCCTATACCAAGGAGATCGGCGCCGAGCTGATCGTGCATCGCAACGAGAAGGCCATCGCCGACGGCGCCAACCCCTGGACGCTGGGCACGCAGAACTGCTGCGGCCTACTGAAGACACGCAGCCTGCTGGACGGCCTGGAGGAGGGCGGCTTTGACGCAGCCTTCGGCGGCGCGCGCCGAGACGAAGAGAAGAGCCGGGCTAAAGAGAGGGTTTATTCCTTCCGCGACTCCGCCGGCCAGTGGGACCCCAAGAACCAGCGCCCGGAGCTGTGGGGCCTCTACAACTCGCGCCTCAGCAAAGGCGAGAGCATCCGCGTCTTCCCGCTCTCCAACTGGACCGAGCTGGACATCTGGCTCTACCTCTACGCAGAGAAGATCCCCATCGTGCCCATGTACTTTGCGAAGGAGCGCCCGGTGACCATCCGCGGCGGCGCCATCACCCTGGTCGACGAGACCACCAAGCTGATGCCCGGCGAAAAGGTCGAGCCGATGAAGGTCCGCATGCGCTCGCTCGGCTGCGCGCCCTGCACCGGCGCCATCCGCAGTGAGGCCGATACGCTGCCCAAGATCATCGAGGAGCTCATCACGTTTCGTAGAAGTGAACGCGAGAACCGCGCCATCGATCATGATGAAGAAGGCTCCATGGAGACCAAGAAGCGGGAGGGCTACTTCTAAATGAGCACTCCTGTCGCCATGCCTCTCGTCAACGATGCCCCTGCACGCGGCTTTGAGGAGTTTCTCGAAGCCCACCTCGGCCAGGAGCTGCTGCGCTTTACCACCGCCGGCAGCGTGGACGACGGCAAGTCCACTTTGATCGGCCGCCTGCTGCATGACACCAAGAGCGTCTATGAGGACCAGTTGGCCGCGGTGAAGAACAGCCGCGTGAACCGCGCGGCCAAGGGCCACGTTGATTTCTCACTGCTCACCGACGGCCTGAAGGCCGAGCGCGAGCAGGGCATCACCATCGACGTCGCCTACCGCTACTTCTCCACCTCGCGCCGCAAGTTCATCATCGCGGACACGCCCGGGCACGAGCAGTACACACGCAACATGGCTACCGGTGCCTCCACTGCCGATGTCGCCATCATCCTCATC
>Ga0207694_10004864_pt1 | contig 10430 bp, 7 predicted proteins | sample KBSC34metaG_FD_184353 | JGI IMG/M metagenome (GOLD analysis project Ga0207694, IMG submission 184353) | Corn rhizosphere microbial communities from Kellogg Biological Station, Michigan, USA - KBS C3-4 metaG (SPAdes) (version 2) | ecosystem: Host-associated > Plants > Roots > Rhizosphere > Soil...
GCGAGAACTCAAGGACTTCCTTCAACAGGAGCTGGCCTCGCTCGAGCAACAGCTGACTTTCCACGACAAACAGATCCAACTCATCCAAAAGGAACTCGCGGGCGTCTCAAATCTCGTGCAGAAGGGTCTTGCGGTTGCGCCGCGGGAACTTTCTCTGGAGGGGACCGTCGCCCAGATGCAGAGCGACCGGTTGGCGGCCGAGACCTCGATGCTGCGTGTCAGGCAGGAGATGAGCAAGACCGACATCGAAATCCTCAACCTCAGCAACCAGCGTTCCAGCGAGATCGCAGAGAGCTTGCGCGAGACACAGCAACAGCTAAACGAGGTCACCAGCAAATCCGACACCGCTGTGCAGTTGCTGCACGAAACACAAGTTACTGCCCCCGCCCTGCTGGCCCTCCGGCAAAACGCCGCAAAGGCCAAGCCGATCTTCACGATTGTGAGGCCGAAAGACGGTGGCACGGAAGAGCTTGCCGCCCAGGAGACAACCCTTGTCGAGCCGGGCGATACCGTGAAGGTCGAAATCCCGCTGCCGCGGTCGGGCCTGGACAGCTTGCCTGCAGCGGATGCAAGCATTCAGGTGGAAACACCCGCTGTCCGGAGCACGAACTGACCAGATCCACGTCGGCGCCGACCCGTTGCGGCATCCGGCTCGGTCGATGCCATTCTTGCTGCAGGTGGCAGTTGGATGAACGGTCACGGTCACGCATGGTGATGTCGTCGGCCATTGTTGGAAAACACCAGCCTCGGCAAGAGCTGGTTTCGATATTTCGAACGGCATTCCCAAGCACTGTCTCTAGCACTTGCCTTGCACTCCGAGGCCGCATATCAGTTGGCGCACGCTGGGCTCTTGACCCCTGACGAAACTGCCTGCCGCGGCAAGCCAACTGGTTCTGCGGGTGCCACTGGAGATATTGGTGCTCACGAGCATACTCGCCGTATCGGTGGCAGGGATACTACTGGGTTTTCGTTTCAGGGCTGCGGCGCTGCTCGCGGCGACTGCCCTGCTTGTGATCGGAATCGTGGCCTGGAACAGCTTGGGATTGCCAGGCTATGTGACCGTGGGCAAATCTCTGATCCTGATATTTTTCTTGGCCGGCGCCTACCTCGTAGGCTTGTCTCTGTTGGTCTACCGGAATCGAAACGAAGAGTGATCCGGCCGACGCTTCAGGAGGCCCTGTCGACCCGCATGACCGCAACGATAGTCCTCAGCAAGATCACGATATCGAGCCAGATCGACCAGTTCCGCACATACTGGCTGTCCAGCGCGACGCGGTTGTCATAGTCCATGCTGCTTCTTCCACTCACCTGCCAAAGACCGGTGAGTCCTGGCCTCGTTCCGAGATACTCTCCCTGGTGATCGCCATAACGCCTGAGCTCTTCCCTGACGATAGGTCTTGGACCCACGCAGCTCATGTCCCCGCGCAGTATGTTGATGAGTTGGGGAAGCTCATCCAGGCTGGATTTGCGCAACAGTCGTCCGAAGAACGTAACGCGGGGATCGTTCCTGATCTTGTGGGTCTCTTCCCACTCCTTGCGTGCATCAGGGTTGGCATCGAGGTATGCCTTCAAAACCTGGTCCGAATTTGCGACCATCGAGCGAAACTTGTAGCAATTGAACGGCCTTCCACCGAAGCCGACACGGCTGTGCGAGAATATTGCCGGTCCTCCCGCCGTAATCTTGATCAACAGGCCGACGAGGACCATGACAGGCGCTGCCAAAACGATTGCTATGCCGGCTATGACCAGGTCCATGATCCGTTTGAGCAGGCCTCCAATCGGAGGGTTCGTCGTTCCCCCGTTGATGACATTCGACAGGTCATTCAACACCGTCCCGGCACTGGCGTAGTCGCGCGAGGAAACGACATTCAGGACAGTCCTGCTCTCGACCGCCGCCGGCACAACTGACTGGCCCCAGATCGGGCCCCCCTGGTGCGACTGCTTTTCGAAGGCGTTTGTCATGTGACGGTCGCTGTTCTTAGTTGTTTGACTTCGACAGTCTTCCAAGCGCGGAACTTTCGGGCAAGAAATGCAAAGGAGGTAGCGCGATACTCCCGGGGCTACCCCCTAATCCTCACGTATGAATTGCGCTACACGCTTTGCCGACTTCCGAAAGCGCCATGCTTGGCCGCAACTCTACGGTGCTTGGACGTCATTGCCCGCGCGTTCGTGAGAAGCACGCCAAGTATCTGTGTCCTGGAGGCTTGCAGTGTTCTGACGAGCTCCCGCAGCGTGTCGACGTGCGTCTTTCCCCACTCTGCCACGACCACGACACCGTCGAGGACCGATCCAACGATCAGGTCATCGGCTCCAGACACAAGTGTCGGCAGGTCAACGATGATTATGTCGTAGGCGGCAAGTTCGTAGGCTGCTGGATCGTCGGCACTAAGTTCGGAGAGGAAAGCCTGCATGTTCCTAGGCACGAGCAGGTTTCTTGCATCCACCACGGAACTTGAAAGCACGTCGAACGGCCGGCCCGGAGCGCGGATGATGTTGAGCCTGGCAGGATCCTGGCACTCCTTGCCCGGGATGCCCGGGCGGCCAAGCAACCGCGTGGTCGTGGTCGATCCCCGAACATCGGCATCGATCACCAACGTCTTCAAACCGGACATCGAGTAAAGCGTGGCGAGATTGCTTGCGACGGCACTCTTCTGGCTGTTGTTCGAGACCGCGGTCAGTCCAAGGAACTTCATCGGGGTGCTCGTTTCAGCGAGGCTGATTTCGGTCCGGGCTTTCCTCAGGCTCTGGCTGTACCGCGACCAGGGATGCCTGGTCACCTCGTCGACGTTTCCGAATTCCCTCCGCTTGCCCGTAGGTGGCAATTCGCCCACGCACTCTATTCCCAGATTGTCGCGAATATGACGTGGCGACCGTATGGTCCAATCGAACGTATGCCGCACGAAAGAAACGCCAATGCCAAGAATGAGCCCTGCGACAGCCGCGAAAGCCAACACCAGCTTCGGCTTTGGGGCACTCGGAGAAAGCGGAGCTGTCGCGGCAGTGATCACCCTTGCATCGGCAACCGGGTAAGATTGCTGGCTTACGGAATTGGTATAAGCCTGCAGGAAGCTTTCATATATCTTCTGGTAGGTGTCTGCAGTCACCTCAAGCTCTTCGAGAGTCGGTTCGGGATTAACACCGTCACCGGCCTCACCGCTCACGCTGTAATCGTGTCGGGAACGGAACTCTTGTGCCCTCGCCCTCGCCTCGTTCATCTGGGTGCGTAGTTGCTGGAGGCGCTTCTCGAGCCACGCCCCACCTTCCTTTGCTGCCTCCGCCTTGGTGTCGATCTGTTCATGCACAAAGGCATCAGCAGTCGCGTTGGCAATATTAGCGGCGCCCTCGGGGTCGGCGGAGGTGAAAGAGATGTCTATCGCATACGAGACGCCGACCCTCCGAATGTCGAGGTCATTACGGAAAATCGACATACTGCGCCGGGACTTCTGGTAGTCCGTCAGCGTCACGGGCGCATCGGGTGCGCTCAAACCGAGACGTCGCTGAAGGGAGGTGGCCAAGGTGCCGTTCCCAAGAGCCCCGACAAGGTTCTTCCCGACTTTTTTGAATCTCTCCGACAATGTCGGGGCCTCTGGCTGATTGAATTTGGGATCATCGACAAGTTTCAACTGGTCGATGACCATCGAGGCGATCTTCTCGGATTGCATCACGGCGATCTGGCTTTCCACCTGGGCGGTGTCCAATGACAGATTCACTTCGCCGCCTTCCTGCAGATGTTGCGGTAGTTTCGGCTCGATCAAAATCTGCGCGCTGGCTGTAAAAACCGGGTCCGTGGTCGAATTGTAAAACCATGCCACCAAGAGAGCCGCGGCAAGGCAGGCCGTGATCGTTCCGACGTAGTGTCTCAGAAATCCGGTTATGTCCGAGAGGCCGATGAATTCCTGTCCGGCACTGGCCTGCTGATTGGTTGCCAAAGGCCATTGGCTGGCGAACAAGCGGTTCATTCAACGTCTCCGGCGGGCATGAAGGAGAAGCTTTCGTGCACGCCGCCCCGATACAGGAGCTTCATTGCGTCCGGCCGATGTTCTCATGTGAGCCGAGGCCCCGCGATCCCAAGCTTTTCCAAGAAAGACTACGCTGGCGCGGGGGAAGGTAAACGCCACCAATTGGCGTAGACCTACGCCCTATGGGAGCGAAGAAGACGCGGCAGACCGGCCCTTGTCCGGACCGGGAATGACATCTGCTGATTCAGCAGCAGATGTCGTGCTCGGTTGGCCGCAATATCCTGCGCGAGAATATCGAGCTTCGCCGACATGCGTTCGGTTTTCTCCCCGTTGTCCGTCGCCTCCAGGGAAAATGCGGCACAGTCTATCATCCGTTTGCGAGCCCGGCGAAGTTGCTCCGATTCCCGTTCGATCTCCGGCTGGGTGCTATCGAGCGCACGTGCCAAGCCTCTGAAACGCCTGTGATCGACGTTCTTCTGAAAAGGGAAACTGAAAAATGTCAGCGGCACCACGCAGCCACAACTGAGGTCGGCACCCGATGCGGACCCGGGTCCCACGATATTCAATCGCCATGCCTGGGCGAGACATCCTTTCGATCATCGATCGGCATCACCTATTGGATGAGGAGATGCGAACCGGGGGGTAGGGCTACCCGAATTCATGAAGGGGCCGGGGCTCGCTGACATGTTAGGAATATTGCCGCAATTCGGAGCGGTAGCCGTGACACTAAAGATAGTCGGCCAAGCCAAGCCGAACACATTCGCGTTCGAGAACAACGCCCTCATCAAAGCCACCGGCTTCCGGGAATATGACGCGCGCTGGTGGTTCGGCCATCCAGGCTCGGAGAAAGAGCCCGAGCTAAACTTGATGGGCGTCCAAGCGCTGGGCATGGGTCTCGGCACTCTAATCCGCCGAATGGGCGTGGGCCCGGAGATCGTCACCGGTCACGACTTTCGCAGCTATTCCATGTCGATAAAGATGGCGCTGGTCTCGGGGCTGATGGCGGCTGGCGCAAGCGTCAAGGACATCGGCCTTGCGCTTACCCCGACGGCCTATTTCGCCCAGTTCGCACTCAACGCTCCGTCAGTTGCCATGGTAACGGCCTCTCACAATGAGAACGGCTGGACCGGAGTGAAGATGGGCGCGCAGAGACCTCTTACATTCGGGCCTGACCAGATGACAGCCCTCAAGTCGCTCGTGCTGAACGGCGACTTCGATCTCGTAGGTGGCGGCAGCTATGAATTCGTGCCCGGCTTTCGCGAGAGATATATCGAAGACCTGGCTGCCGGGAAGAGCATTCGCCGAAAGCCGCGCGTGGTCGTCGCCTGCGGCAACGGGACGGCCGGCGCCTTTGCGCCGCAGGTGCTGAAGAACATCGGCTGTGACGTGATCCCCCTGGACGTGGAGCTCGATCATACGTTTCCGCGCTACAACCCTAATCCCGAAGACATGCAGATGCTGCATGCGATCCGGGACAAGGTTCTGGAGACCGGTGCCGATTTGGGCCTCGGCTTCGACGGCGACGGCGACCGCTGTGGCGTCGTGGACAATGAGGGCACCGAGATCTTCGCGGACAAGGTCGGCGTCATGCTGGCGCGAGACATTTCCAGCCTGCACTCGCAATCCACCTTTGTCGTGGACGTGAAATCAACCGGGCTTTTCATGACGGATCCCGTTCTCGCGCAAAACGGCGCACGCACGGACTATTGGAAAACGGGGCATTCCTACATCAAGCGACGGGTTGCCGAGCTTGACGCAATCGCCGGTTTCGAGAAGTCGGGGCACTTCTTCTTCAACCCGCCGATCGGGCGTGGCTATGACGACGGCCTCGTCACGGCCATCGCCGTTTGCGAGATGTTCGACCGAAATCCGGGAAAGACGCTCGCCGAACTTTACCGCGCCCTGCCGGTAACCTTTGGCACCCCGACAATGTCGCCTCACTGTCCCGACGAAGTCAAATATTTCGTGGTCGACAAGGTTGTCGGCGACTTCATGAAAATGAGAGGGGACGGAACCGAGTTTGCGGGTCAGCCGCTGGCTGATCTGGTTACCGTCAATGGGGTGCGCGTCGTGGCTCAAGACGGAACCTGGGGCTTGGTAAGGGCTTCGTCGAACAAGCCCGAAATTGTCGTCGTCGTCGAAAGCCCCGTCTCGTCGGAGCGACGTCGGCAGATGTTCGAGGCGATCGATGCCGTCCTGCGCCGCAATCCAGAGGTCGGAGCCTACAACCAGACATTCTGAGAGGAACTGAAGCATGGCACAGCGGATCGTAAGTTTCGTCATGAGCGGGGGTGTCGGGTCCCGGCTATGGCCGCTCTCGCGCGAAGACAATCCCAAGCAATTCCACGATCTTTCGGGGGATGGCTCCATGCTGGCGAAGACGGTTCGGCGCCTGAAGGCGTGGCCCAACAGCGAAACCCCGATCTATCTGATAGCGTCCGAACGTCATGCCGAACGCGTCATCTCGGACATAAGTCCGCTCGGGCTGAACGGCGGAAAGCCGATTTTCGAACCCCTGGGCCGCAATACCGCCGCAGCGGTCGCCATCGCGACGCTGCAGACGATTTCGGAGCACGGCAAGGATGCGCTTGTGCTCGTGGTCCCCTCCGACCATGAGATATCGACCGAGGCGCAGTTCTGGGAAACCGTCGAGGCAGGCATGCCCGCCGCTGACTCAGGAAGCATAGTCGTGTTCGGCATCAAGCCCACTCATCCAGAGACCGGATACGGATACATTGAGGTTGCCGCCAATGGTGATGGCGCGGCCGCAGTTTCACGTTTTGTCGAAAAGCCGAACATCGAGACGGCACAAAAATATCTGTCGTCGGGAAGGTTCTACTGGAATGCGGGCATCTTCCTGTTTCGTGCCGACACTATGCGGAGAGCTCTGATCGAGTTTCAGCCGGAGATCTGGGATACCGCCGAACGGGCCTTCAGGACTGCCAGGGCCGATGTGTCAGGTCTCTACCTGCCCCAAGGCTTCTACTCGGCGGTCCCCTCCACGTCGATCGACTATGCAGTCATGGAACATGCGCAGGGCATCGCCATGGTGACGGCTTCCTTCCGCTGGAACGACCTCGGGTCATGGCAATCGCTGCTCGAGGCCAGCCCAGTGGACGGCAACGGCAACGTGGTAATGGGTGATGTCGTCGCCATGGATTGCGACAGTTCCTACCTTAGAAGCCAGGGTCGGCTGCTCACCGTGATCGGAATGAAGGACGTGGCGGTGGTCGCGACGCCGGACGCAATATTCGTCGCCCCGGTCAGCCATAGCCAGAATGTGAAAAAAGTCGTCGAACAACTCGAGAAAAGCGGACGCCTCGAGACGAAGTTCACGGCCTCGGAAGACCGGGTCGTTGTCAGCGGCTCGTGGCGCAAGCGCGTCGAACACTGGCTCTTCAACGAAACTCTTCCGCTTTGGTCAAACGCAGGGGTCGACGACGCGCATGGAGGCTTCCACGAAGCGCTCGGTTTCGATGCAAGGCCGTTGGGCAAACCCAAGCGGACGCGGACGATGGCTCGCCAGATCTATGCTTTCGCGGTGGCCAAGGAACGTGGCTGGACCGGGGCGGCCGACAAGCTCATCGATCACGGGATCGACTTCATCGCAAAATACGGCCGTACCGACCGCGGGGGCTGGGTACGCACCCTCAATTCCAATGGAAGCGTGGCTGACCCGGTGGAGGACGCCTACGACCATTCCTGCGTGCTCCTGGCGCTTGCCCATGCCTATCGATGCGGTCACCAGGTTGCGTTTCAGCTGGCACAGGAGACTTTCCATTTCATCGACTCCCATCTTGAGGATGGTAGCCTCAATGGTTTCCTTGAGGCGCCGGGCTGGAACGGGGTCCGATCCTCGAACCCGCACATGCACATGCTTGAGTCTTTCCTTGCCTGGTACGCCGTAACCGGCGATCGCACATATCTGCGTCGAGCAGCTCGCGTCATCGACCTCTTCCGCTGCCATTTCTTCGACCAGGAGAGTTGGACGCTTGGCGAATATTTCGACGCCGACTGGCTGCCGTTGCCGGGAAACAAGGGACAATGGACCGAACCAGGGCACCATTTCGAATGGGCCTCGCTTCTCGTCGATTTCGCGCGAGCAAGCGGGCAAAAAGATCTGGCTGCCTACGCGAGGAAACTCTATTCGTCGGCGGTCGCCAGCGGATTGAATCGAGCCACGGGACTGGCGTATGCAGCCGTGTCGCGGCAAGGGATGCCGCTGGACAGGCTCTCGCGCAGCTGGCCTCAATGCGAAGCCATCAAGGCAGCGATCGCGTTGGACGACATCGGTGGGCCTGATCTGAAACCCGAGATCGAAGCCCGTGTCGCGCGCCTTTTCAGATGGCATATCGATCCCGCGCCGCTTGGCCTGTGGGTGGACAGGATCGACGAGCGCGGTCGGTCGCTGGCTACAGAAGTTCCTGCCAGCATCTTCTACCATTTGGTGACGGCATTGATGCAGTATCTCGACAAGACCGAGGGACAGGTTGAGCCTTTTCCGATGCTTTCTCAAAGCGAGGACAACCCCGTTCCGAAGCAGAGTTATGGCTGAAGACAGCGACGGGCCTTCGCTTCGCAACGCGGCAGATCCATCGCAAAATCATGCCTTCTCGCTGTTCGCCTGTGATGCTGTGGGACACCAGCTACCGCTAATTCGGTATATCCTTGCCTCTGTGTCACTGTCGCAAACTGCGGTACCGTCACGCAGAAGCCACGCCTTAGAGAGAAGGGTCGACCGACCCTTCGGCTTCTGGCTGCGTAAACTCGTCAAGACGTTGGAATTAGAAACTTTTTGTCCGGACAGCTGAAGACGACGATGGCAAAAAAGAAATCGCGAGCCAGGCGCAGTGGTGACCTCCTGAAGTTGCTGGCGACAAGGCCGCGAGCGGTTGCGCTTGCCGCGCTGCATGTAAGTGAATCGGTCCTCTTGGAACTCGAGGCGTCTGAGTTGTTGTCGCCGGCGGAGATCAGGGGCCTGCTGAAGGACGCGTCGCAGACGTTGCGCAATGCCGCCGACCAGGCGGACAACCGGAGCTGTCTGGTTGCCAGCGAGATAGTTGAGTCAATGAGAGAGAATTTTAAGAGAAGTAAGTCATAGATGGTGCTCGACTTAGTCGATATCGATCGGGCCCTGCCTCGTCTGGGGCGGAATTCGGACTGGATTTGATGTCGCCATACCTTCCCGAACCGGCTTCCAAAAAGGTTGCCCATCACGCTATTTTTTATGTACTTAATGGGGTCGAGGGAGGTATACGTAGACTTGGGGGCGAGGGGTACGGATGACGTTCGCTTCACGTTCTTTTTTGAGAGGGGACGAGCATCGTACGTCGTATGTTGGACTTAACGACGACGATGCCGCGCTGATCAAGACTCTCGGATTCGCTGCGAAGCGATATCCGGCTGATGCCGTGGTTTTCAGCCAGGGGGACAGCAACGACCGTGTATACATCGTCGAGTCTGGCTGGGGCTGCATTTCCCATGAGCTTCCGGGGGGGCAGCGGCAAATTCTCGATTTTGCCCTGACTGGCGATGTCGTTCTGCCTCAATCATACGGAAGCGGCGCTGTTGAAACATTCGTCGCTCAAACCGAGCTTTCGTTGCTGGTGGCATCCACCAAGACATTGACGCTCGCTGCTATGAAATCGCCTCATCTGTTCTCGTTCATCGTCGAGGCGCTCGTACGCAACGGTGCGGTGATAGCTCAGCATCTCGCCAATGTGGGACGACGCAGCGCCTTGGAGCGGACAGCGCATTTGCTGCTCGAGCTGACCGCGCGTCTGCAACGAGTTGGCGCTGTCAATCGCAGCGGCTTTGAATGCCCGCTCACCCAATACGACCTCGCTGACGCCCTTGGCCTTACTCCGATTCACGTCAATCGAATGTTGCGGGAATTGCGCGAGCGAAAGTTTCTCGAATTCCGCCAGGGCCATGTCCGCGTGCTCGATTCTGCGGGCCTGAGGAAGCTCGTTGGATTTGATGGCGAATACATCAATAATTAAGCGCCGGGCGTCAGCCCAACGCTTCCCTGAAGAATTTTCAGCTAGAGCAATTCCAGGAAAAGTGTGTAACGGTTTTCCGTCCGGAATTGCGTAAAAACAAATACTTAGAGCGGTTCGGCGATTCCGTGAAACGCTGAACCGCTCTAGCTGAAACCCAGCCTGGGTTCTTGGACAGCGGTGCGGAACGTTTTACCGCATACCTTGCGCGTCACTCGGCATGGCTCGAAAACCATCAAGCTCATCCGAGGCTTCATCAAGACCCTGAGCCGCGGCCCGCTCGAGCCAGGTTCGGCCGGCAACGACATCGTACTCGCCGGCTACACCTTTGGACAGGTAGCGGCCGAGCATGAGTTGTGCGTGGGCATGACCTCGTTCGGCCGCGGCCGCGAACCATTTCTGCGCTGTCTTCCGATCCAAGGACAGTCCCTGCCCGTTCTCGTATAGCGCGCCGATTGCAAACATCGCACCA
>Ga0207694_10004872_pt1 | contig 10422 bp, 9 predicted proteins | sample KBSC34metaG_FD_184353 | JGI IMG/M metagenome (GOLD analysis project Ga0207694, IMG submission 184353) | Corn rhizosphere microbial communities from Kellogg Biological Station, Michigan, USA - KBS C3-4 metaG (SPAdes) (version 2) | ecosystem: Host-associated > Plants > Roots > Rhizosphere > Soil...
CGGTAAAGCCCGGGCGCGACTTCCATGCGCCGGGCTCATCGTCGGACCAGCTGCGGTAAAGACGGCCCTTGTCCTCGAACTTGTCTTGCCAGAGGCGCACGGCGACGGCATGTCCGTCCGGGCTGCGGCCTGACCAGCTCCACCGGATGTTCTTCGGCACGACACCGAAATACTCGAATGCCTTGCTGTGATTGCCCGCCACTGTGATCCCCCGGCCGATCGTCAGGATTGAGGAAGTACAACTCCCGCCGCCTTCAGCCGTGCCGATGCCGCATCGAGCACCTTGCTGTCAAAACGGTCGGGATGCTGGAGGGCGACATGTTCGAAGGTCAGTGCTGGCATGTCGCGCTCGATCAGCATGAAGAAGCCCTCCGACGCTTTCGGACTGAGGACAAGATCTCGAACGGTTGCGAGCTCGCCGACATTCTTGATCTTCTGACGCGTGCGCGCGAGCCTTGTCGTCTTGCTGCGCTCGTTCGACAGCGTTCCCTCCAGCGCATGGATACTCTGCCAGACGTCGAATTCGAGTGTACCCGGAGCCTCCGACGGCAGGATGGCATACAGCCGCAGATCTGCGGCTCGGGCGACCGTCAGTTCGCCCCGTTCGCGAGCGTTGATCGCAATCTGCCGCAGCTTTTTCGCGTCTGTGCTTTCCTCAATGGTCTTTATGATGCGCGCGATGGTGCCGGCCATGGTTTGCCCTTTCATAGGCTGTAGATGAGATTGCGTATGCGGACCGTATTGAGGACTACATCTCAAGCGGCGTGTAGCTCTGAATGATCGACCCCTGGACCTTCACATTTATTGCCTTGCCGTCCGTCTTCGTCCGACTCCGTGCGCCAACGGCCTTCTTGATGAAATAGCCAAGATTCTGATTGATGGTCTGCTTGCGTGGATTGCCGCTTTTGTACGGGTTGTCACGAACTAGCTCTTCGTAATCCGAAAGCCAGTTTCGATCCGCGGACACCGCCTGAATTGCGTCAAACGTGATGGAGCTTGAAAAGCCGCTGGTTGCGACCAGCTCCATGGCCCGCTCCACAGCGCGCTCTACCAGGCTTCGGCTGAGTAGAATGTCGCGCCTCGCAACATCACCGACGAGACCCTCCTGTGTCAGGAGGTAGTCCTCGATTATGCGGACGGCGTGGATGTTGGGTTCCAGGCCGGCCTTCTGCGCGCTTGCAACCAGCGCAGAATGAACATCTTCGGTGATACCGAGCGTAATATTCATGCCGACCCTCCGTTAACAACGGATGTATATATAATATACATCCGTTGTGCTGCAAGAACAATCGGAGGCTTGAGTTTGTCGTGTTATGTGAGTTAGGAAGCGTACCACGGGTCTCAAAAGAGCGGCGTTCTTACGCGAGATCACGGCGTCGCCAAGAAGATGAAATCGCGAATCGCCACTCTCAAAACCCTGCGGTGGAAACTGACTGCAGCCCTCGCAGGTGCGTGGAGCCCCGCTTGCCCCCATCTTTTGGAAACAACTTGGCGTGCGAGGCTATTGGGTGAGGTAATCCGCCTAGCGCACCGGAAATTCACCGTAGGCTCGGGCGTTGATCATAAATGCTTTAATGTCAACAGCTTGCAGGGTTACTTTAAAGCCGTCAGGGTGCATTTCGCGACGTTCTCTTGTCTGTAGATCAATTTTTGAATCGATGGCCGGAAGTGAAAAAGAAACAACCGCGGCTAGCAGAAAGTTCTAAATCCCAGCCTCAGACGCGAAGACAACCCGCTATCGCGAGAGGCGCAGTTGCATAGTGGCGCTGGCGCAGACGACCTAGTGAGGTGTCCCAACTCCAGACAGTGAAACCCCCAGGCCCAGCTTCGGTTACGTCGTCATTCCACCGCCCTTCGGATATAAGGCGCGCAAAAACCCGAGTGCCCCTGTTTGTGTTGCTCAATGAGAGCACTTTTCTACCAGCATCAGAGGCGAGCAGGTGAGCGCCTTTCGGGTCAATGGCGAATACATCACGACCCTTCCAAACCAAGAAATCGGGAAAGAAGCGGCGTGAACTTCCGGCCCTAAGAAGTGGGATGTTCCACCCACCGTTTTCCGGGTTGCGGCACCAATCCAGACCAGTGGCGTCAATTGCTCGCGCGATTGGCAATTCCAGTGGATTGAGAGAATATGCGGGATGGGCGGCGTTGTTGAAAGTCGCGGCCCGATCCGGGTCTATGTCTAGCGCCCTCACGAAATAGGGGTTCGCCGGCTCGATTTGGAGACTCGTATAATCGAGGTAGGTCCGAACGAGATCCCGTCCGAGTTCGCGGAAGGCGTCAGCTGCGATGCTTGTACGCTCGACCAAGACATCAAGCCGCCTGTCATTTACCTCAATCGCGGCAAGGGCCTTGGGGTAGAGTGTCCGCATCTCACGCGACATGATCCAACGAGCGGTTACCATGCTGCTATGCTCGACGTCGTCGATCGAGACGGTAACAGGCTCATCGCTTCCGACAGACACAACCGCCGCTTCGCGAATGCCGCGCCCGATGATGTCTGGCCCGCCACCAGTATAATCCGGCATCCGATCCAGACGCGCGTCCATTTCGTCTGCCGCCTCGTCGCTGATGGGAACGGCATGTGGGACGGCAAGCACCTTGCGCACTTCCTGTCGTGCGCGAGAGCGGCTCTTGAAATCACCGGTTTTCAGCCCCACCCCACCGGGCTCATTGCCGAGCCGTTGGCGAACTTCATCCAGAATAACTTGAAATTGCTGCCTGTCATCGAGCCGAATATAAAAAGTAGCGCGATTTAGAATGGGGTCCCCATAATGTTCAACGCCAGGCTGACGCAGGACTCGTCCAATAACTTGTTCAACCTGCGTGCTGGAGCCCATTGTTTTGTCGACGTACGCGAAAGAAACCTGCGGATCGTCCCACCCTTCTTGCAGTGCTTGATTAAATATTATGTGCTGGTAAGCGCCCCTTGCAAAAGTCTGAAAATCTCGATCGCCGCCGGCGAACAGTTTGAAATCAGGTGGAAAGGGGAATGCTACTTTGTCGACATGCAGATCACAGTATACTGCAATCGTTTCCGGGTCGACGCCCCGCGCCACCAGATGTTTCCAGATCAAGATTGGTGGCGCTCTGCGCTGACTGAAGGGTTTGTTTGGTAGTTCGGTACTTCCATCGTCCGCGCTTACATTCGTTTGGCAGACGTGTATCGCTCGCGGTCGAAACGGTAGCTGGGCATCGGTCGCAGCGATCTTGGCCAACTCCATTTCCGCCAGGAGATCGTCGACCATTGCCTCCATAGCGCTGTCGTAGCCACCTAGCGCTACCTCGCGCTTAACCAGTGCTTCATCGACCACCTCGCGACTTGAAATTCGGGTCACTAAGCATCGGGAGGGGGCTCCTGGTTCATCTGTCTGCGGACGGTCGGTCCATCCAGCTTCGCGCTTCAAACGAGAGATCACGAGCTCAAGCTTCTCGCGTACCTTCATGGTCGCGCTGGCCGCCAGGAAGGCGTCTGGTTCTAGGCTCATGAGGAGTTCGGTTTGGGCGTCAGATAGATTCTGTGCCTCGTCGTAGACGACGAAAAGCGGGCGACGGGGGCCACCATTGCTACGCACCTTCAACGTGTTCCAAAGGCTGGCTTCGCCGTCGTCCGCGCGGACGCGATGTACGCTAAGGTCGCTTTCTTCCGGTGTCCCGCGCGTGAAACTTCCCACAGTGGCGGCCACAACGAGGGGTGTCGTCGGATCGGCGATTGCCTCCCTACTGAGCTCGGCGAGCATGCAGGCGGACCAGCCAGGGAGCAGTCCGCCGTATCGACCGCTCGGCAACAACCCCAGAAGCGTCTGCTCGACGACAGCTCGCATCTTTGACACCCAGAGCACAACAGGCTGAGCGGTCATGCCGGACGACATTTCGGCGACCGCTTGAGCCAGTATCGCAGTTTTCCCGGCGCCGGTGATCGCTGAGAGGGCTTGAAAATACGGGACATCCCAAGTCCGCGTCATCAATGGTCTTTGGGAGTCACCACGAAGCAGTTCGAATCGATCTGAGATTTGTCGTGCGGCCCGCTCTTGAAACCCGAGTAACTCAAAACTATCGCTCGCCATTCCTCAACTACCCCTCACACTCATCGACCTGATCTACTCCAGGCGAGAACGCGTCCACAGCTTCATTAAACCCCATTCTTTCAAGAATGCGATTCGGAATTTGATAAAATTCTGTTCCTGGTCCGGGATAGGTAGCTCGCCTCGCAAAAACATGGAAAGGAGCCGCAAGTCCCGCGCGCGAAGCTTCTTCCGCAACAGCCTTGTATGCGGCTTGATTCAAATTCGACGGCTTGTCCGGCCCCTCCCATACGAGAAAAAAGCCTTCGCCCCGGAGCCCAAGCGCAAATAAGTGCTTGTGCTCGCCCGCCGGCAGGCGTCGCAAGTGGGCGGCACCTCGGTCACGATCGCTCCAAAAGCTCGTAAGGAGGAGATCGACCATCTCCTCTCTCTCGAGAGCCAACACTGCATCGGCATCAACTCGTTGCATGAGGCGCTGATATCGAAAGCCACCGCTGACAGGTTCGACCGACGCGACGAGTTCTCCCTCCTTGTTGACCCGTTGTCCGGCAATGACCCGCCTGATGCGTTCGGCTGTAAGCGTTCGCGCATATGGGTCTCCCCGTTCCTTCCGCCCCTGCTCAATAAGCACAAAACTTCGATCGGCGTCTGCCTCGACATTTAATTCGAGAACCGCCTGCGCGGTTGTCCCGCTGCCCGCGAATGGGTCCATCACAATCCCGTCCGGCGGACACCAAATCGAAATGATCTTCTTGATTAGTTTCAGTGGCTTTACCGTCTCGAACCCGTGCCCCCGGCCCATGATTGCCGTGAGTTCGTTGACGCCCGTTTGACTATGGCCGCTTTGTTGGTGCACCCAGCTGACGGTCTCGAGATCAAGCGGGTCGTCGTAATCCTCCGAGCTCCAAAATGTCGTGGGAACGTAACCGTTCTTGACCCCTGCTAAATATCGCTTGTGCGACAGGCCGCCCTTTCCTTGATCGCTCCAATAGGCTTCCGGCCAAGGACCGCCGTCACGAACTTTCTCGGCGGCCTTGCGGGCTGCGACGAGAACTGGGTGCCTATGTGAAAAATCGGGTTCGGAGGGCAGCGGCGCGCCTTTTACCACTAGAGCTTTAGTGCGGCCGTCGCGAAGCTCGCGCTCAATATATTTGCTTCCCCACTCTTCCAGCCAAGCCTTCATTCGACGTTTTTCGGCTCCCCAGTGACGCCCCTCCGGGGGATAAACCAATTCGCCCGTGAACGGGTTTTGTACCCCGTACAGCATGCCCGGATGCGTCGTGGAACCCATTGCTGAGATGTCACCGCTCTTCCAACGCTCGGGGTCACCATCTTGCTGCGTATATCGCGCGTCCATTCGCGCGGTCCGGGCTGTCAAGCCGGTAGAAGCTCGCTCAATCCCGCGCGCATAGACCAACACGTACTCAGTCGCCGTGCTTACGTGCTTTCGGTCATTTCGAGGGCTATAACTCTTCTGCCAGTTTATAATTCCAAGCCTGTTTCGTTCGCCGAAAATGGAATCCAGGATCATACCCAATCGATACAACTCGCGATGATCAATGCAGATAGCCAGGACACCGCCAGGTCGCAGCATATCCCGCATCATTTGTAGCCTAGGCGCCATAAAGCGCAGCCACTTCGCATGCTTCTCGCCGTCGTCCTCGGCGACAATATTTCCAAGATTTTGGTCATTGGGATCCTCATCCCACCTATCGTTATACCGAAAATCACGTCCGGTATTGTATGGAGGATCGGTCAAAATGAGATCGACCTGCCCACGATACTTATAGAGAGAAACCATCGCCTGAAGGTTTTCGCCCTCCAGGATCAAATTTCTGCTCTGTAACTCTTCTGGACCGACACTGACACGATTGTCGATTCTCTGTTGCCGTGGCTGAACCTGACGAATCAGATGCCATGGAACCCGCTGGCCGGCGTATCTCAACCGGGTGCCCTGACCCTCCTCGGAGTCGCGTTGGCGAAGCAGTTTCACCAGCTCCTCTTGTGGCAGGTCCTCGTAATTGAACGCCATGCTTCCCTCTGCAATCGGTCGCGATTTGTTCCGCTGCCTAGCATAGGAAGTTCGGGCGAACAGCCCCTTTGAGACGCAGCGATTGAGGGGGCACGGCGCGCGCAACGTGCCAGCGTTGCCGGGTTCAATTGTGGGCAGTGTGGTTCATGTCTCCTCGTGATTTGTGCCGCAGGTTGCCCGCAGTGCCAATCGGTCGCGAATGTGCTTAATGGTTTGCCCCGAGTTCAAGGCGAGGACAGGTTGTTGCGCACTAGGAGTAACCTCGTCACCGAACGTGCGGGTATCAATTTTGTCCGCGGGATTGTCGAGGATGCGGGATGCCTCTTCAAGGAGGTCAATTTGCAACACGACTTCGGACACGACGCCACGATCGTGCTCGTCGCAGATGGCGAGGTTCAGCCACGGGAGGTTGCCCTCCAAATTAAATCCGGAGCGAGCTATGCTGGTGAAGCGGCATGCCATATCCCTGCATCTGTGGGCCACATTGATTTCTGGGCGCGTCACGACCTGATCACCTTGGGCGTGGTGTTTGAACCAGATCGAGCCATCGCCCATTGGGTCGATCTTCAAGCCGAATGTCGCGCACGAAAAAAACATTCTGTAGCAGGCGGAGCTACTCTCTCCTTCCGCAAGGAAGTCTGGAACCGATTCGACGCCAGCAACTTCGTCAACTTTTTAGTGCCGACGATACTTGGAAATGCGCCCACCTTGCCGATTGCTACCGCGTTAGACTGGGCCGTCAGTGCCGACTTTACCACCCATGATCTTGGCGTTCGCACCCTGCTGGCACGATACAAGGACGAGGCCGAAACCTGGGCTTGCCTGCTGACCGCCTTCCGTGGCCGCGCAACTGATTTGCTTTCGCTGAACGTCCCGGTCGCATTCGCAAGACTGCTCGGACATTGCGATATTGGCGATTATTCTGGCCAGATTCCACCTGAGATCCGTCAACCAGCCGAAGAGCTCATTCTCTCTTTTGGTGCCTCGGAATTCACGCGCCTGCTCTCGATGCTCCCGGACGACGAATCCTTTGACCAAGGGAGTTTCGGTTACGCTCTCCTCCCGCTGCTCGGGGCTCACGCTGAGAGTCAAAAGATCCTTCAGAGCCTGTGCGATGACGCCGCTGTGGAAGCTGAGGTCCGCTCAAAAGCGGCCTTCCTTGTATCTTGGTACGAGCACGATCCGGATTGGTGGCGCTGTTGGCGAAGACCTATCTAGCCTCGGCGTGCGTTTTCTATCCGGTATTAGGTTCGACTCACCTGCGGGTGGTCGCAGGAGCGGCAGATCGAGTGGCATTACATCGCTCCAGGCGAGCCGATGCAGAACGGCTTCGTCGAGAGCTTCAACCGCCGCCTGCGCGAGAAATGCCTCAAAGAGAGACTGTTCACATCGCTGGCCCATGCCCGCTTCGTGGTCGATGCCTGGCGGCACGACTACAACCACGTCAGGCCGCACTCGAAACTGGGCGGGAAGACACCCGTCGAGATCGCCGATCAACGTGTCCGGGGGCATGCCCCCGGACACGTTGCCATCACCTCAACTAATCATCATGAACGAGCCAGACTCTACCTCTGAGTGGTAACAATCAGGGGCGCACGTCACCGGCAGCTAACTCCGCGAACGCCCCTATGTACTTTTGACCGCCAAAAAGCTTCCAGACCGAAAACGGCCCAATTCACGAAATAGGAGAGAACGGGTCAAACCAGACTCAATCACACAAGCGATCTCCGCAAACCTGTGCGACTAGCGACTTAAGCTTTACAACGTGCTCCGCGATCCAATTTTGCTCTACTTCGTTGATGATGTAATGCGGCGAATAGCGGGCGTTGACATAGGCCTGTCGCAGCAACTCGAAACAGCGTCGACTGAACTTATCATCGCGCGGCCAGGCCGCGATCAAGCTCGGTGCGATTTGTTCGCACTGTGAACGCAGGAAATTTACTCGGTGCGATTTCGGGCTGTAGAGAGTCAGCACCAATAAGGCGCAATGATAGAACCGCTCGGTAGCCTGATGATAATTAAACGCGGCGAGCCTTCCGCTGCCACGTTCGCGGTGAAATTCGGCGCCTGCCAGAAACTCGACAGCCGTTCCGAACCATTCATCAAAATAGCCCTGCGCTTCTACTCGGGCTTCTTCCGGCGGAAGGTCGCGCGGCGCTGCGAAGGCGAACCCTTCGGCCTCGTAAAGGGCGACGCCCTGTTTAATGATATCGACGAAGAAGGGCCGGCCGCGCTCGAGCTGGTTGTTTACGTCCGTCAGCGTGTGGACGATGAAGCTGACGGGAGCGCTGAGCGATTTGTTGATCGTGACGTCGCGCATCAGCCGGTCTTCGGCTGCCGACCAGAGCTCGAAGTCGGTCAGCCGCTCGTCGTTGACGACGATCAGGATGTCATAGTCTGAGGTGTAACCGCCGATCGGATCATCGACCCAGTCGCCCCGGGCGTAGGAGCCGTAGAGCACCAGCTTGAGGATGCGGCCCTGCTTCTTCCACTTCTGGGTCGCCATCGCATGGCTCGCCTCGAATTCCTCGAACAGGACGCGCACGACATGGGCGAGTTCGCGCTGCTTCGAGGCGGGGAGGTGGTCGAGAGTGTCGCGCATATACCGGGGCGAACCTAACAAGAACGGTGGCCGGATGCCTAGCCTATTCGACTGCTGGGACCGGATGTTGCACCAGTCGCCGGCCGTGAAGGGCGTTCACCGTCTGCGAAAATCTTTCACCGGCTGCCGATCTCTGCGAAAACCATTCACCGCCCGGCTGCATCCGCGATCCGTGAATTGTATCAGGCGAGACTACTTGCCTTGCCGATCGTTCCGGTCCTAGATTCCGTCCGCGCCGCTTGCTGGCGGCGCCGAGGCGTGAGAACCTCGCATGAGATAAGTCTTCTGGCTCTCGGTTGTCCGGGTGGCCGACGCGCATGTCCAGGCCGTTCGCGGCTAAAGGCGTCGGCGCGGGTGTTTCTCATGCCTGTTCTCAACACCCGGCTTCGAGCCGGGTCCGCCTCATTGTCTGGAGGCGGATCATGGACTGCGCGGTGGCGTCCGGGAGATGGAAATGGCTGCGGGGATGTGAGGCGCGCTGGGGCGCGGGCCTGGGGTGTGCGTCGTGACCCGGCAGGCACCGCGAGAGAATGGCGCTGAGCCCGGTCTGCAGGAGGGCTCTGAGCTGCCGACGACGATGGAGCTCGACGTCCTCTATCGTAACGAGCAGCATGCGCTGGTCCGCTTCTTCACGCGCTATCGCGCCAGCCCCGAAGACGCCCACGACCTCGTCCAGGAGGCGTTTCTGCGCCTGTCGCGCATCGATCTGCGCCATTCCGGATCAATCCTGCGGCCGACCGTCTATCTGCGGCAGATCGCCCGCAACCTGTTGAAAGATCGCGCGAAGGCGGCGCGGCGGCATGCGGCCGACGCGCATGTGAATGCCGACGATCATGACCTTTTCGGCGTCGACGAGCTGGGCCGGCTCGAGGCGCGCGATAGTCTCGACCGGCTCGAAGCTGCTATGAAGACCCTGAAACCAAGGAGTCGCGAAATTTTCATGGCCTATCATCTCGAGGGGCTCAGCCATGCCGAGATCGCGGCGCGCACCGGCCTTTCCGTGTCGGGCGTGGAGAAGCAGCTGCGCCGGGCCTTCGACCACATCTCCAGGGTCACGGGCCTGCGCTGATGGCATTGCGGGGTGGCGGCGAGAGTCCGGCTGATATCGCGCGCCGTGAAGCTGCCGAGTGGATTGTCCGGATGCAGGGGGCCGATGCCGACATGGTGGTTCGGCTCGACTTCGAGCGGTGGCGCGCGCGCAGTCCGCTGAACCGCCGGAGCTATGCAGCGATGGAGCAGATCTCGCGCCTGGGAAGGCGGCTCGGCGAGACCGAGCTTGGCCGCGATTATCTGCGCAAGGGCCTGTCACACGGCTTTTTCGCGTCGCCGGGGATGCGGGTTGCGATCGCGACGGTGCTTGCGCTGGTTCTGGTCGGGGTCGGCACTTTGTACTTTTGGCGGGCTGCGCCGCGTTCCGAGGTGGCGGCGGTCGCCGCGCCGCTGGCGACGGCGGTCGGCGAGATTCATGTCGTGCGGCTGGCTGACGGTACGGTGGTGACCCTCGACACCGACAGTGCGGTCGAGCCGCTGTTCACCGGCTCGTCGCGGACCGTTCGCCTGGTGCGCGGGCGGGCGCGCTTCGATGTCGCGCGGGACGCTGCGCGTCCCTTCATGGTCCTGGCTGACGGCCGGACCATCCTCGACCGCGGCACAGTGTTCGACGTGGCGCTTGGCCGGGAAGGGGTGAGGGTTGTGCTGCTGCGCGGGTCGGTCGAGATTCGCGATCGGGCCGCCCGGCCGGCGGCCGCGCCGCTGGCGCGGCT
>Ga0207694_10004873_pt1 | contig 10422 bp, 9 predicted proteins | sample KBSC34metaG_FD_184353 | JGI IMG/M metagenome (GOLD analysis project Ga0207694, IMG submission 184353) | Corn rhizosphere microbial communities from Kellogg Biological Station, Michigan, USA - KBS C3-4 metaG (SPAdes) (version 2) | ecosystem: Host-associated > Plants > Roots > Rhizosphere > Soil...
ATGAGCGGCTGCGCACCGAGTTCGCGGAGCTGGTGGTCTGACGGCTCGCGAAGGGTCCGCTCCTTCGGGCAGCGGGCGGAAGCTTCAATAGCCGCGCGCGCGGTCGACCAGGTTCGCGAGCGGCCGGCCTTCGCGCAAGGCCCTGACGTTGGCCGCGGCCACCGCGGCCGCGCTGCGCACATCGGTCTCCGCGGCCGCATGCGGCAGCACCGTGACCCGCGGATGCGACCAGAAGGCATGCTCCGGCGGCAAGGGCTCGGTCGCGAACACATCGAGCACCGCGTGCCCGACCTGTCCGGCCTCCAGCGCAGCCAGCAGATCGGCCTCGACCACGTGCGCGCCGCGGGCGAAGTTGATGAAGCCCGCGCCGCGGCGCAGGCGAGACAGCATCGCGGCGTCGAAGAAACCGCGCGTCGCCGGCGTCAACGGCAGCAGGTTGACGAGCACGTCGGCCGCGCCCAGCAGCGGCGCGAGCGCCGCCTCGCCGGCATGGCAATCGATGCCGTCGAGCTGCGCCAGGCGCGTGCTCCAGCCGCTCACGCGATAGCCGGCGCCGAGCAGCGTGCGCGCCACGGTCGCGCCCATCTGGCCGAGGCCGAGCACCAGCACGCGGACCTCGTCGGCGCGCCGCTGCGGCAGTTGCTGCCACCGGTGTTCGCGCTGCTGCCGCGCATAGGCGAAATGATCGCGATGCAGGCTCAGCACCGCCCACAGCGCGGTCTCGGCCATCGCCCGGTTCATCGCCGGATCGACCATGCGCGCGACCGGCACGCCGGCCGGCAGACTCGGATCGTCCAACAGCCGGTCGACGCCGGCCCACAGGGATTGGATCAGGCGCAGATCGCCCAGGCCGGCCAGGCAGCCCGCGGGCGGATTGGCGACGACCGCGACATCGATGCGCGCGCCTGACGCGGTGTCATGCAAGTCGACGAAGGTCTCGCCCGGAAGTTCCTGCGTCAAGGCCTCGCGCCAGGCGAGCTGATCCGCCGGGGCCAGCGTGGTGGCGAGCAACACGGCCATGGCAAGGGTTCGCCGTCTCAGTGCGCAGCGGCGCGCTCGATCAACGCCGCCAGCGCACGTGCCACCGTCTGCCCGCGCACCGCCGCGCGGTCGCCGTCAAGCTGCAGGCGCTCGGCTCGAATCTGCACGGTCTCCTCGGGCCGCCAGCGCCACGCGACTGCCAGCCACACCAGCCCCACCGGCTTGGCGGCCGTGCCGCCGCCCGGCCCGGCGACGCCGGTGACCGCCACCGCGAGCTCGACCTTCGCCTGCCGCAGCGCGCCCTCGGCCATCGCGCGCGCGACCGGTTCGCTGACCGCGCCGTGTTGCGCGATCAAACCCGCATCGACGCCGATCTCCTCGCTCTTCGCCGCGTTCGAATAGGTCACGTAGCCGCGCTCGAACCAGTCGCTCGAACCGGCGAGCGACGTGCACGCCGCGGCAATCAGCCCGCCGGTGCAGGATTCGGCGGCGGCCAGCCGCGTGCCGCGGGCGAGCAGCGCCTGTGCCAGTTCGCGCACCGCCGGTTCGAGCGCCGTGAGGTCATGCAAGGCATCCATCGGTTCCTCCGGGGTTCAGTGGAAGGCGTGCCATACCGAGATCACCAGCAAGGCGCACAAGGCCGCCACGAGATCGTCGAAGATGATGCCGAAGCCCTGGCGCCAGCCGGGCCGCGGGCGCGAGCCGTCGGCGGCGCGGGCGCGCAGCTTGAAGCGGCTGTCGGCCCAGGCCACCGGCCCGGGCTTGACGGCGTCGAAAAAGCGGAAGAGCACGAAGGCGATCAGCTGGCCGATGAAGCCTGCCGGCATCACCAGCCAGAGGATCAGCCAGAAGCCCAGCACCTCGTCCCAGACGACCGCGCCCGGATCGGCCACGCCGAGATGGCGCGCCGTCACGGTGCAGGCCCACCAGCCGACGACGAAGCCCACGAGCAGCAGCCAGCCCCATTGCGATGGGCTGAGCCAGCGGTCGAAGACGAGGAACGCGGCCCAGGCCCACAGCGTGCCGACGGTGCCGGGCGCCTTCGGCGAACAGCCGCTGCCGAAGCCGAGCGCGATCACATGCGCCGGATGCGACAGCATGAAGCGCCAGCCCGGATGACGCGCGGTCACCACGGGTGGCATCAAGGCCGGCGGGCTATCGTTCATGTGCGGAAGTGGTCGAAGGCGGCATAGTGCGCGTCGATCGCTGCCCCCTGCGCATCGACCAGGCGCAGCCCGGGTTCGGCCTCGATGCGCCCGATGCGCGTGACCGCGACACCGGCCGCGCCTGATGCAGCCGCCACCGCATCGCGGCGTGACGGCGGCGCACTGAACAGCAGCTCGTAGTCGTCACCGCCGGCGAGCCCGAACTCGCGCCGCAAGGCCACCGGCAGCTCGGCCAGCACCTCGCTGCGCGGCAAGGCATCGGCTTCGAGCCGCGCGCCGACCTTCGATGCGCGCAGCACATGCGACAGGTCGCCGAGCAGGCCATCAGAGACGTCGATCGCGCTCGTCGCGACGCCGCGCAGCGCCTGCCCGAGCGCAACCCGCGGCTGCGGCTGCTCCATTCGCAGGCGCACCGCCTCGAAGGCCGCGCCGGCCAGCGTCTGCGTGCCGCGGAACACCTCCAGCGCCAGACGCGCATCGCCGGTCTCGCCGCTGACGTAGAGATCGTCGCCCGGCTTTGCACCGGAGCGCAGCAGGGCCTGGCCGGCCGGCACCTCGCCGAACACCGTGATGCAGATGTTCAGCGGGCCGGCCGTCGTGTCACCGCCGATCAGCTCGCAGTCATGCGCCTCGGCAAGCGAGCGCAGGCCGCGCGAGAAGCCGGCGAGGAACACTTCGTCGACCTTCGGCATCGCCAGCGCCAGGCTGAACGCCAGCGGCCGGGCGCCGCAGGCCGCGAGATCCGACAGATTCACCGCCAGCGCCTTGTGGCCGAGCCGCTGCGGCTCGACGGTCGACAGGAAGTGGCGGCCTTCGACCAGCATGTCGGTCGAGATCGCGAGCTGCATGCCGGGCGCGGGCGCGAGCAAGGCGCAATCGTCGCCATTGCCCAGCGCCGCACGGCGCGAGGGCCAGGCGAAATAGGTCGTGATCAGGTCGAATTCACCCAGGGGCATGAGGCCTCCAGCGCCACGGCGCCGCGTTCGTGAGCCGCGGATTATCCGGGCGGCAGCTGGCGCAGCAGGTTCGCCAGCTCGACCGCCGACTTGACCTCCATCTTCTCGAACACGCGGGAGCGATGCACTTCGACCGTGCGCACGCTGATGTCGAGCGCGTCGGCGATCAGCTTGTTCGGCCGGCCGGCGACGACGAGGCGCATCACCTCCTGCTCGCGCTCGGTCAGATCCGCCAGCCGCCGCTGCAGCGCCTGGCCCTGGCGCCGGCGCGTCAATGCCGCGCTGCTGACCTCCAGCGCGCGCTCGATGCGATCGACCAGGCTGTTGTCGGAGAAGGGTTTCTCGACGAAATCGAAGGCGCCGCGCTTGACCGTCGCGACCGCGGTCGGCACATCGCCATGGCCGGTCAGGAAGATCACCGGCAAGCCCTCGAGCAGGCCGCGTTCGCTCAGCCGGTCGAACAGGGTGAGCCCGCTCATGCCGGGCATGCGCATGTCGAGCAGCAGGCATGACGGCGCGCTCGGCCAGCGGCCTTGCGCCACCTGCGGGTTGGCATCGAGCATCGCCTCGAAAGCTTCGCCGCTGGCATGCCCTTCCGACAGCAGCCGGCGCGTGCGCAGCAGCCAGGCAAGCGCGTCGCGCACGACCTGCTCGTCGTCGACAAGATAGACCATCGGCATGCCCAGTGGTTCGAACGAAGCCTGCGTCATCATCCAGCGTCCTGAGGTGCGGTGGCCGCAGTATCCGCGCTCTGCGGCGGCGGGCGACGCGGCTGCTCCGCCGGCAGGGTGAAACTGAACTCGGCGCCGATGATCCGGCCGTCGGCGCCCTGGCGATTCTGGTGGTCGAGCGCGCCGCCGTGCTGCTCGATCACGGTGCGGCAGAGGCTCAGGCCCAGCCCCATGCCTTCGGCGCGCGTGGTGAAGAACGGCGTGAAGAGGCGCTGCGCGACTTCCGCCGGCACGCCGCCGCCGTGGTCGATCACGCTGATGCGCACCCAGCGCGCCTGCACCGTGCGCACGCGCAGCAGCAGCACCCGGTCGGCGAGCGGCGTTTCCGATTCCATCGACTGAATGCCGTTGCGCGTCAGGTTCAGCAGCACCTGCTCGACCATCGTGCGGTCGCAGACCACGCGCGGCGCCGGGCTCGGCACATCGAGTTCGATGCGCGTGCCGCTTTTCCTCGCCTGCAGGCGCGCCAGCGGCAGCACGCCATCGAACAGCAGGTCGACGCCGATCGGATCGCGCGCCTGCTCGCGCCGCCGCGCGAAGCCGTGCACGCTCTTGATGATGCGGCCGGCGCGCTCGGCCTGCTCGGCGATGTGCTGCGTCGCGTGGCGCAGCATCGACAGCATCTCGGCATCGGCCACCGGCGCATCCAGCAGGTTCAGCGAGCCGCTGGCGTAGCTCGCGATCGCGGCGAGCGGCTGGTTCAGCTCGTGGCTCAGCAGCGAGGCCATCTCGCCGACCGTCGCGAGCCGCGCGGTCGCCTGCAGCCGCTCCTGCTGCTGGCGCGACAGCTCCTCGACCTTGCGCTGCGCGCTGACGTCGAGCACCGCGCTCATCCAGCCGGTATGGCGGCCGGCGCGATCGACCAGCGGCGCCTCGAAGATCACCACCGGGAAGCGCTCGCCGTTGCGGCGCACGAAGGTGGTCTCGAAGCCGGTGCGCGCCTCGCCGTCCGGCAGCCGGCCGCTCTGGCGCAGCTGCTGGCGCTTGGCGTATTCGTCGGCCTGCTCGGGTGGCCAGTACGGCGGCGTGCGCTGGTCCATCAGCTCGACCGCGTCGAAGCCGACCATCGCGCAGAAGGCCGGGTTGACGTAGCTGATGCGCCCCTCGAGATCGCGCGCGCGCAGCCCGGTCGTCACCGAGTCTTCCATCGCCTTGCGGAAGGCGAGCGATTCGGCCAGGGTCGCCTCGGCACGCGCGCGCCGCCGCACGTCGTGCGCCAGCACCACCACCAGCGCGAACAAGGCGATCGACAGGCCCAGCACCAATGCGGTCGCGAGATTGGGAATCAGGTGCGGGCTGCCGGCGGCGCTGTCGGCGCGCAGCTGCAGCGGCGGCCCGGGCAGATCCACCAGGCGCTGCGCGACGAAGATGCCGATGCCGCGCGGCACGCCGCCGCGCGCCAGGCGGGTGCCGTCGCTTTCGACGAAGCTCAGCTCGTGCGAACGCCGGATGTCGGTCGAGACCACGTCGTCGAGCAGGCTGCCGAGCGCGAAGCTTGCGGCGGCGAAGCCGGCCACGCCGCTCGGGCGCAGCTCGGGCACGCACAGGTCCATCACCTCGAGGCCGCGCCCGCCGTTCTGCGGCACGAAGTAGCTGCGCGACCAGGCCGGCGCACCGAGCCGCTGCGCCGTGGTGCAGGCGAGCTCGGTTTCGACGTCGAGCGTGGCACGCGGCATCACGCTGAAGAGCGGCACGCGAAACGGCGTGTCGACCGCATCGCTGACGAGCGCGGTGCTGCTGCGCCGTTCCAGCCGCAGCAGCGAGGGGTGGCTGCGCAGCAGCTCGTTCGCGTCGGCATGCCAGCGCTCGGGCGAGGGCGCGTTCCACATCAGCGCCTGCAGGTTCTGCGTCTCGCGCGCCAGCATCTGGCGCACTTCGATCGCGGCGCTGTTCGCGGCCTCCTCGGTCAATTCCTGGGCGCGGTTCGCCTCGTACTTGACGGTCAGGCCGACGAGCAGGCCCTGCGCGACCAGCAGCAGCACGAGCAGCGCGCCCCACAGCACCGGCCGGCGCCAGCGCCGGGGCTCGGCTTCGGTGGGAAGGGCGTGGGCAGCGGGCATGAGCGCCCCAGTATGGCGATGCGCCGGCGACATCGCGCTACGCAGTTCCTCGCATGCGCTGCGCGACGCCACTCCTACAATCTGCCTCCCTGCGACCCAGCAGGTCAACAAGAGCGCCCGCTCGCGGGCCGGAACGCGGAGACAGCCATGTCGACCCAGGAAGACAAACACGCCGAATTGCGCCGCGCCGCGCTCGAATACCACGAGTTCCCGACCCCCGGGAAAATCGCGATCGCGGCCACCAAGCAGATGATCAACCAGCGCGACCTGGCGCTGGCCTATTCGCCCGGCGTCGCCGCGGCCTGCGAGGAAATCGTCGCCGACCCGTCGACCGCGTTCCGCTATACATCGCGCGGCAACCTCGTCGCCGTCGTGACCAACGGCACCGCGGTGCTCGGCCTGGGCGACATCGGCCCGCTCGCCTCCAAGCCGGTGATGGAGGGCAAGGGCGTGCTCTTCAAGAAGTTCGCCGGCATCGACGTCTTCGATATCGAGATCAACGAGAAGGACCCGGCGAAGCTGGTCGAGGTCATCGCCGCGCTCGAGCCGACCTTCGGCGGCATCAACCTGGAGGACATCAAGGCACCGGACTGCTTCTTCGTCGAGCGTGCGTTGCGCGAACGCATGAAGATCCCGGTCTTCCACGACGACCAGCACGGCACGGCGATCGTCTTCGGCGCCGGGGTGCTGAACGGCCTGAAGGTCGTCGGCAAGGCGATCGACAAGGTCAAGCTGGTCGTCTCCGGCGCGGGCGCCGCCGCCCTCGCCTGCCTCGGCCTGCTGGTCAAGCTCGGCCTGCCGCGCGAGAACATCTGGGTCACCGACCTCGCCGGCGTGGTGTGGAAAGGCCGCACCGAGCTGATGGACCCGGACAAGGCGGTGTTCGCGCAGGAAACCACGCTGCGCACCCTGGGCGAAGTCATCTCCGATGCCGACATCTTCCTCGGCCTCTCCGCCGCCGGCGTGCTGAAGCCGGCGATGGTCGCGAAGATGGCCGCGAAGCCGCTGATCTTCGCGCTGGCGAACCCGAATCCGGAGATTTCGCCCGAAGAGGTGAAGACGGTGCGCGACGACGCGATCATGGCCACCGGCCGCACCGATTACCCGAACCAGGTCAACAACGTCCTCTGCTTCCCGTACATCTTCCGCGGCGCGCTCGACTCGGGCGCGACGACGATCACGATCGAGATGGAGATCGCCGCGGTGCACGCGATCGCCGAGCTGGCGCAGGCCGAGCAGAGCGAGGTCGTCGCGGCCGCCTATGCCGGCGCGACCTTGAGCTTCGGCCCGGAATACCTGATCCCGAAGCCCTTCGATCCGCGGCTGATGATGAAGATCGCGCCCGCGGTGGCGCAGGCGGCGGTCGATTCCGGCGTCGCCGCCCGGCCGATCCAGGACATGGCCGCCTACAAGGAAAAGCTGCAGACCTTCGTCTACGCCTCGGGCACGACGATGCGGCCGATCTTCGCGCTCGCCAAGGGCGCGAAGAACAAGCGCGTGGCCTATGCCGAGGGCGAGGAGGAGCGTGTGCTGCGCGCCTGCCAGGTGGTCGTCGACGAAGGCGTGGCGCGCCCGACCCTGATCGGCCGCCCGGACGTGATCGCCGCGCGCATCGAGAAGTTCGGGCTGCGCCTGGCCGCCGGCCGCGACTACGACCTGGTCAACACCGAACACGACCACCGTTTCCGCGACTACTGGCAGACCTACCACGCGATGACCGATCGCAAGGGCGTCACCGCGCAGCACGCGAAGATCGAGATGCGCCGCCGGCTGACCTTGATCGGCGCGATGCTGCTGTCCAAGGGCGAGGTCGACGGCATGCTCTGCGGCACCTGGGGCACGACCTCGATCCATCTGCATTACATCGACCAGGTCATCGGCCGGCGCGAGGGCGTCAACACCTATGCCTGCATGAACAGCCTGATCCTGCCGGGGCGCCAGGTGATGCTGGTCGACACGCACGTCAACTATGACCCGACGGCCGAGCAGCTGGCCGAGATCACCACCCTGGCGGCCGAGGAAATGCAGCGCTTCGGCCTGCGCCCGAAAGCCGCGTTGCTGAGCCACTCGAACTTCGGCTCGAGCAACCAGCCGTCGGCAGTGAAGATGCGCGACGCGCTGGCGATCCTGCAGCAGCGCGCGCCCTGGCTCGAGGTCGACGGCGAGATGCACGGCGACACCGCACTGGACAGCGCCTATCGCACCCAATTGATGCCCCGCAGCGCGCTGACGGGCGAAGCCAACCTGCTGGTGATGCCGAACATCGACGCCGCGAACATCGCCTACAACCTGCTGAAAACCGCCGCCGGCGGCGGCATCGCGATCGGGCCGGTTTTGCTCGGCGCGGCAAAACCGGTACACATCCTGACGCCTTCGGCGACTGTGCGACGGATCGTCAACATGACTGCGCTGGCCGTCGCCGACGCTAACGCCGCGCGCTGACGCGGGGTTTTTATGAAATGTTGTCAGCGTCCGCCGAGCGTTCTCCCTGAACGTTCGGCGCGATGGTGAGTGCCCGCTTCATAGCACAATACCTTGCCCAAATTTGAGGCAATGGCTTGAGATTCGGCGGCGCTTTCGGTACCATGGCCGCTCCAAGTTTCAGGGTATTCCCGTGTTTCTCGCCGGTCGGCCACGCGTGTGGCAATCACTGCAAAAGTCAGGGCTCGCTTTCACTTTTGCCGGGTTGCTCGCCGTTGGTGGCGGGATTTCACAAGCGGCAAACGCCAGGGCGCCCGCACCAACGTTGGGCACCGTGGCTCTGAGCGATCTCCCGCAGGAAGCTCAGGCCACGCAGAAATTGATCCGTTCCGGCGGGCCTTTTCCCTACGCGAAGGATGGCGTGACGTTCGGCAATCGGGAACGTCTGCTGCCGTCACGACAGCGTGGCTACTACCGCGAATACACGGTGAAAACACCGCGTGTCCGCAACCGTGGCCCGCAACGCATCGTGTGCGGCGGCGAGATGCCCAGATCCCCTGAAGCCTGTTATTACACCGGTGATCACTACGCGAGCTTCCGCCGCATCGTGCAATGAACATCGAGAGCAGTGCTTTTGACCAAAGGAGGATCGCGACCATGCTGTTGCAGACAGTCCGTCCCAATATCGTGCAGTCGATACGCGCGTACCGCGTAGAGGATCTGATGCAGGCCGCTCAGGGCGCGGACCAGCATTTCCTCTACGCGAACCTGAGCAACGCCCAGTCCAAGCAGGACGTACTGGAATCCATCGCCGACGCTTTTTTGTTTCCAGCCCATTTTGGGAAGAACCTGGACGCGCTCTACGACTGCATGACGGACCTCGTCAACAAGTCCGGCCAGCAGCCGGGCTTCGTGGTCGTGCTCGAGCAGCTGCCTGACAACCCGCGCTTCGACCGCGAAGCGCGCGAGCAATTGCTGGATGTCTTCCGAGACGCCGCGGACTTCTGGGGGGAACGAAAGATACCCTTCAGATGCTTCTATTCTTTTCAGTAGCCCGCTCCCAGGAAATCGGGTCATGGGAGCGGGCTACGGATACGGCCCCCAGCATCACTGAAAAGCCGGTTGCGAAGAACGCGTCGAAAGCCGCGGCCAGCGCGAACTTCGGCATGAACATGCCTTGCATGAGCAGCGCCTTCGACACGGCGATGTGGCTCACCGCCGCCTGAAGCCCCAGCGGTTTCGGCGCGATCGAAAAAGCGGCCCGCGGGCCGCTTTTTTTCGTGCTCAGCCGAGGCTCGCGACAAGCGCGAGATAGTCGGCCACCGGCACCTCTTCGGCGCGGCGCTGCAGGTCGAAATCGCCGCCGTAGCCGCGCGCCTCTAGCCAGAGCCCGAGCGTGTTGCGCAGCATCTTGCGGCGCTGCGAGAACGCGACGCCGACCAGCTCGCCCAGCAACCGGCATCCACGCCCTCGGTCAGCGGCAGCGGCTGCATGCGCACCACCGCCGACTCCACGCGCGGCGGCGGATCGAAGGCTTCGGGCGGCACGTCGAGCACCGACTCGATGTCGTAGCGCCATTGCAGCATCACCGTCAGGCGGCCGAAATCCTTGCTGCCCGGCGCCGCGGCCATGCGCTCGACCACCTCTTTCTGCAGCATGAAGTGCTGGTCCCGCACCTGCGCGACATGGTCGAGCAGATGAAAGAGGATCGGCGTCGAGATGTTGTAGGGCAGGTTGCCGACGACGCGCAGCGGCTGGCCGGCGGCTTCTGCCAACGCCGAAAAATCGACCTTCAGCACATCGGATTCGATCACCGCCAGCTCCGGGCGCCGGCGCAGCCGCGCCGCTAGGTCGCGGTCGAGCTCGATCACCGTCAGCCGGCCGCTGCGCTCGACCAGCGGATCGGTCATCGCCCCCAGGCCGGGCCCGATCTCGACCAGCGCCTCGCCGGGCCGCGGGTCGATCGCATCGACGATCGCCTCGATGACGGCGTCGTCGTTCAGGAAGTGCTGGCCGAAGCGCTTGCGCGCGAGGTGTTTCAAGGCTGCGGCGGCTCGCGCATCTCGACGTAGGCGCGTGCGCGCAGGTCCTTGACCCAATCCTGGTA
>Ga0207694_10004877_pt1 | contig 10419 bp, 6 predicted proteins | sample KBSC34metaG_FD_184353 | JGI IMG/M metagenome (GOLD analysis project Ga0207694, IMG submission 184353) | Corn rhizosphere microbial communities from Kellogg Biological Station, Michigan, USA - KBS C3-4 metaG (SPAdes) (version 2) | ecosystem: Host-associated > Plants > Roots > Rhizosphere > Soil...
ATCGTCGGCCACCCGTCTTCTGCTCGGCTGGCACCACTGTTACAAGGCCCCTGGAAGGCGCACATCCAAGTAAACCCCACTTCGATCGTCTCGCGTGAACTTCTTGGCATCCAGATTCGAATCGATTTCGTCTTGAAGTTTCTTCAGCGCAGACTTCTCAACGTCTCCTTGCCCTACGCTTGTAAGGACTCCGAAGTCCTTTTTCCATTGTTCATGTACCGTACCACCAGGACTGTAGCGCACTGTACTTAGCTTGCATAACTCCCGGATATGCCCACCAGTCTCAGTCCCCACAACGCGCAACCCCCCGGTATGGTTAACATAGATTACGTTGTCCGCCATCCCAGTCACAAGCGAAGCCATGTTCTTATAGTATGCAGAGGCATTATCTAGCTCTGCCAGCTTCAAGAGCGCGCTCACCTCGTAGTCCCAGCATACCTGAAAAATCACTTTCCACAAGAACTGATCCATCCTCATTAAGGGGAAACCCGCATGTACATTGTCGAAGCTATCGAAGACAACTCTGGTGAACCCGGCCTTATCCTCTTCTTTCGCCTCCTTCAATGTATCAATCAAATCCTCGACGAAGTTCTCAGGAAACAAGTATCCCGGCTTGATATCTTTGATTACAAGATTGTTGGAAAGAATTCGTCCAACGTCTGTCGACTCCTTTAAAATCCGCTCACCGTTTTCCCAGACGTAAAGACTCATCCCATTCAAGATACTTCGACGATCTCTGCTAAAGCTGTAAATCAAGCTCCTTGACGCGTTCGCCCGCCCGCTTGCAGAGTTACTGCGTGTAAACTCTTCCGTCAAAAAATACGACGCCAAGCCCGCTTTATTAGACCCCGGTGGCCCCGATAACACAGTAACACTTCCGCGTTGAATGCCGCCACTCAACGCCTCGTCCAATCCATCGATACCAAACCTGACGCAGCGCGAGTCACCATCTTGCTTCTGAGCAGCCGATTCCTCAGAGTGATTTTGATTCGCAGATTCTTCGGTCGTCGGGTCCGACCGTCGTCGATTGCCAGTAACTTTGAGGAGAATTGCGATGGAACGATAGACGCGAAGTGAGTGACTTTTGATCGCAATTGGATGTTTGCCCCGATGAAAGGGCGCCGCTCGAAACTTTTTAACTTCTAGATAGCGCTGCATGTAGTTGGATGCGCTCTCTGGTGTATCCGTAATCTGAAGCGGACGCTCGCCGAGTTCAATTGTCATGTCACTGGATGCCTCTTGTGGTGTCGGCGGAGACTCTGCTCGACTGACATGTTCTGACAGCATCATTAATGCAACATGTGGTAGGAGTCGATGAAGGCGCAACCCTTCCTTTCGAGAAGTAAGTCGCGCAAAGGCAGTAGAACTATCGATCACCATCCATGAGAACGGAAGTGATAGAAGTCGCGGCTCGTTTGTGTCAAACGCCGTAAGGGACTCATCGGCCTGGGCGGTTTCAAAGGGTCGGCCGCAAAGATCATTTAAGTAGTCGCACACTTCAGCTGCATCATGCGGCAAAAAGCCGTCTTCACTAGCAGTCAGGCCGACCTGTGAGCGCGGCCTATCCAAGGGCGGTCGCTTTCGTTGGGCAGAGGATAAGTTGTGGGGATCCGACGGACGCACGCCAAAAGGCACAAATATAATTCCGTGCCGCTTTTTCGTGTTCATTTCATGGACGAGTTGTTGGGCGAGCTCATTGCTAAAATAGAATTTGTCGCCGTCCTTTAGGTCTGGTACGGCAACCCAGAACTCTTTGCCACACGGTTGGTAGCCCTCCAATTCGGGATTCTTTTCTTCTTGGGGTAATTTCAGCTTGTTTGCATGATATGCCCAGTCGTCGTTATTAGTCGAAACAGCGTTTGACCAAATACTGCATTCTCTACTGCGATCAGACAGCGGTCCATCTTTAGTCCTAAGTGCGCGGAACGAGAAGAGGGCGTTGCGGCTATCGCCGCTTTTCGTCACATCCGAGAAGCGATCCAAAGTCCGAATCAAGGATTCAAGGTCTTGCTCGGCGGTCAAATAAACAGACGTATACCCTTGGGCAGCGAAATTACTAAGCATCTGTAGCGACATCGTGGTTTTACCGCTTCCAGGACGCCCTTGAACCAAGAGGCGAAAACCCTTAAGTTGCTTCACTCCCAACTCGAGTGAACGTTGACGGTCAGCGAAAACGCGAAGACCCCCCTTTAAGACGTCGTCAAACTTATAGATGCCTGTAGCGAGCAGTTCCAGTTGATCCGAAAAGAGATTTAAAGCCCAGTCGTAATCGAGGCGGCTATTTATTACATAGTATTGGTGAATTCCATCGTCTTCAACAAAATCGCCGTCGATCGATCGCAAAAAATTCATTCGGATAAAGAAACGCATCAATGGAGGAAAGACATCCTTGAAATCATCATAGATACACTTGAGGTCAGCAACTCTGATGTAGCGCCTCTCATCCATCGTGCTAAGGCGCTTATTGATTACTTGACAGAAATCGAGAATTCGTTGATGACTTCCGAGCAACGGTAACTCGGGATAGATAGTCTTAAGTAATAAAGCATTGCGCGAATGGACGGCCTCATTGAAATCTGGTTTCGTCATTGATCTTTCTGCCTAAGTTGAAGGTTCGCTCGTCATGAGCTGAGGCGATGGGATCCGTTGAAGCGCGGGGTCGTCCAGTGATTGGGCTTTGTTCGATGTTGCGGTGGGCGGCGGCGCTGAGGATGTGCGAAGGCGTTCTTGAAGTCGCCAGGAACGGGGAAGCTCGGAGAGAGCACCCTCGAAGAAGGGATGGAAGTGGGGGCGTTTAACAACCCGTAGGCGTTGCAGAAATATCGCGATGTTACGATCTGCAGATGCATCATGGGTGTGTTCGGAAACTCGTTTGGTGACAATTGCACCGAACGCTCTCCCTAAGGCATGTGAGCGGAATATTTTACGTTCAGGGCGATTTTGTTCAAGGAGTGAATCGAGATCCTGACAAAGAGTGAGTACTCCTAAGGAAGACCACCCAAGCAGGATGCGTCCTCCGATTGAATTGAGGACGTCAAGCGGGTCGCGAGAACAGCGGCCTGAGATTGCAAGTGCGGCAGTCAGTTGCTTTGGCCAGAAGTCGGCGGGGTCGTGAACAACAAAACCGAGGTTGAATAAAGAAATCAGTGCCGCACGCCAGAGGCTTTCAGACGTAACGCTGTGCCATTGAGATAACAAATCGGGGGAGCCCGATGGTCGATCAGCGAAGATCCAAGCCTCGACGAGATGTACCAACTGAACAGCACAGTAACGTCCTGCTGCCAGCGGCGTGAAGAAAGAGGTCAGTTGCAATAATCGAAGTGTCGCTCCTGGAGTTAGCCAGTAGGGAGATTGCGATCCTGGATATAGTTCTGAAAGTTCGTCACTGACGATACTGCACATGAGATTCTGCCAATCGAGAGGAAGCTCTCGAAGCAGGTATCGGAAAATATCAATGCGAGTGATCCCAACATCGACGTCTTCCTGAGCAGAGAGGAATGGATCGACGCCATTGAGGCGGCAGCGGAGCCAGTTCTGTAAATCACCCCGCTTCATTCTCATGATTATGTCGAAGTTCGGTGTTCCTTCATGAGCATATGGAGAATCACCAAAGTCGGCGCGCAGTTGTTGGGCCACCGAATGAATCAATGCGGTGTGTGTTTGAGAAGGAAAGCCTTGTCGATCCACGAAGAAACCTCCGAATCAACTGGTCCGTGACGGATGTCGCAACGTCAGCGGTTTGATGAGATCTTGTATACGTACCGCTTCCGACAAAAAAACGACTTCAGGAAGTCCACGCTCTCGGGAAAGCGGAGAAGTTCTCCCGTACCCACTCAAATTGCGTGCGGGCCGAAAGTAGGCTCCATCTATCTTATAATTGAATGCTTCGAAAATACGTGGAATGCGAGCCTTTTCAGTCGTCGTGAAGCGAAACTCAACCAAGGTCTGGTGTTTGTAGTTGTCTGATAGAGCCAATTTCTCAATGATGCTGTCGGCAGTTTCGTTGAGAGTAAATAGCTCGTTGACAGGATCGATTTCATTGAAGGACGCGAATAAATCATGTTCATTGAATGGCAAGTGTGACAGTTCTGGTAGCTTTTTCTCGATCTCGTCAATCTTGGTTCTGAGTGGTGCGGCTTCCTCTGACATGATTGGACTGCCTTCCAAATCTCTCATTTTCCTCCACCATCCTTCGAAGCACTTCATATGAGAATACCGCGGTGGAGAATTCGGGTGACCGGGAGAAGGTGGAATCGTGGCAAGCGGTGGCTGGACGCGGGATTTGCGATCAGTGAATTGGTCTTTCAAGAATTTTGTGTGGACGGAATCGAAATCGGATGCTGTAACCTGAGGGAGTATGGCATAAAGATCACGCCAGTTTGATCGACTTATGCGGAACTCGCACCGAATTGCGTACGAGAACCACTGCCATTTGGTGCCCTTCAAAGATTTCAACAGGGAAAGGAAGCCCTGGCTAGTTGCTGCCGAGTTGGCGACGCGGAAGTAATCGCGCCAACCAATCAACTGGATCTGGGAATTGCAGCAGTCCATAAAACATGTGATCTGCGATGAGATTGGAGATGTGGCAGCAACTCCAGCGAGTGTGTCCTGTTTGATAGCGCTCCACGTCGCCGTGGAGAAATAGAAGTCTCGCTGTTTCAACCTAGCTGCAGCATCATTCCAATCAGTACCAGGGATTTGCCATCCGTGGACCATGTCTCGAAACACAACGTCGGTGCACTTGCTATACCAGTCGTCGAATGATTCAACTTGCACAAAATGGCCCTTTGATTATGGAGGTGGTAATCGGCAGTAGTCCACCATGAAAAGTCCTCATTCAGGAAAATACAGGTGACGAAAAACTAAGGACTTCCGTTTGGGCGCGAGGCTCGAGCCAGGCGAATGGAAGAATTGTTGAATTCATGCATGGGAGAGACGGGCAGCCTATCGTGTACATTGTGAACGATCAAGCGAGCCGCATTAAAATGCAACATGAGCCTGTTGGCGATTGGCGCGTATCGTGCGATCTCCGATGGACAACCTGATGCGTTCAATTCCACGCACCGATTCTCCATGTGCGACAAAAGCGGTGCAGTTGATCAAAATAAACCAGACCAAATGACCACTGCTGCTTTGTCCTCAAGCAAGAGTGCCAGGGATCACGGCGATGCTCGATTTCGGATCGCGATTTGGCCTGGTTCTCTGATGGTATAAAAGGACGGTTGGCCGCCAATGAACCTTGCGTCGCATTCTATGGGAGCGATCGAATGAGTATTTCGGAACTTCGCAGACTCGTCTGCGGAAACTGATCCATTGACCGCAATTGATGGACGAGGTTTTATCAGTCGAGTCGTCCGGGTAACTCGGATGGGCGGCATGATCTGTGCGGTCAGGCCATGTTATAAGGACCGATCACGTGTTGGTCCATGCGGTCAGCGACCTCTTTCAGGCGACTCAGGCCACCGCCAGGGACTTCGGCTGTCGCCCAGCCTGAGTAATTGATCGCTTTCAGTGCGCTCAATACTGCTGGCCAGTCGCAATCGCCCTCTCCGATCTCGACGCCGAAGCCAGCGCCTTTGCCCTTCTCGTTGGCGATCTTGCGACTGAATTCCTTGATGTCCAGCTTTCCGATGCGATTGCCGAGTGTCTGAATCCAGTGTTCGGGCCAGCCGTAGTTCACGATATTTCCGACATCGAAGTACGACCCTACGATCGGACTTTCAAATTCGTCGATGTACCGTTTCATCTCGACCGGACTTAGGAGGAAGTTGTTCCAGACATTCTCGAACAGGATCTTGATTCCCAGCTCAGTAGCCAGCGGCAGACACTTGCGAATCTCAACCTGCGAGCGCTTGTAGGCGTCTTCGTATGACACGTCTTTACCGACAACCGCGGGAACCAGCAGCACTGTCGTGCCACCATACAGCTTCGTTTCTTTCAAGCACTTCTGCAGCACTTCGACGCCTTTGGCCCTGACCGCCGGATCAGGACTGCTGAGCGGCTGTCCCCAATGCACGTAATCGACCATGCCATGCACAATCAGGCCCGTTTCTGTCATCGCCTGTTTGACGGCGTCGGTGGGTTGATCGCTATCGACATCGATCCCTTCAAAGCCGGCTTCCTTGGCAACCTTGAATTTCTCAACGAGCGTCGCTTTGGGTTCGATGCCGACCATACTGAGCTTCAGTGCCTTGCGCAGTTTTGGCTTGGCGTCTGCTGCCTGAAGTTGTTGTGTCATTGAGAACGCTCCTGCAGCCACTGCCAAGCTTGCCGTTTTCATGAAGTCGCGGCGATCGAGATTCGTCGTCATGGTCGGGTTTCTCTTTCAAAGGTCCCAAACTGAGGCATGTCCTCCACCCCAGTTTGTACCATTCGCGAAGGCAGGCGAGCAAACGCAAGACGTGGGCGCCCTGTTCAGGCGGCTATGAATACTGCGTTCGCTGCAACCGAAGGGCGTTCGCGATCACCGAGACGGAACTGAGGCTCATCGCGAGGGCCGCCAACATGGGACTCATGCTCAAGCCGAACGCAGGTATGAGAACGCCGGCGGCGACCGGGATTCCAATCGCGTTGTACGCAAACGCGAATATCAGGTTCTGACGGATGTTGGTCGACACAAGGCGGCTGAGTTGAATCGCCTGCGAGATTCCCAACAAGTCCGGATGCACCAGAATCACGCCCGCCGATTGCTTGGCGATGTCGGTCCCGGTTCCCAGAGAAATTCCGACGTCCGCAGCGGCGAGAGCCGGAGCATCGTTGATACCATCGCCCGCCATCGCTGTGACATGTCCTCCCTGTATTGCTGCTGCGATTGTCGACAACTTATCAGCAGGCTTTAGCCCGGCGTGCGCCGCACCTGGATCCAACCCCAGCTCTGTCGCGATCGAACGAGCTACCGCGGCGCGGTCTCCTGTCAGGATTTGGACGGCCACACCTAAACGCTTTAATTGATTGACTCCGAGACTCGCCGAGGTACGCAAAGTGTCGGCAAATTGAATCTGGCCGATTCGATGGCCATCGACAGAAACGTCGGCTGACATGGGTTCGCGTTGATTCGAATTCGATTCATTCATTGTTGACGCGTTGTTGCTGTGCTGGCCGACAAAAACCGTTTTTCCTTCGACCTCACCTTGGACGCCAGATCCGGGGATCGTCCGGAATAGCGTGGTGTGAGGAATGACTAGACCAGCCTGGTGAGCCGAGTCCAGAACCGCACGAGCCAATGGATGCTCGCTGTACTGTTCAACACCGGCTGCCAGGGCCAGCAGGTCGTTGGCCGACGTTGGCGAATCGACAGGGACGATGGCTGTGACTTTGGGTCGACCTTCGGTCAATGTTCCTGTCTTATCGATGAACAACGTGTCGATTTTTCCCAACTGTTCGAGTGACTCAGCGTCGCGAAACAGAATCCCTTCACGGGCACCGCGACCCATGCCTACCATGATGGCCATTGGCGTCGCTAGGCCGATCGCACAAGGGCAGGCAATGATCAGCACACCGACCGCGTTCGTTAGTGCCAGTTCAAGATGCGTCATGAATCCCAGTGCCAACCAGACGACACACGTCGTCACAGCAATGATGACGACAGCAGGGACGAACCAGGCAGCGACCTGATCGGCGACTCGCTGAATCGGAGCACGACTGCGCTGAGCCGTTGCGACGAGTTCAACGATCTGGGCCAGCATCGTCGATTGGCCAACCCGCTCGGCCCGCATCAGGAACGAGCCTGTCTGGTTGATCGTTCCACCCCAGACAGGATCGCCACTCTTCTTCGACACCGGCATCGACTCGCCCGTCATCATCGATTCGTCGACGGTTGTCAGCAACGAGGTTGAACGTTGCTGGTATGAGACCTGAATCGCGTCTGATGGACGTTCACTTTCGACGACGGTGCCATCGACAGGAATTTGCTCGCCGGGGCGCACGCGCAGCAACGCCGTGGGCATCACGTGGTCCAGCGGGACATCGGTTTCGACTTCATCTCGAATCAGATGTGCGATCTGTGGCGTCAGCGCCAGCAAGCTTCGGATCGCTTCACCCGTGCGCCGACGTGCTCGCTGTTCCAGAACCTGTCCCAACAAGACCAACGTGGTGATGACGGCTGCCGATTCAAAATAGAAATGATGCGAGTGCCCGGAGTCGGTCACCCACATCACCAGACTAAATCCAAATGCCGCGCCAACTCCCAGCAGGATCAGCGTGAACATGTTCCATTGTCGAGTCGCAAATGAACGAGTACCCACAACCCACAATGGCCAGCCACACCAGCCGACAACGGGCAGCGACAAGAGTAATTGAATTGTTCCGAATGCCGTTGCACCGAGCCAATGATCAAATCGCACGCCAACCATCGGTAACATCGCCAGAGCGAATAGTGGCAGGCTGAAGATCGTCGCCACGAGCAATCGAATTCGAAGTCGTCGTTCGTCCGCACTCTCTTCGTCAGACGCCGACGGAAGTTCGGGTTCCATCGCCATGCCGCAGCGCGGACAATTTCCGGGATGATCGCTGTGAACTTCCGGGCACATCGGGCAGAAGTAGCGGGTTCCCGGAGGAGGTGGCTCCCTCGACGCTTCAGGCCCACGCAGAAACCGATTCCTGCAATGCTCACAACAGAAGTACCAGTCGGTCCCGTCCTTGTTGCAGGACAACGCCGTCCGAGGGTTAACCTTCATCCCACAAATCGGATCCGTTGCCAGATCATCGGGGGTACCGTCATTGATAATCGGCAACTCGTAGACAACCGCCATTGCTACGCTTGATCCTTTTCCATTCGGCTTACGTTCCGTCTGGTATTCGTCGTCGGGTGTTGAGATGTTGGAGTTCGCCGACTGCGGCTGGTAGTTCGTCTCTTATATCGGATCCGCCCGATCAAGAATTATAGGTATCCGCCCAACCTGTCTGCTGAGAATCCAGCGGACTCGCTGCGATCGGGAAAACGATTGTCGATTCCGTTAGTTGAGCGTGCCGGGGCTCGTCCCACAACGAACTGACAGGCATTTCTCAAATCGACGCTTCCATTTCTGTCTTAGATCAGATATTCTGTCTTTACGACCATTCTCGACCGCCTGTTTCTCAGGCCTTCTCACCAGTTCAGGAGCTCTTGCATGACTCGCTCCGCTAGTCGACGTCGTCAAACACTGTTTCGAATCGCCGTCCTGGCTGGCGTGCTCAGCACGATCTGGTTCGCCGAGAAAACGGTGATCGCCCGCTGGAACCGTCCGACCGACGCGCAAGTCGCTTACGGCAGAACACTGTTCGAGCACAAGTGGACCCAGAATGATCCGCTGTCAGGCGACGGTGATGGCTTGGGGCCGGTGTTCAATGCGACATCGTGTGTCGAGTGCCATTTCCAAGGGGCCGTGGGTGGTGCTGGACCAAACAAGTTCAATGTCAAAACGTTCGAGATCCTGCCGACAAAAAAGGATCCGCTTCCGATGGCGGGAATCGTCCACGCTGCCGCGGTTCGAGATGACTTGTTGGAAAGTGCATCGACCGTGCGCCGTCATAACCCCATCGTTAAAGATGGGATGAAAGTGATTGGTGGATGCCGAATTGAGATTCGCGATTTTGATCCGATCCATTATGACAGCAGTAATACTCCGGCGTTGTTCGGCATGGGAAAGATCGACCAGATCAGTACCTTTGCCATTCACACGCAGGCCATCCAACGGACGTTCAAGAACGCGGGCGGCGAATTTGATCTCGACTTCCACGCGACGCCGACCGGACGAGTCCGCGTGCTGCCGGATGGTCGCATCGGAAAGTTTGGCTGGAAGGCTCAATTCGCCACGCTGCGCGAATTCGTCGCCGCAGCCTGCGCGGGCGAGCTCGGTCTGTCGAACCCGATGAAACGGCAACACGTCCCTCAAGAATATCGTGAAGACACCGAAGCGACGCTCGATATGGATCGCCAGCAGTTCACAGCGCTGGTTGCGTATGTCGGCCACTTGCCTGAACCACGCCGCGAGTTGCCGTCCGATCCCGCTGAACTGACCGTTGTTGAACGGGGCGAAGCGCTCTTTGAAAAGGTTGGGTGTGCTGATTGCCACGTGCCCAACATGGATCAAGTGAAAGGCGTCTACAGCGACTTTGCCTTGCATCGATTGGTCGATGACAACAGTGGCGGTTACCGCAAAGAGCCGGACGTTCCGTTGCCCAAAGAGCATCCCGATCTGGACGAATGGAAGACCCCACCACTGTGGGGTGTGGCCGACTCAGCGCCTTACTTCCATGACGGTGCATCACCCGACCTGCAAACGGCTATCCAGCGCCACGCTGGTTCCGCCAAGATGGTGCGTCGTCGGTACAACGAGTTGCCGGAAGCCGATCGGTACGCTCTGATCGCGTTCCTGAAGACGCTTCGTGCTCCACAGGGTGATCAACCAACACCAGCAGTTGCCGAACGCTAGCCGCGAA
>Ga0207694_10004880_pt1 | contig 10418 bp, 6 predicted proteins | sample KBSC34metaG_FD_184353 | JGI IMG/M metagenome (GOLD analysis project Ga0207694, IMG submission 184353) | Corn rhizosphere microbial communities from Kellogg Biological Station, Michigan, USA - KBS C3-4 metaG (SPAdes) (version 2) | ecosystem: Host-associated > Plants > Roots > Rhizosphere > Soil...
CTGCGTTCGCGGCGGGGAGGCGTGCTGGTGCGGGCCGGGCAAACTGAGGCATCGGTGGATCTGGCGCGGATGGCCGGGCTGATTCCGGCGGGTGTGATTTGCGAGGTGATGAACGAGGACGGCACAATGTCGCGAGTTCCGGACCTGGTGCGGTTCTGCGCGGAGCACGGGCTCAAGATGGTGACGGTGGCTGCGCTGATTCGATATCGGCTGCAGAACGAGCGTTATATCCATCGGGCGGGCGAGGCGATGGTGCCCACCGCTTATGGCGATTTTCGGATGATTGCGTATGAGAGCGAGGTGGATGGCGCGGAGAGCCACGTTGCCCTGGTTTACGGAGAGGGACTAGGCGAGAAGCAGACGGATGAGCCGGTGCTGGTGCGCGTCCATGCTCACTGCCTGGCTGGCGACGTGTTCGGTGCGACGACGTGCGATTGTCGTGCGCTGGTGGATAACTCGCTGCGGATGATCGCGGAGGCGGGCCGCGGTGCGCTGATCTATCTGCACAATGGGACGCGCGGGTTCGGCATTGACCGGACGGCGGGGTCAGTCAGCAGTCCGAACCGGCTGGTGCTGCACCGTGACCCGAACGCGAGGCACACGGACGATGAGCATCGGGTGCAGAAGACGCTGCGGCAGGTTGGTCTGGGTGGTCAGATTTTGTCCGACCTGGGAATCCGGCGAATCCGGCTGCTGACGAATACTCTGACGCATGTGCCTGCGCTGCAGGGCTTCGGGATCGAGATCGTGGAACAGGTGAGAGTTCCGATGGGATCGGCTCCGGCGGTAACACGCTAAGCTGGCTGGAGCTGTTTGCCCGTACCGACGTGCATGATTTCGGCGTAGCCCCCATTTCGAAGGTCACGGATGAGGGATTCGTAGTCAGTAAACCGGATCGTCTGGAAACCGAGCGCGCCAGCGGCAGCGATGTTCTCCGGACGATCGTCGAAGAAGAGAATGTTTTCGGGCGGAGTATCGAGCGACTCAGCGGTTTTGATGTAGATGGCCGGTTCCGGTTTGGCAAGGCCAAGCTCCCAGGACCACGTGCAGTGATAGAAGGCGGCGAGCCAAGGAAGGCGTAGCAATATCCCGCGTGCAATGGCATCTCCGATGTTGGAGAGGATGCCTGTGCGGATGCCGGCATGCTGAAGATTTTGAGCGAGGGCAACCACGCGCTCATTCATATTGGTCCAGAGGTCTACGTCCAGCTCGTTGAGGCGTGCGATCTGGGGATCGGTAAATATGGTGCCGCCGTGGGCGGCTACCGCGTGCCAGTAACCAGAGGAATCGAGCGCGTGGCGGTCGTAGTCGTGGCGGTAGGCCCAGTACGCGTCGTGGAAGCGCTGCTCGGGCAGTCCGGTGAAGGCCAGCATATTTGCCCACGCGGCGGGATCTTCCGCGTTGGAAAGGACCTTGCCGAAATCGAAGAGAACGGCCCTGACGGGATGAACAGGGTGCATGGCTCGGGAAGCGCGCATCTGTGTCCATTGTATCGACTGCCAGTTAAGCCGTCGCGAAGTTAGGCTGAGAGAGATGACCGTGAACTGCTGGAGTGACGGACTTCGGGAACGGCTCCGCACTGTTGCGCTGGAGGCCGGGTTCTCGGCTGCGGGAGTGGCACGCGTGCCGCAGGCTGAGGAACCTCGGACGTCTGAGGAAGCAGATCGATTCGCTGATTGGGTCGAGGCGGGGTACGCGGGCGAGATGGGCTATTTGCAGCGCCGTGATGAGGCGGGCCGGTTGGTGCGGGGTGCGCTCCATCGGGCGATGCCCTGGGCACGATCGGTTGTGGTGTGCGCCTGGAACTACAACGCTTCGGGGCCGCGTTCCATTGAAGATGCGTTGCCGGGTGCAGGATGGATCGCGCGATATGCCTGGATGGGCCGCCGGCGGGAGAATGCGTCGCTCGGATCGACGGACTACCACGAGGAACTGCTTGCGCGCCTGCGAGGGGTGGAGGCGCTCCTGGTGAGCGAGGCTGGATGTGAGACGCGCTGCTATGTGGATACCGGGCCGATTCTGGAGCGGGACTTCGCTGCGAAGGCCGGCGTCGGGTGGATTGGCAGGAATACCTGCGTGTTGAACCAGACGCTGGGATCGTGGCTGCTGCTGGGCGTCGTGGTGACGTCGCTGCCAGTCGAGGACGGAGCGGCGGAACTGGGGGCGACGGACCGGTGTGGAACCTGTATGCGCTGCGTGGAGGCTTGCCCGACGGGCGCCTTGCTCTCGAGCCCCGACCCAGGAGGCGTACGTGAGATGGACGCGTCGAGGTGCATCTCGTATCTGACCATTGAGAAGAAGGGCGGAATTGACGAGTCATTGCGAACAGGTGTCGGCCGAAACGTGTTCGGGTGCGATATATGCCAGGAGGTCTGCCCATGGAATCGGAAGGCGCCAGTAGCGGCGGCGGAGCTAGTGGAACCTAGGGCGGAGCTGGTAAATCCCTCGCTGGAATGGCTGGCGGAGATGGACAGTGCAGCGTTCAAGAGGCAGTTCCGGGGTTCGCCGCTGGAGCGCACCGGACGAAAGCGGCTGATGCGAAACGTGGCGATTGCAATGGGAAATGAGATGAACGCGCCAGACGCCGGGGCGGGATATTTGAGCAGGCTGGATGGGTGGGCGGCGATGCCGGGGGACGGCGCCGCAGATGCCGCTTTGCGAGAGGCCGCGGAGTGGGCGCGACAAAAAATCCGGGCTCGAACTGAGGCCGCGAAGGGCCAGGAGGCGTCTGCTAGCCTAGTGGGTGATGTCGACAGGCAGTCGCAGTAAGGAAGCGAGCGGAGCGGCGACAACGCATAACGGAGCAGCGAAGCCCGGAGCGCCCGCAGCTGTCCCACTGGAAGAAGTACGGCCGGTGATGCCCAGCGGTACGTTGGGTTCGCGCTTGGTCGCGCTGACGAAGTACATGATGCGCACGGACGTTCACACGTACGCGTTCAGCGTGGCCGCCAACATCATTTTGTCCTTATTTCCGTTCATCGTCATGATGATGACGCTGACGCGGCATGTATTCAATTCTGTCGCGATGCTGCATGTGGTGGAACAGATGATGTGGCACTTCCTGCCGGCCAATCAGGAGTTCATCATTCGTAATATGCGCATGCTTGCCAATCCTCATAAGGGAGTGCAGCTCTACTCGCTGGTGATGCTGCTGATCAGCTCGACAGGCGTGTTTCTGCCGCTTGAAGTCGCGCTGAACGGCGTCTGGGGAGTAAAGGAGAACCGTTCATACGTGCGCAACCAGCTGGTGTCAGTCGGGCTCGCAGTTTGCGTGGGCGTGCTGGCCATGGCTTCGGTGCTGCTGAGTACGGCGCAACAGACGATCCTGAGCGTCGTGTTTTTTCACCACACCGAGAATGCTGTCTACGGGTTCTTCGCGCGAAGTGCGCTGGGGCTGCTGGGCGGCGTGCTGGCAATCCTGATCTTCTTCCTGATCTACTGGGTACTGCCCAACCGCAAGATACCCGCGCGGGCGGTACTGCCGACGGCAATTGTGACCGGGCTGCTGTGGCAGTTTGCAAAGACGCTGTACGTGATCGTACTGCCCAAGCTGGATTTCGCCGCGGTGTATGGGCCTTTCTATGTGTCGGTTGGGCTGATGATCTGGGCATTCCTTTCCGGGTTGTTGCTGCTCGCGGGGGCTCACTTCTCGGCGACTCGTTACGCGCTCTGCGTCGCACGCGAGGAAGAAAAGGAAGAGGCTTCAGAACTGGTTGGGCAAAGGGAGCGCAATGACGGCCGTTCCTGAAGCGGTGAGCCTGCGGCTGCGGAAGATCCCCACCGGCGTGGCGGGCGCGGTGTTCTGGCTGGCGGTGTGGTCCGGCGTGCTATGGCTGGTGCGACATGTGCCCAACGCGCACTCGCCGCTGCTGACGTGGATGCAGATTATTGTGGGCGTTGCACTGTTCGCGCTGGCACTGCCACTGGCGCTAAAGATCGTACGGCAACGCTTTCTTTGGAGCCTACGCAGCAAACTCGTATTGACCTACCTACTGATTGGACTGGCCCCCGTGCTGCTCTTTCTGACCTTGGTGGTCATCTCGGCATACCTGGCTGCGGGGCAGTTTTCCATCCACCTTGCCGATACGCGAATGCAGCAGCACCTGGACGAGATTGGGCTGGAGAATGCGGCGCGGATATCCCGTATCGCCCAGATCATGCGGCTGACAAGAGATCAGGTGCCGGGGCGTCCGCGGCCGGCGGGACTGCCACCGTCCGGACCAGCACCCCCAGCGCCCGTGCGGGACACCGCCTCGGATCCGGCCATGTTGCAGCTGAGCCGCCATACAGCGGTGTACCTGAACGGAGCGCCACTTTGGAGACAGCCAGGAGTGAATGCACTCGGAATTCAGGATCAGATTGGCGCGTCGATGCCGTTGGGATTGCCTCCGTGGGCAGCGGACCTCGGTGGTAATCCTTTTCGAGAAATCGTGCTTGATGGACAGGACCTTTACCTGGTTGCCATCGACCAGCGGCACGTTCAAGGGAGAGGAATCCTGAGTTCTGTAACCGCGATGCCGGTGAACAGCAAATTCATGGACCTGGTGGCAAAGGATCTAGGGCGCGTGGGACTGTCGGGCCTGGTGCCCGGAAGAAAAAAGTCGAGTAATAGCCGCGAGAGCGCGGAGGTATACGGGGGCACGGAGCCGTCAGCCGCGTACTTTGCCGATATGCGAGTGCCGTTTGTCTCGACCATACAGGTGCATGACTGGGACACGAAGCTAGTGGAGAACGTGCCGGTACAGGTCAACTCGAGGCCATCGCTGCTGTATCGGCAGCTCTTCGGCAGTTCTCTGGGCGGCATTGTTACCGACTACATCAAATACGGATTGATCGCCCTGTGCATTGTCTTCGGGCTGGTAGAAGCGTTGGCGCTTGCCATGGCCTTGCGCCTGAGCGGCAACGTCACCGGCTCAGTTGAGGAGCTGTACGCTGCGACACAGCGCGTCGATCGCGGCGACCTGGAACATCGGATCCCGGCGCTTTACAGCCAAAAAAAAGATCAGTTGGGCGAACTCGCACGCTCGTTCAACCGGATGACCAGCTCACTGGAGCGGCTGCTGATCGAGCAGCACGAGAAGGAACGCCTGCAGAGTGAGTTGAGCATTGCGCAGGAGGTCCAGGCAAACCTGTATCCGCGGCAGGTGCGCGATCTACCTACCCTGGAGCTGCACGGCATCTGCCGGCCGGCACGCTCAGTCTCAGGCGATTACTATGACTTTCTCATCTTTCACCATCCAAACGCCCCGGAAGGCAAGCATGGCGGTGAATGTGGTGTCGGCATCGCGATCGGAGACATCAGCGGCAAAGGAATCTCGGCCGCGCTGCTGATGGCCACCCTGCATTCGGCGGTGCGGGCCTACCAGCTCTCCGGCACGGATCTCGCCCAGAGCGTCGTTGAAGCTCCACAGGCGGATGATGGGAAGCTGTTCGAATCCCCCGGTCGCATTCTGGCCCTTCTAAACAGGCATCTCTACCGGAGTACGCAGGCCTCGAAATACGCGACGCTCTTTCTCGCGCACTACGATGCGGACACGGCGGAACTCACCTATTCCAACGCAGGTCACCTGCCGCCGATGGTAATGGGGAGCGATGGAAGCATTCGACGGCTGCACTGCGGCGGAACTGTCGTAGGTCTGATGGATGGCATGAAATACGAGCAGGAGACGGTCCGGATGAATCCCGGCGACATCATGATTGGCTACTCGGACGGGATCACTGAGCCGGAGAATGACTTCGGTGAGTTTGGCGAGGAACGGTTGCTCGAGGTGGTGTCGCGCTACCGGGATCAGCCGCTGGACGTGATCTCTGCGCAGGTGATGCTCGCGTTGGAGGCGTGGATTGGAGCCAGCGAGCAGCCAGACGACATCACCCTCGTTCTGGCTCGGCAGGTATAAGCGAGCGAGGTTGCTCCAGCTATACGAAGATCACCCTTTGGAACACCCGGGATTGGCATGATCGCGCGGCTCTCATTTGCCTTAGACCTTGTATGCTATCTCCATGACCCGCAGCGAAAAGATATTTCTCGGTGCTGTCATCGCCGCGCTCCTATGGCTCGGCTCTGTCGTGGTTCAGAAACAAAATAATGTAGATGACCTCTGTTACTCCCAATATGCAGGCAGGCAGGGAGTGAGCCTCTGCAGATAGGGAATCTTGATCGCTGGCTGAATGCTGCGTGCCTGTCGTAACTCCCCTCCTCGTTCATCCAGCTACATGAGGTGAACAGCGTCGACGTCCACTACGATGTTTCGCCTCGGAATCCCACGCTCTTCGGCATGCGAAAGCATCGCCCTCAATGACCGGCCCAGAATTTCCCGGCGATCGGCCTTGAGGACGAAGTGGAACCGATAGATCCGCTTCAAACGGGCAAGAGGAGCCGCAGCGGGCCCTAACACTCTCACTCCTTCCAGCCGAGTCGTTGCGAACCAGTTCCCTAGCAACTGGGACCAGCCCGCGGCTTCCTCCATTGCCTCGCTGTGGATCACGACATTCGCAAGCACAGTGAACGGAGGGTAGTGCATCCAGCGCCGGAACTCTGACTCCTTGTCGACGAACCGCAGGTAATCATGCTCCGCCGCATAGCGCACCGCGTAATGCTCCGGATGGTAGGTTTGCACCAGTACGCGTCCGGGCAGGTCGCCTCTGCCCGCCCGTCCAGAGACTTGCGTGAGGAGCTGAAAGACGCGCTCTGCTGCGCGAAAGTCCGGCAGTCCTAATGCGAAGTCGGCTCCGACAACACCTACCAGCGTCACACCGTGAATATCGTGTCCTTTGGCGATCATCTGCGTGCCAACCAGCAGGTTGATCTCACCCGAATGCAGTCGTGTCAGCAGCCGTTCCATGTCAAAGCGTCCGCGAACTGTGTCGCGGTCCATGCGCCCGATTCTCGCGGAAGGGAAGAGTGCCTGGAGCCGTTCCTCACCCTGCTGGGATCCCGCACCCAGGTAGTACAGGTGCTCCGATTCGCATTTTGGACACGTCTTGGGCACGCCACGGCGAAACCCACAATAATGGCACTCTAGCCGGTCGCCGGGATGAGCGTGCAGGTCTGAGCCCAGCACCGGCTTGTGATATGTCATTGCAATCGCGCAGTTTTCGCACTCGATTTTTTCGCCGCACGACCGGCACAGCACGGTAAAGGAATACCCTCGCCGATTGAGCAGAATAATCACTTGTTCGCCACGATCCAGAGTGGCCTGCGTCTGCTCCACCAGCGCCCGCGAGAAGATATCTTCGCGTCCCGTTTCGCGGAACTCGGTGCGCATGTCCACCAGCTCAACGGCGGGCAGAGGCCGGTTAGCCACGCGTCCCGGCATTTCGATGCGCTGATACCGCCCGCGGTCGGAGTTCTGCCAGCTTTCAAGTGACGGGGTCGCGGACCCCAGAACCACCACGGCGTCTGAGTACTTCGCCCGCATCACTGCGACGTCCCGCCCGTGGTAGCGTGGGGTCTCTTCCTGCTTATAGGAGGCGTCATGCTCCTCATCGACCAGGATCAAACCAATGTTTTCCAGAGGCGCAAAGACCGCCGACCGAGTCCCAACAACGATCCGGGCTTCTCCCCGCCGAATCCTGTGCCACTGCTCAGCCCGCTCGTCCGGCGTAAGTGCCGAGTGCAGCAGGGCAATCTGCTGCCCGAAAGCGGCGAACATCTGTCCGGCCATGGCCGGCGTGAGCCCGATCTCCGGGACCAACATCAATGCGGACTTGCCCGCATCCAGAGCCCGCTGCATCGCGGCGAAGTAGACGGTCGTCTTACCGGATCCTGTGACCCCGTAGAGCAGAAGCGGCCTAAATTCGCCCTGCTGCATGGCGATGGCGATGGTAGAAAGGGCCTCCATCTGCGCCTCGTTCAACGGATGCTCGTGCGCCTGCTTTTTGCCTTGAGCAGGCAGGCTGCCGAGGTGAAACGCTTCCTGGACATGCTCAATGGCCACCAGCCCGCGCTTTACGAGCGTGCCAAGCGTGGATTGGGGTACGTGGAGTTCCTGCATGTCGCGAACACGCATATGTCCGCCACCCGCCGCCAACTCGGCGAGAATTGCCGTTTGGTTCTCGTTCAGCTTTGGAATCCGTGCGTCCGGTACGAGTACCGCCACACGTTCCATGCGGCGGGCATCCCGCTCCTCGGCGAGTGCCTCCCGAAGGAGCCACTTCTTTCGCACCATCCCGGTCAGCAGCGCCTTGTCTGCCCGTGTGGCTGAACGTAGCGCCGAGGTTTTTGCCGGCTTGCCGTCCTCAAGATAGTTCAGAACGGCATATTCGCGGTTCTGCTCTTCGGCCGACAGCCTGGAGCGACGCGAGGCGCCCTTCTGCGCACCTTCATACAGCACACGCCGGCCTGTCTCCGTGATGGTGTACAAGAACTGCCGCTTTACCTCGGCGGTAAGCGGAAGCATGCCCCTCAGAACCTCGCCGAGCGGAGCTACGTAGTACTTCGCGATCCAAAAGGCCAGGCGCATCAACTTTTCGTTCAATAGTGGGACAGTGTCCAGGACCTGCTGGACCAACTTGATCTCGATATCCTCGGGGGGTCGGTCATCGTGCAGTCGGGTTACAACCCCCATCAACCGCTGTCCGTTGAATGGAACCAGTACGCGGCCGCCGACCGCGGGCACGCGCCCGGTCACAGCTTCGTTCGGATTCACCGCATAGGTGAACGTACGGTCCAACGGGACCGGAAGTGCGACATCGCAGTAAGCGGGCATTTCATTCAAGACTAACGCTTTGAGACTATAACGGGTCCGTTCAGCGCCTCGGATCCACCGCTTGCTGCGGAGGTTCGCTGTTCAGCAATATCCTCCGGCGCGGCACATTCGCGATGCTATCCTGAAGAGACATTTCGGGCCTGAAAAGGGCCAATAATTTTCAACAACCATGAGGTGTTTGGATGGCGACGGCGACGATCGATAAAGCAGCGCTGGGTAAAGTAGCAGCGGAATATAAGGTGGCAGACATCAGCCTGGCGGATTTCGGTCGCAAGGAGATTGACATCGCCGAAAAGGAAATGCCTGGGTTGATGGCGGTGCGCGAGAAGTATGCCGCCGAGAAGCCGTTGGCCGGCGTTCGCATCACCGGTTCGCTGCATATGACGATCCAGACCGCTGTGCTGATCGAAACCATGGTCGCCCTCGGCGCAGACGTCCGTTGGGCAAGCTGCAACATCTTTTCAACCCAGGATCACGCTGCCGCCGCGATCGCCGCTGCCGGCGTACCGGTGTTCGCCTGGAAGGGCGAGACGCTGGAGGAGTATTGGTGGTGCACGAATCAGGCGCTGAGTTTCCGCGGGGGTAAGGGTCCGCAGCTCGTTATCGACGACGGCGGGGATGTAACGCTGCTGATCCACAAGGGTGTTGAGTTGGAAAAGGGCGACAAGTGGGTAGATTCTCCCTCGGGCTCGCACGAGGAGAAGGTCATCAAGGATCTGCTGAAGCAGGTCTACGCCGAGAGCAAGACTCGCTGGACCGAAGTCGCGAAGGAATGGCGCGGCGTCAGCGAGGAGACGACGACGGGCGTACATCGCCTGTACCAGATGATGGAACAGGGCAAGCTGCTTGTACCGGCAATCAACGTTAACGACTCCGTGACCAAGTCGAAGTTCGACAATCTGTACGGCTGCCGCGAGTCGCTGGTCGATGGCATCAAGCGCGCAACCGACGTCATGATTGCCGGCAAGGTCGCCGTGGTCTGCGGATATGGCGATGTGGGCAAGGGCTCTGCTGCGAGCCTGCGTGGCATGGGCGCTCGCGTAATGGTCACGGAGATTGATCCCATCAACGCGCTGCAGGCGGCCATGGAAGGCTACCAGGTGACCACGATCGAAGAGACGCTCGGTATCGGCGACATCTACGTCACCTGCACAGGGAACGTGGACATTATCACGGTGGAGCACATGAAACTGATGAAGGATCAGGCTATCGTGTGCAACATTGGTCACTTTGACAACGAGATCCAAATGGAGCCGTTGAATGCGCTGATCGGCAAGGGCGTGACGAAGCTGAACATCAAGCCTCAGGTAGACAAGTACACGTTCGCGGGCGGCTCCAGCATTTTTGTACTGGCTGAGGGACGGCTGGTGAACCTGGGCTGCGCGACAGGTCATCCCAGCTTCGTGATGTCGAACAGCTTCGCCAATCAGACTCTGGCACAACTCGATCTGTGGAAGAACCGCGATACATACAAGATCGGCATCTATATCCTGCCGAAGAAGCTGGATGAAGAAGTGGCACGGCTGCATTTGGAAAAGATAGGTGTGAAGCTGACCACGCTTTCGAAGCGGCAGGCAGACTACCTTGGCGTAGCGGTCGAGGGTCCTTACAAGGCGGAACACTACCGGTACTAGCTAGAAGAAACAACCAGCGGCGGCAGGCGAAGTATGCCTGCCGCCGCTTCGTTTTGTAAGGAACTTGCCTCAGCTT
>Ga0207694_10004883_pt1 | contig 10416 bp, 7 predicted proteins | sample KBSC34metaG_FD_184353 | JGI IMG/M metagenome (GOLD analysis project Ga0207694, IMG submission 184353) | Corn rhizosphere microbial communities from Kellogg Biological Station, Michigan, USA - KBS C3-4 metaG (SPAdes) (version 2) | ecosystem: Host-associated > Plants > Roots > Rhizosphere > Soil...
TGTCACTGCTGGAACAACGGCGACGCTTCCAGCTTGCTTTATGAACCGCCGTATACGGAACCGTACGTACGGTGGTGTGGGAGGACGGCGGAGGTGACTCCGCCTCCTACCCTATGGACAAGTTATGCATCTCGATATTTTAGAAACCCCGGTAATTAAGGCGGACACGGTTGAAGCACACATCGGTAACACGCCACTCCTCCGACTGCGATTGTTCGAAAACGAACTGAGCCCGGGCGTTCAGGTCTTTGCGAAGGCAGAACATCTGAATCCTGGTGGCTCGGTAAAGGACAGGGCTGCCCTCTCGATGATTCTCGAAGGCGAGCGCAGCGGCAGACTCAAACCCGGAATGACGATCCTCGACGCGACCAGCGGCAATACTGGGATCGCGTACGCGATGATTGGCGCGTCGCGCGGTTACGCGGTGAAGGTTTGTTTACCGAAGAATGCGAGCCCCGGTCGCAAACGAATTCTGAGAAGCTACGGCGTCGAGATCGTCGAGACCGATCCGATGCTCTCGACTGACGGCGCGCAACTCATCGCGCGTGAGATCTTCGTCGAGAATCCCGCTAAGTATTTTTATCCCGATCAGTACAACAACGACGCGAATTGGCTCGCGCATTACGAAACGACCGCGAGCGAGATCTGGGAACAGACCGAAGGGCGTGTCACGCATTTCGTTGCCGGGCTCGGAACGTCGGGCACTTTTGTCGGTGTGACGAGGCGTTTGCGAGAATTAAACGCGCGGCTGAGAGCGATCGCGGTGCAGCCAGAGTCGCCTTTGCACGGGCTCGAAGGCCTGAAACACATGGCCACGGCGCTCACGCCAGGGATCTTTGACGAGAAGCTGGCCACGGAGACGCTGGAAGTTGCTACCGAAGATGCGTTATTAATGACGAGTAAATTAGCACGTCAGGAAGGATTGCTGGTCGGGCCGAGCTCCGGAGCCAACGTGTTTGCCGCGTGGCGCGTGGCGGCTGCGCTGCGTGAGCCGGCAGTTGTCGTGACGGTGTTGTGCGACGGTGGCGAACGATACTTAAATGACTAAACGCGATATCACAACGAAGTTGGTCCATTCAGGCGAGCGGCGCCCGTTGCCGGACGCGCAGCCGGTCTCCACACCGATCTACGCCTCGGCAACGTTCACCTACGAGACGATGCAGGAGATTGATCAGGTCTTCGCTGGTGAGAAGCAGGGATTCATTTACACGCGTTACGGCAATCCGACGACGGCCGCACTCGAAGAAGCCGTGCGCGAGATTGAGGAAGGCGTCTTCGCGTGTGCTTACGCGACTGGGATGGCGGCGGTGCATGCAGCGCTCATCGCGTGTGATTTGAAGGCTGGATCGACAGTGCTGGCTTCGCGGGATGTTTACGGCGCAACGACGGGTTTACTTAACAACATACTCGCTAACTTCGGCGTAAAGACAGTTCAAATTGATTTCAGCGATCTCGATGCTGTGCGGGAAAAAGCACGCGAGCTCAAACCACAAGTTCTGATCGCCGAAACGATCTCGAACCCGTTGCTGAAGGTCTGTAACATCGAGGCGTGCGCTGAAATCGCACACGAAAGCGGTTCTCGTTTGATCATAGACAACACGTTCGCGACGCCTTATCTGCGCCAGCCTCTGAAACTCGGCGCAGATATCGTTGTTCACAGCGCGACGAAGTATCTCGGCGGCCATGCAGACACGATGGGCGGTATCGTCGTTTCGCGCGACGAGACGGACAGTCTCGCGCTCATCAGCGTGATGAAGCTCGTTGGTGGTGTGCTCGGTGTTTGGGACGCACACGAGATTTTAAGAGGTTTGAAGACGCTCGCTGTGCGAATGGACCGGCAGTGTGAGAATGCGCGCGCGCTCGCGGCTCACTTAAAGGAAGATGAGCGTATCGGTCGTGTTCATTATCCCGGTCTCGGCGCGCTCGTCTCGATCGAGCTGCGCGACAACACAAAAGAAGCGGCGTTTCGTTTCATGGACGGGTTGAAGCTCGTTCTTCGCTCGACGAGTCTCGGCGATGTGTTTACGAGTGTGCTGCATCCCGCGACTGCCTCGCATCGAGATCTCCTGCCAACGAAGCGCGAGGAGTGGGGCATTGTCGATGGCCTTGTGCGCATCTCCGTTGGAATCGAAAAGCTCGACGACATCATCGCCGATATCGAGCAGGCGCTAGGCTGATGCTTACGATTTCCAAAAGTTTACTTCATGAAATTCGCGCGCACGGCGTGAAGGATTATCCGTACGAGTGTTGTGGGTTATTGCTCGGTCGTTACGGCGCCGACGGCAAAGTTGTTACAGAGACGTATCCGATTTCGAATGCACGCGAGGAGAGTGCGAAGCGCAACCGGTTTTTGATCGAGCCGGTGGAATTGATGCGTGGTGAGCGTTACGCGCGCGAACACGATCTCGAGGTGGTTGGGTTCTACCATTCGCATCCGGATTCGCCGGCGGTCCCGTCGCAGTACGATCTCGAGCACGCGTGGCCCACTTACTCGTACATCATCGTGAAGACGCTTGCCGACGAGGCGACGGACCTGTTCTCGTGGGAACAGGAGCCGGATCGATCAAGGTTTAATCAAGAAGAAATAAAAATAGTATAGGTGCTATAGGACTAATAGGACCTATTTCTGCTAAGGGGTCAAAACATGCCAATCACAATCACCATCCCGGCGCCGCTACGGCAGTTCGCCAGTGGCCAGTCGCAGATCACGGTCGAAGCAGCAACTGCCGGCGAAGCGCTCGATCTGCTTACCTCGACACACACCGGCTTGCGTCGCCATCTCTTCAACGATCAGAACGTACTGCGCAACTTCGTCAACGTCTATCTCAACGACGAAGACATCCGCCACTCATCCGGCCCGAACACGCCCGTCAAAGACGGCGATACGATCATGATCGTTCCGTCGATTGCGGGCGGCGCTGTGATCGAGTCGGAAGTGGGCCAATCGTTGCCGGAGCTTTCAAACGAGGAGATCCTTCGCTATAGCCGCCACTTGATCATGCCGGAAGTCGGCATGCAGGGGCAGCGACGTCTGAAAGCAGCGAGTGTGTTGATGATCGGCACGGGCGGACTGGGTGCGCCGGTCGGCATGTATCTCGCCGCAGCGGGCGTCGGTCGCATCGGCATCGTTGATTTCGACGTGGTTGAAGAATCGAACCTGCAACGACAGATCATTCACGGCACGAAAGATCTCGGCCGTCGAAAGATCGAGTCCGCGCGCGATCGTTTGCGGGATATCAATCCGCACATCGAGATCGAAACACACGAGACGCGCCTCACGAGTCACAACGCGATGCGCCTCTTCCGCAACTACGACATCATCGTTGACGGCACTGACAACTTTCCCACGCGTTATCTCGTGAACGATGCGTGTGTGTTGAGTGGCAAGCCAAACGTGTACGGCTCGATCTTCCGCTTTGAGGGACAGGCGAGCGTTTTCTGGGCGGAGAAGGGCGCGTGTTATCGCTGTTTGTATCCGGAGCCGCCGCCGCCTGGACTCGTGCCGTCGTGCGCCGAAGGTGGTGTGCTCGGCGTGTTGCCGGGGATCGTGGGCGCGATCCAGGCAAACGAAACGATCAAGATCATTCTCGGCGCGGAGGATCTGCTGATCAATCGTCTGCTGTTGTTTGACGCCTGGCCCATGAAGTTCCGTGAGTTCAAACTGCGGAAGGATCCGAAGTGTCCTGTTTGCGGCGAGCAGGCGACGATCAAGGAACTGATCGACTATGAAGAGTTTTGCGGAGTGGCGGCGCACCAGCTACCGCAGACTGAGTCGAAGCTCGAAGAAATCTCTGCGACTGAATTGAACGCGCGTCGTTTGCGTGGCGACAAGATTCAGATCGTCGACGTGCGCGAGCCGCACGAGTTTGAGATCGCGCGCATACCGGGAACGAAGTTGATCCCGCTGGGCCACGTCGTGAGCCGGATGAACGAGATCGATCCGGATGTTGAGACGATCGTTCATTGCAAAGGCGGCGTGCGTAGCGCGAAAGCGATCGAGGCGTTGAAACGCGCCGGGTTCCAGGGACGGTTGATCAATCTCAAGGGCGGGATCTCGGCCTGGTCAGACGACGTCGATCCACGGGTCGCGAAATATTAATCTGTAAATGCAGTTCGTCCCACCAGAAGGGCGGTCTACGTCTTTTTTTGCCACAAGAAGGCACAAAAAGCACAAAATGAAGAATAAGTCTTTTGTGCTTTTTGTGCCTTTTTGTGGCTAATGAATTATGCGAATGAAGTGGCTGGCCGTCGTTGCCGTCTGGGCGGTGCTGGGCGTCATCTATGTCGCGCCGACTTATGTCGAAGTCCGCGCCGAACAGCATGGGCATATGGCGTGGCGCATCTTCACGTGGGGCATCCTTACGTGGGGCGCGTGGGCGCCGCTCACGCCCGCGATCGTCTGGCTCGCACAGAAGTATTCGCTCGTCGGTGAAGCGTGGAAGCGCAATCTCGTTGTTCACCTGCCTGCGTTCTTATTGCTCTCTACTCTTCACACCGCAGCGGGCACTGCGGTCTCGTTATGGATTCAGCCGTTCGATAACATGGGAGACAGTCCCAAAACGTTTTGGCCTCGCTTCTTCCCACGTGTACCAGGATCGTTTGGATCTGATCTGCTGGTGTATGGCGCTGTGATCGGTGTCTTTTACGCAATCGACTACTACCGCAAATATCGTGAGCGCGAGTTTCTCGCGTCGCGACTCGAAGCGCAGCTCGCACAAGCGCAGCTCGACTCGCTGCGAATGCAGTTGCACCCACACTTTCTCTTCAACACACTGAACGGCATCGTCGGCTTAGTTCGCGATAACAAAAACACCGCGGCCGTGAACATGCTCGTCGGGCTGAGCGATCTTCTGCGTCACACGCTCGAGCATTCTTCGCGCCACGAAGTGGAATTGAGGGAAGAGATCAATTTCATTAAGCTGTATTTGAGTATTCAGGAGATGAGGTTTTCCGATCGACTACGGATCGAGCTCGACATCGATCCCAGCACAACGAAGGCGCTCGTACCAAATTTGATTCTGCAACCGCTCACGGAGAACGCACTGCGTCACGGCATCGCTCGCACAGCTAACTCAGGCCTGATCGGGATCAGATCTGTTGCTCAGGATGGTTACCTGCGTTTGACTGTGTACGACGAGGGCGCGGGCTTGCCCGAAGACTGGCAATTGAAAGGCAGCGCGGGAATCGGTTTAGCAAACACTATCGCACGGCTGCAACAACTCTACGATGACGATCACGAGTTTGATATTCGTAATCGAGAGGGCGGAGGCGTTGAAGTCGTGATCGTCATACCATTCAAGACTTTGTCATGATTGTGGGCCGCCAAATGGAACAAGTCAGGAAGAGGGGCTTGCCCCCGCTGTAACTTGGATTCGGCGAGCGGGGGCAAGCCCCTCTTCCTGACTTGTTCTATTCGATCACACGCTAAATGCCTACGAAGATTAAGACACTCATCGTTGACGACGAGCCGCTCGCGCGTCGCAACCTGCGTGTGCTGCTCGAAAGAGATCCGCAGATCCAGATTCTCGAGGAGTGTCGCAACGGCCGCGAGGCAGTCAAAGCCATCAACACGCTTTCACCGGATCTGATCTTTCTCGACATCCAGATGCCGGAGATGGATGGCTTCGACGTGCTGGCGCGTGTCGGACCAGAGCACATCCAGGCAATCATCTTTGTTACTGCGTTCGATCAGTATGCGCTGAAGGCTTTCGACGTTCATGCGCTCGATTACTTGTTGAAGCCTTTCGACGACGAGCGATTTGCGCGCGCACTTGAACGGGCGAAGTCGCAGATCGCGGCGCGAGAGATCAACCAGTTGAGCGAGCGGCTGCTGGCGTTGCTGGAAGAGCGCGAGACGGAGCGCAAAGGATCGAAACCTGACGAGCGTTATCTGACGAGATTGATGATTAAGGCGTCAAGTCGAATGATGCTCTTGAAGGTTGATGAGATCGACTTTATCGAAGCGGATGGGAATTATGCGAAGCTTCATGCGGGGCGTAAGACACATCTGCTGCGTGAGAAGATGAACGATCTCGAGGGGCGGCTCGATCCGGCGAGGTTTGTGCGGATACACCGATCGATCATCGTGAATCTCGAACGGATCAAGGAGATGCATCCACACTTCAATGGTGATTATGTCGTTGTGCTCGAAGATGGAAGACAATTAAAACTCAGCCGGACCCGACGAGAACAGCTCGAGGCCCGGCTAAGAGTTGATCGCGGATAAAGAACAAGTCAGGAAGAATAGAACAAGTCAGGAAGAGGGCTTGCCCCCGCTCGTCCAATCCAAGCAGCAGCGGGGGCAAGCCCCTCTTCCTGACTTGTTCTTTTTCACGGCTTATTTATTGTTTGTCTTCGGAGGTCCGGTATTTTTCCTTTTCTTTTTCGCGCTGCAAATAAGGAATTCCTTTTTCCATCCACTCCGGTGCGGGCGCTCCTTTCAGGAAGTGATCGAAGAATTCCTGTAGACGGCGCGTGTAGTCCTTCTGGTTGATGCGCTTCCGCAGCCCATGCTTCTCGCCGTTGTAACTAAACATGTAGGCTTCTTTGCCGAGACGGCGTAGCGCGAGGAAGTACTCGATTCCCTGGTACCAGGGCACCGCATCGTCTTCGTCGTTGTGAATCATGAGCAGCGGCGTCTCCACTCGATCCGCGCGGAAGATTGGCGAGTTGTCGAGATAGCGCAGCGGATAATCCCAAAGACTGCCACCGATGCGCGACTGCTGGCGCTCATACTGAAACTGTCTTGGCAGGCCCGTGCCCCAGCGAATGCCGCTGTAGGCGCTCGTCATGTTTGCCACGAGCGCGCCCGGAGCCGCCGCTTTGAATCGGTTCGTCTGCGTGACCATGTACGCGATCTGATAACCACCCCAACTGTGACCCTGGATGCCGATCGCATTCTCGTTCACGTAACCCTTATCGACCACCGCCTGGATTCCCGGCAGCACGCACTTCAAAGCGCTAGGTCCCGGATAGCCAATCGTATAGACGATGTCAGGCATGAAGATCAGATAACCGTTGCTGACATAATAAGTCGGGTTGATCGACGTGCCCGGACCGGGGTTGCGGAACTGGTGCAAACCCTGCGAGAGCTTCTCGTAGATGTAAACGAGCATCGGGTACTTCTTCTTCGGATCGAAGTTGTCCGGTTTCAGAAGCAGGCCCTTCAACGGCACGCCGTCAGTGTTTTTGAAACTTACAAGCTCGCCGGCGCCCCACGTATATGCCGCCCGTTGTGCGTCACCGTCGCTGACGCGCTTCAACTCGCGGAACGCGCTGTTCGTCACCCAGACATCCGGAAACTGATCGAAGCGCGAGGCGGTCATGATCAGCACGTCGGCGTCTTTGGCTTTTGTCGGACTGTTGAAATCCTTTGCGGTCATCAGGAGTTTTTGCGGGAGCGCAGTGCCGCTAACTTTGTCGCGATAGAAGCCGGAGTCGTGTGTTTCCTGGTTTTCAGCCGAGAGGAGCATCGGCTTGTCCGGATCGATCGAGCGCTCGCGTGGATCGAGTCGAACGTAGCGAAGCGAGGTCGATTCTTTGCGGCCGACGCCGTCAGTGAGGTTTGTGGCGGCGCTGCCGTCCGGGGAGACGCGCCAGATGTCGTATTTGTCGTAGATCAGAACGTCAGCATCGTCCTTGGTCCAACCGGCGATACCGTACGAGCCGGGCGTCGATGGTGTGTCGTTCTCTTCGTTGTAGAAGTTAACCTTGATGTCTTTGGTGAGGTTTACAGTCGAGCCGCCGTTGACGGCATACGAGTACCAATCTTTGCCGTCGAAGTAGATCGCGTATTTCGCGTTGGGAGAAAGCGAAACGTTGCCGCGCTGTTTGGTTAAGAGCGGCTTGCGCGAGCCGTCGGAAGTGTTGACGAGATAGTAATCAGTGAAGCCCGGATCGTAGTCGTTAGTGACCCGATATTTACGATTGTCGGCGCCGATGGCGTAGCTGCCGTCGTTCGAGGGCGCGATGGTTTCCATCGTATCGTCGGCGAGCTGGACGAATTTCTTCTCCTTAACATCGTAGACGGCGCGATACGAGCGATTGCGATCCTGCTCAGCGCGCACCTTCTGAATCGGCTGCACGTAATCGTCCTTCCAGCGCCATAGATCGACGAGCACCTTTTCATCAGCGGGGATCTCCTCGTCCGGATTCTTTTCGGGCTCGGGCGGAGGCGCAGTGCCGAGGAACAGGTGACTGCCGTCGAGCGAGAAGCTGAGGTTTGCGCGCTCGCTCACGACAAACTCTTTGCGGAAGCCCGGCGAAGTGGTGGAGACGATCTCGGTCGCTTGCGGATCTTTGCGATTCCAATGGTAGACGCGAAACTTCGATGGCTTTGCGTCGGCGTCTTCTTTATCGCTCGTGAAAGCGAGTTGTGTGTTGTCTTCGTCCCAGGTCAGCTTTTGATATTTGCCTTTACCACTGAGCAGTGTTGCAGGTGCGGCGTCGCTGTCGGTTGTGACGGCGTAGACTCCGTTTGTATCTTCCTTGCGTGATGAGACGGTGTAGACGAGTGTTTTTGCGTCTCTGCTGATCGTGAAATCCAGAACGTCGTTGAACTTGCGATCCGTGGAGGTTGTGGTGTTACGGAGGACGAGATCCGTGCCGTATTCTTTTTTGCCTCGAGAACGACCGGATGGACGTGGACCTGGCGCTGCCGCGCTCGGTTCTGGACTCGGTGAGGCGCCAGGCTCTGGCGAAGCGGTCGGTGCTGCGGTCGGCTCGGTGGGCGATGGTGTTGAGTTCGGTGCTGTGGTTTTCTCTTCAGGTTTTGTCGACTCCATCTGATAAGCGATAAAGCCTGAGCCGTCTTCCGGGACGCGGAAGGTTTTCACTCGCTCGATTCGTGTCACCGTGCCGTTTGAGAGGTCCATGATCGAGAGGCCGTTCTTCGGCATATCCTCGGGCTTCTTCTTTTCCTTCTTCGCCTTATTTACTTCGGCTTTCGTCGGTTCCACCGTGAACACAAGAAAACGAGAGTCTGCGGTGAACACAGGTCGCAGCAACCGCGCCTGCTCGGCCTGAAACTCGGCCAGGTTCGTGCCCGGATCGTCCGGCGGCGGCACGGGTGGACGATAACCTCGCGGCGCGCGCCAATCGACTCCAGTCGCGATATTGCGCGCGACGATCTCGCCGTCGCCGTCCTGCGGCACGTACGCATACGCCACAAACTTCCCGTCGCGCGAAACCTGTTGCGCCAGGATCGATCGCCACGAATCGTAATCCTGATGTGTGAGCGGGCGTTTCGCAGCGGGAGCAGCGGCCTGTTGCGCGAGAACGGTGGACGCGAGCAAGGCAAGCGTGCAAACCAAAGCGACAGTTCGTTGAAGCTTCATGGGGCCCTCATAGTTGTGGGACTAAGACAAAACGCGGGTGACGCAGATCAGAGCAGATCCGTGTCACCCGCGTCAATACGTCCCGGGGAATCCTCTGCGGCTCTCTGCGTATCTCTGCGATCTCTGCGTTTAAATCGGGTTCTTTCAACGCAGAGATCGCAGAGATACGCAGAGGGCCGCAGAGAAACCAGGTTTAGAAGAACAGCGAGTACAACAGCCGGTTTGGTGAACCAGTGCCAGCATTGGTCACAACGTTCGTCGTCGCGCCGTTGACGATGGCGTTACGAACAGTTGTTGACGAAGCTGACGGGTTAACCTGCTTGTAAAGCGCTGCCACGCCCGCGACGTGTGGTGAAGCCATCGAGGTTCCACTCAACGTTGCGGTGGCTGTGTCAGAGCTAAACCATGACGACAAGATGCTCGAACCCGGCGCGAACAGGTCGAGACACGTGCCGAAGTTTGAGAATGAAGATCGTGCGTCAGTGGAGGTCGTCGAGCCGACCGTGATCGCATTCGCTGCGCGAGCGGGTGAAGAGTTGCATGCATTGGCATTGCTGTTACCCGCGGCAACTGCGATCGCTACGCCCGAGTTCGAAAGGTTGTTCACAGCCGTATCGAGAGTGCTCGAAGCTCCGCCGCCGAGACTCATATTCGCGACCGCCGGATTAGAGTGATTGTTTCTCACAAAATCGACACCGGCGATCACGCCTGAAGTCGAACCGGAGCCGTTGCAGTCGAGGACGCGTACGCCACGGAGGTTGACGCTCTTGGCCACGCCGTAGGTCGATCCGCCGATCGTGCCTGAGACGTGCGTGCCGTGACCGTTACAATCCGCGCCGCTGCCACCAAACGCGTCGAACACGTTCGCAGCTCGTCCGCCGAATTGAGTGTGAGTGGTGCGAATGCCGGTATCGATGACATACGCGAACACGCCTGCACCGGTGTGGTTGTAAACGTAGGTTCCATTCGTTGGGCGATTGCGCTGGTCAATGCGATCCAGGCCCCACGGTGGATTGCTTTGCGTTGCATCGGCGGTCATGATGCCGTCCTCTTCAACGTATGCAACCCGGAAGTCCATGCT
>Ga0207694_10004884_pt1 | contig 10415 bp, 10 predicted proteins | sample KBSC34metaG_FD_184353 | JGI IMG/M metagenome (GOLD analysis project Ga0207694, IMG submission 184353) | Corn rhizosphere microbial communities from Kellogg Biological Station, Michigan, USA - KBS C3-4 metaG (SPAdes) (version 2) | ecosystem: Host-associated > Plants > Roots > Rhizosphere > Soil...
AGTACTGCGTGCATCATGTGGCCGAACTCATGGAAGAACGTGACGACGTCGGAGTAGAGCATCAGGCCGGGGTCGCTGGGATCACTGCCGCCGGCAAAGTTTCCGTTCAGACGCGCTTCGGGCAGTTGACGGTCGCTCACTCCCGTCACCATGGTCCCCGCGTTGAACCACTTGTTTTTGCCTTGACGCGGGTGCATGTCGAGATAAATGCGGCCCAGCTTCTTGCCCTTTCCGTCGAGCCCATCCATCACGTCGTAGACATTCACCGATGGATCCCACAGCTCTAGCCCTGTGACCGGTACAAACTTCACGTGGAAGAGGCGCGCTGCTGTGTCCAGCACGCCCTGCTGCACCTCGGCGAAGGGAAAGTAGGCGCGGACAGCCTGTGAGTCGAAGTCATACGCGCTGCGCTGGTACAGCTCCATCCAATAGGCCGCGCTGTAGGCCGGAATGGCCTTCAACCCCGGCTGCCGCTGCTGCGCGAAGGCCAGGATCTCTGCATACTCTTTCTCAGCCACAGGCTTTGCCGCCTTATCGAGCTCGCCTAAGAGCGCACGCACATTGGCGGGATTCTTGATGAGCTTGTCGACCGTCGCCAGCTCTGCCCAGTTGCCAAAGTCGAGCGTCTTCGCCAGCTCCGCACGTGTCTTCAGCACCTGCGCCAGCAGCTCTTCGTTCGCAGGATACGCGCGGCCGTTGTAGGCCAGATACATGCGATGCCGCAGATCGTCGCTCTTGGCATAGGTCATCACCGGGCGATAGTCCGGTTCGTCGGTGGTGAGCGTAATGGTGCCATCGGGCGCTGCGGGATGACGGGCGATGTAGTCCGCTGGAAGGCCTTCCAGCTCGGCAACATCCTTCACCGTTACCTTCCCCTGGCTTTCGGCGATGTTGCGTTGGAAGTGCAGGACCTCTGCAGTCAGCTGGTCGCTGAGTTTGCGGACCTTCTCACGTGTGGCTGCGTCCTTGTCGATGCCCGAGAGCCTGTACTCCAGCAGCGTGCGGTTGAGGTAATAGCGTGTGGCCTCGTCGGTCTTCGCAGCGTCAACGGCCTTCAGTGCTTTGTAGACATCAACGTTCAGGCTTAACTCCGTGGCCTGCGCGGCTACCTTCTGCGAGACCTCGTCGCCTACATCGCGCAGGTCTTTGTTGGGTGAGGCATTCGTCAGCAGGCTTGCCCCCGAGCCGGCGAGGTCCAGCTCGCGCGAGGCTTCGTCGTATGGACGCATCGTATTTTCGACAGTGCGCTCGCCCTTAACGGCCAGCAGTGCATCAATCTGCGCCTGCGCGGCGGCCATGTGAGCGTCAGCCCATGCGCGCGCCTTCGCCGCATCGGGATTTCCTGCCCAGATATGTAACGGATCGCCATTCGGATATTGCGCAATTCCCTGCCCTACCGCCATTGCAGCGCTCGCTGCCACTACACCTGCCGCCATTACTCGCACCATCCTAGGCATGTTCTCTCTAAGCCCCCAAAATACCATGTGAAGTGGATGTCCTTGAGTTTGCTGTTCCACTGCGCCAATCACATACATGAAGATGCATCGCACTATGTAAGACTTACAAACGGCATGCATGAAAGCAGGACCATGCCGAAGGGCAGACGATTTTGAAGACGACCGACGAATTGTCTCGCGAATTGCGCGCACACCTCAAGGCTGGGCAGCTCGAAGCTGCGCTGGCTTTGGCCTGGCAGATTTTGGATACAGAACCCGACAGCCTCTCCGCGAGACTTTCTGTCATCCACATCCTCAGCGAACAGCCCAACCTGGTCACCGATGACCGAAAGAGCGCACTCGAAAGGCTGCTTTTGCACCCTGCTGTCGACCCACGCAGTGTTGCGCCCGCAGGGTGGCATTTATTACAGGAAACAATTCGACAGCTTGGCATGTCAGCGCCGGAGGATACCGTGCCCTGGCTGGAGACGGATAGATTTGCACAAAATCTGCTCAAAGAGGCATGCGTTACCAATGTGGATGCAGAGATCGTGCTGACCAGAGCGCGGCGCTGGCTCTTGCTGTCCGGACGCTCTCGTGAATTTCCTGCCGCTGTCGAAGCTCTCGTGACCCAGGCCCGCCATAACGGCGGCGCGTGGCTTTTTGACGACGTAGAACGCGCCCGGCTCAAAGCACATCCCACCGCGTCGATTGTGCACGCGTTTCTTCCGCCCAGGCCGGCACCATCGGCCACCGACGCGGGATTTTCAGACGCAATCACAGCAGCCGTAGCCGAGCAATATGAGGGGTGGCCCTATCCGGCGTGGTCTCGCGCGACCGTATTTGCTTCCGGAAGACTTGCTGCAACTATCAGGAAATGCGACCCTCACGGGCCCGATAGCATCCCGCCTGCACCTGAGGTCCTTGTCGCCGGCTGTGGAACGGGCTACGAGCCGGCGACGTGGGCATTGAGATATCCAGAGGCCCAAATCACGGCTATCGATCTGAGCAGTTCCAGTCTCCGTTACGGTGCCCAGCGCTGCGCAGCTGCAGGACTTCACAGAATCCAGTTTCTCCAGCTCGACCTTCACCGCGTCGCGGAGATGGGCAAGACGTTCGATGCGATCGCGTGCAGCGGTGTGCTGCATCATCTGCCCGATCCTGAAGCAGGCTGGGAGGCTTTGACCAAAGTGTTGAGGCCGGGCGGTGTGATGGAAGTAATGGTTTACAGCAAAATTGCACGAATGCTGGTGAGAGCATGGCGGACACAGATCGCAGATCTTCTCGAGGAGCCGATCGACGACGACTTATTGAGGAAGGTGCGAAAACACTTCATCGACAAAGGCCGTCCACCCCTGTCGCCCGACTTCTACGACCTCGGAGGAGTGCACGACCTTCTCCTTCATCGACAGGAAGACCCTTTCGATGTGGCTCGAATCAAACGAGCCATTCAGCGCTTTGGATTGGAGCTCATACGATTTCAGCTGCCGACAGAGTTCGACAGGGCGAACTATCTGCGGGAAAACCCTCAGGACTCACTCTTCCGAAATTACGAGCTTTGGCAGGCCCAGGAACTGCGAAGGCCAGACATGTTTACCCAGATGTACCACTTCTGGTGCCGTAAGCCGCTTAAGTCTTAGCTCGCTGCGTCCATTACGTGCAGTTCTTTGCCGGGCTTGAAGCGCACAGCCTTGCCGGGAGCGATGCTCACCTCGGCACCAGTGCGCGGATTGCGGCCAATGCCGGTCTTGCGCGGCTTCACGGTAAAGACACCGAAGCCACGCAGCTCAATACGGTCGCCGGAGATCAGCGCTTTCTTCATGGCATCAAAGATGGCGTCCACGGCATCTTCAGCCTTAGTCCTGGGAAGTCCGGTGCGCTCCACGATGCGCTGGATTAGGTCCTGTTTAATCACCTGGGCCGCCTCTCGTTCCAACAGATTTGTACGCTGCCGGGCGCGTGCTCCGCGATACCCCGTTTCCGTTGATGTTAGGAATGCGAGGCTGGATTGTCAATGCACAGGGACTGGCCGTAAGATTTGGCATATCAATTAGCAACAGGCTTCGCTCGCGATCCGGCCTAGCGCCCTCGCAGACATTTCCTCAAGGACACGACCCTAGGCATGGCCATCAAAAGCGACCGCTGGATCCGCCAGCAGGCACTCGAACACAAGATGATTGAACCCTTCAGCGAGAAGCAGGTGCGCGAGGGCGTCATCTCCTACGGACTCTCCTCCTACGGCTACGACCTGCGCGTCTCCGACGAGTTCAAGATATTCACCAATGTCAACTCGGCCATCATTGATCCCAAGGACTTCGACGAACGCTCGTTCGTCAGCGTGCAGGCTCCCAGCGTCATTGTCCCGCCTAACTCCTTCGCTTTGGCCCGCTCGATCGAATACTTCCGCATCCCACGCGATGTGCTCACAATCTGCGTTGGCAAGAGCACTTACGCTCGCTGCGGCATTATCGTCAACGTCACACCGTTTGAGCCGGAGTGGGAAGGCTTTGTGACTCTGGAGATCTCGAACACAACGCCGCTGCCCGCGCGCGTCTATGCCAACGAAGGCCTCTGCCAGATCCTCTTCTTCCAGTCCGATGAGGTCTGCGAGGTCAGCTACGCAGACCGCAAGGGCAAATACCAGCATCAGCAAGGCATCGTTCTGCCAAAACTCTGAACCATGGGCCCCCAGCTGGAGACACCGAAGCGCTCGGAATCTACGCCCGACCGCATCGGCGTGGTCGCGACGGATCCGCTGCGCATCGCAGGCCTAAAAGCAATTTTTGAAGGTCTCCACACCTTTGAGATCGTGCCGCTCTCCATCCCCGGCGCGCTGGACGATGCAGGCCTCTGCCTGGTCATCATCGACTCCGGCTGCACGACTCATCTCTTTGAACTGATCTCCACCTTCCGCAAAAGGCGCCCTCAACTGCGCCTTGTTGTTCTCGGATCCGACACTTCCCCGGAATATGTTGAGCGGGTAATCGGCGCCGGCGCTAAAGGCTACATGCCAATCACAGCGCAGGAGGGTGAAGTCCGCATGGCGATTGAGACTGTGCGCGACGGATCGGTATGGGCCCCGCGCAAGGTGCTCTCACGCCTGCTTGACAGCAGCAAGGAACCCCCTGCGCCGCGCTTCACAGCGCGTGAGCAGCAGATTCTCCAGCTGCTGCGCAACGGCAGCTCCAACCGGGAGATTGCTGCCGTCCTCGGCATCGATGAAAGTACCGTCAAGGCCCACATTGGCCGCTTGATGCGAAAGGTCGGTGTAAGTAACCGCATCGCTCTCACTGTCCATCCACTCACCCAGCCTGAGTAGCCGACATTTTCGCTGCACTACCGCCGATTCCTGGCAGGAATCGGGGAGGCACCAGCCCGTTTCATCTGTTAACTGTTTGATTAACGCGTTGCGGTTACGAAGGCCTCTATACCTTCGTACCGTTGCCCGCTTGGTCGCCTCACCCCAGGATAGGAGTCGCAACACAGACCTGGGAGAGGGGCCGCACGGGGCAGGTGCAAACACCTAAGCCTTGTGGCCCCATTTTTTTGGGTCCTCGCATTTCGCACAGGCCAACCTCCTACCCGCATTACGCTTGCCTACAACGCCGCGCCCAAGGGGTATGCGCTTTGAGTACCGTGCGCACGTTGGGCAACTTCCACAGCGTCCAATCCATCGTAGGATGAGACTTGCCGGTAGTCTGGGTCCCATTACCGCCTGATCGTCCGAACCATAGAAAGAAAGGCAAAATCATGAAACGACTCACAGGAATTCTCTGCGGTGCTGCGCTGCTCGCAGGCGCTATCCCGACCTTTGCACAGGACAAAGCCAAGCTCACCGGCCGTCTTACCGATGCCACGGACGTGATGAATGAGATTATGGCCACACCCGACAAGGGTATCCCCCGCAGCATCCTGGCCAGCGCCACCTGCGTTGTAGTCATTCCCCACTACAAGAAGGGCGCATTTGTCGTCGGCGCACAGTACGGCAAGGGTGCCGCAACCTGCCGCACGCCTAACGGCTGGAGCGCACCAGTCTTCGTACGCCTCGCAGGCGGCAGCTTCGGATGGCAGATTGGCGGCCAGTCCACTGACCTGGTTCTTGTCGCGATGAACAAAAATGGCCTACAGGACATGCTGAAGAACCACGTCAAGCTCGGCGCGGATGCAGCAGCCTCGGCCGGCCCTGTCGGCCGCAATGCACAGGCCGGCACCGACTGGAAGCTTAACGCGGAGTTTCTCACCTACTCCCGCTCCAAGGGCCTTTTCGCCGGATTGGACCTTGAAGGCACCGATCTCTCCAAGGACGAGGACGATACTCGCGCGGAATACGGCAGCAATGTCGATTCGCAGGAGCTCCTGCAGGGCAACACACCTGTTCCGGAGAACGCCCGCCCCTTCGTCCGCACTATCGCCAAGTACTTCGTCAGCACCAAGTAGTTGGGCAGGTTTAGAGCCTCATTCAGTGCGCGGAACGATTCGCACCTGATTGGGGCTTCTGCTTTTAAGCCGCAGGGATCTTCAGGCCGTCTATCTCCTTGCTTATCCCCGATAGACTGTCTTTAGTCCCGCGAATGTCCAGCGACCCCCAATCCAGCTCCAATAAACCCTCCGTCCGGCATGTCGTCGAATATCTCCTCGCCTGGATCTTCCTCCACGCTGTCGGCCTGCTGCCACGGGCACTCGCGCGCTATGCTGGGTCGCTAATCGGGCGCATTGCCTGGATCGTCGTTCCACGTCTCCGCCAGGTGGGCCTGCGCAATCTCGCCCTCGCCCTCCCTGACCTTCCGCCATCCCAGCGCGAACTCATCCTGCGCAGTGAATACCGCTCCCTCGGCTGGCAGCTTGCCGAGTTCGCAAAGATGTCTGGCTACACTCGCGATTCTGCCTCACGCTTCATCCGCTATGAGGGCCTCCACAATTACCTCGCCGCACGGGATCGCGGCAATGGGGTGCTCGTCCTGACCGGCCATCTCGGCGCGTGGGAACTCTCCAGCTACTACCATTCGCTTGCCGGCTATCCCATGAGCATGGTTATTCGTCGGCTCGACAACCCGCTGGTCGACCGCATGGTCAACCGCATTCGCTGCCTGCACGGAAACCGTGTCATGCACAAGGACGACTTCGCCCGCGGCCTCATCGCCGCCATGCGCACCGGCGAAACCGTTGGCATCCTGATGGACACCAACATGACTCCGCCGCAGGGCGTCTTCGTTCCTTTCTTTGGCGTCCCCGCCTGCACCGCCTCCGGTCTCGCACGCGTCGCGCTCAAGACTGGCGCAGCCGTAGTCCCAGGCTTTCTTGTCTGGGAGGAGTCGGAGCAGAAGTACGTCCTCCGTTTTCTGCCCGAGGTTCCCCTTGTCGATTCCGGAGATTTTGAGGCCGACGCGGTCGAAAACACAGCTCTTCTTACCGCCGTGCTCGAGAATTCCATTCGCAAATATCCCGGCCAATGGCTCTGGATGCATCGCCGCTGGAAGACCCGCCCCGCCGGCGATCCTCCGATCTACTGAGCCGGGCTCGATTTTCTCTCCACTGCCCTCATTTCCCGCATCTCACCTTGGAGTACATCTCGTCCTTCGGAGATCGCGCATGTCCTTCGGAATCTTCGCAGTTGGCTTTCTCATCCTCATCATCGGGCTGGGCTATCTTGCCCACCTGATGCACATTCCCCAGCACTACATCATCGCCATGTGCATCATCCTTTTCGGAATTGGCATCGTCACCGGCGTGCAATCTACACGGCATAAAGACCCCAGCTAGGGACTCCGCGCAATTTGGCCACCGTGCTAGCCTGCAAATACGTGAGGTACACGATGTCCTTTGGCAAATTCTTTTTCTGTCTGCTGATTGCCGGGGCCATGACTTACGCCGGCTATCTGATGGATCTGTCGTGGCCAATGTATTACGGCACCGGCGGTGTGATCTTTCTCGTCGCCATCAGCACCGGCATGAAGTAGCGCCGCATTTACAATCGCCTCAGTGGACACCTCAACAATCGTAATTCTCGACTTTGGGTCGCAGTATACCCAGCTCATCGCGCGCCGCATCCGCGAGTTCAACGTATTTTCTGTCGTGCTTCCCTGCACCGCGCCGCTCGAGCAGGTGCGCGCGCTCAAGCCTCTGGGCATCATCCTTTCTGGCGGCCCATGTTCTGTTTACGACGCCGACGCGCCGGCCGCCGACCCCGTCGTATTGGCCTTGGGTGTTCCGGTCCTCGGTATCTGCTACGGACTGCAGTTCATCGTGCACCACCTCGGCGGCAAAGTGGAGCCTGCTCCAGCGCGTGAGTACGGTCATGCCGAAGTGGATGTGATCGCCGAGACTGCACTCTTCGCCGGCCTCCCACAATCGCTCCACGTCTGGATGAGCCACGGCGATGAAGCGAAGACCTTGCCTGAAGGCTTTGCTCTCACCGCGAAAACCGCCAATGCCACAGCCGGCATCGCCAACGAGCAGCGCCGCATCTGGGCAGTGCAATTTCACCCCGAAGTGGCACATACACGCCAGGGTATGGAGCTGCTGAAGAACTTCGTCATTGGGATCTGCGGTGCAAAAGCCGACTGGACTCCGGAGCACTTCATCCAATCCACCGTCGAACGGATCTGCACGCAGGTGGGCGATGGCCACGCTATCTGCGGCCTATCCGGTGGTGTGGACTCCTCCGTGGCAGCTGTGCTGGTCGCCAAAGCCATCGGTGACCGGCTCACCTGCATCTTCGTCAACAACGGCGTGCTGCGTAAAGATGAGTTCGCCAAGGTACAGAAGGCCATGCGCGAGAAGCTGGGCCTCCGCGTAATCGCCGCTGACGCCGGTGATCGTTTCCTTGCAAAGCTCAAAGGCATCACCGACCCGGAGCAGAAGCGCAAGATCATCGGCAACGAGTTCATCGCCGTCTTCGACGATGAAGCCAAAAAGATCTTCGAGTCTGAGCGTCATAAGGGCGAAGAAATTGCCTGGCTTGTCCAGGGAACCCTCTACCCCGACGTCATCGAGTCCTCAAGCGTCAAAGGCCCGTCGCAAACCATCAAGAGCCACCACAACGTCGGCGGCCTGCCCGCGGACATGAAATTGAAGTTGATAGAGCCGCTGCGCGATCTCTTCAAGGACGAGGTTCGCCGCATCGGCCGCGACCTCCAGATGCCCGAAGACATCCTCGAGCGCCAGCCCTTCCCCGGCCCCGGGCTCGCCGTGCGCATCCTCGGCGAGGTCACGCCGGAGCGCGTCGCGCTGTTGCAGGAGGCCGACGAGATCGTCGTTGCGGAGATTAAGGCCGCCGGCCTCTACCGCAAGCTCTGGCAGTCCTTCGCGGTGCTTCTACCAGTCAAGAGTGTTGGTGTCATGGGTGATCAGCGCACCTATGCCTATACCTGCGCCATCCGCGCCGTAGAGAGCGAGGACGGCATGACCGCGGACTGGGCCCCGCTGCCCTACGAGGTCCTGCGCACCATCTCCAGCCGCATCGTCTCCGAGGTGCGCGGCATCAACCGCGTCGTCTACGACATCACCTCCAAGCCCCCGGGCACCATCGAGTGGGAGTGAGATCCGCGTCGCCTGTAGCTACTTCTCGCTCTCGTCCGTCTTGGGGGTAACCTGCAAAGCGCGGCCCACGGCACCTGCAGATTTGCCGATCGCGTCTCTGGTCTTGCGGTAGCTCTTCTGCAAGGCGTTGCCGGTGTGTCCATTCGCACGGGAGAACGCATTACTCGTCGAATCCTGCGCCGTGGAAAGAGCGTCGCTGGTGGCGCTGCCCGCAACAGAGATCGCCGCCGCCGTATCGGCCCCGCTTACCGCCATCGCCTCTGCCGTGCTGCTGCTGCGTGCAATCACGCCCTGCATGGGATGGCGTCCCGGACGGAACCACGCGATGTCTGTCGCCGGCAGTTGGTCTACGCGCGCGATAGCATCCGCGGGAAAGTTGGAGTGCGACATCTTGTCCTCCAGCGGCCACGCTCTGGACGAGGTAAACGCCGAGCCATTCATCGGCGATCCCGGCTCCCCCAGATTGACCACCTCGGACGGGGGAAGTGCTGTCATCTTTTCGCAAGCGTCGGCGCCGCATCCCCGGCGGCATAGCGTCTCGTTCAAATACGAGGCGTGCTTGCCAGGAGATATCCAAACGGTCGCGCCATGATCCTCCGCCTTCAGGGTCGAGGACCGTGCAATGTGGCTTACGTCGCAGACCGTATCTTCATGTGCGGCTGCATACCAGTAGAGCGCCTTCCAACCGTCAACACCGCCATTCCGCACCAAAGCCGCGACGTGCTCTGTATCCAATGGATGGCCGTGGCGGCCGCAGTCCGTCCGCCACAGATGGTAGTAATGCAGTTCGACAAGCTCAGCGCCTGAGATGGACGCCGGATAAGGAGAAGCCTGTCCGTAGATCGTGCCGTCTTCGGCCTTGACCGTGGGAGGAAGAATGTTCTGCTGGAATGCTGCGGGCCGCAGCGAACAATCATTCTGACCGATCAGGAACGTGGGCACGAACTGGGCAAGAAGCCTCTGTTCGACAGCATCGCTCAATCCATCGCGATCGGTGTCCGGGTCCGGTCGATTTTCCGCAGATCCTTGCGCCGCCCAAAGACGGCAGCACACAGCGATTCCGAAACAAGTTACAAGAACCCTGCGTCGCATCCCCACCCCTGATGATCCCTTTGACGCTTATTGCTGGCGCGGTGATCGCCCGCTGATTGCGGAGATCTATCCTCGCTCCTGAAACCCTCGCCCCGCATAGATCGCTGCGCTTGCCTTCTCAATCCGCGCCGCCCGTGTTGCCGATTGCTTCGCCTGCGCGAAGTGATACAGATACCCACGCTGCCGTCCGGGCGTCAGCGCCTCAAATGCCTTCCTGAACTTCGCGTCCTTGCGAAACTTCGCCGTCAGCTCCTCCGGCACGGGAAAATCTTCCGTCTTCTTTTTCTCTACCCGCAGCCCGGCATTCTCGACTGCAATCGCCTCGCGCACATAGGCTTTGATTGTCGC
>Ga0207694_10004886_pt1 | contig 10413 bp, 12 predicted proteins | sample KBSC34metaG_FD_184353 | JGI IMG/M metagenome (GOLD analysis project Ga0207694, IMG submission 184353) | Corn rhizosphere microbial communities from Kellogg Biological Station, Michigan, USA - KBS C3-4 metaG (SPAdes) (version 2) | ecosystem: Host-associated > Plants > Roots > Rhizosphere > Soil...
CGATCCCGAGCTTCGGCTACAAGAGCAGCATCTCGATCTGCCGAGCCTTCGGCTTCATCCGCAAGTGCAAGGTCACCGACGCGGCCCGATTTGACCGCCGGATGCTCCGGGATGTTGTAACGAACGACAACACCGCCTCCGACGTCTGGGCCGATACAGCCTACAGCAGCCAGCCGAACGAGAAGTGGCTCAAGCGGCAGAGCCGGGTCGGCCGTATCCATCGCAAGAAGTCAAGGGGCAGGCTCATGCCCGAGCGGACCGCGAAGGCCAACGGGGTCAAATCCAAGGTTCGTGCCCGCGTCGAGCATGTGTTCGCTCAGCAGAAAGACAAGATGGGTCTGTTCATCCGTACCATCGGTATCAAGCGCGCCGAGGCCAAGATCACGCTGGCCAATCTGGCCTACAATCTGAACCGCCTGATCTTCCACGAACGACGAGCAGCGATGGGATAAGTGCGTCCGGAAAACAGCAAAACTGCTCAAAACGGCAGAATGACGCCGGGACGATCCACAATTTACGCCCAAGCCTGCTGCACGACCCCCAAATCGCTCAGATCATCTGGTTGTTGGAGGTGCCCAGCTTGCTGAAGAGGCGCTCGACGAGGTTGTGCCAGCGGTATTTCGCGCGATCGTGCGGGATGGGTATACGACGATTGCTCTTGGCGGGGATGACCGCCTCGACGCCCGCAGCGGCGAGTTCCGCGCGGATGGCGTCGGCGTCGTAGCCTTTGTCAGCGAGCAGTGCTTCGATGCGGTCGCCGAGCATTCGGAACAATGAGCCAAAGCCCTGTACGTCGTGCGCTTGGCCTGGCGTCAGGACAAAACCGAGCGGTCGGCCATGTCCGTCGCAGCAGGCGTGGAGCTTGGTAGCGAAGCCACCGCGCGACCGGCCAAGCCCCTGAGTCTCTTCATCCCCTTTTTTAGCCCGACGGCTCAGTGATGCGCCCGGACCACCGTGCTGTCGATCATGTCGGCGCTGGTGTCGCGCTCAACCATCTCGGCCAGCGTCTCCAGTAGGGCGTCGAACACGCCGGTCTCTACCCAACGCCGGTAACGCCGGAACACGCTGTTCCACTTGCCATAGTCCTCAGGCAGGAGGCACCACTGCGCTCCCGATCGCGCCATCCAAATCATCCCCTCGAAATACCGCCGATTGTCGCCCGCCGGCTGACATCCCTCCGCGATTATATGACCCAAACTTGCGCTCTGCCCGTAACCAATACACGCTTCCCTGCAACATAGAACAATTTTGATATCTTTCCATCGACTTAGTCGTTCCAAAAAAAGCAGGTTTAGATAAGAGGAAATTCGTGGCTCAAATCATGGCTTAACCTTGCTATAGCCTTCGATGTCGCCTACCTGGTCTATGTTTAAGGACGGTCTGGCTTGGCAGAGCTGGCATTTCATGACTGCGGCCGCAGGAAGATCAGCTGATTGCGGATCTCCGTAATGAGATAGTGCTTGTCGATTTCGGTAAAGCGCATCTCCACATCGACAACCGCAGCCGGGCCTCCACAATCGGGTGTGGCAGCAACGCTTTTATTAGCGATGGCTCCGAATGTCGTGATAAGAAATTGCGCCGTTGGAACGTCGTCCCATATAATCCTGAGATTGTTGATCTGGTGGCGTGTCAGCATATTCGCGGGACGTGACTCCAGCGCATTGAGGATTGCATCCCGCCCCTGCAATACAACTTCACGATGCCAGATGCAGTTGGCGGCCAAGAGCGAAACCGTCTTGTGGTACTCGCCTAAGTCCAGCGTTCGCCAGAATTGGTAGACCCTCTCAGAAAGGACCTGAGGCTCCGTCACTCAACCCTCCTCCATCGCAAACGTTCTAATCGCTATAATGCAACTTGTCCTGATGAACGAGGCGTCCAGTTACTACCATATATCCGGTACTTCAGGGTATTGAATTGACAGCTGGCCGAGTTGTCGGAACATGCAAGACATAAGGTTCCAATCGGATGTGGCTTCACCGGCCACTCACAGTCAAACGGAGCGGGCCGCCCGAGCCCCTACATTTCGACATGGGTTACGGTCAGTAGTTTCAGGTCAGCCATCAGGGAGAGTAATCGTGTCGGAGGTTGCCGATCAGCCGAATTCATGGGGCATGCAACGCCAAAATTCCGTTGGCGACGAAAAAGCCGACGAAACGGCTCCCAACTTAACATTTGGAGAGCTGTTACGAGGCGCTGCTCATGAGGCTGGGAACCATGTCGCGTTGGTTGATGGCATCGCAGACCCTCTCCGGCGGAGATGGACATATGCGGAGTTGCTTAATCAAGCCGAGCTGGCCGCGCGTTCGCTTCTAGGCCGGTTTCAGCCTGGCGACCGGATCGCAGTATGTTCACCAAACTGCCCGGAATGGGTAATTCTCGAATTTGGCATTGCAATGGCGGGTATGGTGCTGGTTCCCGCCAATCCTGGCTATCGCGAGTCTGAACTAGCGGCAATCCTGCAGGATTGCCAAGCGACCGCTCTGTTTCATGCGGATATCTGGCGTACAAACGATATCCGCGCGATGGCGGAAGGCGTGCGTGACACGGCGCTTCCCGATCTTGCGCTGATTTCATTCTCTAATTGGGATGCATTTCTTGCCAGCGGCGAGACCAAGCATGAGTTACCCTCTGTAAATCCGTCCGACCCGGTGATCGTTCAATTCACTTCGGGAACGACTGGCAGGCCAAAGGGAGCGATTCTGCATCACGGGCTGCTTCATTCCCCGCGACATGTTGCCAACCGTTGCGGATTTCATCAATTTGGCGTCTGGCTTAATGCCATGCCGATGTATCATATCGGTGGGGCGGTCGTGTCGTTGCTGGCGACGGTTGCTAAACTGGGCACGTTTGTGCAGATGCGAGAATGGGATCCAGATCTGGCGCTCGAACTGATTGAAGCCGAGCGATGCAATGGCATGCTGCTGGTTCCAACAATGGTGGTTACCATGCTGGACCGCCCAAATTTTGCTGAACATGACCTTTCGAGCATCCATTTCATAGTGGCCGGTGCCGCGCCTGTTGCACCAGCCCTGCTGGAGCGGGTAACCGAACGCATCGGCTGCCGGATGATGATTTGTTTCGGCCTGACCGAAGCCGGCGGAGCAGTCACCAATACGGCGATCGGCGATGGCGCGCACGAACTTGCTAACACCCTCGGTCGCGCACTTCCCGGCGTACAGATCGAGATTCGCGATGCACAGACCGGCGCTATCCTTCCTGCGGGCGAAATAGGTGAAATGTGCTTTATGAACTCGCAGCTCATGCTTGGCTATTACAGCCGTGATGAAGAAACCCGTGCTGCCTTTTACCCAGACGGCTGGCTCCGCTCCGGCGACCTGGGGATGCTCGATGAGCGCGGCTATTTATCGATTACCGGAAGATTGAAAGACATGATCATCCGCGGCGGCATTAATATTTACCCGCGTGAATTGGAAGATGTATTGTTCGAACATTCCGGCGTTGCGCAGGCAGCAGTCATCGGCGTGCCGGATGAGAAATGGGGAGAGATCGTGGTCGCGATTGTTCAGCCGAACGACGGGGCCGAGTTAAGCTTTGAACAGTTGCATCAACACTGCTGCGCCAAACTTGCAAAATTCAAGGTTCCTGCGCTCTGGAGTCAGACTGACAGCTTGCCACTCAATTCGACCGGAAAGGTTGAGAAATTTGTTCTGGTCGACTGGGTACGGAACGGTCAACTGAAGGCTGTATCAGTGCGTTGATGCACGCACCCGCCCATCATCCACGCGCGGATGACGACGTGCGGTCAGCCGCATGAGGGGATGAGCGGTCTGCATGTCCTTCGTCGAGCAAGCTACCGATCACCTGAAGCCGCTCGATCAGCGGCAACTGGTCTGCCTTGAGAAGATTGGTCCAATTCTGAAAAGAGCCCTGTGGGGCGTGGGAATTGGACCAATCTTCTCAAGGCAGACCAGTTCCTCCTCACCGAGGACTCTAAACACATCCGCAAATCGATACCGACAGCCCTGCCAAGTTCGCATGGCTATCAAGTCCAGTGATGGAGGGGATCACAATTTTTGGCCTTTTAGTTGGAGGTAAATTCTGTAACTCTTGGCAGAGCATTTAGATAAAGTGAAGGTTAACTCTGTACGTATATCTGCCTTGGCAGGAGAAATACTGAGATATTGCGACTAGCGTAAGCTGGTCACGATGCAGGATCAGGAATAAAACGGAAGCGCCTGAAAGCAACCGAGAACTATAAGACGGGAGAGAGATAGTGAGAAAGATCATATATGGCGTTGGAGTAGTATTTTGTAGTATAGCCTCTTCGGCGGCAGTGGCGCAAGATGGCGCGCGAGCTCCCGAGGGGGGTGATCGCAATAATCTGCGCACTTCTCAGAACTCGAGCGGAGATACTGTTGGTATTCAAGAAATTGTGGTTACGGCCAACAAGCGAGCGCAATCGATAAATTCGGTGGGGATGTCGATTACTGCGGCAACCGGAGAAGCACTAGCGCAACGAGGAATTATCGATACGGCCGACCTCGTCAAGGTCGTGCCTGGGTTTACGGTTGCGAAGACGCAGTACGGACCGCCGGTCTATACGCTGAGAGGCATCGGCTTTTATGAGCAAGGCATAGGATCGCCGCCCGCGGTGAGCATTTATGTCGACGAGGTCGTGCTCGCCTTTCCGGTGATGACTCAAGGCGCGTCCCTTGACCTTGAGCGCGTGGAAGTCCTGAAGGGGCCGCAGGGTCTTCTTTTCGGCCAGAACTCAACGGGCGGCGCGATCAACTACATCGCGGCGAAGCCTACGACCGAGCTCAAGATGGGCGCTGACTTGTCCCTTTCCAGGTTCAATCAAGTCGATGCGAGCGGGTTTATAAGTGGTCCGCTCTCGAGCAATCTGAGGGGTCGTATCGCAATGCGGACCTCCCAGGGCGGCGCTTGGCAGTATAGCAATTCTCGTCCGAATGATCGTCTCGGGAGCAATGAAAGCTATGCCGGGCGCATATTACTTGATTGGGACGCAACCCCAGGCCTGACATTTCGTTTGAATGTCAATGGTTTCATTGACAAAAGCGATACGCAGGCTCCACAGCTGGTTGCGATACAGCCCGCCGTTCCAACTGCACCGTCGGCTGCGCTTCAGCTGGCTTTTCAACCGTTCGGAGAGGGTAACAACCGTGTAGGCGAATGGACAACTGACTGGCCTAACCGTCACGACGACTCATTCTGGCAAGCGGCATTGCGCGGCGATTACGAGATTGGCGATTCAGTCAAATTGACATCGATCACCTCATATCAGCGTATGAAGGTCGACACAGCGACGCCCAATTCCGGCTTCCCAATTCGGGTTCTGGACGACCGCCAAACCGGAACGATCCGCTCTGTAAACCAGGAGCTTCGTCTGAGCGGGAGTAGTTCGCGGCTTACATGGCTGATTGGAGGAAATTATGAGCATGTCAATTCAAAAGAGATAACGTACTATCGGTTCCCCCTGCTCACCATTTCTGCTTCGCCTCTGCCAGGCATTCTCCCGGATCTCGGCTACGATAACGGTTCCGATCAATCCCAGAAGATAAAAGATTATGCATTGTTCGCGAACGGCGAGTTTAAGCTAACCGATAATCTCGCTGTTCAAGCCGGGGCCCGCTATACGAATTATAAAGTGAATGGATCAAACTGCAATCGTGATTTTGGGCCTACTTATCCGAGCACTGCGCTGTTCAATTTCCTTCAGTCGATATTAAACAGCGGCCCGGTCCCTCCGATCCAAAATGGGAGTTGTTTCGAGCTCGACAGCCCTCAACATCCCGTGGCGGTCGGTGCTTATGAAGCCAAGCTTAATCAAGAGAATGTGGCATGGCGGCTAGGTCTCAATTACAAGTTTGATACCGGTGGAATAGTGTACGCGACTTACAGTCGGGGCTGGAAGGCAGGAGCTTTCACTAATATTACGTCTGCATACAATTCGCAGTTCGCACCTGCGGTGCAGGAGCGTGTCGATGCCTACGAAGTAGGCGCGAAGCTGCCATTGTTCGACCGTCGCATTCAGTTCAATAGTGCCGCTTTTTACTATGGTTACAAAAACAAGCAGACGAGAACGCGGGTTCTGGATCCCATTTTTGGACTCCTCGATACGCTACAGAACATACCCAAGAGCCGCGTTTACGGCGTGGAAGCCGACCTGGCCGCCAAACCATTCCCGGGGCTGTCGCTCTCGCTTTCCGGGATTTATCTGAACACCAAGATCACCGGTGATTATATAACGATCAGTCAGGACGGGGTGGGTGGCAATTTTAAGGGATCCAAACTGACATTTTCACCGAAATGGACTGGTTTAGCGGATGCGCAATATGAGACCGCGTTCGATGCGTCGCACAAGTTGTTCGTAGGTGGCTCGCTTAGCACTCGGAGTTCACAGAACAGCACCTTCGCTACTGCCGCGGTCCCTGCGCCGAATTTCAAGATAGATGGTTATACTCTGCTGGATCTTCGTGCCGGATTTGCGGCTAGTGACGATGAGTGGCGCGTGACGCTCTTCGCTCGTAACGTTACAAACAAATATTATATCAATAACGTTATCAGCACTACCGATGGCCGCTATAAACTAACGGGCCGTCCGGCCACTTATGGAGTATCAGTCTCAGTTCGCCCTAATTTTTAGCGTTGCGAGAAGGAGATGGGAGTGGCGCTAATGACGCAGCCCATCTTGAGGTGAGCTTGCCGCATCTTAACATGACTGGCCTACCCCGGATCTGGGGTAGGCCAAGTTTCTGACCTGGCAAGGTATTCCACCGGGGTCAGATTGCCAAGGCCCATGTGAGGACGGCTAACGTTGTAGCCCCGCCTCCAGGCCTCGATCAGCCGCTTCGCCTCAGGCAGCGAAGCGAACCAATGGACATTCAGACATTCATCCCGGAACGACCCGTTGAACGTCTCGATATAGGCATTGTCGGTCGGCTTGCCTGGCCGGCTGAAGTCGATCCGGACACCATGATGGTAGGCCCAGAGATCGACCAGTCGACCGGTGAATTGTAAGCGGTGTTCCGGCGCCACCTTGCGTGGACCGGGGGCGGTGGTTGAAGTGCGGGTATGGACGAACCGCGCCTTACGACCGCATTGGACACCGACATTGGAGTGCCTCTGAAGCGGGTTCGGCGGATCGAAGTTCTAGCGGGGATGGCAGGCCGGCGTCGCGTCTGGACACTGGAGCAGAAGCTGGCGTTGGTCTCGGAGATGGAGCGGTGCGATAACGTCGCGGCGTTTGCTCGTGAGCGGGAGATCAGCACGGCGCTGCTGTACACATGGCGCACGGAACTCCGTTACGCCATTGAGGCTGCCAAGCTCCGGCCACGCAACGAGCCCATGTTCGTGCCGGTCGTGGGTGGGGCATCTCAGCTGAGCTCGCCCGATGGCATTGAGGTTGACGTTGGTGGAGCTGTGGTCCGGATCGGACAGGCAGCCCGGACCGATCTGGTGGTGGCCATCATTCAAGCTTTGCAAGCGACTGCCACGTGATGCTTGGGATCGGCCCAGGCACCAGGGTGATGGTAGCCACGCGCCCGGTGGACTTCCGCAAAGGCCCGGACGCGCTAGCTGCGCTGGTCGGCACCGAGTATGGGGGTGATCCCTATTCTGGCGTGATCTACGTGTTCTGGGCGAAGCGCAGTGACCGGATCAAGCTCGTCTGGTGGGATGGCACCGGCCTGTGCCTGATGGCCAAGAGGCTGGAGTCCGGCGGGTTCAAGTGGCCGGGTATCCAAGACGGTGTTATGCGGCTGACGGCGGAGCATTCGGCGCCTTGCTCGAGAGTCTGGACTGGCGCCGGGTGCATGGCGGACGCCGCCCGATCGCCCCGCAGATTGCCGGTTGACGGGGGTTCTGCCTCCTGATTCACCGTTCTCATGCTCATGGAAGCGGACCTTCCCAACGACGTCGAAGCGCTCCGCGCGCTCGTCCTCGAGCAGGCCCGAGAGCTCGATGTTCTGAAGATTTTCCAGGCCGAGGTTGAACGCCTGAAGGCGATCATCGAGGCCCTGCAGCGGCACCGGTTCGGCCGCCGGTCCGAGCAGCTCGATCCCGATCAGTTCGAGCTTGCCCTGGAGGAGGTCGAGACGGCCTTGGCCCAGGCCCAGCACGCCGTGGACAAGGCAAGCCGGGCATCTGGGGATCGCCCCCACAAGGCCAACCGCGGCTCGCTGCCTGCCCACCTCGAGCGGATCGAGCAAGTCATCGACGTCGAGAATAAGGCTTGCCCCTGCTGCGGTGGCGCGCTCCACCAGATCGGTGAGGCCGTTGCAGAGCGTCTCGACGTCGTGCCGACTACCTTCCGCGTGCTGGTCACCCGCCGCCCGCGCTATGGCCGCCGCTCGTGTGAGGGCGCGATCCTCCAGGCACCGGCCCCCGCGCGGATCGTTGAGGGCGGCATTCCCACCGAGGCGCTGGCTCAACTCGGCTACCAACTTCTTGAGCCGATTATTCTCCTCCAGAATCTGCTTCAGCTCACCGACTTGATCGGATTCCAGACCGGCATATTGCCGCTTCCACCGATGGTAGGTTTGTTCGGTTATCCCAATGCGGCGGATCAAATCTGCCACCGGCATCCCCATCTCGGCCTGCTTCAAAACCGACACAATCTGCTCAATCGAAAATCGTTGCCTCTTCACCGACGTACCTCCCTCCAAAAAGGAAATGCGCCGGAAAAACTAACCTACCGTGTCGACCACTTTTTCACGATCACCTCACCAATCCAAGCGCTTCAAAATGCGGATCGGCTAAATCGTGCAACCGGACCAATCATCGCCAGCAGTCGCCCGCCGATTCGAGGTGCAACATGCCAGACCAGGTGAGAATACCAGGCCATCCATTCTCGTCAGTATTCACTGATTATTTTGTGATATGCGGATCAGCACTGCCTCCCGACTTAATCGTCTTAAGAATTTTAGCTCGCCTGTTTGGTTGATTTATAAGCGTGGCGCCCACCATGCGTCCTTGATAAGTATGAAACATGGTAAAGGCATTCGATCCGGGGTCGCCATCCACAATGGTGTTAGCGCCTTCTGCGTGTCCGAGGACTTGAACGTAAAGGTGATATTGCTCCGTCCACATCCAGGGAACTTCATCATAGGGCCCGACCGCGCGACCGAGCATGTGTTTGGCGGCCAACTTGCCCTGCGCCTTGGCGGCTGACCAGCTCTCTTGCATAATTTGGGAACCATCGGCCAATTGAAGAGCCGCGACATCCCCCGCTGCGTAGATATCGGGTATGGAGGTTTGGCAAAACTCGTTGACTCGTATAGCGCCGTTGACCAAGGCTAATCCGGCAGTCCGTGCTAAGTCTATGGCTCGAACGATGCCTAGTCCAAATACTACCAGGTCCGCGTCGTGAATGGTTTGTGCACTTGCGTCCCAACCTGAACTTAGCTGCAGCTTGACGCCATGAGCACGATGAACCGATTCCAGGAGCGCGGAGGCTTCAGGAACGAGCACTCGCGACATGAGACGAGGGCTCAATTCGGTGAGCGATACCTCGCATTTCGCTTCAGCCAACGTTGCTGCAACCTCACTGCCGATTACGCCTCCGCCGATGATGGCGACCTTGGCGCCCGGCTCCGCGCGTTCCCGAATCCGTTCAGCATCGTCCCGTGAACGTAGAGAACAAGCCTTAGCTGCCACAGGCCGAGGCAAATTTTCGGGCACGCGCGCTCGCGCACCCGTCGCGACCAGAATCTTATCGTATCCCAATGAGCGACCACTACGCAGCGCTACCATATGGGTGCTGCCGTCGATGGACACTGCCGGATCGGCGAGGATCAGATCTATTTCGTTTTCACGATACCATTCCGGCTGCTTCAGCGAGATCTCGGCCTCGCTAGCCTCTCCCATAAGATACGCTTTGGACAAAGGCGGGCGGTCATAGGGCGGGGCAATCTCCTCGGATATTAACGAGATTCGTCCCTCAAAACCTTCTGCTCTAAGCAATTCTGCCGCCGAGACCGCAGCAAGGCCGCCTCCGACCAAAACTACCGCCTCTGACATCACTTTTGCGCAAGCAGTTTAGAATCACGATCAATGACCGCCGTCACTTCTCCTGTCGCGCTGATCGTTGCCTGATAGGTTTTCAGCGGCCGAATACAAGGGGCCGCAACGCAGCGTCCATTGCGGATGTCGAACTGTCCATCATGAAGAGAGCATGTAACGATGTATCCCTCGAGCGATCCATCGTGAGCTAGAGAAGCTTTACCATGCGTGCACATGTCATCGGTAACAAATACCCGCCCTTCAACTAAATAGATTGCCAAAGAAAGATCCTCGAGCTTCACTTGAAGCATTTCGCCTTCTGCGATGTCAGAGATATTGCACAGTAGATATTCCATTCTAGCGATCACTCTCCTCAAGAAGCGATGGCGCGCGCAGGGTGTTGCAGGCGCAGTTCATTGTGCCGATAGT
>Ga0207694_10004888_pt1 | contig 10413 bp, 7 predicted proteins | sample KBSC34metaG_FD_184353 | JGI IMG/M metagenome (GOLD analysis project Ga0207694, IMG submission 184353) | Corn rhizosphere microbial communities from Kellogg Biological Station, Michigan, USA - KBS C3-4 metaG (SPAdes) (version 2) | ecosystem: Host-associated > Plants > Roots > Rhizosphere > Soil...
TGAGATCGAGCTCGCGCATGATGCGGGCGTGCCAGATGCTGGCCCAACCTTCATTCATGATCTTCGTCTGCATCTGTGGCACGAAGTACTCCATCTCCTCGTGAACCATTGCGATCGCATCGCGTTGCCAGGGCGCGAGCGAGGGCGAGTTTTTCATGAGGTAATAGAGCAGATCTTTTTCCGGCAAACGCTCGCGCGGTTTGTCGTCGTCAGGAGCCTCAGGTGATTTAGCGGGGCGCGCACTCTTGTCAAGTAGCCACAGATCGTCGTATGGCCCATCTTTCACGCGATGCTCGGCGCGTCGCTTTTCTTCAGCGATCGAGATCTCGCGTTTGATGAAGAAGTACGGATCGATGTGCTCCTCGATCGCCAGCACCGCATCGAGAAACCGCTCAACTGTCTTGCGTCCGTGCTTGAACTCATACTCCATCATTCGCTGCGCGTGCGTCGAGACACTCTCCACCATGCGGCGATTCGTTTTTGAGAAGTAAGAGTTGTTCTTGAAGAAATCGACGTGACCGAGCACGTGCGCGATCACCATCTTGTTCTGAATCGGACTGTTCGTCTCGAGCAGAAAACCGTAAGCCGGGTTCGTGTTGATGACGACTTCGTAAATCTTCGAGAGTCCGAAGTCGTACATCGTCTTCATGCGATGATAGGTTTTGCCAAACGTCCAGTGTGAATAGCGGCCCGGCAACGCGTACGAGCCAACCTCGTACATCACCGTCGCGGGCACGATCTCGAAGTTCGTCGGATACGGATCGAGGCCAAACCCACGAGCGACCTCCCAGATCTGCTCGACGGCTTTCTCAAGTTCTTTGATCTCTTTATCTTCCATAAAACCATCCACAGATTACACAGAAATCTGCGTAATCTGTGGATACCTCACGCTGGGGTTTCGACACTGCGCTTGCCAAAAAATTGCTTCAACGCCGGATAGACGTCTTCTTTATCGTCGATCCGGACGCCAACAAAACGATCCTTGTGCAGTAGTCGATCGCTGAAGATCGACAGCAACGCGCCCGAAGAACGCCTGTAACTCGACGATCCTTCTTCTCCAATCTCGCCATACCCAAACAGATTGCACGTCGCGATCAGCTCGTCAGCAAGCCGCACTGCTTCTTCGTTATCGGAGTAGTAGTTGTCGCCGTCAGAGAAATGAAACGGGTAGATGTTCCAATCTGAGGGACGATAACGCTGCTTGATGATGTCGAGCGCGAGCTGGTACGCGGAAGAAACCACCGTGCCGCCCGACTCTCCCTGCGTGAAGAACTGCTCCTCCGTCACCTCTTTCGCCTCCGTGTGATGCGAGATGAATACGATCTCGACGTTGTCGTACTTCGTTCTCAAAAATCGAACCATCCAGAAGTAAAAACTACGCGCGATGTATTTCTTGAACTCGCCCATCGAACCCGAAACGTCGATCATCGCGATGACAACCGCGTTCGACTCGTAACGCATCACTTCTTCCCAAGTCTTGAATCTCAGATCCTCTTTCTTGATGTCGCCGAAGCGCGCCTTGCCTTCACGCGCGTTGCGACGAATGTTCTCGAGGATCATGCGGCGCTTGTCCAGGTTCGCAATTACACCGGTGCGACGGATCTCGTTGAACTGCGTCTTGCGCGACTGCACTGCCTTCTTTGCCTTCTCTTCGAGATACGGCAGATGAAGATCTTCGAAGATGAGCGCGGCAAGCTCGTCGATGTTTACTTCAGCTTCGTAGTAATCAGCGCCGGCGTCCTGCCCTGCCTGGCCTGAGCCCTGACCGCCGCCCGGTCGACTCTCGCGTCCAATCACGTCGCCAACGCGAGTCTTGCCGTCGCCCTGGCCCACGTGTTTGCCTTTTTGATAGTTGAAGCGAAACTTGTATTCGTCGAGCGCTTTGATCGGAACTTTGACGGTGCGCTTGCCGTCGGAAAGGATGATGGCTTCGTTGGAAACGATCGAGCCGAGATTTTTGCGGATGGCTTCCTTTACACGATCCTTGTGGCGCTCCTGATCGATGATGCCTTTGCGTTGTAGCGACCAGTCGTTGCGTTGGATAGACATAAAACCTCCATCCACAGATTACGCGGATTGCGCTTTAACAAAATCGTTTACGACATTGGTAAAGGCTTCCGGATATTCCTCGTGCGGGAGGTGCCCGCACTTCAAAAAAACGATCAAACGCGAACCGGTAATCTCCGCGTGGAGACGCTCGCCGTCTGCAAGTGGAATCTCGCGATCGTTTTCGCCCCAAAGCAGGAGAGTGGGTTGCGTGATTAGATGCGCGTCTCTGGAGATGCGTTCAGCATCCCAGCGGCGCACAGTGTTGATGATCGCGCGCTGCGTGCTCGCGGCACGCAAAGGCAGATGGCGCGCATCGACACGTCGCTCATCCATGACCCATGCGTGTCGATCGTAAACGCGCTTCATACGTCGTCGCAGCAAACGACGTGAACCGATCAAAAGCGGTGACACAACGTCGCCAAAGACAGGCGAACCAAACAACCGCATTAACACGAATTCGAGCGGCCGGTTATTATTCACCGTGCCAACGAGTATCAACTTCTCAACTCGATCCGGGTAGTCCAGGGCGCAAGTCGCTGCGACCGCGCCGCCGTACGAACTGCCGATAAAGATCGCACGCTGGATTCCCAGAGCATCGAGCAAGCGTGTTAACAGTTTTGCCTGACCAGCGATCGTGTACTCGCCGTTCCTTGGTTTCGCCGAGTAGCCATAGCCGAGCAAGTCCACCGCGATCACGCGATAACCTGCCGCCGCTAGTCGCAAGAAAACTTTGCTCCACACGAGCGTCGACGAGGCAAAGCCGTGAATCAAGACGAGCGCGGGCCCGTGTCGATCGCCCGCTTCCTGGTAATGAACGCGAATCCCGTCGACGTCTATGAAACAGGAATGCTCGGAATGAAAAACTACTTCACGGCACTTGTGCCAATCAGCATCCCGCGGCCGCGTTAAAAGCTTACCTGCAATGGCGAGTGTCGCCGCACCTGCGATCCAGTAACGTTTCTTCATCCTCATATTTTTAGCCACAGATTACACAGATAACACGGATTATTTTCAGTTTTAATCCGTGTTATCTGTGTAATCTGTGGCTAAATATCTACCGAGATAACAACGTACCTACATAGGTCAACAACTCGTTCGCACAAACCGGACAATACCCATGCTCCTTCACAAGCCGATCGATGACCTCATTGATCCTTCGCAACTGATCCGGGTCCGGCGTCTTCGTTGACGTCGTGATCTTCACCACGTCTTTCAAGTCAGCGAAGATCTTCTTCTCGATCGCTTCCTTCAACCGCTCGTGCGAGTTGTACTCAAACGCCTTGCCCTTGCGAGCGTGCGACGAGATACGAATCAGAATCTCCTGCCGGAACGTATTCTTCGCGTTTTCCGAGATCCCGATCTGCTCCTCAATCGACCGCATCAACTGCTCGTCCGGATCCATCTCCTCTTCGGTAATCGGATCCTTGATGCGCTCCTTGTTGCAGAACGCTTCAACATTGTCGAGATAGTTGTTGCACATCGTGCGCGCCATCTCTTCAAACGAGTAAACAAACGCGCGCTGCACTTCGATCTTCGCGAGCTCGTCGTACTCCTTGCGCGCCTGCGAGATGTGATTCAAATAACGTTCACGCTGCTCGCTGCTGATGCCGGTGTGTTGTTCGAACCCGTCTTTGATCGCTCGCAGAGCGTCGATCGGATTGATACACGTAACGCCGTCGCGCACGAGCGCGCTCGAAAGTCGATTGATGATGTAACGCGGCGAGATACCGTCCATGCCTTCGCGAATCGTCTCTTCCTTCAGCTCGCGCACGTCTTTCGACTTGTAGCCTTCGACGTCCTCGCCGTCGTAAAGCTTCATCTTCTTCACGATGTCGACGTTCTGGCGCTTTGGTTCTTCGAGACGCGTCATCACCGCAAACATCGCCGCGACTCTCAATGTATGCGGCGCGAGGTGAACATTGCGCAACGCCTCCGACTGGTGCAAAAGCTTGTCGTAAATTCGCTCTTCCTGCGAGACGCGCAGGTTGTACGGCACCTTCACAAGAATGATGCGATCCTGCAAAGCTTCGGATTTGCGATTGCCGGCGAACGCGATGTACTCGTTCTCGTTCGTGTGTGAAAGGATCACTTCGTCAGCGTAGATCATCGCGAAGCGTCCGGTCTTGATGCTCTGTTCCTGCGAAAGCGTCAACAGGCTGTAGAGAAACTTCTCGTCAACCTTCAGCATCTCGACGAATTCCATCAAGCCGCGATTGGCGATATTCAATTCACCATCGAAACGATAAGCACGTGGATCGGACTCAACCCCAACATCACCAATCGTCGAAAGATCGATCGAGCCGGTGAGCTCAGTGATGTCCTGCGACTTCGGATCGCTCGGCGAGAAAGTGCCGATGCCGACGCGCTCCTTTTCAGAGAACCCGACGCGATGCACTTTCACGTCCTCATGACGCCCGCCATAAGTGTGCTCCAACGCATAACGACACTGCGGACACAGATCACCTTCAATGTAGATGCCGTAATGTTTCTCGACTTCAGCACGCAGTTGGTGCGGGATGAGATGCAGCGGCTCCTCGTGCATCGGACAGTCTTTGATCGCGTAAACCGCACCGGCCTCGATCCTGGTCCAATCTTCGAGACCGCGCTTGAGCATGTTGACGATCGTCGACTTGCCTCCGCCTACAGGTCCCATGAGCAGCAGGATGCGCTTGCGCACTTCGAGTCGCTGCGCCGCCGATTTGAAATACTCGACAATCCTGGCGATGGGCTCTTCGATGCCAAAAAGCTCGCCGGCAAAGAATTTGTAGGAGAGAATTTCGTGCTGAGTGCCTTCGTTCAGCCGCTCGATGCCGGCGGCATGAACCATGTCGTTGATGCGAGCGTGTGAAAGCTGGGCGACGCGCGGATTCTGGGCGACTAACTCGAAGTAATCACGAAAAGTCCCTTCCCAACGCAGCGCTTCGTGCTCACGGCGCAGATCTTCCAAACGTTCGCTGATATTGAATTTTGTTTTGCCATCCTGCTCTTGCATAGCCTTTGAAACCTCTTCGGCCTTCGCGCATTGGACAGCGTGTGGGGAGAGGCCACGCTATTTTACGTACACCGCAACATTCGTCGGGAAACTGCGGCTGGTTTAATCTGTGCTTCGTGATACGCCTCACGCGCGCGTAAGCGTGAGCTACGTCCTCGATGCATCACTTCTTCTCAATGATCGATTTCAAACGGGAAGTCCGGTGGGAACTGGAAGCGAACCGCACGCGCGCTTCCTTGGGTGTGAAGTATAGCACAGGGGTCAATGGTTATTTTGCACTCAATTTTCCCTGCCTAATACGACCTGTGGATGCACACTTCGCGCCCTCGCATCATATCGACCGATGGCAATCAACTCCTCACCGGCGTTGTATATCCTCACGTTCTCTCCGTCGGGCCAATCCCGTTCAAGCGCTTTCAACTCTCTTCCGTGGTTGGCCCGCCGCACGTCTTCGCCGCTTAGATGCAGGGAAGGCAGCCATGAGAGCGCCGCTCCCGGAGGCAGCAGGACTTCCCCGATCGACTCTTCGGCAAAATGGATCTTCAACTCATCGAGCGTGATCGCCTGCTCGACACGCAGGTCGCCGACGCGCGTTCGTCTCAGCTCGGCTAAGTGAGCGCCAAGGTACAAACGTTTACCGAAATCTTCCGCCAGCGTCCTGACGTAAGTACCGGACGAACACGACACGCGCGCGTGAAAGTCGAAGGTGCCGTCGAGGTTGTCCTTGATGAGTTGACCTTCAGGTCTGATGGCGGCGAACTCATGGATGCAAACGCGCACGGGCTTTCGTTCCACGGTTTCACCGCGACGCGCAAGTTCGTAAAGCTTTCTGCCCTCAACTTTCTTCGCTGAATACATTGGTGGAACCTGGTCTATGTTTCCACGAAGACTTTGTAACGCTGATTCGATTTCTGGTTCAGTCCAGTGGCGTACTTCTGTTGATGGACCAGGAATCGGGTTGCCGGTGCGGTCGCCGGTGTCGGTTGAGTATCCGAGCCGAATGATCGCTTCGTATTCTTTATCAACTCCGGTCATGAACTGCGAGAGACGTGTCGCCTTGCCGAGCAAGACGACGAGCACGCCGGTGGCAAACGGATCCAACGTTCCGGTGTGGCCGATACGACGCTCGTGAAGAATGTGACGCGTTTGCGCGACCACGTCGTGGGAAGTCATACCCGCAGGCTTGTCGATTACTAATACGCCGTCCATGGCTACACATTTTAGATCAGCGACCTATCCGCGTTAATCTGTGTTCAATTATCGTGACTGATTTGCGACGTAAAACATTTGAGCGCGCCATAAAATTACTGGCAGCACGGCCTCGATCTGTCGCCGAGTTGCGCGAGCGTTTGCTTAAGCTCAAGGACACGAACGAAGAAGTGGTCGAAGCCGTTATCGCCCGCCTGCGTGAGTATGGGTATCTCAATGACGAGCGCTTTGCGTTCAGTTATGCGTCTTACAAAGTGAAGCAGAAGCCTGTGGGTCGCAGGCGTTTGGAACGCGATCTCAAGTTCAAAAAGGTTGAAAGCGGCGTTGCGAATGAAGCGCTCGATATGGTCTTTTGCGAGACGCCGGAAGAACAGCTAATCGACGAGGCGATCGCGAAACGTCTGCGCATCCGGGGGAAGCCGAAGAACCGATTGGAAGCTAAGAGTCTGTTTGAACACCTGCTTCGGCAAGGATTCGAATTCGAGTTAGTGAGCGAGAAAGTGCGGTCATTGGCCAACGATTACGCGGATGAAGACTGATTTGTTACACTCGAATCGATATGACTGGTAACGAAATTCGCGAAGCTTTTTTGAGATATTTTGAGGAGCATGGGCACACGCGTGTGCGCTCGTCACCGCTCCTGCCCGCCAACGATCCGACGTTGCTCTTCACGAACGCGGGCATGAATCAGTTTAAAGACACCTTTTTGGGTGCGGAGAAGCGCGAGTATGTGCGCGCCACGTCCTCGCAGAAGTGTATTCGCGCCGGTGGCAAGCACAACGACCTCGATGAAGTTGGAAAGACTGCGCGGCATCACACGTTTTTCGAGATGCTGGGCAATTTTTCGTTTGGCGATTACTTCAAGGAAGACGCCGTTAAGTTTGCCTGGGAGCTGCTGGTTGATGAGCTGAAACTCGATCCGAAGCGGCTCTGGTTCACGGTTTATGAAGGTGACGCGGAAGTGCCGCCCGATGAAGACGCTGAGCGGTTCTGGGAGCAGGTCGGTGCGCCGCGCGAGCGGATACTTCGCTTTGGTCGCAAAGATAATTTCTGGCAGATGGGTGAGACGGGCCCGTGTGGACCATGCAGCGAGGTCCACTACTACATGGGCGACAGCCCGGACGATCCGGAAAACTCGGCCGCGAACGTCAATGGGCCGGGCGACACGATCATGGAGATCTGGAACCTCGTCTTCATGCAGTTTGATCGCAGTGAGGTTGGGCCGGGTCAATACAAACTTGATTTGTTACCGAAGCCTTCAGTTGATACGGGCGCGGGGCTCGAGCGTCTCGCGGTTGTCTTACAGGGCGTGAAGTCAAACTACGATACGGACCTGATTCGTCCCATCGTCGAATTCACCGCGAAGCTCGCCGATCGCCATTACGAACCGGAAACGCAGGAAGGGTTTGCGATGCGCGTCATTGCGGACCACGCGCGCGCGACTGCCTTCGCGATTGCTGATGGAATTTTGCCAGGAAACGAGGGTCGCAATTACGTGCTGCGCAAGATCATGCGACGCGCGATCTACCAGGGCCATCACACGCTGGGATTCGAAGGCTCGTTTTTCAACGAGGTTACTGACTTCGTTGTCGACTTCATGAAGGACGCGTATCCGGAGCTGGCGACGCATCGCGAGTTTGTGCAGAAAATGGTGCGGCTGGAGGAAGATCGTTTTCGTTCGACGTTGACGGTCGGGTTGAACAAGCTCGATGAAGTGTTCGCCGCGACCAAAGGAGCGATGCCGGAGTACAAAACGCTTGCGCGACTCTACGACACGTTCGGAACGCCGCGCGATCTGATTCGCGTCGGGTTGGAAGAACGCGGGTTTGCGATTGATGAAGACGATTTCAACGGTGCGTTCGACACGGCGCTTCAGGAGCTTCAGCAGACAGCGACGTCTGATAAAGGCGAGTCGAAAGCGAAGGCCAATCCCGTTTATGCAAATCTCGCCGGCCGGCTGTCGCGATCGCTCTTCAAGGGTTATGAAACGACGAACGTCACTGATGCGAAGGTCGTTGCTCTTATCAAAGGTGATGAGGTTGAGTCGCTGAACGAGGGTGAAGAAGGCGAGATCGTGTTCGACCACACGCCCTTCTATGCCGAGAGTGGCGGGCAGGTCGGAGACGTTGGCGTCATCGTGGGTCCAACGAATGAGCTGGCGACCGTTCTCGATACTTACTCGCCGGCGCAGGGTCTGATCGTACACAAGATCAAAGTCGAAAAAGGTAGCTTTAAGGTTGGTGATACGGTCTCGGCTGACGTCGACGTCGAGAAGCGCGATGCGACGAGACGTAATCACACTGCGACACACCTGATGCACGCCGCGCTGCGTGAAGTTTTGGGAACACACGTGAAGCAAGCCGGATCTGTTGTTGCGCCGACTTACTTGCGTTTCGACTTCACGCACTACCAGCCGCTCACGGCCGCTGAAAAAGAAGAGATCGAGCGGCTCGTCAACTATCACATCCTGCGCAACGAGCCCGTGCAGACGGATGAGATGGCGATCGAGGAGGCGATGCGCTCAGGCGCGATGGCGCTGTTTGGCGAGAAGTATGGTGAGCGTGTGCGCGTGCTTTCGATCGACGGCGTCGAGGGCATCTTCTCGAAAGAGCTCTGCGGCGGCACGCACGTGCGTGCGACTGGCGACATCGGGCTGTTCAAGATCACGAGTGATGAGTCGATCGCGTCGGGCGTGCGACGCATTCGCGCGATCACGGGTATGGATGCTTACGAGCGGTTCCGTGAAGCTGAAGTTTTAGTCGATGGATTGAGCAGCGGGTTAAGAACGTCGCGGAACGATTTGCCGATGACCGTGACGCGCTTGCAGGAAGAGTTGAGAAAGGCGCGTCGCGAAACGGAAGAGTTGAAGCTGAAGATCGCGACTGGCGCAGCCGGAGCTTCGTCGAATGGTGACGAATCGCGTGAAGTTGCAGGAGTGAAAGTTCTGGCGCGTGAGGCGAGCGGGCTCGATGCCGCGGCGATGCGACAGCTTTCAGATACGCTCCTCGCGCGGATCAAGTCGGGTGTGGTCGTGCTTGGGCGAAGCAGTGATGGAAAGGTTTCGTTGATCGTGCGGACGTCTGCTGATCTGACCGGGAAGGTTCCGGCCGGACAGGTGATTAAAGAGCTCGCTCCGATCGTCGGTGGCCGCGGTGGCGGCAAAGCTGATATGGCTGAGGGTGGTGGAAACCAGCCTGAAAATCTTTCAGCAGCGCTCCAGAAGAGCTATGAGGTCGTAGAGCGGCTGCTCAGTTAGTGACAGGATTACAGGATTTTCAAGATGACAAGATTAAATCTTGCACATCCTGTAATCCTGTAAATCCTGTCTAAACTACTCACTCAACGTGGCGTTCACATTGTCTTCTGTTTGTCCGTGAGTGTGATGTTCATTTTCTCAAGCGTGATCTTATTGAGCGTGCCGGTCACCTTGAGCCCCTCCGCCTGCTGATACTTCCGCAATCCTTCACGCGTCGCATCATCAAGCTTGCCGAGTTGCTCGCCGGCGTAAAAGCCCCGGTCCTTCAGAATCGCCTGAGCCTGGTTGATCTGGTCCTTGGTAGCGCGAAAGATTGGGCCGCGTTTGGCGCCCTGCTTCGTCGCTGACTTGGTTGAGGTTGAGGTTGTGTTCTGGGCCTGCACTCCCGCGGTGAAGACACAGAGCAGCAGTAGAGAAAGTGTAAGGATTTTCTTCATGTTGTTCTTCCTTTTGTGAGGCGCGCAGAAGCGCGCGGGTTTATGGTTTAACCGTGAGGGCTGTCGGTCCGAAAAATCGCCGCTATGATACCGCGCCTGTCAAGACCCCTTGTGGTCAACGATGTTGGCAATGGTTTAACCGCTGTGGTAGGATGCGAGAGTGCGAAGAACGCTCTACATTCTCGCCATTCTCGCTCTGGCAGCCGGACCCGCGGCGGCGCAGTATCAGGTCGACAACTTCGATTTCCCCAACGCGGTCAAGATTCAAACCCCTCAGAAACCCGCAACGAAACGCCTGATACAGCTCACCAGCATGCCATTAAATCCATCGCTGGGCGGCTTCACGACCGGGAATTCCGACGTCGACAACTACATCGTCGAATCCGGCAAGCGCAACTCAGTCGACCCATTGCTGCTCTACTCGATCATGCACCAGGAATCGAGTTTCAAGCCCCGCGCCATGTCCAACA
>Ga0207694_10004893_pt1 | contig 10402 bp, 6 predicted proteins | sample KBSC34metaG_FD_184353 | JGI IMG/M metagenome (GOLD analysis project Ga0207694, IMG submission 184353) | Corn rhizosphere microbial communities from Kellogg Biological Station, Michigan, USA - KBS C3-4 metaG (SPAdes) (version 2) | ecosystem: Host-associated > Plants > Roots > Rhizosphere > Soil...
CAAGCCGGCAAAATCCGTATCCATCGTATTGGGATTGTTGAAGGGATCGGTCGCAAGCTGAAGGTGAAAGCTGGCGAGCGAACGGTCGGCTCCATCCTTGTAGAACAAATCCTTGTCTACGTTGAATCGGACCCGGTAGCGTTCCCGATCGCGCTGCTGCGGGATGGCCCGGTTATCGGATGGCGGCAAATCTGTGTTAGCCGCACGGTTCAGGGTGTCGAAACGCAGACGGAAGTCGCCCGAAAGCCGAAACCCGCGAAGATTTGCGTTGATGGCGTCAATCGCCTTTTGCACAGCGTCCGATGGGGAAGCCACTGCCGCTTGCGGCGCTGGCAGACTGGCGATCGGGGTGGCCGCCGGCAAAGTGGGAAGGATCGCGGCCGTCGACGCAATCTCACCGATCCCGCGCGCGGGAGCGGCAGGGCCTGGATCGGCCTTCGCCAGCCCCGACATCGCGGCCTTGAGTTCGTCAATTTGACGCTGTTGGTCCAAAATCATTCGCCGAAGCTGTTCAATCTCAGAAACTGGTGCCGTCGGTTGGGAGACTGTCGCTTGGGAGACTACCGATAGGGGGGTCTTCGTTTCAGCCGCGCCCGCTACTTCCGCGGCCTCAAGGGAGAGCGACAGCGCAAGAATACCGCAAATCGTGGCACAAACAATGAACGGTCTGATCCATCGCCGTCCTTTTGTTTTCATCAACATCAAGTAACTCCTGAGTGGGTATGAATACTGGGTGTCCTCAGGGTAAGCGGGCTCTCGTGTCGTTGTAATGAATTAGCAGTTACAGATCCATTACAAACAGGCCGGTCTGGGTGTTTGGGGAACGAAAGCTTCCGCCAAGTCAGATCGCGATTTCGTTATCGAGTACTCCCATTTGGCTCATCCACACTCTTTAAAATGAGCTATTTGGGTACTCTCGGGACTACTCCCCGGTGGTTGGTAACCCACCAGGAGCAAGGGAGCACCTCGTCATCCAATCGACAAAATCCAGTGTTACAACACCCGGATGAATGATCTTCCAGAACACAATGCTTAACGGCCCCGCCCTCACCGCAGCCGCCGAGTGGAGCATTTATAGCTATGGGTCAGGAATTTAGAACCGTTCGTTCCAGTGAATGCGGGACGCGCTTCGGAGATTCATGAAGCGCTCGTGCGCGTCGATACCCCCGGTCGTTTCACTGCGCGGAGCTCTCTGGTACACGCCATCACTCCCCACGTGATACGTATTGATGTCGTCGGTTAGGTACACATCGAGAATCTCGTGCCGGATGCGTTGCACCAGGCTCGGGCTCTCCACGGGGAAAACAATTTCAACCCGGCGATTAAGGTTGCGAGGCATCAAATCGGCACTCCCTAGAAAGACCTCCTCATGGCCTCCGTTGCCGAAGTAGTAGATCCTTGAATGCTCCAGAAATCTTCCCACTGCACTCGATACCTCGATACGGTCGCTAATGCCCGGGATGCCGGGCCGCAGGCAGCACAAGCCGCGAACCAGAAGGTCTACGCGCACTCCGGCCTGGGATGCACGATACAGCAGCTTGATCATCTCCGAATCTTCCAGCGCATTCATTTTGAAGATGAGATGGCCCGTGCCGCTCTGCCTCGCCACCTCGATCTCCCGGACAATGAGAGCCTCCAGGCCCCGCCGTAAGCTGACTGGCGCAACCAGCAGCTTACGAAAATCCGTCTTCGCGGAATATCCCGTCAGGTAGTTAAAAAGATCGGTCGCGTCCGCGCCGATTTGCTCGTCGCACGTGAACAGGCTCAGGTCGGTATACATGCGAGCCGTGAGCGGATTGTAATTCCCTGTCCCCATGTGGACGTACCGGCGCATGATCTCGCCTTCCCGGCGCACCACCAGAGCGATTTTAGAATGCACCTTCAGGCCAACCAATCCGTAGATCACGTGGACGCCTTCGCGCTCCAGCGCCTTGGCCCATTCGATATTGCTCTCCTCATCGAAGCGCGCCTTCAATTCGAGCAATACCGAGACCTGCTTGCCTTCTTCGATGGCTTCGAGCAACGCCTGGACAACCGGCGAATTTTTGCCCACGCGATACAGGGTGATTTTGATCGCTAGAACATCCGGATCGTGCGCCGCCCGCCGAATGAATTCCACCACTGGCTGAAACGATTCAAATGGATGGTGGAGAAGGATATCTCCGCTACGGATCTGCCCGAAAATATCTTCTTTGGCGTCGGGCTGGAGACCTGGTGGGGTGTACGGGAAAAGTGATTTGTACTTGAGTTCCGGGCGGTCGAGCGAATTCATCTCCCGCAAACGTTTCAAGTCGAGCGGACCTTCGATCAGATAAACTTCCTTTTCGTCCAGTTCCAGTTCCTTGGCCAGAAGTTCAAGAATGGGCGTCGAGATCCTGGCATCCACCTGCAATCGGACCACGGAGCGAAACCGCCGGCGCCACACAGCTTCCTCGATTGTTTCGAGAAGATCGTCGCTTTCCAGTTCCTGAATCGACGTCTCCGCGTCCCGGGTCACATGAAATGGATGAGCCTCCTTGATTGCAAGGCCCGGGAAGAGAGCCTGTAAATTGGCGACGATCAACTGTTCCAGCCAGACAAAGCGCGATGGTTTGCCTCCGTCCCGCGGGGTTACCGGCACGATTTGAGGAAGCGTGTCGGGAATCTTGACTCTCGCGAAGTGTTCCGCGCCTTTCGCATCCTCCACCACGACAGCCAGGTTCAGACTCAGGTTGGAAATATGCGGAAATGGCCGGCCCGGATCAAACGCCAGCGGCGCCAGAACCATGAAAACCGTGCGATGAAAGTAGTCATTGAGACGAGTACGCTCGCCTTCGTCCAGGTCCGCATAGTCGATCAGCGCAATACCAACCCGCTCCATTTCCGGCTGGATACTTTCGCGCAAGCAGCGATACGTGGCATCGGTTAGTCGTACCACCTCCTGACGGATCCGTTCCAGAAGCTCGGTGCCGGACATCCCGCCTAACCCGACTTCCTGCATTCCGGCCTTCTGCTTCAGGCCGGCCACCCGCACCATGAAAAACTCGTCCAGGTTGGAACCGAGGATGGAAAGGAAATTGAGCCGCTCCAGGAGAGGATTCGAACAGTCTTTCGCTTCGCCTAAGACGCGGTCCTGAAAGGCGAGCAAGCTCAGTTCGCGGTTTAGGAAAAGGCGGGGGTCGTCGATATTCAAGACTTGCGCGCCCCTTTGCCAGTTTGAGGTTTAAAGATCATGTTCGCAGGGCGGGCTCTGCGCTCCCTGCAATAGGCCAGGTACAGATAACCGTAGCTGCGGTTAATGTAATCTGCGCGCGAATAACCAAGCAGCTTGGCCGTCCGCTCAATCCACAAAGGCCGGCCTTCCAGTTCCAGAAAATTGCCAATCGGGGTTTCGTCCAGCAGGACCTCTCCGTCGGCCGATCCGCGAGTGTACTCGGTTCGGAACTTCTCATACCGGAACACCGGGTGATATCCGATTTGCGCCAGAATCTGCTCGATCAAATCGCCGTCCGGGAACTCGGTCTCGATTTCCCATCGCTTCTTGTACCGGCTTTGCTCGGACGGACCTTTCATCGTAAGCAGTCCTTGCTTACCCGATCGGCGAACACGAAGCAATTTTCCGTGCTTGCGGAGCCGATGCTTGCTGTCATCGAAAAGAACATTAGATTCGAAGGCGCGCCGCTTGTGGACATGAAAACCCAGGCGGCGGAGTGTCTTGCGGATCTCCCCGAGGTCCTCGGGCAAGCGCAACTTGATTTCGATTTCGATCTTCAAGACGCCACGCTAAAGCATCCCAACTCGCCCTGTCAAGGGAAAAGCACAAATCCTGAGTCCTTTCCCGTGCGAGGTGCTCTAATACAATGGCGTTAACAAGAATGGAGGAAACGGACCTTGGCTAAAACACTGTGGGCGATTCAGGTACTGCTGGCCGGTCTCTTCATATTTGCCGGCGGATTCAAGCTCCTGACGCCGATCGAAGAAATGGTTAAGCAGATGCCCGTCGCCATGTCCGGCGCCTTCCTGCAATTCATCGGCGTCTGCGAAATACTCGGTGGGCTTGGACTGCTCCTCCCCGGACTTCTGCGAATTAAGCCCGGCCTGACACCCTTGGCCGCAGCCGGGCTGGTGATCATCATGATCGGAGCGACGGTAGTCAGCCTGATGGCGCCCAGCCCGGCGACAGCCTTGTTCCCATTCGCCACCGGGATCCTTGCGGCGTTCGTCGCCTATGGCCGGTGGCGACTCGCTCCCCTAGCAGCGCGCGCTTAGCTTTCCCGCTTCTCGTGCAGCAGCAGATCGACCGCGTGTTCCATCGAACCCGCCAGCGTGATTTCGCCCGAGTTGACGAAGAAGATTTGATCTACATTGTCGATCGTATTCAGGCGGTGCGCGATGATCACCTTGGTGGTTGTCGCGGGCAGCTTGTTGAGGATCTCCTGTAACAGTTCCTCGGTTACGGTATCGATGTTTGCCGTGGCTTCGTCCAGAATCAGCAGCTCCGGCTCGCGCAGAGTGGCGCGCATAAAGGCGATGAGTTGTTTCTGCCCCAGGCTGATACTGTTCCCGCTGGTGGCGACCTTGGTGTCCAATCCTTCGGAGAAACGCGCCATTAAACTGGACAGATTGGCCGTCTCCAGCACTTCGCTGAGTTTTTCGCTGGAGTAGTCCCGATATATTTCATTTCCGTATACCAGGTTGTCCCGCACCGTACCGCTAAAGAGAAACGGTTCCTGCGGAATGAATCCGATCTTCTTAGCGCGTTCCTCCGGCGTGTACGACCGGATATCGCGCCCATTCAGCATGACCGAGCCTTCCGTCGGGTCGTACAGCCGCGCCATCAACAGGGCGGTCGTGGTCTTACCGCCTCCTGTCGGACCCACCAGGGCGTACGCCTTCCCTGGATCCAGCTCGAAGCTGACATTCCTCAGGACTTCGTTCCCGCCTGGATAATGAAAACCCACATCCCGGAATTGCAGCACCGATTTCGATTGCGCCGGAGCCGCCGCGAGTACGGGCATGTCCGATTCCAACCCCAGTACCTCGGAGATCCGGTCCATCGCCGCCAACGCCATCTGGAACGTCGACCAGACCGTGGCCAATTGCCGCAGCGGACCGTAAAAGCTATTGACGTACAGCAGAAACCCGATCAGCAGACCTACCGTGACGTCGCCAGCGCGGATCAGGCTGATTCCATACGCCACCACCAGCAACTGCGCCAAGTGCGCTGAGAATCCGTACAGCGGCATCAACATGCCGTTGGCGAAACCCGAAGTCATGGACGCCGCGAAATTGTTATCGTTGGCGGCATTGAATTTCAGGCGGAAGTAATCGCTTCTGTTGAACGCCACGATCACTTTGAAGTTGTTCAGACTCTCCTGCACTTCCGAGCTCATGCCGCCCAGCGTTTGCAGGCTCTTCATGTTCTTCTGCTTGATCCACGCTGAAGTCGCCCGGCTGAAAATCAGCACGCCCAATGCAGGCAGCAGCGCTGCTATTCCCAACCGGATGTTCAGGCTCAGCAGAAAAATGGCCGCGCCGGTCATCAGGAAGATGCTTCCTACGAATTGCATCAGAGCCTGCGACACGAACTGATTCAGCTTGTCGGTATCGTTATTCAAGCGCGAGATAAGATCGCCGGCCTTGTTCTGGTTAAAGAACACTACCGGAAGCTCCTGCAGTTTCAGGAACAGGGAGTTTCGAACTTGAAACAGAATCCTGCGTCCCACGCTTCCCATGGTTCGGATTTGGATGTAGGCAGCCACAACACCTGCTGCATATACCGCCAGCACCAGCAGAGAGAATCTCAACAGACCGCTGGCATCCCGCGAACCGATGTACGTATCAATGGTGTGCGCGATCAGAACGGGGCCCGTCAACGACGCCAGCGAACTGATGGTGATGGCTACTACGGCGACGATGATGTGGCGCTTTTCTTCCCCCACCAGTGGGACAAATCGCTTGATCCCGCTGCGAAGCGATACCGGACCCCGCTTGCTCGGCCCGGTCTCAAGCCTGTACTTCATAGTGGCTGGTGCTGCGCTGGGAGTCGAAGAGCTGGACATATTCCGGCGATGCCTCCATCAATTCCTGATGTTTTCCCGTCGCCAGGATCTCTCCCTCCATCAGAAGGATGATCTGGTCGTAATCGACTACGGACGCGATCTTCTGCGTCACCGAGATAAGCGTAATCCCCGGATAATTCTCGCGCACGTTCTCCAGAATGATGCTCTCCGTGGAGGGATCCACGCGCGCGGTGAAATCATCCAGCAGCAGCACTTTGGGATTGAGCGCCAGAGCCCGGGCCAGCATGATGCGCTGCTTCTGTCCGCCGGAAAGGCTGGTCCCGCGCTCGGAAACCACTGTGTCCAGTCCTTGCGGAAGGGTCGCGATGAAATCCTTAAGCTCCGCCGTGGCAATCGCCCGTTCGAAGTCAGCTTCATGGATCGTGCTGCTGAACGCGATGTTCTCCCTCAACGTGAGATTGAACATAACGCTGTCCTGAAAGACCAGCCCGACCTGCTGATGCAGCGCTTCTTTGTCGTAGTCGTCAATGGGTTCTCCGTCGTAAGTGACCGTGCCTGACGTGGGCGGCAGCAATCCGATCAACAAGTACAGGAGCTGTGTCTTGCCGGCCGCTGTCGGCCCGATAATCGCTGTCCGGGTGCCGGCCTTCGCGGCCAGAGAGATATTCTTCAGCGCCATCTTCTCGCCGAATGCCAGGGAGACATCCTGAAGTGCGATATCGCCGCGCAGATCGCGAACCAGCCCGCCCGTCTTCTGCTGGTCGGGAGCATTCAAAACTACGCCGAGCCGAAGAAACGATGCCGTCGCCTGAGCGATCACGTTGCTCATGAAGCCGATCAGGATGATCGGGAAAATTAGAATGAACAAGTACGAGTTAAACGCGGTGAAATCGCCCAGGCTCATCGTGCCTGCGATTACGAAGCGCCCGCCCACCAGGAGAATCGTCACCGTCGCCAGGTTGGCGGCGAAGGTAATCACGGGGATCATCGCGGCGAACATCCGCAGCGTCCGCAGACCGATATCCTTGGCCTCCGTATTCGCCGCCAGAAACTTGTCGTATTCCATCTGCTGCGTATTCAGCAATCGGATGAGCGCGGCGCCCAGGATGCTTTCGTTGATCACGCGATTCAGCCAGTCGATAGCTTCCTGAGCTTTCTGAAACAGCGGCCGGACCCTGCGCAGCACCAGCTGAAACGTGATGGCGATAAATGGGACGATGCCCAGAACGCTCAGACCCAGCCGCCAGTTGATCATCAGCAGAAGAACGCCTGCGCCCACGATCAGGAAGACCGACGCAATAATCGTCGCGATCGCCTGAGAGACGAAGAGTTTCACTGCGTCAATGTCGGACGTTAGATTCGTCAGCAGCTTGGAAGGCGTGACTTGTTCCACGAACGCGTAGGACTGTACTGAAATCTTGGCGGCCACCCGCGTGCGCAAATCGCGTGCGACCTTTTCCGAAGCGTAGGTTTGCACGATGCTCTGGAGGTACGTCAACACAAACACCCCCAGCGCAACCACGAAGAATTGCAGAGCCACGGCCGAGAGGACAAAGGTCTGCTGGGTGTACGCATCCACTGCGTGCGCGATGATTCTCGGCACTGCCAGGTTCAATGCGTTGCCCGCCATCGTCAGGATCACCAGCAGGACGATGAGCCCGCGATACGGCTTGAGCAGAACCAGAAGTCCCGCGCCCGGAGGAGGTTTTCTACGCGCGTCGGGTAATTTGGGATTCATAACGGCTCGGTGATGCAGCGAAAAGGGTACTCACGAGTTTATGACAAGTGAGCATCCCTAGTCACGTGGCCGTAAGCCGACAAGGTGCGGGAGCGAATGAATGAGCGACAGGTCAAAAAATCAAAAGGCCGGCTCGACGAATTGAGCTCGTCGGGCCGGCCTTCGATTCTGCACACTAATTAGCGGCGCGAACCGCGGTCGCCGCCGCCGCGCTGTCCCCCGCCTCCGTTACCGCGTTGGCCGCCTCCCCCTGCGTTGCCGCGGAAGCCGCCTCCTCCGCCTGACTGTGCACGGCTTTGCGCCGGCGCTTGGAAGGTCTGAGGAGCAGCCTGCCGAGCATTCGATCGGAATTCTCTTCCACCGCCGCCACCGTTGAACGATTGTGCCGGCCGGCTCTGTCTAGGCGCACTCTGCGCTGGCGCCTGGAAGGCCTGCGGAGCGGCCTGCCGAGTATTCGATCGGAACTCTCTTCCACCACCGCCACTGAACGGTTGTGCTGGCTGGCTCTGTCTGGGCGTGCTTTGCGCAGGTGCCTGGAAGGTCTGCGGTGCAACCTGCCGAGGACTGGATCGGAATCTCCCACCAGTTACTGCCCCGCCACCGGTGCTGCCCGAAAACGGCTGCCGGTTTTGAGCCGGCGCGTTTTGGGCCGGTGCCTGGAAACTCTGCGTCCCGCGATTTCCGCCGAATCGGCTCCCTTGCGAAGGCGCTAGTTGCGACGGGTTCGCGTTGAACTGATTCGATCCTCTGGATTGACCGCCGAATCGTTGTCCACTGGTTTGCCCGCCGACTTGTCCTCCAGTAGACCCATTGAATCCTCTCGAAGTCCCGCTGAAGCCGCCAGACGATCGGCTGGATCCTCCGCCTGCAAAGCGATTGTCCCCACGATTATCCCCGCGCGTCGTCCCGCGGAAATTGTTTGAGCCCCCGTTCGTCGAGTAACGGTTCGTCGAGTAACGGTTAGTCGAATAGGAAACGCCGCGGCGATGATCCGGATTGTGCGTCCAATTGTTTCCGCCTCCGTATCCGCCGGAATATCGGCCGCCGCGATAACTGTTGAAGTGGTAGCGATCGAAGAAGTAGTTGTTCACGACAACTCGCCTGCCGAACCAGTTGGTTCCCCATCCCCAGCTGCTCCATCCCAGACCGCCGAAATAGCCTCCAATAGGAATTCCGTAGCCGTAGGAGAACCCGAATTCGGGGTAGTACAGCGACGGGTAGTAACCATAAGGGGACGGTCCCCAAACATACTCAGGATTGTACGAAGGCACGTACACTATCTCGGGGTTAGCCGGCTGAATCTCGATAATAGTCTGTGGGCCCTGCGCCTCTGTCGTCACGATCTGCTGTTGATTCGATGCCAGCCGGCCATTGGCCTGCGCTTGCTGCCGCAGGACCTGGATGGCATTCATCACGTCGCCTTGCTGCGCGAGAAATGCGTTGCCCAAGTCGGTTGTCCAGCGAATATCCGAGTTCAGCCGGCTCACCACATCCGGGAACGCGACTAGTGCTTGAATACTGGCATCCCAGTTTTGCTGACTGGCCGCCGCCACCAGGTTTTGGCCCTGAAGGTTGCGGTTCTGCTGCAGCCATTGCCCGACTTCGACAACTTCGAGCGGATACGTGGCCGCCACTAAGATCTGACTGAGCAAAGCGTCCGGATACAGCGCGATGGGCGAGACTAGATTCTCTAACTGCTCTTGCGGAAGCAGTTGCGCGGGCTGCCCCTGCGCATCGTACGGCAACGCCTGTTGTTGGGGATATGCCTGCTGGGGAACGCCTTGCTGCGGATACGCTTGCGCCTGCGGATACGCCGGCTGCTGCGGGAATCCTTGGCCGAATAGCAACGAGCTCGGCAGGACCAACGTCGCGGTTGCGAGCAGCGCACTAAAACGACTCGGTTTCATGGTGTACACCTCAATCTACTTCCGAACATTGCGATGCACGCTCCCGGCCAAACTCCAACATCCTCATTCGTAAGTAGTTCCGTGAGAATAAGCGTGTGACCAGGTGGTTGTAAACCACCGCTGCCGATGGATCACAGCCAAAGGGCTTAGCCGAGTGCCGCTGGAGTTCGGGCGATCGCGTCCGGGGATGGATCGTCCGGCGAAGTAGCCTCTGCGAATCTGTGGATCTGGTCCACTGCATCCGTCAGCGTCGTCACCACGGTCTCCACGAAGGCTTGCCCGAATCTTTCCGCCGCGCGTTCGCTCAGCGTGAAGGTCCACAAGCCCACGATGATCGTCAGCTCGGGGAACTGTTGGCGTAGTCGTTTCGCCATGCTTCGAGCATTCAGTAAGGCGAACGGCGGCAACGCTGAGATGCAGACGACGTCCCCAGACTGAGGAACAATACCGGCGATCAGTTCTACTGCGTCGGGAACCGACCCGGCCACCGGCAAACACAACACCGGATAGCCTGCGCGCTCCAGCACTTGAGACAACATGGCGGCCGTAATTTCATCCGCCTGGTCATTGGCAGGCAAGCAAATAATCCGCAGGTCCGACCGGCCGGTCCGCTGGGACGGCTGCAGGGTTTCATACTCCGCCAACTCCCCGATCACTTCACTAATGCTCTGAATGATGAAAGCTTCTTTGGCCCCATCCAGTTCGCCTTTATGCCGATCCTGCTCCGCCATGCTCAAGGCCGGAATGATGACCTG
>Ga0207694_10004895_pt1 | contig 10400 bp, 6 predicted proteins | sample KBSC34metaG_FD_184353 | JGI IMG/M metagenome (GOLD analysis project Ga0207694, IMG submission 184353) | Corn rhizosphere microbial communities from Kellogg Biological Station, Michigan, USA - KBS C3-4 metaG (SPAdes) (version 2) | ecosystem: Host-associated > Plants > Roots > Rhizosphere > Soil...
AACGGATTATCGACCCGAGTGGGGTGCGGATGCCTTTGAACGGGCAGCCGCTTTCCGCGGATGAAATCGGTCTCATTCGGGCGTGGATCGATCAGGGCGCTAAGATCCCGGAGACACTGGTTAGCGAATCGCGACCCGTCGTTAAGCACTGGGCTTATGTGAAACCTGTGCGGCCGGCGCTTCCATCGGTGAAGGATGCAGCTTGGGGCCGGAATGCGATCGATAGGTTTGTGCTGGCGCGGCTCGAAAAAGAAGGGCTGAAGCCGTCGCCGGAAGCTTCGAAAGAAACTCTGATTCGGCGGGTGAGCCTGGATTTGATCGGGTTGCCGCCGACGCCGGCGGAAGTTGATGAATTTGTGAATGACAAGCGGGCAGACGCTTATGACCGGCTGGTCGACCGGCTGCTTGCATCGCCTCGCTATGGCGAACGATGGGCCACGCCGTGGCTAGACCTGGCGCGCTACGGGGACTCGGAAGGGTGGACCAACGATCGCCAGCGGATGGCATGGCCGTATCGCGATTGGGTGATCCGGGCGTTCAACAAAAACATGCCGTTCGATCAGTTCACGATCGAGCAACTGGCTGGCGATATGCTGCCCAATGCGACTGTCGACCAGAAGATCGCCACCGGCTTTATTCGCAGTTCGATGTTACAGAGCGAGGGTGGAACCGACGCTGAGGAAAATAATTGGAACGCGCAGATTGACCGGACGAGCACTGTGGGTACGGTGTGGTTGGGATCCAGCATCGGATGCGCGCAATGCCATAACCACAAGTACGATCCTTTCACGCAGAAACAGTTTTATCAGATGGTAGCTTTCTTTAATAACTCGGCGTTTACCAATGAACCGGGGGATCCGCGGCTGGTCGCCGCTGGGGTTCACTTTGGCTTCACGGAGCCGAGATTGGATCTAGCCACTCCGGAGCAGGCGCGGAAACGCGATGAAATCGACGCCGAGCTGCAGCGCTTCGAAAAGCAGCTCAACGACCCAACGCCAGAATTTCGGAAGCGGCAGGCGGATTGGGAAAAGGAAATTCTGGCATTCGAAAAGCAGTGGCAGCCGCTGCTTCCGACGCGCGTAGCGTCGGCCAACGGAACGACGTTACAGGCGAGTGCGGATGGACGAGTGTTAGCTTCGGGGAAGAACCCGAATGCGGAAACTTACACGATCGAAGCCAAGGCGCCGTTTCAGCAAATCACAGGGATTCGACTGGAGGCGTTACCCGATCCGAGTTTGCCTGGCGGGGGGCCGGGCCGGGATTATTACGGCAATTTCAGGCTGCAAGATGTGAGGGTCGAGGTGGGGCCCTCTCTGTCGAAGGTTGTATTCAAGGAAGTTCTTACGGATGATTCCAGTCCGACTTTGGATGTTCCTCGAACCGAACTCAAACAGATTTGGACGGTGGACGCGACTCGCCAGACGAGCACGGCGGTTTATCAGAATGACACGCGCGTGGACGGACGGACTCGCGTTCAGTTGCTGCTGATTCCGGAAAAGCCGTTGCTGGCCGGCGGGGATGGCTTGCTACGGATCACGATTGTGCAAGCTTCGGAGACTAGCTCCGTGAGTCTGGGTCATTTCCGCGTGTCGGTCACGGGGTCTGACAATCCAAAGTTGGCCCTGGGTGTTCCGGCCGGGCTGCGTCCGATGCTGTCTATCGCGGAGGATAAGCGAACGCCTCAACAGGCGGAGAGATTGGCCGCGTATTACCGCAGCGTGGACGCAGAACTGGCTCCGGTGCGCAAGACGATTGCCGAGTTGAGAGAGCGGATCGAGGCTCTCAACATTCCGAAGGCCCTCATCATGGCGGAGAACACGAAGGTTCCGCATCCGTCTGCCTATATCCGCATGCGCGGAGCTTTCGTCAGCAAAGGGGAATTGGTTGAGGCCGATGTACCTTCATTTCTGGGGGCGTTGCCTGCGGGCGCGCCCCCCAATCGCTTGGGTCTGGCGAAGTGGCTGGTGAGCGGCGAGAATCCTCTCACGGCTCGCGTGGCGGTGAATCATTTTTGGGAGACGATTTTCGGACGCGGCATTGTGGAGACTACCGAAGAATTCGGCACGCAAAGTTTTCCACCCACACATCCAGAACTGCTGGACTGGCTGGCGACGGAGTTTACCGAGAGCGGTTGGAATATGAAGGCGATCCAGCGGTTGATGGTGACGTCGAGTACCTATCGCCAAACGTCGAAGGTGACTCCGGAATTACTGGAGCGAGATCCGGCGAATACCCTGCTGGCGCGCGGTCCACGCTTCCGTGTCGAGGCTGAAATGGTTCGGGATGTTGCATTGGCCGCCAGCGGACAGCTCAGTTCGAAGATGTTCGGGGCGCCGGTGATGCCTTACCAGCCTCCTGGATTGTGGGATGGGTTTCCTGGTTTGCGATTGGGACCTGACGAGTGGGTGCAGAGTCCGGGCGAGGACCGCTACCGCCGCGGTCTTTACACTTTTATTCGGCGAAGCGTGCGCTATCCCAGTTTGACGGTGTTCGACGCTCCCTCCCGGGAATTTTGCACCGCACGGCGCACTCATAGCGATACGCCGCTGCAGGCTCTTACAACACTGAACGACCCTGCGTTCTTTGAAGCTGCGCAAGGGATGGCCCGGCGCCTGATGAAAGAGGGTGGCGCGAGCGAATCCTCGCGCGCCACTTACGCTTTTCGACTGGTGACAGCGCGGCGGCCGGTACCGCAGGAACTGGACGCGCTGCTTTCGGCATTTGACCGGAGCCGGCGGCGTTTCGAGAAGGATCCCAAGGAAGCGCAAGCTGTGGCGGGATCGCCAGACGCTGAACTTGCGGCGTGGACCATGTTCTCAAACGCGTTGTTGAATCTGGACGAGGCTTTGACTAAGGAATGACACACACATGACCAAGCAACAACGGCTAGAGGTTACGCGCCGGCACTTCTTCGGCCAGGCGGCTGGATTTGGTATTGGTTCTTCGGCGTTGGCTAGCTTGCTTGGCGAGAGGCTTTCGGCTCAGAACGGCCCTAATCACATTCTTGATTTCGCGCCCAAAGCGAAGAGCGTTATTTATCTACAACAGGCTGGCGGCCCTCCGCATATCGACATGTTCGATTTCAAGCCAGAGCTGATTAAACGTGACGGCGAGCCGACACCGGAGAGCTTGATCAAAGGCGAGCGATTCGCGTTTATCACGGGTACACCGAAGCTGCAGAAGTCGCCGTTCACATTTCAGCAGTATGGAAAATCGGGCGCTACCTTATGTAATTTATTGCCGCACCTGGCGGAGGTGGTGGACGACGTCACGTTTGTGAAGTCCATGTACACTACGCAGTTTAATCATGGTCCGGCGCAGATTTTTCAAATGACGGGGCATCAAATTCCGGGGCGTCCGAGTTTCGGGGCGTGGCTTTCGTATGGCATTGGGAGCGAAGGAAAAGATCTGCCCGCGTTTGTGGTGCTGCTATCGGGCTCGGCCAATCCAGATGGCGGAAGCGTGTGCTGGGGTTGCGGATTTCTTCCCACGGTTCATCAAGGAGTCGCGTTCCAAAAGACGGGGGATCCCATTAATTTTGTGTCAAATCCGGCGGGCATGACGACGGAGACGCGTCGCGATTCGCTGGACCTGATCGGCAGACTGAATCAGGAACATTTGGGCGCAATACAGGACCCTGAGATCGCCACGCGCATCGCTGCCTATGAGATGGCTTATAAGATGCAGACCAGCGTGCCGGGCCTGATGGAAGTCGCGAGTGAACCGACTTCGATTCACGAGATGTACGGGACGACGCCAGGCCAGCCTTCCTACGCAAATAATTGTTTGCTGGCGCGGCGACTGGTGGAGCGGGGCGTGCGATTCGTTCAGTTGTGCCATCGGAATTGGGACATGCATGGGACGAGCTCGAGTGAGGACGTGGTCAACAAGGCTCCGCTGGTGTGCGGACAGACGGACAGGGCATCCGCCGCATTGATTAAGGACCTTAAGCAGCGAGGGCTTCTCGACAGTACGCTGATTGTCTGGGCCGGCGAATTCGGACGCACTCCTATGAAACAATCGCCTGGGGCACTGATCGGACGCGATCACCACCCAAAGGGATTCACGATTTGGATGGCCGGCGGCGGGATCAAGCCTGGTGTCAGCTACGGCGAAACCGACGACTTTGGCTACAACGCGGTGGTGGATCGAGTTTCGATTCACGATCTGAATGCTACGGCTCTACACTTACTGGGGATCGACCATAAGAAGCTCACCTACAAATTTCAAGGTCGGAATTTCCGGCTGACGGATGTAGAGGGCGAAGTGGTGCATAAGCTGATTGCTTGATCCTTGCAGTCCATGAATCATAGACGAGGTCTTACTTTCTTCCTGGCGGGGATCGTCACGCTTGCTTCGGTTTTGTGTGCGCAGCAGATGCCGAAGCTGGTAAAGGTCAAAGACGACCTCTACGTGATCCAGAACATAAACGCCAATCTGGCGGAGATCATCAGCCTGGGCGGCAATATTGCCGTGTACCTCACTGATGACGGCGTGATTCTGGTCGACAGCAAGAACGAACGGCTGCACGATGATGTGGTTGCGAAGGTGAGATCGCTTACTGACAAGCCGATTAAGTATGTGATCCTCACCCATAATCATGACGACCACGCGGGCGGGGCGGAGAAGATGGCTGCGATGGGAGCAACCGTGATTATTTCGGCGAGCGATCGCGAAAACATGGCTCGGGTCGCGAATCGGCGCTGGCTCCCGCAGTTCAGTTATGTCGGGCGGGCTCAGGTGCGTTTGGGCGGAAAAGAGGCGCAACTCTACGAAGTCCGTGGTCACACAAAGGGGGACACGCTGGTCTATTTTCCGGCGGCGCGCATTGTGTGCGGCGGTGATCTTTTTGCCACTGTCGAGGAATTGCCGTTTATCGTCAACTACGCCGACGGTGGGAATTGGATGGACCTGAGCGATGCGATCGACGAGCTGCTCAAGCTGGATTTCGATTCGCTGATACCAGGCCACGGGCCGGTGATTACGAAAAAACAAGTCGTGGAAATTCGCAACAAGGTGGTTGCTATCCGAGAGCGTTTCCGCGCATTGGTAAGGGCAGGGAAGAATCAAGAAGAGATCAGCCAGACTCTGGTTAAGGAGTTCAACTGGGGGACGGGTCCTGCGGCGGGTAACTTGCCGGGGATGATGCAGGAGCTGCGTTAGTCGCGTCAAGGAGAATCGAGCCTCATGAGAAACAAGTTGATTGCCCGCGCAGGACTGGCTTTATTGATCGCGACGCCGGGTTGGGCTGCGGGCGACTGTAAAAACCCTGGTACGCCGGCGGCGAATACCGGCTTGGTGAAGAACTTCTACAAAGCGTTTAATACAAAAAACAAATCCTTGCTGGATACTACACTGACGAGCGATTGGCTCGACATACCCTTGGCGCAGGGGCAGAAACCGGGCCTGGAGGGAATGAAGGGCGTGATGGACGTTTACTGGGCGAGTTTTCCGGACTTGAACGTTGTTAATGAAGAATTCATTGCTCAGGGGAACAAAGTGGTGGTGCGGTCGACCGTAAAGGCGACACACAAAGGTGATTTCGCGACGGTGAAAGCGTCGGGAAAGCCGATCGCGATTCTCGCCATCGATATCCATGAAGTGTGCGACGGGAGAATCGTGAAGACCTATCACGCTGAAGACTGGCTGTCGGGGCTGTTTCAGATGGGCAGACTACCACTGGCGAAGTGACAGCTCTCAAAACTCGAGGCGTTCTTTGAGCGTTTCCACTTTCATGGGGTCCACACCGGGAACCTTCTTTAGGTCTTCCAGCGTCTTGAAGCTGCCGGCTTTTTCGCGATAGCCGATGATGGCTTCGGCATCTTTGGATGAAAGGTCTAGCGAAGACGCGAGCTCTTTCGCGCTGGCTCTGTTCACGTTTACCTTTGCCGCGGGAAAATTCTTGGAGAGATATTCGACGATCTTGTCGCGGTCTGACTGAACGACGTCGGGTTCCTCTTGAAGCATCTCGAGGACTTTAGCGGTCCATTGCGGCTTGGTCCAGGACTTTCCGACCACATGGTCTGGGGCATGGCAACTGCTGCAGACAGCCAGGAAGACATCTTTTCCGGGTCCGTCAGGAAAGGACTGCGCCGAGAGAACTCCTGAAAAGACTGCGAACAATGTCAGGCAGAACGTACTTGGTTTGTGCATCCGCTTTGGTCTAGGTCCAAAGTTTTGGAATCAATAGGCCGGCCGTGCCAGTGGGCCGCTCTGCGCGGCCGTTGTGCATGTAGGTAGTTTTTAGGTGATCCAGGCCTAGTAAATACAGAATCGAGGCGTGGACGTCGTGGACGTGATGCGGTTCTTCGGCGGCGCGCAGTCCGATTTCGTCGGTGCTGCCGATGGTCTGGCCGCCTTTGACTCCGCCGCCCGCCATGAAGATGGAAAAGCCCCACGGGTTGTGATCGCGGCCGTACTTTTCAGAAGCCTGCCCGTCGGTTGCCTGCGAGAAAGGTGTGCGGCCGAATTCGCCTCCCCACACCACCAGCGTGTCTTGCAACATGCCACGGGATTTAAGATCCGCCAGCAAGCCGGCTACAGGCTTGTCGGCGGCGCGGCAATTTTGAGTGTGGTTGGTGGCGATGTCGCTGTGGGCGTCCCAGCGCGATCCCGATCCGCAGTAGATTTCGACGAAGCGTACGCCGCGCTCGACCAAGCGGCGGGCCATGAGGCAGTTCGTGCCGTACACCGCGGTGTCAGGCTCATCCATGCCGTAGAGTTTTTTGGTGGCTTCGCTTTCGCTGCTCAGGTCAACGGCTGCCGGCGCTGCTGCTTGCATCTGGTAGGCCAACTCGTAGGAGCGAGTGCGCGCGTCTAGCTCGGAATCATCCTGCTTATCTTGCGAATAACGCTCGTTCAACTTTTTAAGGTATTCGAGCTTGCTGCGTTGCTGGGCGTCGGTGGTGCCCGCGGGCGGTTTCAGATTGAGAATGGGGGTGTCGCCTTGACGGAACAGTGTGCCTTGGTAGGTGGCGGGCAGGAAGCCTGAACTGTAGTTCTGCACACTACCCAAAATCTCCTTGTCATCTTGCATCACGATGAACGTGGGCAGATTGCGTTGCGCGCTTCCCAGGCCGTAGGTCACCCAGGCACCCATGGAGGGGCGGCCGGCGAGAATATCGCCGGTATTCATCTGACAGACGCCACCTACGTGATTGATGGAATCGCCTTGGCAGGAGCGGATCACTGCCAAGTCATCGGCGTGTTCGGCGATGTTGGGCAGCCAATCGGAGATCCACAAACCGCTTTGACCGTGCTGCTTGAAGGGGCGGCGCGTGGGGAACAAGCCTGTTCCCTGCAGGCTGCCTTGGGCGGTGAGAAGTGTTTCGGGGTGGAACGAGGCGGGAATGGGCTCGCCGGCGTGTTTGTCCAACTCAGGTTTGTAATCGAACAAGTCCACGTGGCTGGGGCCGCCCTCCATGAAACACCAGATCACGGACTTGGCTCGCGGTGGAACGTGCGGCGGCTTGGGGGCGAGAGGGTCGACGGGCGCTGCGTACCCGTCCTCCTGTAACATCGCGGAGAGTGCGACGGCGGCCAAGCCACTGCCGGCGCGTTCGAAGAACTGGCGGCGGTTGGAAACTCCCCAATGGTGCTTGAGTTTGTTTAACATCTGTCTTCCCTCAATTGATGTAGAGAAATTCGTTGGAGTCGAGCAGCATTTGCGATAGATCGACTAAGGCTGCGGCCCGCACCGGGTCCATTCCCGCAGGCATATTGGTGGGCAACGGTGGTTTTTGTTTTTCGCTGTCGGCGAAGCGAGCGGCCAGAATCGGCATTTGCTTCGCGATAAATTCAGCGGCGTCCTTTTGCTCTTCGGCGCTCGGCTCTCTGCCGTAGGCGAGCTTAAAGGCACGCTCGATTTGAGTGGCGGGAGTCAACCCGCTATCGTTCAGCACGCGGCCGGCAAAGGCGCGCGCCCAGTCGAGCACCAAATCGTTGTTCATCAGATCGAGTGACTGGCTGGGAGTAACGGTATTCTTCCGGTAATCGCAGCTCTCGAAAGTGTTGGCCGAGTCAAATTCCTGCAGCATGGGATAGCGCAGGTTTCGCTTCACGAAAATGTAGACGCTGCGGCGGTTGTTTTGCGCGGGGTCCTTCTCGCTCTTCCAACTGCCGGCCGCGGCAATGGACACCAGCTCCGAAACAGTTCCGGCAGGCACAGGCGGGAAAACGCCGGGGCCGCCCATTTGCGGATTCAGTAGACCGCTGGCGGACAGCATGGAATCGCGAACCGCCTCGGCTTCCATACGGCGGCGACCGTAGCGCCACAGCAGCTTGTTATCGGGGTCGGCTTTCGCAGCCATTTCCTGATAATCGGCGGATTGCTGATAGGTGTTGGAGAGCAGAATCATGCGGTGGAGTTTCTTCATGCTCCAACCGTTCTGCACAAAAGATGTGGCGAGGTAATCGAGGAGTTCGGGATGCGATGGGCGCGCGCCCATGCGGCCGAAGTCTCCAGGCGTAGCCACGATTCCGCGACCGAAATGATAATGCCAGATACGATTGACCATCACTCGCGCCGGCAGAGGATTCTGAGGATCGGTGAGCCATGCCGCGAGAGCGCTGCGCCGGCCCGTCGAATTCACTCCGGGCGGAGGAGAGAACTTGGCGTCGCCGGGGTCGAGAATCGATAAAAACCCTGGCTGTACTTCTTCGCCCTTGGCGTCGGTGTTTCCGCCCTTCAGCACATAGACGGGGGGCGCGTTGGGGCTGAGGTCCGTCATGAATTGACCTTCGACCTGCGGGGGAGGCTTCAATGCATCAAACTCCGCCAGTTGTTTTTTAAGATCCGCGTAGCGTTTGCGTTCGTCGTCCTTCAGGGCTAGCAGGGCCTTGGCATCGGGCTCACCGCTGTATAGGATTCGCGGCTCGGAGGTTCGGTACATCATCGCCTGAAAGGGAGTGCGCTTGGCGGGGTCGAGCAGAATGGCCGCTTGGACTTCGGGTTCGAATACTCGCATGCCGGTTTGCAGCTTCTGTTTGCGTACCGGCTCCAGAAGCCGTTCCATCTCGACGCGAATGTCTTTGGTTTTCGAGTCCCACGTGGCGTACTGCTCTTCGTACTTGCGACGTTGGGCGGCGTCGGCGATGGGCAAGGGGCCGTCGCCGTAGGCGGTGTTGGCGAAAAAGGCTTGCAGGCGATAGTAATCCTTTTGCAGGATGGGATCGAATTTATGATCGTGGCAGCGCGCGCAACCGAAGTTCAATCCCAGGAAAGCTACGCCGGTGACGGTGGTCATGTCGTTCAATGTTTCCTGGCGGCGCAGGACCATCGCGGCTGCGTTGCTTTCTTCAATCCAGTGGCGGTTGAAGCCCATGGCGACTAACGCATCGGGATCGCCGGGATACAATTCGTCGCCGGCGATCTGCTCGCGGACGAAACGGTCATAGGGCTTGTCGTCGTTAAAAGCCTTGATCACATAATCGCGATAACGCCACACGTGGGGGCGCGTCTCATCGCCACGGAAGCCGTTGCTGTCGGCATAACGGGCCACGTCCAGCCAATGCCGCGCCCAACGCTCGCCGTATTGCGGGGAGGCGAGGAGACGATCCACAACTTTTTCCCAGGCGTTCGAGGACCGATCACTGAGGTATTGCTGAATCTCTTCTTGAGTAGGCGGCAATCCTGTCATGTCGATCGTGGTGCGCCGCAGCAAGGTGAGTTTGCCGGCGCGCGGGTTGGGCTGCAAGTTCTGGGCTTCGAGTTTTTGGAGGACAAATGCGTCGATCGGGTTTTGTACCCACTGCTGGTTCTTGACGGCAGGCGGTGTGGGCTTAGCGACCGGCTGGAATGCCCAGTAATTTTTTTGAGCCGGAGTAAAGGTGTGGACGTCCGCCGATCGCAGCGCGACGGTAGCCAAACCGAGTACCAGGAACGACAGATACACAGAACGCATCGCACCTCCAGTGCTAATTCCGTGGGCAGAATAACATTAGCGCCAACAGGCGTCAAACGGCCCTAAAGGGCCATATGCCAATAAGGTAGCGACTGTTAAACTATCGCAGGACTATCACTAGGGAAAACTGACTATGCACACCTGGATGAGAGTTGTGAGGAGCGTGATTTTCGCTGTGGCGCTGGTGGTTCCGGTGTTGCAGATACGCTCGCAGCAGGCGGCCAAAGTGGTAGATTTCCAGACGGATATCCAGCCAATTCTTCGCAAGAACTGCCAGAGTTGCCACCAGGGAGGCGCGGCCCCGGCGGATTTGCGGTTGGACTCGCCGGAAGGGATTTCTAAGGGCAGCATCTCGGGGAGAGTCATCGTTCCTGGCAAGTCTGCGGAAAGCTTGTTGGTGCAGCGGATTACTGAACAGAGTGGAGTACGGATGCCGCTTAACGGGCGTCCACTATCTGATGACGAAATCGGTTTGATTCGGACGTGGATCGACCAGGG
>Ga0207694_10004899_pt1 | contig 10394 bp, 9 predicted proteins | sample KBSC34metaG_FD_184353 | JGI IMG/M metagenome (GOLD analysis project Ga0207694, IMG submission 184353) | Corn rhizosphere microbial communities from Kellogg Biological Station, Michigan, USA - KBS C3-4 metaG (SPAdes) (version 2) | ecosystem: Host-associated > Plants > Roots > Rhizosphere > Soil...
ACTGTCGTCTATTCACCCCCAATCCATTCCTCTTCTCCGCCAGGATCCTCCTGCAAACCGGTGAAGACAGCTACAAGATCGTCGACGGCACGATGACGAATTGCCGAATTCCCAAGCCCGACTGGCAGATCCTCGCCCACTCCATCACCGTGGCAAACGACAAGGCTACGACCCGCAATTCACTCTTTAAGATCCTCGGCATCCCCGTTCTCTATCTTCCCTATCTCAGCCATCCCGTCGAACTCACGGGTCGCCAGAGTGGATTTCTGATTCCCGTCATAAGCAACTCCACAATCAAGGGCCTCACCATCGGCGAGCAGTTCTATTTCGCCCTCAATCGCAGCATGGACATGGTCCTCGGCACGGAGTATTACAGCAAGCGCGGTTTCGCTCCCAACGGAGACTTCCGCTACAAGGGCCCCGGCCTCGACCACTTCACCGCAAAGTGGAATGCACTTATCGACCGCGGGGTCAGAATTCCGCCCTCCGCTGGATTGGTAAATCAGGGTGGAGCTGATATTTTCGCCGTCGGTCGCGTCGATCTCACACCATCCACCCGCGCCGCCGCCAATATCGAATACCTCTCCAGCTACGTCTACAAGCTTGTCTTCAACGACAACTACCAGCAGGCTGTAAGCTCCCAAGTGCACAGCACCGCGTCCTTGACTCGCGTCCATAACGGACTCGTGCCCTCCGCCTACCTCGAGCGAGTACAGAACTTCGCAAGTTCCAACGAAGGAGATGAGGTGCGAATCCTCCACCTACCCACGTTGCGCTTTGACGTACTCGATGAGCCTCTACATACCTCGCCCTTCTACTGGCGCATGGGCTCCTCCATCAGCTATCTGGGCCGCTCGGAATTTGGTTTCCACGTTCGCAACATGGGTCGCTTCGATCTCTATCCGCATCTCTCTCTGCCGATCGTGGCCGGCGGATGGAGCTTCGTTCCTGAAGTGGCACTCCGTCACACCTTCTACACCGGCAGCCAGATCCCCGACCTGACCGGCGCAAACGGCGGAACACCGAGTGTCAGCCACGATCCCCTGAGCCGGAGCGACGTCGAAGCCTCCATCGACGTGAGGCCGCCCGCAGTTGAGCGCGATTTCACCATGGGACAGAACGTAATGCGCCACGTCATCGAGGCCGAACTCACCTACCGCTTCGTCGGCGGCATCGGCATGAAGGCGCGCAACGTCCCCCTCCTCGACCCTTCCGACATTGCCACCAACACCAACGAGCTTGGATATTCCATTACCCAGCGCTTCTACTCCCGGCCCCTGAATCTCCAGCCCTGCAGCGCAATCGAACAGGCGGAAGAAAAGTGCCTAAGCAAACCGCGCGAGTGGGCCTCCTGGCAAATTGCCCAGAAATACTTCTTCAACTCAGATTTCGGCGGCGCCATCATCCCCGGCCGTCGCAATCTCTCAGACACCACCCTCGACCTCACCGGGATCGCATTCCTCACCAATGCGCGCAACCTCTCGCCCTTGATTTCGCGCCTCCGCTTCGAGGCGATCGACAACCTCCGCATCGAGTGGGATATGGACTACGACCCCAAAGGCGGTCGGCTGGATGCCGACAACGTCTTCGCCGGGTACAGCTACGGCCGCACCACAATCGGCTTGGGTCACTCCCTTCTCAATGCGGTCGACGAAAAAGGCAGCGCCGCCTCCCTCATCCAGAGCCAGCAACTTCAACCATTCATCGAATTCGGCAGGCCAAACGCCGCTGGCTTTAACATCGCCGCAAACGGCGGTTACGACTTCGTCAACCGCGCCCTCCAATACACTGGTGTTCAGACCGTCTACAACTGGAATTGCTGTGGCCTGAGCCTGGGCTACCGCCGTTTCGCCCTCGGCACGGTCCGCGACGAAACGCAGTATTTATATAGCTTTACAATCGCTAACTTCGGCTCCGTGGGCGACATCCGGCGCTCCAATACCGTATTCCACGACGTCAATTTGCCCCCCGCGTATTAGCCCTTGCATCCTCCGACAGCCTGGTTGCTTTTCTCCGCCTCGTCCGTCCACCAAACAGTAACTTGCAACGGTCCGTTCCTGCGCTCCGCGTTGGGCTTGCTGCGATATCCTTGCAGGAGAGGAAATTTCATTTTGTTTCGTATTCACTTTCTGACCGGCCTTTTGGCATTAAGCCTGGTCGCAGGATGCAAGGCCCAGACTTCCGCATCCACCACACCTGACGGTGCCCTCAATCGGCGAATTGAAGTCCTGGTTCGTTCGCAATTCGGCATTCCGCCGGAGGTCTCCGTCTCTCTCGGACAGCGCAAACCAAGCCAGATCTCCGGCTACGACTCTCTTCCCGTCACGCTCTCTCACGGAGCGACCAAAAAAGAAGTCGACTTCCTCATCTCATCCGACAACGCAAAGCTGGCGCGCCTCGAGACCTTCGACCTCGCAAAGGATCCTGTCTTCAATATCGACGTAGCCGGTCGCCCGATCCGTGGAAATCCAGCCGCCAAAGTGACCGTGATCAACTTCGACGACCTGCAATGCCCCTACTGCGCGCGCATGCACTCGTCCCTGTTCCCTGAGACGCTCGATCGCTACAAGGACAAAGTCCGCTTTATCTACAAAGATGATCCATTGACCGAAATCCACCCGTGGGCCATGCACGCTGCCGTTGACGCGAACTGCATTGCCGCTCAAAGCCCGCAGACCTACTGGAATTTCGTAGACTACATCCATGCACACGGCCAGGAAGTGAGCGGCGAAGACCGCAACCCGCAAAAGAGCTTTTCTACACTCGATCGAATCGCCCGCGAAGAAGCCACCCTGGCTAAACTGGATGGGACAAAGCTCGATGCCTGCCTTGCCAAACAGGATGAATCGCAGGTTCGTGCATCGGCAAAGCAGGCAGAAGCGCTGGGCATTGAAGGAACTCCCGCGCTGTTTATTGATGGCGAGCGCATTAACGGCGCTCTACCCGCCGAGCAGGTTTGGACTGTAATCGATCGGGCCCTTCGCGCCGCTGGAATTGAGCCTCCTCCGGCCCCTGCACAGCCCGCACAACCTGCCGTTAAGGGCAAATAACATGGGGCTGCTCCATTTTCACAAACTGTTCTGCTCTGGAGCCAGTGCGTAACCCGCAGCCCCGCATGAGAGCCGCCACGTTCGATAACCGGGCTCGGGATTTATCCTGTAGTACCGGAGAGACGGCAGGCTCCCGAGGAGATTTCAGGTTGCAAGTCGAAGGTTTCTTCTTCAAGCGCTGCAAGCCGCTTGCGCTGGCACTTTCAGGCACTCTTCTGCTGATCGCTTTTACAGCATGCAAGCACACACCTTCACCCGACGTCATGGCCACCGTGAACGGGAAGGACATTTCTCGCTCCGATCTCGACAAAGCCTACAACGACTACAAGGCCACCCAGGGGGAAACTCCCCAGGCGCCCAGCGCCGAGCAGGCCAACAGTGTCCGCCTGAATCTCCTGCAAAAACTGGTCGATGACGAGATCCTTCAACAGCGCGCCGAGAAACTCAACCTCGCCGCTTCCGATGAGGACGTCAATGCCAAACTCACCGAGTTGAAGGCACCCTACACTCAGGAAGAATTTGACAAGCAGCTCAAGCAGCGAAACATGACGCTTGAAGATCTCAAACAGCAGATTCGCCGCAAGCTGACGTCCGAAAAACTGATCAATAAAGAAATTGAATCGAAAATCGCGATCACCGATGCCGATATCAACGGCTACTACGCGGCGCACAAATCCGAGTTCAATGTCATTGAGCCTCAATACCACCTGGCCCGCATCGTGGTCAGTGCTGGAGGCATGCAGCAACCGGGATCTCTGCCCGGGATTAGGGCGATCAGTGACGCTGACGCACGCAAAAAGATTCAGACTGTGCGTAGCCGCGTCGCGAGCGGCGAGGATTTCGGCGCACTCGCAGTGAATTTTTCTGAAGACCCAAACACGAATTCGAACGCCGGCGACATGGGCTTCATTGCAGAATCAGCGCTCCAGCAGAGCGACCCTCCAGCCTTTACGGCTATCAGCAAGCTCAAACCCGGTCAGGTAAGCGACGTGCTGCCCATTTACGGCGGCGCAGGGCCAACTCAGCGAGCCATCGGCTACGCGATTTACAAGCTCATCGCACGTGAGCCGGCCGGACAGCGTGAATTGAACAATCCCAGCGTCCAGCAAAGCATTCGCCAGAACCTTCGCGAAAGCCACGCTCAAATGCTTCGCCTTGCGTACTACGAGGTGCTCCGCGACGACGCCAAGGTTCGCAACTACTTCGCAGAGCAAATCCTCAAACAAGGCGCAAAGTAAATCCTCCTCAGTGCGGCAAAGCAAAACGGCCTCCGCATTAAGCGGAGGCCGTAGCTGTCTGAAGTCGAAGCTAAATTTCTGCGAACGCCTATTTGAAGTTGCCGCTCGAATCCATGGTGATTCCGCCCGGGCCCTTGTTCTTCTTGGCTTCGTTCTCTTTGCGAGTACCCATCGCCTTTGAACTCCAGTCCTTCGCGGCAGCCACATCGGACTTCACCGTATTGGGATCTTCATAATCGATGTCCGCCTTACGCCGATACGTGAGATTCAGATACGACATGGCATCATCGTAATTCGAACGATTCGCAAGGGCCTGATTCAGGTAATGAAGACCCTCGGTGACAAGCGGCTCGTTCTCTTGCTTGATTTGCTGCAACACCTTTTTCGGAGCCTTCGTATTGCCCTCACCATCATCATTCATGTTTACAGTGGCGAGCGCCTTCAGCGTGTTCTCGTGCGCCAGGGTCCAGTCGATCACGCCTACCGTGTACGCAGCCTCTGGATCCTTCGGATCAGCCTCGAGAACTTTCTTCTGGTAATCCTTCGCCTTGTCAAACTGCTTGATGCTGAAATAAATGGCGGCAATCTGCTTCAGACTGTTCACATCCTTCGGTTCCTTGTTCAGAACCTCCTGGAAGATGCTGATAGCCTGTTGAGCATTCTTCAGATTGTCAGGGGTAGTAAGTCCCGGAACTACATTCTGCGCAAGCGCAGTAGCAAGATAGCTCTTTGCCATTGGCAGGCTGGGATCCAGTTCAGTGGCTTTCTGGAAATGCCCGATCGCCTCTTCGTAGCGCGCGGACTTATAAGATTCCACTCCCTTGTTCAATTGATCACGGGCTTGAAGGCGGTTGCACCCGCCCATGGAAAGCACCATGCCGGCTAACGCAACCGTGAGCGCCGTAATACGTGCGGGTCCATTCATGTCCTTATTCTTCTCCTTCAGATCGTGCGTCGCGATTGCGCACCTTTAAAATCATGCATCTGGTTCCGGGTGGGAGAATCCGTAGCCAGGATGGCCAAATTGTACTCCTACTGCCGTCAAGCCCACTGTGTTCTTTAACCGAGAGTTCTTATCGTCCAGCCACAATCCCAGGGGTCATCAAGCCAATCTGGTTGATGCCTGCCGCATGGCCGATGTCGATCACTTCGGCCATTTGTGTGAAACTGAGCGAGTCGTCGCCTTTCAGAAATAAAACGCGCTGGGCACGATTGGCGTAGATGGCAGCGAGACGCGCTTGCAACTCCCCCGGCGCGACTCCCTGCTGATTAATACGGAACTTCAATGCGTTGTCGCCGTTCCTGAGAACCTCCAGAACCACCGTGCCTTCCCCAGTTCCGCCACCTTTCAGTGATGGCTGCGGAACCGACGCCGCTTCTCCTCGCGGAAACTCGGGAACAATGACCATGAAGATGATCAGGAGAACAAGCAGCACGTCGATCATCGGCGTCATGTTGATATCCGATGCTATGCCCTTGTTCCCAGTCATACCGGCCATAACAGTGTCCCCTTTCTTCCCGACGGGGAGAATTTCGGCGTATGCCCTCGTTACTGGCCAGCCATGATCTTGGGTGTCATCAGACCGATATGGTCAACGTTCGCCGCCTTGGCGATATCGATGACATCTGCGATGTAGGCAAAATTCAAATCATCGTCGCCCCTCACAAACATCACTCGCTCGGCGCGGTTCGCATAGATTTCAGTCAAACGAGGCAGCAGTTCTGACTTGTTCACTTCTGTCTCGTTGATCTTGTACGTCGGCGCTGCGCCCGGCCGGTAAACCACCTGCACCACGATCGTACGATCGTTCGGCTGCTGCTGCTTCTGTGGATCCTTAGGTGGCTGCGGCACCAGGGCGTCCAGCCCCTTCGGCGTAACCGGCACGATCACCATAAAGATGATCAACAAAACCAGCAGAATGTCGATCATCGGAGTGACATTGATGTCACCCATCGCGCCGCCGCTGCTCCCAGTTGTCATTGCCATGGCTTCAAACTCCTCGTTTGCTGCAATCAGTTAATGTGATGCGTTTTCCGAAACGTGCTTACTGCCCACCGGCTCCGCCAGGTCCTTCACGCTTCTGCGTCAGCAAACCCACCTCATCGACACCCGCGGTGCGGACTGCGTCAATCGCATCCTCGACGGCGCGGAACTGCGCTCTCGCATCGGCCCGGACGAAGATTTGCTTCCCCGGCGTATCGGCCAGCTTGTCGCGAACCTTTGCTCCCAGTTCGGACGTCGCTACCTTGTTCTGCCCCATAAACACGCCTCCGTCGCGAGTAATCGCGACGACAATCGCATCTTCCTTGTCCGCATCCGGCATCGGTGTGGGGTTTTCCACCTTAGCCATATCGACCGCGACTTTGTTCTGCAACATCGGCGTGATAACCATGAAGATGATCAGCAGCACCAGCATCACGTCCACCATCGGAGTGACATTGATGTTGGAGTTGACCTTGCTTCCTTCGTTACGAACCGCAATTCCCATGTTGGGCTCCGTGCCTTAAGAATTCATTGACCGGAAGGCCTCCGGCTCTAACCCGAAGTGGCTGCGTTCCCGGCTTGAAATCCGGGGCAGGAAAGCTTGCGCTCCTCCTGCCCACTTGAGAATTTCTCGCTCGGCCGCTTCTCGTACTTCTACCGCTTGCTCTGCTTGATGAAGTAGTCGATGAGTTCGCTCGAGGAGTTGTCCATCTCTACGTCGAACGCCTCGACACGACCCGTAAAGTAGTTGAACGCCATAACGGCAGGGATCGCCACCAGAAGACCGAATGCCGTCGTCACCAGTGCTTCAGAAATGCCGCCGGCCACTGCGCCGATGCCCGAGGTCTTCTGCGTCGCGATCTGTTGGAAGGCGTTCAGAATACCTACGACCGTTCCGAACAGTCCAACGAACGGTGCCGTTGAACCAATGGTCGCCAGAACGCTGAGTCCCCTCTTCAGCTTGGCGTGAACGATCGCTTCGGCGCGCTCCAGTGCGCGGCCCGAGCTCTCGATCGTCGCCTCGCTGGCCACTCCGCCAGAAGCACGGAATTCCTGCAGACCGGCCGTTACAACCTCAGCCAGGTGCGACTTCTTGTTGCGATCGGCGATCTTGATCGCCTCTTCAAGTTTGCTGTCCTTGAGCGCACCAGCAACCTTCGGCGCAAATTCGCGCGACTGTTTGCGAGCGGCTGAGAAGTACAGGTAACGGTCGATCATAACGGCCAGGGACCAGATCGACTCGATGAACAGGAGGATGGCAACGGCGCGTGCCAACCATCCCATGTGCTGCCACAGTCCAAGCGGGCTGAAGCTGACTGTCTGCTCTTCCTGGAAAAATAGGGCCAGGCTGTTGACCGTATGCGAAGCGAAATGTGCGAGCTGAGCGAGAATCACTTGAATCGTTCCTCCTAAGGAGTTTGTAATCTGAAACTATCCGTTTGTACGGATCAATTGCGGCAAAACCAGAAAAACGAAGGTCGATGCAGATACTCTCTTACCGTTCCCACTCCAATCAGGGCTGGAGACGGCCAGCAGGAGCATTTGTCTCGAATTTCAGGATCCCCGGGTTCTGCGATGAAGAACTGCGCTTGGGAATGCGGCTCTTTTCGGATTCGCATTCAGGTCAAAAATAAGGCTCCCTTCCAAAAGGAAAGGAGCCTAAGACTTGTCTAGCCGCCCAGCGTGAAGATCACATTGATTGTGGTCTCCACCTCAACGGGCTCGTTGTTAAGCAGGTAAGGACGGTAGCGCCAGCTCTTCACAGCATCCAGCGCCGCCGACTGCAACATTGCCGGGCCGCTGACCACGTGAAGGTTCTCGATTGTCCCCTGTTTCGAGATGGTTGCCTGGATCACTACAGTGCCGGACACGCGGGCCGCTTTCGCGATCGGTGGGTACACCGGCGTTGTCTTCTGAATCAACATACCGGTTGCAACACCGGCCGAGATATTCACTTTCTTCGGAGGGGCCGCCTGTACCTTCGGCCCTGAACCGCTGCCAAACACGCTGCCCATCACGCCGCCGGCGCTTCCGCCTAAACCTTCAGCACCAGCCACGCCAAAGGAACTCGGGGGCGCTTCCTTCTCCGCAACCATCTTGATGTCGTGCGGAATACGCGTCGGCGCGGTCAACTGGTTGTTCATCAACTCAGACTGAACGTGCACCACGTGCACAACCTCGGCCGGAGGTGGTGGCGGCGGCGGTGGTGGCGGAGGTGGAGGAGCGACGAGCAGAGTCTGCATCAGCGCCTTTGGCAACGCCTCTGGGTAGATGAGCGGGTAGAGGATCATCGCAATCAGAATCGATCCATTGATGATGAACGTCAGCATCATCCAACGACCGCTCTTGCTCTTGATCTTTCCGCCGGATTCAAACGTGGAATCTTCAAACATGGCCAGCCTCGAATCGGGGTGTCTTTACCTCTATTTAGACACCGCGGAAACTTGAAATGTTCCCGCGGCCTAAAACGCTCGCAGAAAGCGTGCTTCACCTATATCAGAACTACCCTGCACCTGCAAAGGTTGCTGCAAAACAACGCTTTGCCCTCAAACTCTCGAACGCTTCGCCGCCGGCAGAGCCGCTGTCTTCCCACTTCCTGCTCTCGACTCCTGCCATGCCACCAGCATTGGCGCCGCAATCGCAATCGATGAATACGTCCCGATCAGAATTCCCACCACCAGCGCAAACGAGAATCCCCTCAAAACAGGCCCACCATATACAAACAGCGAAAGCACCGTCAAAAACGTCAGGCCCGATGTCAGCACCGTCCGGCTCAGCGTCTGATTGATGCTCCGATTCACCACGTCCGGCAGAGACTCCCGCCGGCTCAGCCTCAGGTTCTCCCGGATTCGGTCAAAAACCACGATCGTGTCGTTCATCGAGTAGCCCACCAGAGTCAGAATTGCAGCGATCACCGTGAGGCTGATCTCCATGCCTTTGATGCCGAAAGAGTCCAGCAGGGCAAAGGCTCCCACCGTTATTAAGGTGTCGTGGAAACACGCGATCACCGCCGCAATCCCATAAATGAGCTGGAACCGGAACCACAAATAAATCAGCATCCCGAGAAGCGAGTAGAGGGTCGCCAGCGTAGCCTGCTTCTCCAACTGCCTTCCCACCGTCGGTCCCACTACCTGCACATTGCGAATATCGAATGCGCCCTCGCCAAACTTGGCCCGCAGCGCATTCTCGATCTGCTGACGCCCCGTATCCAGTGCGGTCTCGGCGTGCTGCTCCGGAAGGCTGATCAGCACCTCGTTGTGGCTGGGAATGTCGTAATTCACGATGCTGGCGTCCCGAATCCCAGCGTCCGAAGTGGCCCGCCGAATCTCTTCCAGATTGGGCGTCTGCTTGAACTGTACTTCGACCTGGGTGCCCCCGCGGAAGTCCACCCCCAGCGGAACAGGACTACGGCGCCCACCCACCGGGTGAGCCCAGTGCGCCGCCATCGAGATAATGCCCGAAACACTGAAAATCAATGAAAAGGCCAGGAAATACCACTTTTTCCCCAGCCAGTCGACGTTTACGCTATGAAAGAGTTCCACTGGTTCTCTGCCTTCCTCGTAGTTGCGAACTAGACTCTGAATCTCTCAGCTCGCCTTGGTCCCTTGTTCTCTTGTTCCCTCGGTCCCTTGCCGCTAAATCGAAACCACTTCGCCAGCCTTCAGCTTGTTCACGTGCGCATCAAAAATAACCCGCGACACGTAAACCGCCGTAAACAGGTTCGCCGCAAGGCCGAAAGTCAGCGTCACCGCAAAGCCCTTCACCGGCCCGCTGCCAAACAGGAACAGAATTGCAGCTGAAACGATCGTCGTCACGTGCGTGTCCAGAATCGTCGTCCATGCATGCGCAAAGCCCTGGTCCACCGCGGCCGAAGGCGCCTTGCCCGCCCGCATTTCTTCGCGAATACGCTCGAAAATCAGCACGTTCGAGTCCACGCCCATACCAATCGTCAGAATCACTCCGGCGATTCCCGGCAGCGTCAGCGTCGCACCCGAAAAACCCATGAACCCAAGCAGGATGACGAGGTTCAGGAACAAAGCCAGGTCGGCATTCACGCCCGATCCCTTGTAGTACACCAGCATGAAGATCATCACCAGCAGCACGCCCACTACTGCCGCCGTG
>Ga0207694_10004901_pt1 | contig 10390 bp, 9 predicted proteins | sample KBSC34metaG_FD_184353 | JGI IMG/M metagenome (GOLD analysis project Ga0207694, IMG submission 184353) | Corn rhizosphere microbial communities from Kellogg Biological Station, Michigan, USA - KBS C3-4 metaG (SPAdes) (version 2) | ecosystem: Host-associated > Plants > Roots > Rhizosphere > Soil...
AGCCGACGCAATGATCGAACACGGCATCCCGGAATACATCCGCTCAGACAACGGTCCTGAGTTCGTGGCCAAGGAATTGCGCAAATGGCTGGCCCGCACCGGTGCGGCCACGCTGTACATCGAACCCGGGTCTCCATGGGAGAACGGCTACTGCGAGAGCTTCAACTCCAAGCTGCGCGACGAGTTCCTCAACGGAGAAATCTTCTACTCACTGAAGGAAGCCCAGGTGCTGGCTGAACGCTGGAGGGTCTACTACAACACCGAACGCCCACACTCTTCGTTGGGATATCGACCTCCAGCACCAGCGGCATGGCAAATCGAGGCTTCACTGGAGCATGGAAAAGTGGAAAGCAAACAATGCTTCCCACTTTTCCACGCCCCCGACTGCGGCGGCGAGTTATCTAACTCACCTTCCGCGCTACACTAACAATCTCGCTGGTACAAATTACCGGGCAGGCCAGCCTCCTTGATGACTTACTCCCTCAATGTTGTCAGCGAGTGAAACGTTTTCTTACGCCACGTCGAGATAGTTGGCTCGGATGAGGATTTAGCAGAACTGATAAATAGGGGAGGCTGCATTGGCCGTTTGACAGCAAACATGCTTTTGGGGCACAGAGTAGAGGAAGATGGAGAGGTTGAACCTCATTCACAGAATCAGTCTGATAAACGCTCTTTTGGGAGTGATAGCTGCCCCTGCCAGCTAGGGCGTGCCGCATCGGCATTTGCAGCAGCACCAAATCCGAACTGAATTCTCGATACTTCACCGGGTCTCTCTCCTGGGCAGTCTGATTCAGAGCGATAGTTCAAGCCCTGCTGATGGTGTCGGCTTCAACGCTGTCCCCTGCTCCAATGCAGCATGTGCAATCAGATTTCGATTTGGGTCAAACTCAATGGCGGACGCTTTGCTGACATCACGGCTGAGATTTTCCGCGAGCATAGCCGCGTCATTTGTGAACACTTGCGCATCGTGCGACGCACGCGAGACGGAAACATACGCAAAGCGCGGATTGATGAGTTCGGGATGAACATTGGTATCCATGTTTACCAGCACGCGCTCTGCGGTAAGTCCTTGGGAGTTGTGCGAGGTCACGGCGTAGCCGTGATCGAAGTGTGGGTTGTCACGATTGGAGAATGCTACGTTACGTCCATCGCAGAGCCGCGCGGACACCTCGCCGTTTCGAGAGATCCCTTCAATTGTCGCCAGATCCCGGTTAGCGACCCCGAGACGCTTGTCCGGCGCAGTAAAGATCATTCGGTCGCCGACTGCAAATTCCCGTTCTACTTCCCGATATACGCTGACCCCGCGCAGGCGCTTCGGATCGTATGTGACTTCTTCGCCGTCTTGTTTTACGACCGTCAATTGATTCTCGGTTGAGTCGCTCTTCACAACCCGCGTATAGGAGCCGCTTTCGATCCCAGCATCACGGCTGCCGCGTGTATAACAAATCACGTCGCCAGGCTCGTAGCAGGAAGCCCACTGCCGTTCCGCGCCGGTAAGTTCCTGCCGGGGAACGAGTATCCGTAATGAATAGTTCTCATGGCTGACGACACCCTGCGCCTGCAGTTCGCGGCGCACAGCTTCGTTGATCTGGCGACGCGAAGCATTGTCGGGGGACACAACAAGCGTGTTGTCGGGGTGCGCGGCATAGCTTTCCGCGATGGTGTGAATGCGGTCCGCGGGATCGGCAAGCTCTTTCACTCGTCCCTGTTCCTCCAGCATCTTGATACCGACGACAACGTCGCCGCGGGCGAGGCGTTCGACGACGGCTTTCAGCGCTGGATCTTTCTGACGAACAATCTCGTTGAGTTTGGCAGTGTGCATTTCAGCGTGGACCAGTTGCTCGAAGGGCTTGCCGGCTTCGACGGCCTGGTGCTGGCGTGTGTCCCCAATCAGCAATACACGGTCCTGCGGGCCAATCCGCGTCAGAAACTCCCGCATCTGTCGAGTGCAGGCGAGGCTCGATTCGTCCACCATATAGAGGTGACGGCTTTCCAGATCGCCGCCCGTCTGCTTTGGACGTACAAGAAATCCTTGTAAGGTGTCGGCGGCGACGCCAGCCTCACGGAGCTGGCGGGTCGCACGCGAAGTGGGCGCGAACCCTTCAACGACATAACCGCTGCGTTCGGCGCCTTCGCGGACAGTAAGAAGGGCCACGGTTTTGCCCGCGCCGGCCCAGCCTTGCAGTCCTTGTACACGGTCTCGCGAGACAAGAATCTCCTCAACCGCGCGCCGCTGAGCAGAATTGAGATGTGTATAAGTATCGGTGTGGGCGATCGCCTGCTGAATGGGCATGATCGGCTCCGCAAGGTTCTGCCCGTCCTGCATCATCCGTACCACGTCGAGCTCGGCGCGCATCACTGCCCGCGTGGTAAAGAGCCGGCCGGAGGCGTGCTTTCGGCCTTCGATCTCCAGAAACTCGCCGGCTCGTTGCCGCGCCTCGAAGCTGACCCGAATCTCCGAATGGCGCACATTGCCCATGCCGCGCCGCAGAGCATCGCGGAAGATTGCACGTTCGTCGCCTACGGCCTCTCGTTCGAAGAGCTTGTCGCGCGCCCAGGTCAAAGCCTCGTGTGCGCGCGTTTCAACTGGATTCGGCCGTTCAAACTCGTGCGCCGCATGCGAACGAACCCGCGCGGCAGCTACAACCTGGTCGGCCTGATTGCCGTACTCGGCGGCAAGCTGACTATGCGCGGCGAAGACTTCGGCAGTCGAAAGGATTTGCTTGCGGTCGCGGGTCGAGTGCGCGGCGATCTGCGCTGCCTCGTGGCCCTCGAAGCCACTGCGCTCGACGTAGGCTCGGATTTGTTGGCTGCGGGGGCTCGAGGCATCGAGATATTCCTGTGTGTATCCCTTGATCTCCGGCGCTCCGCTCCGTCCTGACTTGATTTCATAACCGAGATTGCGAAGCCGGTACATCAGTTCGGACTGGTAAACGGCGGTGGCAAACTGCTGGGAGTCGAAGAGGCTCTGCGGTTGAAGTGCGCGCGTCGCTCCGCCCGCGCGCTCGGTCATGTTGAAGATCACGGCATGGGTATGAAGTTGCGGCGCGGCGTAGCCATCCACCGGTCTAGCCGTGTCATGTTCAAACTTCGCGGCGACAAACTGGCCGGTCGTCTCGGCAGGATTATTGCCGCCGATGCGCGCCTGCGTGAACCGTTCCAGTTCGGTCAGCGCAGCGGCGACGGCCTCTCGGTGGGCCAGGCGCACTCGGTCGTCGCCGCCGACGAGAGCGGTTATGGAAACCGACTTGGGAGCCGAAAAGGTGGCGTCCCAGCCGGCGCGGTGCCCGACGGGTTTGACCATCTTTCCATCGGTCGTTTGATATTCGTGAGATCGGCGATGACGGACGAGTTGGTTGCCAGTGACGGGGTGGCGGCCTTCTGAGAGGAGCGCGAACTCCTCTGCTCCGACTGCACCGGCGAGGCCGTAATGTTCCGCCAGGCGCCCGTGCCACTCGCCGGCGACGGTCTGGCCCCGGCTCCAGTAGCTCTGATCGGGAGACGTGAATTCTCTCGCGTGATAGTTCTGTGCTTGCCCGGCGGAAAGCGGTTTCGAGATGGTGAGCATGTAGGTTTCAACCCCGCAAGATAAGGTTCTGCTTGTCGTCCGCGTCGGGAGCGATGACGGGCTGCGGCCCGATCTGCTCCGGCGCCTGCTTCAGTTCCACGGGAGATGCGTCCGGCTTCTTTTTCTTCGGGTCGTACGGCAGCCGATCGTCGGGGCGCCCGCGCAATTCGAAATCTTTGGCAACCAGCGGCATGTCGAAGTACGGGAAGGAAAAACGGGTGACGTAGTTCTGATACTTCATATAGGCGTGGAGGTCGGCAAGACCTGAGACTTCGGACTCCAATACGAGGGGCTCCAACTGGCGCTCCAGGGCGAAGTTGCGTCCTGAGCGTGTGCCGTCGAAGTGAGTCTCTCGCAGCCGCTCGATTTCGACCTTGCCGATGAACTTCGAAACCCACTCACCAGCATTCGGTTCCTTCGTCGTGAGCCATATGCTCGTGGCGGGCTGCGACAGCATGACCTCGGCCAGATGCCCATACAGGTACTCAAGCTGAGCTTTGCCTTGGAAGCCGAGAACGACTGGGTTCCGGCTTTTGCGATTCTCCGTGATTGCCGTGTGAAGTTGGGGCAGTTTCTGTAAACTCGCCAACTCGTCGATCACGAACCATACTCGCTTTTGGCCTTCCGTTGGTTCATTTAGCAAGCGTAAAACCAGCCAGTCAATCCACAGGCTCTGCAAGGGGCGAAGCGCTTCCCGCTCGGAAGGGAGCGAGGTAAGAAAGATCCAGCCCTGCCGCTTTTCCGCCCACTCCGTAGCCGTCCACGAGCCATTACCCTCATTGCGTTTCGGAAGCAGCCGGAGACTGTCGGCGACCAGGCCTAGAGACGCCAAAACGCCGGCCCGCTGCTGGTGTGCTCGCGAGTCGATCAGGTGTGCGTGCTCAGTGCCTTTGAGTCTGCGGTCGATCTCCTCCGGGGTCGACATCCACTGCACAAGCTCATCCGGCGTCGGTCCATAGGCCATCAGGAAGGCAAAGATTTTCTGTGGCGATTCGATGAAGAATTCGCCTTTCTTGTCCTGAGGCGGTTGAAAGAAGGATACGGCCAACGCCTTTGCTTCCGAGCGGCTACGCAGCTCCTCGGCCGGTCCCCAATAGGGACAGCGTTTGTCCAGAGGATTGAGGATCACGTCGCCGCGCTGTGGATCATAGAAGCGTTTCACGAATTCGCGCGAGGGGTCGTAGATAATGGCTGAATCGTCGCGGCTGCGTACCTGGCGGAGGGCCTGAAACATTAACGAACTCTTACCGGCGCCCGTGTCTCCGATAATCTGCAAGTGCTGGGCCTCGGCACGTGCGGGGATGCGAAGCATGGCCCTCATGCCATCGGTCTTAAACCCGATGCCGTCGCCTCTTACTGTGTTGTTGAACTGCTGAGGCGTCAGCATCTCTGGGCCTTTGAGGCGGCGACCATATCGGAGTTCCTTTTGCCGCTCAACATCCATTCGCACCGAAAAGGGAAGGAAGATGATGAGTGCCGCGAGCCCAACGCACAGAGGCGGTTCGAGCAGGCCAAGGGGACTCTTGCCGCCGTAGATGACATCTCTCAAGAAGGCACTCAACCGAGCGTCTACATAGCTCCGCTGCGGGCTGGCGAAGAGCAATGTGTAGCCGTGTTCCATGGCCGTTTCCGAGAGGACAAGAGGGATCGCTTTGCCGTTCGGCACCAGCGTCCTTCCGCGAATCACATCGATGTTCATCGCCGGCCGCGGCGCGATTTTTGGGCCCGCGACTAAGAGCATCTTGGAGGTGTCCCGGTGCGATGCACTGAACGACCCGACGACGGACGTTCGCACGTACAACGGCAGATACAGGCTCTGCAACGGCGCACAGAATAAATGCAGCCAGCCAAAAATGAAGATTGCAGTTAAGGTGATGGCAACGAAGGTCGCAACGTACGTGTAGACAGGCATGTGGCGTGGCCAGATGAATGTCTCTTTGCGCCCCCATGTTGTCCTTGTCATCTTTCTACCTCCGTTTCTCGTTAGCCAGCTTGCCGGCCAGTTCATGCTTGGCGGTGCTGATCTCGTCGAGCAGTTTGTCGAACGCTTCGGCCGTCAGCCTCTGGCCTGCGGCCAGAGGCCGAAGCACATTGACGAGGAGCAAACGAACGCCGAGAATCTCCGCCAGAGATGCATCGCTTGTGGGCGCGTTGCGCAACTCGCGCAGGATCACTTCACGCATCCATTCGCTGCGCGCGACGCCATTGGCACGCGCACCCTCATCGAGCAACCGCGCCTCTTCCTCGGTCAGCTTGAGACAGCGCGTCGTGTTGCGAAAGACTGTCTTTTGTGAAACGAGCAGGGACATCAGGTGTATCTCCGGAGCCGGTATACCTGGGTATACCGGCGTTTTGGGTAATTCGTCAGTTATGTGCAGGTTTACCTTGGTATACCTGCACGACCCTCGGAGGGGTGGAGTGTCGAAATTCCTCCGGTGCGTAGCACCGTTGTGGTCCTGCCACGGATTCTGATGGAGGATCACTCCTTCAATCCCGCCGCAACAGCCGAGGGTTGTGCCGTGAGCCTCCCGCCGTTTGTCGGCTTGATCGCCGACGGCTCCGCAGCCTCATTGCTCGGGCTTTTGCGAATGCGAAGCGTGGGCGCGATGTGAGTCGCCCGCGAGCTTTTCAGGAACTCCTGAAAGTCTCGATCCTTGGAGAAGACATAGGTAAGCGCCTGCTCAACTACTTCATCGGCAGATGCGTGGATGAATGCGGCATATTGATCGACCTGAACAGCAGTTGTATCTGTCAGCCGAATGGAGGCGCTGATATGTCGGATTTGTGTGACTTCAAGCAATGGCATTCGATTCTCCTTTACGTGATGAATCAGGCAATCCTTTTGCGGTCAAACATGCGTTGCGCGGTCATGGCGATTTCCCGCGCACGAACGGAGCAAAGCCCGGTCGGAATCTCGAAGCGGCGACGCGACGCAAGCATCGTGATCACGTCGTCGATCCGGATTCCCTCGATAAGCCAGAGGCGTGCCGATGCGACATCAACGGTGCGCCGGGCGTAGTAGAGAGGATTGGGCTTGTCGGAGCGGCGGACGGCAAGTTCACGCGTCAGCTTCACGGGGTCTTTGCCGTGGGCAAGTTCACGGGAGACCCACGCCCAATCGCTCTCCGAGTTGCTGTTCTTTCCGGGCTGCTTCCGTGGCCGGACGGACCCTGCGGAAAGCATGGGGTCCACGGTGGCAATGTCGAGCCGGAAGTCGTCGGGAGTCCAGACCGAATCGCAAGGATATTCGACCGTGACGCGGTGAGCAGGATCGTACTTGCGATTCAGGAATCCCGGTATGCGAAGAACGCGGTTGCTGTCCGTGCAAGCTGGATCGCCGCCGAAGGCGATAGCCAGCAACTTGAGCGTCTGTTCCTGAGGCGCGACATCAAAGCCCTCGACGCGCCATAGAACCTGATACTTGCTGGGCGATGTCGAGAGGATCGCGGTTGGCCTGGGCACGGCATAAGACGCTCTGAGCGCAGCTAGCCGGCCGTCTCCGTCGTTGTCGATGTCTATATATAGATGGCGGACGGATGCGATGCACTCTTTGGTCCGCTTCCGGCTGCCTGATCGAAGCGGATTCGCGGCTACATAGATATTTGCTCCGGACGAATTCTCATGCGTGAGCCATGCGAGATACCGAGGCGCAAGCGCCTGTTCCAGGGCAACGACACGTTGCGTCGCCGAGGCGGGATTCTCCCGGCGCAGCAACAGAGCAATGGTTTCGCCGGGGGCGAAGCAACGAGTCAGAAAGTGAGCAGCGGTTCTCTTCATGGATACTCCTTGAAACCTCGTCAGTCAGAGCGCGATCTGCGACGGTGAAGCCCGACGAATCGGGCTTCAATTAACTCAGGAGGAAGAGGCACTATTCGGCCTCTTCCTCAGCGGGAATCTCATCGAACTCTTCCTCGGCGGGAGCCTTCTCCGCGCGGTCGAGCTTGAGGATGGAGGAGACCCGAACGCTATCGGAGCGTACCGGCTTCTCCGCCTTCTTGGGCATGTACTCTGTGTGGCGAATCTCACCCTCGACCTGGACATGCGCGCCCTTCTTGAGCGTGGCAGCGAACTCGCCGAACTTCCCGAAGACGATGCAGCGATGCCATTCGGTTTGCGAGATGTATTCGCCCGACTCCTTGCTCTTGTAGGAGGTCTTAGTGGCGAGGGAGAACGTGGTGAATTTCTGGTCGTTCTTGCCGTTGCGAACTTCCGCATCGTTGCCGAGGAAGCCCATGAGGATTGCTTTGTTCTGATACATGATTTTGTCTCCGTTTTTGAATTCCCGATCTTGCTCGGGTCACACCGGCGAAGCCTAGCGAGTGGGTCCGACTCCCAAGCGCCAAGCTCTGCATTTACGGAGGGTCCGTCGCAGATGGAAACCGTAACCCGCAGGGCCGCGAAGCGGAAGCAGAAGAGCGCCGAGCCGCCGGGCGTCGGATAGACCCCGAAGCAGTGACTGAGCAGGAAGCGGGATTGATGTGGGAGACACCCGGCAGAACAACGCACTTGCTCCGCTTCCCGACGATACAATCCGCCGGCAATCCAGATCCGCTCTCCCCGCCCGACCTCCGGTCAAGGAGCCGCATATCGCAACCGCGTTCGCTCGTCTTCCCTTCGGCGCAGCCATGCTCAGACGCGCACCTTGGGCGTGGGTATTGACTCGCAGCACTATGACCGAGAAGCCTATTCATTCCCGTGCCTCTAATTCGGGTCTCCATTCCGCAACTCATGCTGCCGCCGCAGAGGACGCCCGATAGATTTCCGCCGTCTCGAAGGACTGCTCCGCATGGCTATAGCCGTTCACGGTGATAAGCTCGCGCACCCGGCGCCGGCCATCATGATCGCGTTCGCAATAGAGAACGAAGTCGATGGCTTCGGCAGTCTCGGAGCGTATGAACGAGTGGTTGAGGTTTGGCCGGGCACTCAGGGCCAGATCGGACAACCGATTGAGGGCATCCCATGCGGACTTTGCGTGGATCGTCGAGAGCGTTCCGCCGTGCCCAGTGTTCATCGCCTGCAAGAGGTCGTAACCGCATTCATCCCGTATCTCGCCCATGATGATGCGGTCTGGACGGTGCCGAAGTGCTGCGGCCAACAACTGGCTTGGCGTGACCGCAACCTGGCCGGGGATGGCATCGACGGCTTCCCAGCGAACGGCATTCGGATGGGCTATCTTCAACTCGGCCGGTTGCTCAATCACAATCAGCCGCTCGTCGAGCGGCACGTGGTCGAGTAAGGCTTTCATCAGGGTGGTTTTGCCGGAGCCGGTTCCCCCGCTGATCATGCCGTTCTTCCGCTCTCCCATCAGGCGCACTACAGTGTTTCGAACTTGCTCCGGCAAGCTACCTGATGCAATCAACTCGTCGGAGGTGAACCAGCGGTTGAATTTCCGAACGGTAAATGTTGGGCCATTCATGGAGGACGGAGCGCCCACAACGGCGACGCGGGAGCCGTCGGGCAGGCGGGTATTCAGGATCGGATTCTGCGTGGTGAGGTCTTGTCCAAGGATGCGAGCGACGCGCTCAATGGCAGCCTGCAGGCGGTCGTTGCTGTAAGGTGTGTCGAGCGCAATATGTTCGACTATGCCGCCGCGGTCCGCATAAATTCCCGTCGTTCCGTTGATCATTAGATCCGAGATAGACGGGTCCAGGAGGAGCGCCCGCAACTCCTCGGGAAAGAACGGAAGAATCAGCTCGAAGCTCACCGTGTTGCCCCTGTGGTTGGCAGCGCGGCTCCTGCAGGGTTCGGCGTGCTGGTTCCGGGCTCGATGGGATCGACAGACACTCGGTTTTCGTGGAACTCAGTGATGGTGAGTCCCAGTGGGTTGATGAACTCGTATTGCGGATAGACTTTCGCCTGGTCACTCACCTGTTTGGGATTCAGGTAGTAAGTGACACTGAGCATCCAATGCTCGGTCCTTGGCTCGCGGGAATGGAGAGGCGAATAGAGCCGGTCGACGGCTACCAGTGCCGTGCCGCGCGCCATCACCACCCCCTGCACAGTCTCCTGAGACATGGATGTAATCGTGACATTCTTCACGTCCACATCGCTCTGCTCGACCTGTCCGCCAACAACCTGGGAAACGAGATGATTCTGGTTGTCTTCGGTCATCAACTGCGAAGCGAGCGTCTGGGACAAAAAGTAGTAGTTGAGCGGGTATTTCTTGGCGACAGTGTCGCGGTTGATTGTGTACCTGTAGTTAGCCCAATCCACCAGGTATGTCCGTACCTCGCCCTCCCGCGGACTGTAGTTGAGATCGCTGTACTGAATGGCCTGGGCGCGGCCCATCTCATCGATGCGGATGTAGCGGTTGACGACGGGACGCCGTGCCAGCGAAATATTGAGGCCCATCGACCCCACTAACAAAACAGTTCCGCAGCCGATGATGAGGCGGTATGCCTTGCGCTCGGCATAGTGGGAGGCATACGCTTCGTTGCCGATGTGATCGGTGAGCAACGCCTGTTCCGGCGTCAACGTCGCTTCAATGGGCGCTGTGCGTGTGGACATGGGGAGCGTTGCTCCTTTCCTTGAGAGCGTGGAATACAACGGAGACATAAATCAATCCCGCAATCAGAGCCCCGACAAGGATCGCAAGGAGCGCGAACCTGATAAGTCCCGACTGTAAAACACGACGAATAAAAGCAACTTGCAATACGAAGCGAAACATGAATCTCAAGCTCCTCCCGCCATTCCAATGGACGTTGCCGTACCGATGACCTTCGTGACGCTCTCAGCCATCCCAGCCGCTCCACCGAATATCGCCTGCGTCATGCTCGGAATGAAGAGCATGTTCACAATGAAGGCGACGAATACCATGATGCA
>Ga0207694_10004911_pt1 | contig 10375 bp, 5 predicted proteins | sample KBSC34metaG_FD_184353 | JGI IMG/M metagenome (GOLD analysis project Ga0207694, IMG submission 184353) | Corn rhizosphere microbial communities from Kellogg Biological Station, Michigan, USA - KBS C3-4 metaG (SPAdes) (version 2) | ecosystem: Host-associated > Plants > Roots > Rhizosphere > Soil...
TCACCTTACCGCTCGATTGGCGCGCTGCTTTAGACTCTACCACATCGGCCCACGTACTACTAGACAGAATTCCCTATTTTGAAGCTTAAGCATCTAAATACTTTCCTCGGCCGCGTTTTATTCTATAAATAACCAAGGCGTGTGATATCCCGAGAGCGATGGCGGCTTCCTTCCCTGTGGGGTAGGTAACGCCATCGATCTCAACCCTTCTTGCTCTTGGGTTGGTGCTGGGTCCGCCTGCAAATCTCACCTTCGCCTTTTCCGAGAGGTTTTGTTTCTCGGCTTCGGTCCGAGGTCTTTTTGCGGACGGGTTCGGTGTTCCTGTGCGAGCCAGGCTTATTTTCCGCTTTGCATCTTCGGATAATTTCTTCCCCTTCATCCCGCTGGGTTGGCCAATCTTGCTGGCGCTCATCTTCGCGCGGCTCTCCTCGGTATGGCGTCTGCCCAGCATCGGGTTGGCCTCGGCATTCGGGGAGATGTTGTAGGTCGGCAGATACAGCGCAAACGCGGCGTTCTCGCGCTTCGTTAGATCTTCAATGTTCTCGACAATCTCGACGACGCGGAAGCGGAGTGGCGCGGCGCCGTATTTATCCCAAGTGACCTGTAGCTGATGGCTGTGGTGGATGCCTTGGCGCAACTCGCTCAGATGCGCGCGTATGCGACGGACGATATCTCGGGATGAGCCGATATAGCACTCACCGGATATCGAGTTTTTGATCATGTAGATGCCGCGGATCAAGTTTTCCGGGCCTTTCGGGGGAAGAGTCTTGACCGTGTATTCCATTTCGGGAGATCCCCAAGTGAACAAGATATGCAGTGTAGCACATATCTTGCCATCCGCGCTCCTAAAGTGAGGTTCGACCATTGGACCAGAGCCATAGCGGGTTTCGCCGGACGATGGCACGCCTTTGTGTTAGCGGTGGCGATCGTGTTGGTGTGGGGCGCAGTCGGGCCAATCTTCGGCTGGTCCGATACCTGGCAGCTGATCATCAACACAGGAACGACCATCGTGACGTTCCTGATGGTTTTCCTGCTGCAGAACGCTCAGAACCGGGACACCGCCGCGATAAATCTGAAACTTGACGAGCTGATCCTCGTAACGGCTGCAGCCAGTGATAAGTTTATTGGACTAGAGACTGCTTCCTCCTCTGAGTTGGAGAAGGCAAAGAGGGACTTCCGGCAGAATTAGAATTTCCCTAGGCCCGGCAGCCATAGGGATCACAGCGCTCGTCTGGGTGATCGGTGTCACCGGCGGGCTTTTGCGCGCGTGTAGCGACGGGGCGGCCCTGCCGGGGGTCGTCCCGTCTTCAATTCCGGCACATATTAAACACCGAAAGACACCGAAAATGGCAGTTAAACTTAACTCGCTGCGCGCCGACACGCGCCGTGAGAACGATGGCGATTGGGTTGAGATCCCGGATCTTCCTGGTGTTGCATTAAAGGTTCGCGGATTTGCTTATGGCCCATTTCAGAATGCAAAGTCGCAGGCCGAAGCAAAATGGGCGCGGCGTAGTGGCGGGCGCGATACGGTCCCGTATGATGAGGTGTTTAAGACCAATGGTCGCCTCTACGCGCAATATCTCTTGCTGGACTGGAAGGGCTTCGACGAGCCCTACGAGCTGGAGCTTGCCCAGCAAATCCTAGCTGATCCAGCGTATCGCGAGCTGCATGATCACATTCGTTATGCGACGAACCGGGTCTCACAGGTCGATGCTGAATTCGTAGAGGACGCGGCGGGAAACTCCGAGCGCTCCTCCGCTGGCAAATCGGCGAAGGCGGCGGCGTAACCGCTGACTGGATCGCTGATCTTGTCGAGGAGGAGCCCGATGCCGCGGCTCTCATCCCCGCCTCCAAATCCCTCCCCCCCGAAGATGCGTTCGTACCCCTGGGCACAGACTATGCCTGGAATGCCTTCTGGGCGCTCCACGGTGACCGTCCGATGTTTACCCAAGGGTTCGGTACCCCGATGGGTGCAACCGTTATTGAGCCCATCCCAGGGCGGATTCCGTTTATGTCTATCGATCGCTATGCGGATCGGTTCGGCATTTCGGGAGAGGCATTCGACGAGCTTCTGTTCTTCATCGGCGTGCTCGATCGGGAATATCTCGACATTATGGCCGAGCGGTCGGCTCAACGGTATCGAGCGATGCAGCAGCAAAAGTGAAGGATGGGGTTATCGCCTGGCTAGATCCTGGAGTTCTGCCGGCAGCGGGGCGGGCTTGGCTTCGGCCGCATCCCGGCAGATCGATTCAGCGGCATGGATGAGACTTTGCGTAATACGCAGACGCTCTGCCTCATCTCGCGAATTGAGAAGTGAGCCATTCCATAGCTGCCGAATCTGCGTTTCGGTTAACGCGCATTCATCTCTAGGAGGCTTTGGGTCGGTCAGGTTGGTTGCGACGGCGAGGGCTATGCAGGCAACGCCAGCAATCCCCCAAAAAAGTTTGGCTTTTCCCATTACGAATATATTGCATTGCCTTAACCACACACAAGCGGCCCAAAACGCGAACGGCAAAAAATGGCCGTAAGTATCTCATCCATTAAAGTTGAAGCGAGCCTTGACGCCGGTTCGTATCTTTCCGGTGCGCGGGCGAAGGTCGAAGCTGACGCCCAGATGGTTGCCAGCGGGGAAAGGGTTAATTCCTCGCAAGAGCAGACGGAAAGGAGACTGGGTCAATCAGCAACTGCCCTTGAGCGGCTCACTAGGTCCATTGATCCCGCCTACAGTGCTCAACAAAAGCTCGAAGCGGGGCAACAAACACTGCAGCGTGCCTTCGACGCCGGGATCATCAAGCAGGATGAATTTGCTCGCCGTCTCGATCTATTGCGTGACAAGTATTCTGGCAACGTTGCCTCGCTGCAAAGCTATGCGACAGCGCTCAACAGCATATCTGAGGTGCAGCAGCGGGTAAACGCTGTTGCTTCCGTCAAGGACGATTTCTCATATGAGACTAGGGTCAAGGATATCCAGGCATACAGTACAGAGCTAGATAATCTGAGGGCAAAATATTCTCCGCTCTTTGCCGCTCAACAAGCGTATGCCAAGGCCCAAGCCGACGTGAATGCGGCATTCAAGGTTGGCGCATTATCAGAACGCGAGCATTTTGACGCTCTGTCGAAGACCAAGGACGTTTACGACGCTCAGGTAGCGACGATTAAAGGGGTAACCACCGCAACCGGGCAGCATGCCGCTCAGCTTGCGAAATCATCTAGCGAGAGCAAGACCAACGCCGACGCTATAAATGTTTCGACGCGAGCGTTTGGGCTTAATCGCGCCGGGCTACAGGAATTACAGGCTGCAGGGATCAACTCCTTTCAAGCGCTATCTAGCGGCATCGGTGTTTGGCGAGTAGCGCAGACGGAAGGCGCGCAGGTTCTTGGCGCTTTTGTTCAGGGCGGCGTGCTCTCGTTTGCTACGATCGCTGGATGGGGTGGCATTTTCCTCGGGGTCGCTGCTGCCGTTGGCGTCTTCGCTGCCGGCATTTCGCGCGCCCTAACTACGCAGCAGCAAATCAAGAATTTCCAAGTTGGACTAGAGGCGCTGGGAACGAGCGGGAAGGCTACCGGAGAGTCTCTGCAAACGGCGTTTCAGCACATTCGCGACAGCGGCTCTTCTGCGGCAGATGCACTTGAGGCGATAAACATAATTCGCCGGAACCCAATAATTGACCCATCGCAAGCAGAGGACATAATAAAGCTTGCGCGTGATATCGCATCCGTAACAGGAGATGCGCTTCCCGCCGCGACTCAGAAATACGTAACGGCACTAGCTGGAGGTAGAGAAAGCATCATTGATTATGCCTTTAGCCTGAACGTTCTGACTGCTGATCAGGCAAAGCACATTCGAGCCACCAATGATACATCAATAGCAATTGACGCAATCAACGCACATTTTGCTAATGCTAAAGATAAGTCTCTGGGTCCCTTTGGGGAGATTCTTGAAAAGATCACCAAGGAATGGGACACTTTTGTCGACGAAATGGCTAAGGGCAGCGTTGTTTCCGCTGTTCTAAGGGGCGTCAAAAATGAAATAGAATCCCTAAAGCTTGGGGTTGAAGCCATTGAATCGGCCATTGGATCATTGGGGGCGGTGCTCGATAAGGTCGGGGCATATCTTGCCCACCCGGTTGATATGGCAAATCGCGCTGCTGGCGCTGCACAACAGGACCTCGCTCAAGCCCTTCGGGAGCGGGACCCTACAATGCCAGAGTCCGAGATTGCCAATGTGCTGAGAGGCGGCGGCCCGGCTAGCCAGAGTGCTACGGGGAAGCAAGGTGGCGTGGCGACGCTTCTTCAGGGGGGCGCGACTGATCGCCTAACGGCGGCTCTCATCCAGACAGAGTCTGGAGGAAATCCGAACGCCGTTTCGCCGGCTGGGGCGATTGGCTTAACTCAACTTATGCCAGGAACGGCACAGCAGCTAGGCGTTAATCCGTGGGACCCAGCACAAAACGTTGAAGGCGGGATGAGGTATCTGCAGCAGCAGATACAGCAGTTTGGCAGCGTGAGCGCTGGGTTGCAAGCGTACAATTGGGGACCAGGGAACTACCAACAGTATCTTCAGGGCAATCGCCAGCTTCCACAAAGCGTTCAGAACTATTCGTCTCGAATTGTCAATGCGGCCGGTCTGACGGGGAACGAAACCGTAGCGCAGCTTGCTACGCCTACAGCTGGGGCACCGCAGTCCACGCAATACGTCCTTGAGAAACAAAATGATCTCCTCGACAAGCGAAATGTGGCTCAGCAGGAGGCCAATAAACTCGCGGCACAAGAGGGAGCAATACAAGCGGCTAATACTGCCTTCCAGACTTCCTGGAATTCCGAGCAGTCTACGCATCTAAGCTTGGAAAACAAAATTATTGATGCGTGGAAGGCTTATAGCGGGGTCCTTGATCAGGCAAACATTGTTCAGGCCAAAGCCGCAGCTGAAGCCGATAGGCTGGCGACCGGCACCGATCACGTCAATGAGGAATTCAGGAAAGGTCAAGCTGAAGGGCTCAGAGCCCAGGCTGTGTTGGCTGCTACAACGCAGGTCTATCACGATCTAGGGAATAGCGCTGACAATTCTGCCGTGGTTCAGCAGAAGGCCGGCGAAGCTCTGAGACAGCAAGCGCAACTGGCTGTCCAATCGTCAGAGGCGCAAATTCGCGGCGTCGACCGGACTACGGTCGCCAATGAAGCGTTGGCAGTGGCTTCCGCAAAAGGCGCGGCGGCAGTCCAAGACCAACAGATTGCAAATCAAGCTTCTGCGCAAACCTTCGATGTCGTTGCTAAAGCGCAAGCAAATTATGCTCAGGCTGTTGATTTTGGAACCCAAGGAGAAATCAAAAACGCGGAAGCGCTTTTGGCCCGCGCCAAAGCCCAGGACGAGCAAGTCAGGACGCAAATTCGAGCCAACGAGGCTGCCAAGGAAACGACGCAGCTTAATCTGCGCGCTGAGGACCTAAAGAATCAAACCCAAATCATAGAACTCCAGACATCACTTCAAGGTCAGTCGTCAGCCGAGATTTCAAAGCAGACCCTGCTGCTTCGTACGAAATTGGATCTTGAGACTCACTTTAAGGATGAGGTCGGTGGAGGCAAGGAAGCGCTGTTAGCGCAAACCGAGGCGATAGCAAATGCCAATATCAAGCTAGAACAGGCACGGGCTGCCGAGGGGAGGCTCAACGAAGAGATCACCAGCATCGCCGATACGGTAACCCAGGCGCTAGGCGGGGCTCTCGACAATGTATTGAGCGGCAAGAAGGTCACCGATTGGGGGCAGCTGTTCAAGGACACGTTGCGATCCGTCGCATCGACCATCTTACAAACAGAGTTTGTCAAGCCGCTGATCGGTTCCGTGCTCTCAGGGTTGGGCTTCAACAACGCCGCGCAGCAATATGGAACCCTTGGCAGCGGCGGTGGCCTCCTGTCTGGCTTGCTGGGGTTGGGTGGGTTGTTGGGTGGTGGTGGATCGTCCGGGGGTTCCGCGGGGACCGCCGCGGGCACGGGTGCTGCCGCTGCCGCTGCCTCCTCCAATTTCTCTGGCACGGGGCTCTCAGCGGGCGATGTTGCTGCCGTGGCTGCTGACCCTCAGGTGGCGCTCGCGGCCTTTCAGGCGGCTTCCGCGCAGGGCGCAAAGACCGTTCCAAGCGGAGGGACGAGCAGCCTCTTCAATCTGAGCAATCTCAGCAGCGTAGCGGGATTGGCGAAATCAGTCCTCGGTGGCGGTGGCGATCTTTTCGGCGGCGGTGGGTTTCTGGGTGGCATCGGAAGCGCCGTTAACAACTTTGGTGGCAGCCTTGGCTTCGCTGTTCCTGGCGCCCCATTCTCCGCGACGATTGCGGGGCCATCAGTGCCAGGCGCCGCTTCGGCTGCGGAGGGTGCCTCCACTGGCATATTCGGGACAACAACCCTAACCGGCGCTCTGGGAGGCATTGGGCTAGGTGCGGGTGTGGGCGGGCTGTTGAGTTCCGTATTAGGCGGAAACTCGCTTCTCGGAAGCATCGGGGGCGGCGCGGGCGGGCTGGCCGGCGGTCTCCTCGCTCCCTTGCTATTCGGCATTGGCGGTCCTATCGGCGGCATTGTCGGTGGATTACTGGGCGGTTTGACAGGTCTGCTTGGCCCCAAAAAATCCACCTTCGCTAGCGGCGACGTGGTTGATTTGGCCAGTGGCCGTATTGGCGATGTTAGATCCAGCGGCAACGCGCAGAACGACCAGACTGTCCAAGCGATATCCTCAACACTGTCGCAGTTCCTGCAGAGTCTTACGGCGGCAACGGGTGGCGGGACGGTTGGCGGTTCGCTGAACGTCGTAGCCAGTACGAAGGGCATTCAGACCCATTACAACGGGCCGCTTGGCAATATCGATGCGTCGTTCGCCTCATCGCAAGAGGCGATCCAGCAGTTCGAGCTGGCATTCATCCACAATATCCAAAATGTCAGCGACACGCTCAAATCCGTATTTGCGCAGGTTACCGATCCATCGCAATTACAGGACGCCATCAATGCAGCAAAGGCATACGAGGGCGCAGCGACCGCGTTTGATAGCCTGTTCTCCTCGATCGAGACGACAACTGATGCGACCGGCCCCTACCAGAAGATCCTCGATCAGATCAACACTCAATACCAGACGCTGTCCGATTCCGCGAACAAGTATGGCCTCTCGCTGGCGCCGCTGCAAGACTCCTATGCTGCAGCTCAGCAACGGCTGATCACCGATTTCAATAAGAATATCGGAGATGCGCTATCTTCTTTGACCGACCCGTTCCAACAGGTCCTCAAAACCGAGATTGACCAGGCGAAACAACGAGTCTCGGATGCGGAAGCGATTGGCGGAGATCTCCGCCAGGTCGAGAAGCTGAACGGCGCGACCCTGGAGAAGGCCGCGCTGCAGGCATCAGCTCAGCTAGGCGTCCTCGGGCAACGTGTAGATGACTTTGTCGGAACGCTCGGTGACTCGTTAACAACGTTGTTCACAAGCGTTGAGACGCAGGTGGCGCATCTGTTCACCTCCGGTGCCGGCGTATCTCAGCTTAGCGGCGGCGACGCCTTCTCGACGGCATACAATTCAATCCAGCAGCAGGTCGCCGCGGTGGCTCGGGCAGCGGCTGACTCGTTCAGCAGCCCGGATGTGCTCTCGGTTGTCCAAGACGCGATCCAGGGTGTCGCCCGCGCGGCACTCACCCGGTTGGCGACGGCATTCAACGCGAGCCTGGCCGAGTTGAGCCTGACGGCCACAAATCCCGTCCAGGAGGCGATCAACCGAGAATACATCGCCGGACAGCAACGGGTCTCGATCGCCCAGACCATCGGGGCCGATATCAACGCGGTCGAAAAGTTCAACCAGGATAATCTGTTGCGGGTAGCAACCGCGGCGCGGCAGGCGGTCGGCGGGATCGTTACGGCAGCCGATGCGATCAAGACTGCCGGCACGGCGCTTTCCGGCTCAATCTCATCGGTTGTTCAAAACACCGATGGGCCATTTAAGCAGGCCCTCGATAGCTTGAACATCGGGTTCGGCAAGCTGATCGGGCAAATCGATCAGCTCAGCAATTCGACCGCTGATGTCACCCCGGTGCTCCAAGCCTATGCCGACCAGATCGATAAGCTTAGGTTAACATTCAATAATCAGATTTCGCAATTGACCCTGGCGTTGACCGATCCGGTTCAAGCGGCGCTCAACGCCGAGCTGGATGCGGGCAAGAAACGCATCGCCGACGCTCAAGCTATCGGCGCCGATCTTGCTGCGGTGGATGAGTACAATCGCCTTAGCCTGCTCAAGGTTTTCCAGGATACGCAAGGTGCGGTCAGCGACACTTCGGCCACTCTTCAGGATTTCACGAACTCCCTAGACTCCCTGCAAGGCGCCCTCGCCCAGCTGACATCGGGGAACCTCTCTGGGCTTACGCCAGCGAAAGCCGTCGACGCTGCGCTGCAAAACTTCCGGTCGGAATTGGCTCTCGTCAAGGGCGGCGCAACATCCGAGATCCCGAACCTTACGCAAGCCGGGACGGGAGCGGTTACTGCTGCCCAGCAAGCGTATGGAAACTCTCCCGAGACCGCCAAGGTTCGGGCCGAGATCGTTGAATCGCTACGGCAAGTTGCGGTCTCGACCGGGACGGAAGCGACGATGGCAGCCTCTGGCGTAGTTGTGACCGCAAGCAACCAAGCTCAGGTTAAGGCGACATTAGATTCCGAAGCGCTCGCGGCTCGCAAGGTTGCGGATCAAATCCAAGCTCAAGCCGATATCGAGCGGAAACGAACGGGTAACTCCAACGTTGCCCTGCAAACACAAGCCGACGCCACGAGAGAGATAGCGAACCAGCTGCAGGCCCAGGCCGACCAGGCGGGGCAACAGGTTACCGCTATGGAGAAGGGAGTTTCGGTAACCAACGCCTTCACCGCGACATTATCGCAGCAGTACGCCGAGCAGGCCAACAAGCTGCGTGCCATCGCGGATCAATTACAAGATCAGGCGAATATCGAATTCCAGCGCACGGGCCTGCGGGACAATGTTTACCAGCAAGAGTCGAATGGCGCGCGAGCCTTAGCGGGGCTGCTTGATCAGCAAGCAAACGCGCAGAGCCTGACGGTTGTACAGCTGCAGGAGCAGGCGGCGGTTGCCACAGCGTTAGCCGCGCAGCTTCATGTGCAGGCAGATGCGGAGTTTGCGCGTACCGGGGTCAAGCGCAATTTGCTCCAACAAGAAGGAGATTTGGCCACACAGATTGCCGGGCAACTGACGAACCAGGCAAATCAGCAAGGCGCCACTACCCAGGCCGACGTCGACCGCACCAAGCTTTCCATCGCTCAGCTCCAGCAGCAGTCAGACATAGCGGGCAGGACCGTCGCGGCTCAGGCATCCGGGGCGGATGCGGCGGTGGGGACCGCCGGTGCGGCAGCAAGTGGATATGATCTGGCGCTCGAACAGCTCAAGGTGCAGCGTGACATCGCCGCCCAGGCCAACGCCATCGCGGTTCAAGAGATAAACGCCCAAGTCTCGATTGCCAACCAGGTTCTGCTGGCACAGAAAGCGGCTGCCGATGCCTTTACGGCGGCGGTAAACGCCTATGCTGCCGCGGTGGCTCAGGCTCAGGCTGCGGCACAAGCTCCGCCTCCGCCTCCAGCACAGCCCGCTCCGCAGGTGGGGCAAGCTGCTGTTCCTGCCGCCTCTACCGAGCCGCAATGGGACGCGTCTCTCGCTGGATCATTCCTAGCTTCACATGGAAGCTTCCATGCCGGCGGCACCTCGAACACCGCTCCCGGCTGGATCATGGTTGGAGAGCAGGGGCCGGAATGGCTCTACCAAGGGGGCGGCAACAAAGTGCTGCCTACTGGAGCGCCACCGCCCGCCGCAGCGAATGATGACCTTGTTGCCGAACTCAAAAGGCTGCAAGCCGGGATCGATGCGCTGGCCAAGCAGATGCAGGGTGGTCAGGTACAGGCAAACCGCGACGCTAAGATGATTGCTGAGGAGACGGCTACCGTGGGCCGTAAGGTTGGCTTCGGCGTGCCGACTCGAAGGAACGTGGCATAGCCTTTGACGCCGGGCTGCAAGTTGCAGTCGAAGTGGATCTGTATAGCGATCAGGGGCGTGGGATCACAACGTTGCGCTTATGCAATTTTGGCCCCCTGTTTACGATTTCAGACCCATCAATAAATTACGAGCAGCGGCTAATTACTCCGATGCTCCTCGGCACCTCAATCTCCGTTCAGAGCTATGGTCAGCCGATGCGCGCATTGGCCAATGACGGGACGATTGAGTTCTTGCTCGACGAGCCTTTCTCGGAAGTGGTGTTTAGCGATGACCTGCATTGGGTGGGGCGAACGTTTCGCGTCTACGAGGGGCAGCAGTCTCAGCGTGGGTACGTCGAGGACCTTACCCTCATTTATG
>Ga0207694_10004917_pt1 | contig 10366 bp, 8 predicted proteins | sample KBSC34metaG_FD_184353 | JGI IMG/M metagenome (GOLD analysis project Ga0207694, IMG submission 184353) | Corn rhizosphere microbial communities from Kellogg Biological Station, Michigan, USA - KBS C3-4 metaG (SPAdes) (version 2) | ecosystem: Host-associated > Plants > Roots > Rhizosphere > Soil...
GGAAAAGCTGGGTTCTTTCGCGGGCCAGCTTACCGGCACCAGCCTGACGGGGGTGGAGATCGTTTATGAAGGCACGCCTTCGGGCCTCAACACCCGCGCCCTGACCCAGGCGGCGTTGACTGGGCTGCTCAAGCCGATGCTGGAGGAAGTCAACATGGTCAATGCGCCGGTGATCGCCAAGGAACGCGGCGTCAAGGTCAGCGAGACCCGCCGCGACGCACAGGGCATCTATGAAGGCTATGTCAAGCTGGTGGTGGAGATGAGCGACGGCACCACCCGCCGCGTCGCCGGCACCGTCTTCTCCGACGGCCGCCCGCGCCTGATCCAGATCAAGGATATCGGGTTGGATGCGGAATTCGCGCCGCACATGCTCTATGTCGTCAACGAGGACAAGCCGGGCTTTGTCGGCAAACTGGGTACGTTGCTCGGCGATGCCAAGGTCAATATCGCCAACTTCACCCTGGGCCGCAGCGCCCCCGGCCAGGACGCCATCGTTCTGATCGAAGTGGACGGCGCGGTCCCGGCCGCGGTTGCTGAAGCTGTTGCCAAGCTTCCGCAGGTCAAGCACGCCCGGCCGCTGGTTTTCTAAGCCAGATATCCTTCGAATAGAAAAAGCGGCGATCTTGCGATCGCCGCTTTTTTGTTTCCGCAATCCGCTAGCTTTTAAACTCGAGCGAGGCATTCCGCCGAGCGACCCGAAGCAGCCGCCAGCTTCCTTCCCCTTTCGGCGCAAAGCGCCAGGAAAGGGGAAGGTGTCACAGCGAAGTGTCGGCGGAGCCGACCTGAGCTGTGACGGATGGGGATAAATTTAAAAACAACGAGGCGCTAGGCACCCGTCCCGCAATTCAAGCGCGACTCTTCGCAATAGCCTCGTGATGGCGGATGACTTCCTTGACGATGAAATTGAGGAACTTTTCCGCGAAGTCCGGATCGAGTTTTGCATCCTCGGCCAGCCGGCGCAGGCGCGCGATCTGGGCAGCTTCCCGCGAAGGATCGGCAGGGGGAAAGTTATGGGTCGCCTTGAACTCGCCCACCGCCTGGGTGCACTTGAAGCGCTCCGCCAGAAGATGGATCAGGGCGGCATCGATATTGTCGATGCTATCTCGCAAGCGCAGCAGTTCCGGGTGCGTCATAAATCTGCCTCTGAAGCGGTTTTGCCCAAATTCCAAGCGGAATATGTTTAAGCGAAAGCGCGGCTGCGCGCCAGCAAAGTTCCCGCAGCGAATATTTTTCCCGACAAGGTGAACAGAAGCGACAAAACCCCTTCCGCACACCCGCCGGGGAATGATTAGCTTTCTTCGGGGCGCATGGGGGCTTGCGCGGCCTGCGAAAGACAGGCGCACAAGAATAGACAATGAGAGAATTCCGTCTGTTGGGGGTACTCGTTCTGGGCCTGCTGTCGGCTGGCTGCAGTACGGCAGCGACGCAGCAGGACGAAGACATCGTCCGGGTCAGCGATCCGCTGGAGGACATGAATCGCTTTTTCTTCAGCCTGAACCAGCGGCTCGACCGCAATGCCGGTCGCCCCGCCGCGACCGCCTATAAGGACACTGTGCCCCAATCGGTGCGCAGCGGTTTGCACAATGTGCTGGACAATCTGGGCGGTCCCGTCACGGTCGCCAACGACATGCTGCAGACCCGCTTTTCGGACGCCGGCATTGCGGCGGGTCGCTTCCTGGTCAACACCACCGTTGGCGTGGTGGGGATCTTCGATGTCGCCACCGATTGGGGGTTGCCGGGCCGCAATCGCGACTTCGGCGAAACCATGGGGACCTATGGGGTACCGCCGGGACCCTATCTGGTGTTGCCGTTCCGCGGCTCGACCGATGTGCGCGATTTCGCCGGCAATTATATCGACGGCTATGTCTCGCCATTGCGCTATGTGCGGTATGACGGTCGCAACTATGTCGGCCTGATGAAGTCCACCCTGGGGTCGATGGACAACCGTGCCACCAGCCTGGTCACCCTCAAGGATATCGAACGCGCCAGCGTCGATTACTACTCCACGGTACGCACCTTATATCTGGAGCGCCGGGCCCGGCTGATCGAGAACCAGCCCGTGCGAACCGCGGAATTACCGGACTTTTAAGGACGGCCCAAAAATGCTCTAACCCGGGCATGATGGTTGTCGAACGCATTGTCGCCCTTTGCTGCCGCTGGCCGCGCGCCGTCATCCTTCTTTGCCTGCTGCTGGCAGCCGGAGCGGCCTGGTATACCAGCCGCAATTTCGCCATCAACACCGACAGCGAGCAGCTCATCGATGCCAAGGTGGGCTGGCGCATGCGCCAGGCCAATTTCGACGCCCACTTCCCGCAGCAAAGCAATTTGACGGTTGCCGTGATCGACGGCGCCACGCCGGAGTTGGCGGAATCGGCGACCAGCCGTCTGACGCAAAAGCTTGCCGCCAATCCCAAATTCTTCAGTCATGTGCGCAGCCCCGGCGGCGGCGACTTCTTCGGCCAGAACGGGCTTCTGTTCCTGCCCTTGAAGGAGGTGCAGGAGACTACCCAGCAGCTCATCAAGGCACAGCCCTTTCTGGGCGGGCTGGCATCCGATCCATCCCTGCGCGGGGTGATGACCAACCTGTCCAATGCCCTTTTGGGCGTGAGCGCGGGCCAGGCAAAGCTGGCGGATATCGACAGCGCCACGTCGCGCTTCGCCGACGTCTTTGCCGCGGCGGCGCAAGGCAAGACAGAATATCTTTCCTGGCGCTCGCTGATTACCGGTGCGCCCCCCAGGCAGGAGGAAATCCGCCGCTTCATCGAAATCAAGCCGCGGCTGGACTTCAATGCGCTCGAACCCGGCCGGGAAGCCAACGACTTGGTCCGCGCCGAGGCCCGCAGCCTGGGCCTGACACCCGAACATGGCGTGCGGGTGCGCCTGACCGGGCCGGTGCCGCTGTCGGATGAGGAATTCGCCACCCTCACCGACCGCGTCTGGCTGATGACCGCCGCGATGATGGGAGGCGTGCTCCTGACCCTCTGGCTGGCCTTGAAAAGCTTCAAGATCATTTTCGCCATACTGGTGACCTTGTTCGTGGGCTTAGGGATCACCATGGGCGCGGGCCTTTTCACGGTAGGGGTGTTCAACATCATCTCCATCGCCTTCATCGCCTTGTTCGTCGGATTGGGCGTGGATTTCGGCATTCAGTTCGCCGTGCGCTACCGCCATGAGCGGCACCATGAAGACCAGCTTTCGACGGCGTTGGAACAGGCTGGCCGCGGCGTCGGCATTCCGCTGGCCCTGGCCGCGGCCGCCACAGCCGCAGGCTTCTTCTCCTTCCTGCCCACCACCTACACAGGGGTTGCAGAACTGGGAAAAGTCGCCGGCATCGGCATGGTCGTGGCATTCCTGTTGTCCATCACCATGCTGCCCGCCTTGTTGATGCTGCTGAATCCGCCGGGCGAAACCGAGGATGTCGGTTTTCGAAGCCTGGGCCGGTTGGACGATTTCATGACGCGCAACCGCCGGCGCGTGATCCAGGTGGCGGCGGCGGCCGGGGTGGTGACGCTGATCCTGATGCCTTTTGTGCAGTTCGATTCCAATCCGCTGGACCTGCGCAGCCCCAAAGTCGAATCGGTTTCCACCCTGTTCGACCTGATGAAAAATCCCCTCACCTCGCCCAACACCATCGATGTGCCGGCGCTGTCGCTGGCCGATGCGGATTCGATTGCCCAGCGCCTGCAACAGGAATCGCTGGTATCCCAGGTCCTCACTTTGTCGAGCTTCGTGCCCGATCAGCAGAAGGAAAAGCTGACGCTGATCGCCGATGCTTCCAATCTTCTGGACGCCACGCTCAATCCCTTTGAGGTTCGCCCCGCCCCGAGCGATGCCGAGGATGCCGCCGCTTTCAAGAGCACCGCGGAGAAATTGCGCGCCGCTGCGGGAACGGCCCAGGACAAGCCTGCCAAAGATGCACGACGGCTGGCCGATGCGCTGGAGGCCGTCGTCAAGATCGGCGCGCCGGCCATCAAACGTGCGCGCGAGGCGATAGAGCCTGGCCTTGCCACCATGCTGAAGCAGGTCTCCAACTCGTTGAAAGCGGCGCCGGTCACGGCCGCCAATATGCCCGCAGACCTGCGCGCCGACTGGGTCGCGCCGGACGGTACCGCGCGCATTCAGGTCTTTCCCAAAAACACCAGCAACGATCATGCCGCGCTGGCGGCCTTTTCCGATCAGGTCCTGACAGTGGCGCCGCAAGCGACCGGCGCGCCCATCTCCATCCGGGAATCGGGCAAGACCATCGTGGGCGCCTTTGCCGAAGCCGGCATCCTGTCTTTCATCGTCATCACACTGCTGTTGGCGCTGGTGCTGCGCAGCCTGCATGACGTGCTGATGACCCTGGCGCCGTTGGTGCTGTCGGGACTTCTGACCCTGGCGACCTGCGTGATCCTGGGCCTGAAGCTGAATTTCGCCAATGTCATCGCCCTGCCGCTGCTGCTGGGTATCGGCGTCGCCTTCAATATCTATTTTGTGGTCGCCTGGCGGCACGGACAGCGTTGCTTCCTGGCCTCCAGCCTGACGCGCGCGGTCATCTTCTCCGCCGCCACCACGGCTTCCGGTTTCGGCACCCTGTGGCTGAGCATCCATCCGGGCACTGCCAGCATGGGCGAATTGCTGATGATTTCTCTGGGTTGGGTGCTGGCGACGACGCTGTTCCTGTCGCCGGCCTTGCTGGGCCCGCCGAGTCATCTGCTGCAGATGCATGATCCTGAGGTTTGAGCCGGATCAGCAAAAGGTCCAGTGGACCTTTTCGCCGTGAGCGGGGATTGGCGAACCTCCAGTGGAGGTTCGCCCCGCGAACGAACGCCAAGCGGCGAAGCCGCGCGGCAGGGCATAAACCCGCTCGGTCTGTGCTGCTTTTAAAGAAGAACGTCTCTGGAATTCGTTGCCGCTCGCTTAGGCTCGCGGCGTCCCTGCCTCGCGGCTCGCTTGGCCGCGCGCCGCTGCGGCGTTCGACGCTTTCGCAGGTCCACTGGACCTGCTCACCCGCTACGCGGGACGCGTCTCACCCGAGCATCTGGTCCGTGAGTGCGTTAATCCGCTTCGCCAGACCGGAAGGACCGCCCGACGCGAGCGTCGCCGCAAAGTCCGACCGCTTCTGCGCCATCTGGCTGATATTGCCGGCCAGATAGACATCGGTGATCTTCCAGTCCGAGCCCACCTGATGCGTGCGGTAGTTGAAGGCGATGGCTTCCTTGGAAGTCTTCATCGTGCTCTTGACGAAGTGATCGGTGCCGCGCGTGATCGAAGCCGGTTCCACCGTGAATTTCTCGCCGCCATAGGAATCGAAGCTCTTGGCATAATTGGCGATGGTCATGCGGGAGAAGGCATCGGTCAGCGCCTTCTTGTCGGCATCGGACAACGAAGCCCAGCTCGGCCCTACGGCAATCGCCGTCATGGCGGAGAGGTCGAATGCTTTCTCCACCGCCGGCTTCAGCTTGTCATAGCGCGACTTGGCGCTGCCGCCGGCTTTCATCGATGCCAGCAGGGCATCATAGAAACCCTGCACCTGGTCCACCGCGGGATCGGCAGTCTGGGCCTGGGCAGGCAACACCGCCACCGCGGTCATGACCGGGGCCGCTGTCAGCAGCAGCGCGGCGAAAACAGGTCTCAAAAGGGCTTTCATGGAAAATCTCCTGAACCTTGCGTGTAACGCACGAAACATGAATAGGAACCCAACAGAACCGGCCCTTTTTGTGGCTTTCAGCTGTCCCGGTCCAGCAGGAAAAAGGGCAATGCGGACAATTCCGGCGCCTTGGCGGCATAGGGGCCCAGGGCTTCCACCGCGCGGCGGGCGCGTTTCTCGGCTTCGGCACGAGCGCCCTCCACACCCAGCAATGTCACAAGCGTCTGCTTGCCCATATCGGCATCCTTGCCCACGGCCTTGCCGGTCTTCTCGGCTGTCGAGGTTACATCCAGCAGGTCGTCGGTGATCTGGAACACCACGCCCATGTCCTCGGCATAGGATTTGAGCCGGGCGCGGTCTTCTGCCGAGGCACCGCCCAGGATCGGTCCCGCCTCGCAGGAAAATTCGAACAACTGGCCGGTCTTGCGCCGCTGCAGGTCGATGACATCGTCCACGCCAAAGCTTTTGTCGGCCAGCATGTCGATGATCTGTCCGCCGATCATGCCGCTATGGCCGGATGCCTCGGCCAGCCGGGCGATCAAGGCGCACCGCACATCGGCGGATGGATGGGTGCGGGCATCCGCCAGGATCTCGAAGGCGATGGTCAAAAGCGCATCCCCCGCCAGCACCGCCGTCATCTCATCGAACGCGATATGGGTGGTGGGACGCCCGCGGCGCAGGTCGTCGTCATCCATGCAGGGCAGATCGTCATGCACCAGGCTGTAGGTATGCAGCGACTCGATCGCCGCCCCCACCCGCAAGGACCGCGAATCATCCACCCCGAACAGCCGGGCCGAGTGCAGCACGAGGAAGGGTCTGAGCCGTTTGCCGCCCGCCATGATGGCGTAGCGCATGGCCTCCTGGACCCGGGCCTGGCGGCCTGCGGGCTGGGGCAGGACCGCGTCCAGGGTGGCATCGACCAGCTTGGCCGAGGCTGAAATAGCCTTTGGAAGCTGGCTGGTGTCGGGCGCCTGGAGCGCGCCAGAGGGAACTTCACGGGAAGTGTTGGACATGGTGCCCCATTTTACGCCGTTTTCAGGCCGCCAAAGGCCTGATAAAGCCCCCCGGCCGGCCCGCAAACCAAGCTGTGACGGGGACTTTTAGCCTCGAAGCCCAAGGATTTACCACCGCTTTTCACCTTGGATTTTGGCAACATTTCGTGGGTTTTCCGACAGGCCCGGCTGGGATAGCAGGTACCCATGCCGAGGAAGGGGTTGCACCCCCTATCCGGAAGGCGGAAAATGGCTATGTTGCAGCGCCAAAGTGTTGAATCCGCCGGGTCTTGAGCCGGGCGGTCCTGGCCGGGGGCGGTCAGGTCTATCGGAGCCGGATTAGGGATCGACATGCGAGTCATTCTTGCCCAACCACGCGGCTTTTGTGCCGGGGTCGTGCGTGCCATCGATATCGTGGAAAAGGCGCTCGATAAGTATGGCGAGCCTGTCTATGTCCGCCACGAGATCGTGCACAACAAGCATGTCGTCGACACGCTCAAGAACAAGGGCGCGCGCTTTGTCGAAGAACTGGACGAAGTGCCCGAAGGCGCCGTCACCGTGTTCAGCGCCCATGGCGTGCCGCAATCGGTGGTGAAGACCGCACAGGACCGCGGCCTACCCGTGCTGGACGCCACCTGCCCGCTGGTTTCCAAGGTGCACAATCAAGGCAAGCGCTATGTCGCCCACGGCCGCACCCTGATCCTGATCGGCCATGCCGGCCATCCCGAAGTGGAAGGCACCATGGGCCAGGTCGGCGCGCCGGTGACATTGGTGCAGAACGAAGCCGATGTCGCGGTAATGACCATTCCGCCCTCGACACCCGTCGCTTATATCACCCAGACGACTCTTTCGATCGACGACACCAAGGGCATCATCGTGGCGCTGAAGAAGCGCTTCAGCGATATCGTCGGTCCGGAGACCAGCGACATCTGCTACGCCACCCAGAACCGCCAGACCTCGGTGCGCGAGCTGGCCAAGCTGGCCGATGTGATTTTGGTGGTGGGCGCCGCCAACAGCTCCAACTCCAACCGGCTGCGCGAAATCGGCATCGAGGAAGGCGTGCCTTCCTACCTGATCAACGACGGCAGCGAGCTCAAACCCGAATGGGTACGCGGCAAGAAGGTGGTCGGGCTGACCGCCGGCGCCAGCGCGCCGGAAGAACTGGTGCGTCATGTGATCGACGCGCTGGGACAAATCGAAGATGTCGAAGTGGAACAGATGGACGGCAAGAAGGAACATATCGAGTTCCGTCTTCCCGCCGAATTGAGGGCTTAAATTTATGGGTCTGCCGCTGCGTCAGGCTGCCAAGATCGGCGCCTATGTGATGAAGAAGCATCTGTCCGGCGGCAAGTATCCGCTGGTGTTGATGCTGGAACCCCTGTTCCGCTGCAACCTGGCCTGCGCCGGCTGCGGCAAGATCGATTATCCCGATGAGATCCTGAACCAGCGCCTGTCCTATCAGCAGTGCATGGATGCGATCGACGAATGCGGCGCGCCCGCCGTTTCCATCGCCGGCGGCGAGCCCCTGCTCCACCGCGACATGGCCAAGATCGTGGAAGGTTATATCGAGCGCGACAAGTTCGTCATCCTGTGCACCAACGCGCTTCTGCTGGCCAAGAAGATCGACCAGTACAAGCCGCATCCCAACTTCACCTGGTCCATCCATCTGGACGGCGACAAGGTGATGCACGACAAGTCGGTCTGCCTGGACGGCACCTATGAAAAGGCCGTGGCCGCCATCAAGCTGGCCAAGTCGCGCGGCTTCCGTACCCAGATCAACTGCACCTTGTTCGATGGCGCCGATCCGGAGCGCACCGCCGCCTTCTTCGACCATATGATGGAGCTGGGCCTGGATGGCATCACCGTGTCGCCCGGCTATGCCTATGAGCGCGCGCCCGACCAGCAGCACTTCCTCAATCGCGAACGCACCAAGACCATGTTCCGCGAGATCCTGAAGCGCGGCAATGGCGGCAAGAATTGGGAGTTCACCAATTCGTCGCTGTTCATGGATTTCCTGGCCGGCAACCAGACCTATGAATGCACCCCCTGGTCGATGCCGCTGCTGACCGTGTTCGGCTGGCAGAAGCCCTGCTACCTGCTCGGCGAAGGCTATGCCAAGACCTTCACCGAGCTGATGGAAGGCACGGAGTGGGAGAAGTACGGCGTCGGCAAGTATGAAAAGTGCGCCAACTGCATGGTGCATTGCGGCTTTGAAGGCACCGCTGCCACCGATGCGATCAAGCATCCCCTCAAGATGCTGCCGATCCTGATGCGGGGCGTGAAGACTGAAGGCCCGATGGCCCCGGAAATCGACCTGTCAAAGCAGCGCAAGGCGGAATTCGTCTTCTCGCGTCATGTCGAGAAGAAGATGTCAGAGATCCGCACCGGCAAATCCGACACCACAGAGATCGCGGCAGCGGAGTAGTTCCGCAAAGGCCTTGTTCGAGGTGCGGGCGGTGTGAACCAGCGCCGGTATCTGTGCAGGTTTTTTCAACAGCGACCACAACACGCGGCCCAGCGCGATGCCGCCATCCGGCTTCATCGCCACCAGCGCGGCCGGCGGCAGCACATGGCTGGCATCGTCACTGATCACCCGAAGACCCGCCAGCGGCAGGTTGCGGCTTGCGGCGAACCGGGCCGCGACCTGGCTTTCCATGTCCACCGCCAGCGCACCGGTGGTGTCATGCAGGCCGGTTTTGGTTTCCGGATGCTCGATGATCACATCGCTGCCGAACAGGATACCCTGCTGGGCGAAAGGCAAATGCGAACCCAGTCTGACCCGCCAGCCGCTGTGGCAATCCCAGCTTTCGGCGCCGGTTATCACCTTGTCGGCGATGATCACGTCGCCGACGTTCAGAAGCGGCGACAGCGCACCCGCCAAGCCAATAGAGATCACGCCGCGGATATCGCCATGCAAGGCGTTGAGCTTTGCTTCCAGGCCGTCGGAATCTCCGCCACCCGCCACCGCCACCACGCCGGCGATGCCGACGATCTTGGCCTCCTTGGCTAATCCGGTGACAGCGAGGATGGTCACTTTATTTTTCTCAAAGCCCGTACTCGACCCGCTTGGAATTGCCACTCTTCAGATTGCGATAGCGCGCCAAGGCCCAAAGCGGGAAGAATTTCGGATAGCCGTGATAGTTCAGATAGAACACGCGCGGGAAACCGCCGCCGGTATAATGCGGCTGGCCCCACAGGCCGTCCGCTTCCTGCGTGGCCTTCAGGTAATTGACGCCGCGCGCCACCGCCGGATGATCCACCTCACCCGCCGCCATCAGGCCCAGGAGCGCCCAGGCGGTCTGTGATGCGGTTGACGGCGCGGGCTCATAGCCTTTGTAATCCAGCTTGTAGCTGTCGCAATTCTCGCCCCAGCCGCCATCCGGATTCTGGATTTGCACCAGCCAGTCGGCGCCTTTTTTCATGGTGGGATGATCGGGACCAAGGCCTGCGCCATTCAAGCCGGCCAGCGCCGACCAGGTGCCATAGATGTAATTGACGCCCCAGCGGCCCCACCAGCTGCCGTCCTGGCGCTGGGTCTGGATCAGATAATCGACACCGGCCTTCAGCCGCGGATCGTCCTTGGCGCCAAGCTGCGCGAACATGCCGACGCAACGACCCGACACGTCTTCGGTGGGCGGGTCCAGCAGCGCGCCATGATCGGCGAAGGGAATATTGTTGAGATAATAATAGCTGTTGTCGGCATCGAAGGCGCCCCAGCCGCCGCCGCGGCTTTGCAAGCCGCCCA
>Ga0207694_10004921_pt1 | contig 10363 bp, 7 predicted proteins | sample KBSC34metaG_FD_184353 | JGI IMG/M metagenome (GOLD analysis project Ga0207694, IMG submission 184353) | Corn rhizosphere microbial communities from Kellogg Biological Station, Michigan, USA - KBS C3-4 metaG (SPAdes) (version 2) | ecosystem: Host-associated > Plants > Roots > Rhizosphere > Soil...
CGGTCGCGGTTGCATAAACAGGATCAAACTTACGCTCAATAGTTTTCGACCAGAAGCTTCTTGACGCGAATTCAAATACGGAAACGAGCGTTGCCTTAACTGCGACGGTGATGCCGAGAGCGATCACTGCTACACCTAACCAGGCAAAAGGTCTGTACGCCGTATAAAGAGTTGCCAGCGCGAACAGCCCACCGCCGATAGTGCATAGAACTGAAGCAATATTCAAATTGTTTTTCATAGAACCTCCTAAATTCAACAGGAGTGAACTTGGGGTTTGTTGAAGGGTTGGAGAGGAAATGATAACCGCTTAGGGGTGCAACAACTTTAGTTCAAACTCTTGTACAATTTTAACATGCTACCTCACTGAGGTTAAGGGGAGACGGTCCTTACGAACTTCCATACTGGAATTTCCTTACTGGAATTCTGTCACTGCTCAGTGAAAATGTCCGGCGTGTGCTCAGTGAGAATGTCCGCGGTTCCAGATGCGCGCGCCCTTGACGCCACGGCTATGAATGCGCTTCAAGGCTAGCATGGCCGCGGTGGAATAATAGAGGCGGTCGCGGTTACTGACGCCCGCCATCGTCGAGTGGATGAGCCAGTTCATCCTCCTGTATTCCGTCCGGTAGTACTCTGCCAGCGACACGCCGGATCTGGTCACCGTACGCGGCGTCCGCCGCCCGCACGTCCTCAAAAGGTTATGGCCCGTCCAGCGGTCGGGTGCATCCTCCTTACTGGGTCTTTAGGACTGGGCCATAAGTGGCGACACAGGTCCTCTATGGAAGCCTTTTCTCTCGCGATGAACGCCTGAGCCTCGGCGTGGACGGAAGGGACGTTCCGGCATCATAGAAGTCTACCAACTGCTCGGCGGCTTTGAGGCGTTCGGAGAAAGATAGGTGGTACATCTTCCAGCCGCCTTTGTTCGTCGGGTCGGTGGCAGCAGCACGAGGTCGACCGTGAATTCGAGCAAAGACCCGTACGTAACCAACAGTTCTGTCTAACGGTTCAGAACCGGCGGTTATGCCGAAAGACGATACATAATGATTTTAACTTCTTAGATTCACTTGTTGAGAGTTAAGGGTGGACTGCGACTACTGAAGACTCTTGATTGACAAGTCTTTTTGAAAACCTCGTACATTTCAGCGGGCTGGTTTGCATGCCATGTCATTAGCTCTAATTCGTTTTGCTAGCGTCTTCAAGTTGCTTGATATTGCCTGATGCTTCCCCGGCTTCGTAGGTAGCTATCGACTTGTGAAGAAGCCAAGCTTTGTCTTGAACCAGTTTGAAGTACGTGATTACGTCATCATTAACAGAAACTTGTGTTCAATAGTATCTTTGTAGAACTCTATGATAAGCGTATACATTCGGTGGCTAGTGGGAGCTTCCCATGAGAACCCTTTTGTGTACTCCTTAAGCTTTTGAAACAACGCAAAACGAGGTTCGAATAAATCGAGTTTCAGTTTGGCTTTATTGATGCGATATTGTTGATAGGCAATGACTGAGGCGGCAATTCCGAGCAGTAACGTAGACGCGGCAGTTACGGCCCTCAAGATGAGGTTATTCGCGCCTTCTTTGGGCTTTAATAACTAGAAGGCCCGTGTAACCCTCCCTTGTTTAGGTCCACGGATAACTAGAGATTTCGGGTTTTTGAGCTCCTCCCAATTTCGCTACCGGCCTAAAATAGAAAAAATTGGACCATTAGAATGTTGTTGGACCATCTCGTTCGGCGTCAGACCCGACAAGGAACTATGCGGTCTGAAGCCATTATACTCTTCCTTAAACAACTGGATTTTTTCTTTTGCATCCTCGAGCGAGAGGAACCAGTTGACGTTCAAGCACTCATCGCGAAAGCTGCCGTTGAAGGATTCAATGAACGGATTATCCGTCGGTTTTCCGGGCCGCGAGAAGTCCAGCGTCACCTGGTTGTCATAGGCCCACTTGTCTAACGCCTTCGAGATGAACTCGCTGCCGTTGTCGACCTGGATTCGTTTTGGTACCAGGCCACGTACTGCTTTGATCCGTTCCATCACCGCCACGACATCGATGCCTTTCAGATTCTGGCCCACCTCGATCTCCAGACATTCGCGACTATAATTATCGACTAAAGTTAAGGCCCGAAATCTCCGCCCGTCAAAGAGCTGATCACTGACGAAATCCATGCTCCAGCACTGATGTGGTCCAGTCAGCAGCGGACGCTGCTGACGATGCGCCGCGGTCTTGTTGCGGCGTGGTCGCTTGCTCCTTAAATTCAGCCCTTCTTCCTTGTAAATGCGGTAAGTTCGTTTGTGATTGTCACGCCAGCCTTCACGCCGCAACAGGATGTGGATGCGGTTGAAGCCATAGCGCACGCGCGTCTCAGCGATCTCCTTCATCCGCTGCCGCACCGCCCGATCGTCGCGCGGTTGGTCTACGTAACGATAGACTGAGCGGTGTAAAAAGACCGTCGCACAGGCGCGCCGCTCCGAGACGCGATACTCCGCCAGCAGCAGGCTCGCGAGCTGCCGGCGTTGCCGCACCTTCAGAGCTTTTTTTTTAACACGTCCTGGAGCATCTGTTTGTCCAGCGTCAGGTCAGCCACGATCCGCTTCAACTGCGCGTTCTCTTCTTCCAACTGCCGCAACCGGCGCAGCTCGACCGGACCTAGCCCGCCGTACTTCTTCTTCCAGCTGTAGAACGTGGCTTCACTGATGCCGAGCTTGCGACAGACTTCCGCAACCGTGACTCCGCTCTCGGCCTGCTGCAAGGCAAACACGATCTGTGATTCGGTGAACTTGGACTTTTTCATGGCAATCGTCAGGGCTCCCATCCTGTCATAATTGCCCGCTTTTCTCTATTTTATTTTGGCTGGGTTTTAAGGGAGGAGGTCAGGGCGTTTATTTATAAAGAGGACTGGCATAACAAGCTCCTTGGACGCGGTACGATCAAAATTATTACTCAAGACGAAAGAGGCAAAGAGAAAACAGAGAAAGAGTGGTTCCTATGGTACACCGGTTACGATGTGAAAGAATTGATTGAATCACTATTCCCTTGGGCTATTGTGACAATTGACCATGAGTTTTATGCAGAGAATTTTGACGACAACGTCTATGAGGTATTTACTCCCGATTTCGACGATGAGGAGGCGATATATCCATACGACGTCTATTGCGCGGAGATAAGCTATTACAGGCTAGAGTTATCGTTGAACGATCTAGGCAAAGCGTTTTTGGTAGTATCAGACCACGTTGATCAACTGTAGCTGTTAGTTTTTCCAGTAGGAAGTATGAAGTGAGCATGAGGAGAATCCGGAGGCAGTTCGAACAATTTCGGCAAAGTTGAATATGTGGGACTATTCTGAGGCAGGTAGGCTGTTCACGTTGCGTTCTGTTCACTCGATGCAGTGCATCTGGTGCCTTAAGGAACTCCACCGCCTTGACCCGGTCTATATAGAGTCGAAAACATCGCCGCGGAAACTTATCGCACAACTATCCGTGTGTCGTCACTGCGGCTGGTGGACAGCATACCGCGTGCATCAAGGCGATCATCCGAATACCGCTCACCTGTGCGAATGTTACGATGGGATAGTGGGTAGTCTGCGAGAGTTCGACCCGGCTGACATCTCGGTGCCAATTGAGGACGTCAGGCAGTACCTGCAGATCAACCACAATCGAGTTTATGACCTGCATCCACGTGTCTTCGAGGAGGTGGTCGGCTCCGTCTTTAAGGATCACGGCTGGAGCGTGAAGGTGACCGCGTATACGGGAGACGACGGCGTGGACGTGGTGCTTACTGCTGGCGATAAAACCGTGGGCGTGCAGGTGAAGAAGAACAAGAGGGAGCGGAAGGTAGAGGCGGAGCAGATAAGAGCATTGGCGGGCGCTCTTGTACTGAACGGGATGACTGAGGGAGTATTCGTGACCACCTCTTCTTACCGCAAGGGAGCCATGTTAACGGCAGCGAGTTACTGCCAGAGGGGCTACCAAGTTCATCTCCTTGACTGCAAGCGGTTCTTCGAGGCACTTGAGATCGCCCAATTGCAATCGTTCAGTCTCAACGAGGAGACGTTTTGGAAGCGAATATTCTCCGAGGGAGCGTATGTCGGGAGCGGTGTTCGAAAGCAGTTCGAGAAGAATGAGGACATATATTCCCGCAAAATCATCTCATCGAGTTATCTCGGCGACGAGTTCATTGATCTGTACGGAGAACAGCCTCCCCATTTCGGCTCGTAAAATCAGCGGAGACACGAACGTGCCCACTAATAAGTCAACTTTAAAGAAGTCGCAAAGCCCTCAGGCCTCGGTGCGTGGAAGAAACAACCTCCCGCTTCTTTTACCAGAAGACTCTGGCAAGAAGTTGCGTTCAACAAAGGCGGCAAAACGCAGCGGGGCGCGATTAACGCGCGTTTGGGGGGCCGACCTCAGCATGGGCGGATCAGGCGCGGTGAATCGAAGAATAAGGATGATGCCTAATCCTTGGCCACCTGAGGACATAGTCAGAGCCATTACCGTCGCATGTTCTGCCTACGGAGGGATGAAACTCGCGTCGCTCGTATTCGAGACGATCAAGCTGTGGCTCGACGTCCGCAAGGCGAGAAAGGTGAGGATCAAGAAGGGGGATTTTGAGATCGAGATCCAGGCTGGAATGACTGCCAAAGAGATCGAGAAGACAATCGATCTGCTCTTAAGGAAAACGCGGGAGTTGGAGGACGAGAAGCCGGAAATAATCTTGCCACGCGACATTGACAAGCGTATCCCAAAGACGACCACTCACAGAAGGGACAGTAAAACGCAACGGCACAACGATTAACATTGATCCTTCTCTCGTGAGTGGCAACCCACAGTTCACATGTTAGTAACGCATTTCCAAGCCTTTTTCTATATCCTGGGCCAGTTTGCTGCCCATACGGCTAATGACTGCGGTTATCGCTTGGAGCTTCGCAGATTCACCGGCAGCGTTTCGAAGGATATTTGCGCTGTTGATCCTTCCGCTGAAGTCAATCTCAATCGCTTGGTTGTTAATTCCTAGCGCAGCTTGGTGCCCGGCGAGCGACGTGTCTGCGGCGGCGTAAGCAGCTCCCGCAGCTTCGCGACCTTGTTGTGTCGAGATAGCAGCCATGCGGTCGCCGGTCTGACGTTCGACTTTCTGAGCTTCAGTGAAAGTTTGTGAGGCGTTGGCGTTAACGCCGCTCGTATACTCAATCCGTGCAGCATCGTACCCGCGTTGATGCAATGTGAGAGGCATTGCACCATACTTACCGCCTGACGCTTCCGATACTGTTCCGGCGACACCTTCACGAATCAGATCGATAGGACCACCGAACAAAGGGATACTACCTAAGCCTCTGGACCATTCCTGTTTACGTCCGACTTGCGAATCAGTATTAATTTCCCTCGCCTGCCGAGTACCCATGAGGTTGTTATCTCTAATCGACCGCTGAGTACTTATCTGCGACATTTGCTCGTTGTAGCCGGCGATGCCGCGACTTGAGCTGCCAAACATTGTGTATGCCTGGCTCACGCCACCGCGGGCCGCCGCTATGGCTGCGCCCGCGGTAGATTGTGCTGATGAAAGTGCTTGAGCTTTGCCCGAAATGAATGCGGCTTGATTGCGTAACATGCCGGACTCGCGGTTCGCACGGGCTTCAGTCGTTTGTGCGTCGTACGAGCCCTGGGCCTGAGTGTTTTGGGCCAACTGATTTATCGATGCCGCGGCAGTCACACTGTACGCTTCGACGCCTGTACTAATGACCATAGCTGCAAACTGTGACATTGCGGCCGACACACCTTCATAAACCTGGCCCATCGAGAAGCGGTAAGCGAGATATGGCGATATCCACAAACAGCCGCCGGCGATCGTCATCATCAAAGTGGCGATCGCGACGACATACACCGGAGAGGCGAAGTTACTCTTGATCGCGTACATCGTCGCGTAATCCCAGTTGTAGAGTGGTTCGGAATCTCCAAGCGCCATCGCCATGTTGCCGAAAAGGTAAGCAAGTGCACGAATGAAGTAGCTCACTGCGGGCCAAATCAGTGTCAACACGCCTGCGCCCCAGGCGAACGGGTAGCTCACTTTGTGCGCGAGTTTCTGATCGATGGCTACGGCCATCATCAATGGCGCCGCCGCCTTAAAGATGAGAACCAGGACGGCGCCCAGGACGAGCAGCCAAAAATCGCCGGCTTCGAGAATCGTACGAGATGCGTTTAGTAGATTGAAGAGAGTAGGCAACGTGTAGGAAGAGTCGTTCAGCTTCTTGTCGAGATCCTTGATCGTGCCCTCGTTGTCATAAAGTACTCCGAGAAAAGTACCGGCGGTATCGCTGCTGGGCTGGACCGAAAAATCTCGACCGTCAACCTGTACAGTGAATGTGCCCATTACGAGCTTTTCGTAAGATTCATTGAAGCTATCACGTTGCGCCTTGTAGAACTCGAACAGTAGTCCGCGACCGGCACTCCCGCTGATCTCGTTGCCTTCGGCAATCTCCTTGCCAGTGGCCGCCATCTGTCCGATGAGCCACACGCTCGAGCCGACCAGACCAAAGAAGAAGAGCGATCGAAGAAAGAAAAAGATAAGGTTTGAATTACCACCGCCGGCATTTTCGCGCCAGAGACGCAGAAAGCTAAAGAGCAGGACGAGTATCGCAACTGCGACTGCAATACCGTAGACCCAATCCTGTAGGTGATTGAGCACCTCGCTCTGGAGATAGGGAAGGAGTTGAGCTGCCTTGATGCTAAGCCGGGCAATGTGGTCCGACAGGGTCGGACCGCTCGGCGCCGGCGTTTGCGCGCGTGCTGTAAGCGCGGAAGCAAAAAGACCTCCCGCCACCAGCACGAAACGAAACATAACGTGTTGAAACTTATGTTGCAACATCATTCCCTCGCTCTAAGACTATTTCGGGTGCGCGTTGATTATGAGATCCGTCAAGGTGTGCTCGATTTGGTCTTTAGTATCCTGAAGGCTCAACCAACCATCGGTAGCCGCCATGATCGAGAAGGCAAAGTTCTCCATGTCCTGCAGCCTCAATCCGTATTTGGCCGCTCGTTCAGTAATCTTGTCCTGTAATTGGGCGTGTTCACTTTCTAAGTCCGTAATTAATTGCTGTTGCTGGAGAATGACATCGTTGAGATGTGCAACATTTGACTGATCGACGTCGGCTTTGCTCTTTTCGAGCTCCAATTGTTGCTCAGCCTGGGCCAACACTCCGCGAGCGACAGCCAGATCTGTTTGCACCTGAGTACGCCGGACACACCAGCTTTCAAGCTGACTGTCATTGCGCGCCAGTTTGTCAAGACGAGCTACCGTCTGATCGGCTGAACGGCCGATCGTGAACTTCAGATAGTTTTCCAGATCTCTTAGATCCTGTTCCGGATCGAAGATGCCATTACGCAGACGGTCGTCGATGCCTTTAAGCATTGCGATGCGGTGGCGGATCATGCCTTCGAGTTGGCGTTTCAGTTGAAACGAGCCGCGGACGATTTGGCCGACATTGCTGATGAAACGAACGAGCCGCACGTTACGGGCCAGTTGCTCGTCAACGTTGCGCAGAACGCCCTGCATCGTGGTGAGCTGTTGGATCGTTTTATCGACCATCGTCGCATAGTGACGAACCGTTTCCAGCCAGCGATTCGCCTCTTCGATTTTCTTCGCGAGCTGTAAGGCGTAGTTTGTCGGATCCCATACGGTGAACTGTGCCTGTACCGGTGTCGCCGGCGCGATCAGCATTCCGACAAGTACTCCGACAATTGCGTATCGTAATAAGCGATTTCTCATAGCGATCTCACTTTCTGGAATAGAGTGACTCTTCTGTCAGTAATGATTCGTCGAACAGCAGACCTGACGCGGCCAGTCCTTGTGGATATTGCGAAGCAAGCCAGGCGATAACTTCGGTAAGCGGCCAATCAGGACGAAGTGCCGCCGCGCGTGCTCTGGCGTTGGCCTCATCGGGATGCGTCGTGAAGGTCCAAAGGAGAGTCGGGCTTAAATTGTTTTGCACTACCTCGACTTGTTGGTGATCGCCTGAGCCAAGGACCATCACCCATTGCGTGTACAGACCGTCAACATTTTTGAGCGCGCTGATAGCCTGAATTGTTCGCGGTGAGAGTCTCGCGTCCCGAGCCAGCAGCGACAGATCGCCTGTCTGTTTGCCGATCAGCTTAACGCCGGCCGTGCTCGTGACGTCGTGCATGCCCTCGAAATCGTCGTAGGTGTGCGTCATCATCATCGTAACCACGTTATGTTTGCGGCCGTGGCGAGTACCTTTCTTCAGCACTGGAATCAGACCGGGAAAGTTGTGCCGGTATTCATGGACCTCGTCGAATACCACCAACGTTGGGGCGCGGGTTCCGTCAGGCTGCTTGGCGCCGATCGCGCGAATGACACGGGCGCCGATACGATTCGCCAATGTCTGCTTGATGTCAGGTTGAAAAGCGTTTAGAGAGTCAAGTTCGTACACGTCGTAAGCGGAACTGATCTGAAAGTCCGGGTGCGTCGGTGCATCCAGCCAGGGATTACCAAGATATTTCTCGAGCGCAAGGGCGATTTCACGGGCGCGATCATTCAGCGCGTCGCTGCCGAAATCGTAAGCCTCCAGCATCGCGACTAAATCGGAGTGAACGGGTTCACGCCGCGGCTTGCCCGGCCCATTGCGCGGTACAATGTTCTTCAGCACCTGGACCACAGCTTTCGAGAGCAGATCGCGCGCCAGAGGATCGCTTGCTTCAGCCAGGTTCATGGCGTCCATAACGATCAGCGAAATCTGTTCAGTGACCTTGTTGAGTTGCAGATATTTACCGTAGGCGAGTTCGGGAAAGTCCCAGATATTGATTGCTTTGGGATCTTCAGGAGTGAAGCGGTGGTACCTGGCGCCGGTGACGAACGCGTGTGGAGCGAGCGAGCCGCCATTATCGAGAGCATGAACGCGCAGATTAGCGACTGTGGCGAGAGCATCATTTATGATCCTTGCGCCACAGATAGTTTTGCCGGCGCCGGGCTCGCCAAGAATCAGCACAACCGGCGACTTGATGTTTGTGCGACTCGACTTGTCCCACAAGTTCAGACCAGTCATCCGCCCGGAGACAGTCGTTAACAATGTGTGCGGACGATGTGAACCGCCCCAGGATGATTCAGCAGGAATGAACGCGGCGAGGGAATGGGCTACTTCAGTCAGCTCGCGACCGTTCGTTTCAGCGGCCGCTTCGCCCACCAGCGTACTGGGATAGAGACAATGTAAGGCCGCTGGTTCTTCACGGGCGGCCTGCACGCCGTCAAGTGATTGAAAGGCGCTCACCAACGTGTCTGCGTTTACATCGAGTTGTTTGACCGATGCTCGCAACTCGGCCCGTGTGCGAGCGGGATCACCATAGATAACCGCGTACTGGCGCAGTTTCACCAGCGCCTCACGCGAGCCCGTAATCGCCCTGCGCGTCTGCTTTAGATCGTTAAATGATGCCTCTGCTTCGGGCGTGAGCTCGTAACGACCATCAGCGCGGGTTCCAGATCTCTCTACATGTTTGATATGCGAATCGAGTTTTGCTTTCGCCTTTTCACGATCGATGCTGATGAACTCGGTGATGATTGTGTGTCTAAAAGCAAGACCCGGATGGGCCGTCAATGCACGCATCGCATCCGCCGCGATGAACTGTTCCCCAGGTGCAAAGACAGAAACGATGGTTGCAGGACAGATGCCATGCATCACATACCAACCACGATCTTCTATCGTCTCTGCACAGAGATAGTCTCGCAGGTCAAGTCCGTCGAATTGCGGTAGACGTGGCACTGACGGCGAGCCGGTCACATGGCTTTGATAGACAGCTCGCCAGATTTGTTCGCGGTTCAGGCGGTGCAGACTAACAGGACTTTGCATCTCCAGCAGCCGAAAATACTTTTCTGCCTGGCGCAAACTTTCTTCCTCATGTTCACGAATGCGACGGATAACGCCGTCATTCCGGGAACTGGACCAGTGTTCAGCCGCGCGCTGCTTGAGGCCTCTTAGGCGGTGCTCGCGCCAGTCAGTGATCATCGACGCAAAGAACGTGTTGAAGCCGTGCAATGAGCGGTCATTCTCGTGACTCGTAGGAACACGCACGAACAACGAAGCATGCTCTTGTCGAAACACGGCCGTATCGGCCATGGCTTTCAGAAAATCAAGGTTTAGATCGTGAAGTCGAGCTGCCGGGAAATAGGCATATTCATAGCTGCGTGCCCGCAGGTGCTCGGCGATCGCGCGTCCTGGATCGGGACCAACTGCGTAACGGAACTGCAAAATCGTTCCTGCCGGCAGATCGACAGTGAGCATATCGGCGAAGCCATCAATGTACGTGTCCGCCACTTCATCCGGGGCGAGCATGGTTGGCTGGAGTGGCAGATCGTAGCCGCGTGTATATGAACC
>Ga0207694_10004924_pt1 | contig 10356 bp, 11 predicted proteins | sample KBSC34metaG_FD_184353 | JGI IMG/M metagenome (GOLD analysis project Ga0207694, IMG submission 184353) | Corn rhizosphere microbial communities from Kellogg Biological Station, Michigan, USA - KBS C3-4 metaG (SPAdes) (version 2) | ecosystem: Host-associated > Plants > Roots > Rhizosphere > Soil...
CGAAACCCGCAGATTTGTCGGCTCGCACGGCCTTCAACTTGATCGCAGTGTTTTTCGGCATTTCAGCCTGAAAGGCCATAACAATATAGCCCGGGGCAGAGCGCCGCGGCGAAAGCCGCAGAGCGCCGCCCCGGGTTAAGATCGTTTCAGTCAGTAAAGCCCTGTAAGGGCGACACAATCGATAGGCCGTTGTCCGCGCGTCAAAACACCGCCTCGGAGACAACTTTCCACCTGTCCGAACCGGTCAGACTCGGACGCATTCAACCAACTTAGAGATTTGCGAAGATGTACCGCCCTTACAGGGCTTTGGTCTGTCGTGGATCCATGCCCCAGGGCGGCAATCGATCGCGACGATTTCGAATCGTCCGCGCGCAACAAAGGGCATCGTACTCCCGTCGCCGAATGATCCAACTCAGCCCGCAGCGATCGATGGCAGTTGCAGATGCCATTGCGTTTCGCGTTCGTGCATGCGAGCGGCTCGCAGCAGTCGTTCTTCTTCGAACGTCGGTGCCAGCAGTTGCAGGCCGATCGGCAAGCCGGATTTGGTCAGTCCGCACGGAATTGAAATCCCTGGCAGTCCCGCGAGGTTCGCGCTGATCGTGTAGATGTCAGACAAATACATCGCCAAGGGATCGCTGGTCTTTTCACCCAACTTGAACGCTGCCGTCGGCGTGACCGGGCCGGCGATCAGGTCGACGTTCTTGAAAGCTGCATCAAAGTCGCCGCGAATCAGACGCCGTACTTGCAAGGCCTTGGTATAGAACTTATCCGCGTAACCGGCCGACAAAGAGAACACGCCCAGTAGAATACGGCGTTTGACTTCGTCGCCAAAACCTTCGCCGCGGCTGGCTTCGTACATGTCGACCAGGCTTTCGCCCACTTGATCGCTGCGGTGCCCATAGTGGACTCCGTCGTACCGCGCCAGGTTACTCGACGCTTCCGATGTCGCGATCAGGTAATAGGTCGCGATCGCATACTTCGAATTGGGCAGGTGGACGTCAACCAGTTCAGCTCCCAACGATTTGTAGACGGACAAAGCCTGACGCACGCTGGCTTCGATTTCCGTGTCGAGTCCCTCAGCAAAGTGCTCGACAGGCACACCGATCCGCAGTCCGGCTAATGGTTGATTGTACGATTGACTGTAAGCGGGAACCGGCCGTTGCACACAGGTGGAATCACGTCCATCGTGGCCCGCCACGGCCTCCAACAACAAGGCGACGCCGTGGACATCGGTGGCAAATGGTCCGATCTGATCGAGCGAACTGGCGTAAGCCACCAGTCCGTACCGTGACACTCGACCGTAGGTCGGCTTCATCCCAACGATGCCGCACAGGGCAGCCGGCTGTCGAATCGACCCGCCCGTATCGCTGCCCAACGCCAGCGGAGCCATGCGTGCGGCAACGGCTGCGGCCGATCCGCTGCTCGACCCACCTGGAATTCGCTCGGTGTCCCAGGGATTCCGTGTCGGACCGTAGGCCGAGTTTTCGCCGGATGAACCCATTGCGAATTCGTCCATATTGGTGCGGCCGATCAAGACGGCGTCGGCCTGTCGCAGTCGGCTGATGACGTGCGCATCATAGGGCGGAACATAGTTCTTCAGGATTCGACTGCCGCAGGTGGCCGGCTGGCCTTGGGCGCACATGACATCCTTCACTGCGACAGGAACCCCCGCCAGCAATCCGACTGGTTGGCCTGCCGACCGCTTTTGATCGACGACTTCGGCCTGCTTCAATACCGCGTCGCGATTGACATGCAGGAAGGCGTGAACCTGCGTGTCGCGACCATCAATGGCCTCCAGAAAGGATCGGGTCACATCGACGCTGGTCACGTCGCGTGACGCCAGACGGCCCAGCAATTCAGACAACGGCAGCGAGGTCAAGGACACAAAACGGCTTTCTACAGAGATTCAGAAATACCCATCAGCGCGACGAGCGTCGAATACCGTCGCATCGTACGCGGTTTCGACGGAAAGGACCAGATTCTGGGTCGTGGTGGGCTAGTAGGATCTCTTCGAGTGGCGTCCGCCATCTTGAGCGATCTGAGACGCGGATCCTCAGAAAGTCCTCTCGGTTCTCGGACTGATGCGAACCCCAATCGGCAACGCTGTGAGGCATTTTCGTAGTTGAAAAACGGGGTTCCCAAAATTCGGAGATGATGAAAAGAGGCCAGATTCCCACCACGACCAACTGAAACACTTCAGTCAGAAAGGAATCTGGCCATGAATCGTAGGAAGCGCGGAACTGGATCTTGTCGGAGCTCTGAAACGAAATCGAAAGTGGTCGAGAACGATCACGGCCGCGAGCCTTGCGAGCGCGCCCTGGGTACGCATCGTTTCAATTCGCATTACGCCAACGGCGTTACATCAAACCGCATTCACAACCACATCAATGTTGGCGGCATCAAAAAGAAAAAGCACGACCGAGACGGACGTCTGGTCGTGCTTTTGAATCTTCGAACCGCGTGGCGCGATTACTTCTTCTTCTGTTTCTGCTCGGCCTTGATTGCCGTGACGCGTTCTTCCAAGTTGTAGAACGGGCTCAGACGGCGAACTTTAGTTGCGAGAATCGTCTTGTCGGCCTGCACGGTCGCCTTCATGTACTTCTCGACCAGCTTCGCAATTTTCTCTTTGCGATGACGGCGGCGGGCGATTTCGCGATCTCGTTCAATGCGCGGCATGTTTCGATATCTTTTATCAGTATGAATTTACGTCGTTCGGAAAGCAGAACAGAGTGACCAGCAAAGCCCGGCCAGCATCCCTCAATCAGCGCAACTTCTTGTGACAGGTCTTGCAACGCACGCGCATCCCCACCAGCTTGTTGCATTTGGGGCAGCGCTTGGCCTTGCGAGCGAGTTTCAGCTTCGTTCGTGGGCGGTAAACCATTCCAACACCTTCAAAATCTTATGCGTCGCCAACTTACGGCGACCTGACCAGTTGCCGCATCATTTGCGATCGAGGGGAAACCGGCGATCGCGACGCGGATGAATAGTTCGCATGTCCGAAGCCGACGATGGCAAAACCACGACAGACGATCGGAATGTGTGATCTGGCAACACGGCGAACCGCTGCCGAAATCGGGTCGGGAAGTCTAGCCGTTCCGAAACGACCATGCAAGCGAACTGTCGTCGGGTTGCCGATTCTCAGGTCTTTACCAACAATTTAACGTTTCGGAAATAAGTTTTTCATGGTATCCTGCCCCGTTGGCAGCCCTGTTCTCTGGGCGACCTGCTCGGTTGGTCTCGAGTATGTCGTGAATAGGTCTACCGCAGATTGCAGTGATTTGGGTGTTTTGACAGGAACCGTTGGTATTCCACCGAGTTCGTCCTGGGAGAAGTTCCAGAAAGATTCTCGGAAAATTCTTGTGCGTCGTACCAATTGGAACGCGTGTGGGAAACAGTTTTGTCCGATCCGCGAAAAACGGCCGATAGACACTAAAGAGTCGACGGCTCGCGGGCGAAGGTGCTGTGGATTTTCGGCGGTGCTCAAGTTTTCGCTGCTGGGGCGAAAACTTTGGACGAGCGATTCGGAGCCGAATCGGCGACCGGCAAGGATTGTCGGACGAGTGGAACTGCTTTGAGGCGGGGATTCCGTCGGAAAAGCGTTTTTGGGGTCAGGCTATGAAGGCTGGATCCGATTCCCATCGTGTCGTTGTGACAGGCGTGGGGGTTGTCTCTCCAATTGGGATTGGTCAAGAAGCGTTCTGGCAGAACTTAATTGCCGGACGTTCGGGAATTGACCATTTAACAGCGTTTCCGCCCGGTGGACTGCCGTCCAAACTGGCCGCGGAAGTTCGTGATTTCGACCCATTGGAACACATCTATCACCGTAAATTCCTGAAAGTCATGTCGCGCGACATTCAATTGGGTGTCGCCAGTGCCTCAATGGCCATGAAAGACGCCGCCCTGCCCCAGGGATCAATCGATCCCGAGCGGTTGGGAGTCGAATTTGGTGCGGGACACATGTCGGCCACACCCGAAGAACTGTCCGATGCCGCTCGCCACTTGCAGCAAACCGCCGACGGCATTTCGTTCAAAGGCTGGGCGGAAGAAGGCCTGGGCCAGATTGCGCCGCTGTGGCTGCTCAAGCAACTCCCGAACATGCCCGCCTGCCACGTCGCAATCGAGCACGACGCACGCGGACCGAACAATACTATCACCAGTTGCGAATCGTCCGCGCTGTTGGCCTTGGCCGAAGGCGTCCGCGTGATCGAACGCGGTGCGGCCGATGCGATGATCGTCGGTGCCTGCAGTTCGTACATTCACCCGTTAGAATTCGCTCGGCTGAACCTGTACGAAAACCTTGCTCGAGGCGACGACCCGCGCTTCGCCTGCCGTCCGTTCGATCGCGATCGGGATGGAACAGTTGCGGGCGAAGGCGCGGCATCGTTCGTGATTGAGCGGTACGAGCACGCGATCAGCCGAGGAGCCCCGATTTACTGCGAAGTGTTGGGTGTCGGAGCCGGTTGCGATGGCAGCGATGCCGCCAACCGCGCCAGTGGCTTGGGCTTGGCTCGTTCAATCGAAGCCGCGCTACGCCAGTCCGATCTCACCCCGCGCGATCTGGGCCATATTAACGCGCACGGCAAGGGGACTCGCAAAGACGACATCGCCGAAGCACAGGCCTATCATCGAGCCCTTGGCTTGGTGGCAGAATCGATTCCGGTCACAGCTCTGAAGAGCTATTTCGGTCATTTCGATGCCGGCGCCGGTGCTGTCGAACTGGCGGGTAGCCTGCTGGCGATGCGACATGGTCAATTACCAATGACTCTGAACTATCGTACGCCCGATCCATTGTGCCGTTTGAACATCGTTCACGACGAACCGCTGGCCATGACCAACGGAATCGCACTGAGCGTGAATCGCACGCGCATGGGACAAAGCGCCGCCGCCGTGATCCGAGCTATCTGACCCGGCCGCGGGTCGGTGGGGTTCGCGATGGCGATGGGTTCAGAATAGCGTGACCGCTCGCGCGTTGCGGGTGGCCCGACCTTCATCAGGTGTGCCATTGGCTATGCCAGTGTCTTCTGACTTGCCGATTTGCACACCGGTGGCCCGTAGACGGGCTACCTGAGGGGCTACTGAACCGTATTTCTGTAGGGAGTTCGCGATGGCCGATGTGCCGTTGACTGTGGGATTCGTTGGAGCGGGCCAGATGGCGACGGCACTGGCAAAAGGGTTCGTCGCGGCAGGTTCGTTGCCGGCAACGTCGATCATGGCATTCGACGTGATCGCGGCGACAGGTCAACGATTCGTGGACCAAACGGGTGGTTCCCTGGTGGAATCGAACCGTGACGTCGTCAACAAGGCGAAGGTCGTATTCCTGGCGGTCAAACCACAGCAGATGTCGACCGTTCTGTCCGATTTGCGGCACTATGTCACGCCCGACCACCTGCTGGTCTCGATCGCCGCCGGGGTCTCGTTGAAAGCCATGACGGCCGGACTGCAGAAGGAAACTCGCTTAATTCGAGTCATGCCAAATACTCCGTGCCTGGTCGGAATGGGCGCGAGCGCCTTCTGCCGCGGCACCAGTGCCACCGATGCCGACGCGGCGTTGGTCTTGAAATTGTTGTCCAACGTGGGATTGGCCATCGAGGTTCCGGAAAAACTGCTGGATGCCGTGACAGGGCTGTCTGGCAGCGGTCCGGCCTATGTGTACCAGGTCATTGAAGCGTTGAGTGACGGCGGCGTGCGAATGGGTCTGCCGCGCGACGCCGCAACCAAACTGGCCGCTCAAACGGTTCTCGGCGCGGCGCAGATGGTGCTGTCGACGGGTCAGCATCCAGGCGTTCTGAAGGACGCCGTGACGAGTCCGGGCGGAACAACGATCGCTGGCTTACATGCGCTGGAACGGGGCGGAATGCGAGCTGCCCTGATGAACGCGGTTGAGGCCGCAACCGACCGGGCTCGCCAACTGGATGGGTCATAAACTGGAGATGGGAGCACCACGGGCCGCCCACCACAATGTTGGTTTAATCCCGAACTCGCATGAGTATATTGTGCTAACGCCTCAACCTTACTCCGCGCAAGGGACTTACCTATTTTTTGCTCCCATCCTTCGACGCGCATGAACCGCCCGTGGCGGCACAACTCGTTTACCCTAAAGAGATAACGTCGCGCAACCAGAATTCGACAAGATTCTTTGGCTCGGACTGTTCCCTGGAACAGGATTCGTTAAAATCTGTGCCCCGCCACTGTGCGGACGTTTTGGAAGAATTCTGTCACCCGCAAACGGCGGGATGGTTCCGGTCGAAGGGCAAAGTCGATGTCGAAAGCAGATTTAAAGAAGATTGATGTGAAAGTGGCCCTGGCCGAAAAGTATGAACGACTGGCATCGGTTGCTGGCAGCACACCCAAGCGCCGCCATTTCATCTTCCACGCCAACCATTTCCGGAACCAGGTCAAGGCAATGCGCGATAAGTTGGGCATCAACTGATTGTTCGGCATCCGAACAATCTCTCGTTCGGACTTGATTCCGATTACCGAGATACAAAAAGCAATCAGCCTCGCACGTGTCGCGAGGCTGATTGCTTTTTTATTGGAAATCGATGGGAAATCAGGCGGTTCCAATCGCCACCATCGATTGGAACCTGCCGTGAAATCAGCTCAAATCATTCATCATCATCGTCATCATCTTCTTCTTCCTCGTCGTCGTCTTCCTCGTCATCGTCATCCGATTTCGATTTGCGCGCCGGTTTGACAACGACATCTTCTTCTTCGATTTCAGCGGTCGTCAGTTTGGCGGAGCCGGGCGCTTCGCCGATGATCTCTTTCAACGGCTGGATGAAGTACATCTTCTTGGACTTCAGCTTCAGTTGCTCGATCTTCTCTTCGGCGGCACTTCGTTGGTCGTAGGGGAAGCGGCCTTCTTCTTTCATGCTGCCGTTGTAGACGACCCACACCAATCGTTTGCGAGCCAGAACCTTCTCTTTGACACGCTTGGTTTTGGTGCCGGCTGCTTTTTTGGTCTTCTTTTTCGTTTCACCGGCACTTCCACCGCGGGCTTCCGCAGCCTCCGCCTGCTTTCTCAATTCCAATCGTTTGCTTGCCATTGCGATCGCCGCCTTCTTCTTCACACCTTCAGCGCACCAACCGGACGAGGCATCTCGGCCGGGCATTTTCGAGCCACAGAGTATAGCTGTTCGTGATTCGGCTCGCCAACTGAGTGGCCGTCGTCGATCGGCATGATTGGCCGATCTGTCCCCTGCCCCCACAACAATCCTCTCAACACATCATTTGACAATGGCTTACGGCGGAATACTCGCCCAGCCGTCACGTCTCCAGAGAGCCTCAATTGGCCGTCGATCCGTTACGTTCGATCAATCCGTTACAGGACTTTCCTTCGAATTATCCAGAATAGTTTGTGCAAACGGACTTCTCTGACCGATGAATAAGACTGCGGGGAGCCAGCGCGCCTCGCGGGCGGAGTTTACTTCGCCTGCCAGTGACGGATGAGACCGGACCGGGGTGAACCCTGGTACGGCGTTCGGAAACCAAGTTCAGCGACACACAATGCCATTCGGGTGCCGCCCTTGCGAACGATTCCGTTCACCAGACTCAGAGATGTCAGGGAGGAATTGGAAGGAGAACGTTCCGATGCGAAAGTATGGAAAGTGGGTGTTGACGCTCAGCCTGCTGGCGGCGACCCCAGGCATGACCTTCGCCGCAGGCTCCAAAGCCAAGGACGCAACGGCAAGGAAGTCTTCGCAGCCAGACAATCAACGTGTGGCCGAAGAAATTGCCAGCGCCCTGAAGGCGAGCAAGATCGAAGGTAAGAACATTACGATTGAATTCCGCGATGGCACGGCCGTTGTGGCTGGGACCGTGACGGACGCGAGAGTCAAGAAGACTGTTACGACAGTCATCGAAGGCATCGCCGGCGTCAACAAGGTCGACAACCGCATTACGGTTGCCGAAAAGAAGGGCGTTGCCGAACGCACGCGGGCCTCGGAAAAGGGCAGTGTTGTGCAGGCAGGACATGCCGGCGACAGCGCGCCTCGCAAACGAGTTCAGCAGGTCAACAACGAGTTTCCTGATCTGCCTTCACCCGGAGCCCCGGCTCAGGCGGGATCGTCAAATCAGGAAACGGCTGAGCAAATCGCTGCGGCACTGTCCGCCGCTCGACTCGACGGTTACGACATTCAGATTCGCTTCCAGAACGGTGTTGCCGTGCTGGAAGGAAGTGTCGGCACCCCAGCCGAACGGAATGCCGTCTCGCAAGTCGCGTCCAGCGTTCCTGGCGTGCAGGTGGTCAATCGCCTGCGTTGCACGGAAGAGCGTCCTGCTCAATACGCCGACGCCGGTGCTGCTGGTCCGGGAGCTGCTCGCAGCCCCTACGGCTATCAGCAACCTCGCGGAGATATCCGCGGTGCCGGTTACATGCAGCCAGGTGCTCAGCCGCCAGCCCCTGGAATGGGTGCCGGTCCGATGGGAGCCGCTCCAATGGGACCAATGGGCCCCGGAGCTCCTCCATATCCACCGTCCTACGGCCATCCAGGTATGGGTGCATCGCAAGCGGTCTACAACTCGCCCAACATGCCAGACTATGCCTGGCCGTCGTATGCTCAGTACCCCAACTCGGCTGCGGTGTCATACCCTCAGCAGTACAGCGCCAGTGCCTGGCCGTACATTGGTCCCTTCTATCCTTATCCACAAGTGCCGCTCGGATGGCGAGACGCCACTCTGCGGTGGGATGATGGACAGTGGAACCTGATGTTCCGTCCGCGCACCGATCGCTGGTGGTGGTTCATGAATCCCAACAACTGGTGATCGGCCAGTACCGGCCCAGCATCACGATGAAAGGAACTTTCAAAGACAGTTCCAGGTGTCAATCTCTGTGAAATCGCTCCGCCATGGCGGAGACATGGTACCCGAATGGCTCAACGTCTGCGGTGGCCTGCCTGCCGCAGACGTTTCTTTATTGCCGGCCATCGGGAAATGGTGTGGCCTGCAGCGATCAAGACCCGCATGAGCGGGCTGCGAACGTGGTCAATTGGATCTGGAAGGTGGTTGCCACTTGCCGATCAGCCAATTCCGCCGCTGGACGCGCCGATTCCTTGCCGCTTCGCCTCCGATTCAATCGATACAACCGACAAAATCAGAATATTCCCGCAAGTCTTGGCCGTGAACATTCGATACATCAGTTACAGACGGCGCATGGTCGCCAAATCAGCGGATTCGGGAATCTCCCGGAGAGACACAATGATCAAGCCTGGCTCACTGACGCGACGATTTGCTCTGCTGGCCGTGATTGGCCTGATGACACTGAGCAATAGCGGGTGCGTACTGTTCGGCGGACTGCTGGGAACAGCGTTTTCGCTGAGCAATTTCTACGGTACCACGCCGCTGATCCCGGTCAGTCCCTATTACAGTGAGCTGATTGAAGACGCGTACCTTCGCGAAGAGCGTTACGACAAAGTGCCCATTCTGGATCCCGTCGAAGGCGAACACGCTCCGTTGTTCTGCCAGGATCCACCGAGTGCAGACGAAGTCATGCGAACGCTGCCCAACGACACGTCGGGTGGCTGGCCGTTCCTGGCGGAAACCGCTCGCAACAATGTCAAGATCGTCACGGAACCGATCGTCGATCGAATGGATGACTGCCGATTCTTCCCACTGGTCGGACCCGCTCGTCTGCACCACTGCCACTACAAGTGCACGGTCTACTACGACTTGATCAAGCGATCCGACTGGCCCGTCCCCTTCCGCTTCAAGGACGAATCGAGCCAGGTCGTCTACATCGACCACGATCACCTGATCCGCTGTGCAGGACCTTCGATCCCTCAGTGATCGACCGCACATCGATTTGAACAACCAACACCGCGGCGACCAACCAGTCGTCGCGGTGTTTTGTTCTTTGCTCAGCGTCACTACGGAATGGTGACGTCGGCCACCTGATCCAGAGAGACCGTGAACGAAAGCCCGCGGCGTAGTTCGGGAATCGGAGCGGGACTATCGCCCTGATACTCCACAACCAGTTCAACCTGCCCGTAATTCAGGCGGATCGCGTTGACAACAACGGGAATTGTCAACAAACGCGGCACTGCGCATAACTGAATCGTCGCTGTCGTCGAGGGCGATATCGGCTCCTTACCGCTCGCCAGCGCCGTCAACTGTTGGCGCTTGTGCGCAGTCAAGGACGGTGGCAGATAGTTCTCTCTGATCAAGCGGCCTTTCCCATTCAGGCGCGCTTCGGACAGCGCATCGGATGTCGGGAGATCAAGCTGCGACGGTTCCAATCGGACCACCTGCAATCGAGTTCCAATTCGGTCTCGAGTCGCGACGCCCGCAACTTTGGGATTCAACAACAGCGAACCGATCTCGCGAATTCCGCGCATGGCCGCATCCCAAGGCTCGTCGTTA
>Ga0207694_10004932_pt1 | contig 10347 bp, 5 predicted proteins | sample KBSC34metaG_FD_184353 | JGI IMG/M metagenome (GOLD analysis project Ga0207694, IMG submission 184353) | Corn rhizosphere microbial communities from Kellogg Biological Station, Michigan, USA - KBS C3-4 metaG (SPAdes) (version 2) | ecosystem: Host-associated > Plants > Roots > Rhizosphere > Soil...
GTCGATGCTGCTCACTGTATTTGCCCTGAGCGCGCTGCTGCTCGCATCGCTCGGGATATACGGCGTCATCTCCTACTCGGTGACGCAGCGTCAGCAGGAGATCGGGGTCCGCCTCGCGCTCGGTGCACGCGGAGTCGATGTGATGCGGATGGTGCTCACGGAGGGAAGCGTGCTCGCGTTGACGGGGATCGCGATCGGATCGGCGCTCGCACTGTCGGCCGTGCGCATCGTACGCGCATCGCTCGCGGGGATGCTTCCGCCCGACGTGGTCTCCTTCGCGCTGGTCGCGAGCGCGCTGTTCCTGGTGGCGCTCGTGGCGAGCGCGCTTCCGGCGTGGCGCGCCTCGAACATCGATCCGCTGGTGGCGATCCGGCGGGAGTGATCGAGGCGGCCACAGTACGACACCGGCTTCCTCGAGCACACGCGGTCACCGTCGCGCGCGACGAGCGTCGCCTGCCAGCCGGCGGGCAGGCGCGCCGAGAGCGCATCGATGGTCGCGCGTCCGGGTGCGACGTACGGCTGATTGTCGAAGATCGAATCGCCGAGCAGGACGATGTGTGCCACGGGCGCTATTCCTCGCGTCCGTGAAAGGTCTGGTACCGCTGCGCGGCGGCTGCGAACGCGCGCGCATCACCGGCGCTCAGCGGCGTGAACGGAAGCGGCGTGACGGGTACGGTGCTCCGCGAGGGGCCCATACGCCACGTGCCGATCACCCGCCCTCGCGCCACGATCGTCGGCATGAACATGCCGTTGTTGCCGGGCACGATCTTCTGCGCATGCGCGCTGTCGAGCGCCACGCTCCGATCGCTGTAGCCGAGCATGTACTCGTCGAATCCGGGAAGCAGGAACAATCTCCGCGCGACCTGTCTTGCATCGGCGCTCACCTCGGCCGCCGCGCGTGAGACGATGTACGTCGTGTCTCCGATCTTCTTCTGCTCGAGCTCCGCCGACATCATCGCCACCCCGGTCCGCGCGTCGCCGAGTGTGATCCCGGACCACCACGCGAAGTCGCGCACCGTGGCGGGTGCGTGCCCGCGGAAGTATCTCGCCGTGAGCCGCGCGAGCGCCTCGTCGCGGGCGAGCACGCGCGACGGCGGAATCCATTCGTCCAGCAGCGCGAAGGTGGGCGCGCTGCCGCGGTGTGGCCCGAAGCACAGCAGCCCTTCCTGCGAGAGCCTCGAGATGATGTGGATGCCGCGCTGATTCTCGGGCGGAATCTTCGCTCGCGCGAGCACGTCGTACACCTCCTCGCGCGTGAGCAGCGGGCGTTCGCGGAACGCCTTCTCGATCGCCTTTCTGCCGCGCGCCAAAACGGGTTCATCGATCCCGAGTCGAGCGAGGCGGCCGGCCATGCCCTTGATCGCGCGCGGCGTGAGCAGGCGCAGCATCCATCGAACATCGTCTGCGGCCACATAGTGCAGCGTTCTCCGCATCGGCCAGGTGCGCACGATCGTGCGATTCGCGATCGCGCGCTCGATGTCGGCCACGGTCGACTCGGGCAGTCGCAGACCGATCGACCAGAGCGCACCGCGGTGGTCCTGCGCCTGCATGGCGAGAAGCCGTGCCACCACCTCCGATGGACTGCCGCTCTCAGAGCTCGCGATCTGCTGGCTCGTGAGTCGCATGGTGAGGATGTCGCGCGCGTTCATCGTCGAGCTCGTACGGAAGAATGGATGTGATGCTCGATGGAATGCGCAACCTATTTGGTCGCATCCTGGACCGCGCGCAAGCGAGACGAGATGGTCGTATTTGGACCTTGTGCATTCCCGTCATCCCGTGATTATACTTTGCGCGCGTTCGAGCACCGTGTTCGCGCATTAGCGGTCCACTGGAACTCGCAGGAGAGATGAAGGGAACGCTTCGGCACACGAGACCCGCCACGCTTCGCCATTCATGGGCGAACGGGCCAGCTCGGACGATGTCGAATGGCTTGACCCGGCTCGCGCTGTTTGGCCTCATCGCACTCCTGCTTCCGCTCACGCTGCTCGCGCAGCAGTCCATCGATTCCTCGCACGTCGACCAATCGCTCGACGATGCGTGGTGGACGGGTCCGATGCTCGCCGCGTCTCCGAACACGCTGCCGCACGGACACATTCTCATCGAGCCGTACTTCTTCGACGTCAAGACCGCGCATGCCGATGGATTCGGCACGCTCACGTACGCGCTGGTCGGCGTCACCGATCGACTGACGGTCGGCTCCATCATCACCACCGGCTTGAACAAGCCCGACGATGGCACGAGCAGCTCGGGCATGGGACTCGGCGATCTCACGCTACAGGCGACGTATCGGCTCACGCGCTTTCAGAAGGGGAGCTGGGTTCCGATCACCGCGGTGGTGTTCCAGCAGGTGCTGCCCACGGGCAAGTACGACCGGCTGGGGCATCGCCCGAGCGACGGGCTCGGGAGCGGCGCGTACACGAGCGCGATCGCGTTCTACGCGCAGTCGTACTACTGGCTTCCGAACCACCGCATCCTCCGCATGCGTCTGAATCTCACGCAGAGCTTCTCGCCGGGCGTCGATGTGCACGATGTGAGCGTGTACGGCACCGGCGAGGGATTCCGTGGCACGGCGAAGCCGGGCGCGGTGTTCGCGAGCGGAATTGCGGCCGAGTACAGCCTGACGCGCAGCTGGGTGCTCGCGTTCGATGCGCAGTTCAATCACTACTGGAACACACGCGTCTTCGGCGTCGACAGTCTCGATCCCTCCGGCACGCAAAGCCCGCCGAGCATTCTGCTCAACTCCGGCTCGCGCCACTCCTTCGCCTTCGCGCCAGCGATCGAGTACAGCTGGAAGCCCACGATCGGCGTCCTGTTCGGCACGCGGTTCATCCCGGGGAACGCGCACACGACGGCATCGGTGTCGCCGGCGATCGCGGTAAACATCGTGCACTGAGGCGGGGACGCGAGGCGGCGCCTTCGAGGCTGCTGACGTCGCCATCCGGGCACGCGTGGGGGAAGTCCAGGCCGACATGGACGGCTGGCGGGACGAGGCGTACCTTATCCCGGTTGCCGTGGCGCCTCCCCCACCGAGAGCCAAGAATGGAAGATACGCCGCCTCGTCTCGTCGAAGCGCTCGCCGACCGGTATCGATTGGAGCGCGAGCTGGGCTCCGGCGGGATGGCCACCGTCTATCTCGCTCACGATCTCCGCCACGATCGGAGCGTCGCGGTGAAGGTGCTGCGCCCCGAGCTCGCCGCGGTGATCGGCGCCGAGCGGTTCCTCGCCGAGATCAAGACGACGGCCGCGCTCCAGCATCCGCACATTCTCCCGCTGTTCGATTCGGGGCAGGCGGACGGCTTCCTGTTCTACGTCATGCCGCTCATCGAGGGCGAGTCGCTGCGCGATCGCCTCAACCGCGAGCACCAGCTTCCGGTGGACGATTCGGTGCGGCTGGCGAAGGAGATCGGCTCCGCGCTCGACTACGCGCACCGGCACGGCGTCATCCACCGCGACATCAAGCCCGAGAACATCCTGCTGCACGACGGCGCCGCGCTGGTCGCCGACTTCGGCATCGCGCTCGCCGTGAGCCACGCGGACGGCAACCGCATGACCGAGACGGGGCTCTCGCTCGGCACGCCCGGGTACATGAGCCCCGAGCAGGCCACGGGCGAGCGCGGTCTCGACGCGCGCTCCGATGTCTACAGCCTCGGGTGCCTGTTGTACGAGATGCTCGCGGGCGAGCCGCCGCACACCGGACCGACGGTGCAGGCGGTGATCGCCGCGGTCGTCACCAAGGAACCCGCGCGACTGTCCGAGCGGCGCCGCTCCGTGCCGCTGTACATCGATGCGGCCGTGCACAAGGCGCTCGCAAAGCTTCCGGCGGACCGGTTCGCGAGCGCGGACGCGTTCGTGCGCGCGCTCAGCGAGCCCGCCACGGGCGCGACGTATGCGACGGCCGCTATCACGAGCGCCGCGCCCGCGCCGATCGCGAAGACTTCGAAGCAGCGTACGCTCATCTTCGCCGCCCTGCTCCTGCTGATGGCGGTGATCGCCGCGTCTGGATGGCTCCGCCCGCGCGAGTCGCTGTTCCTCAATCGCTACGCGCTCTTTCTGCGACCGAACGAGAACGTCGCATCCACAGGGGTGGGCGGTCACGTGGCACTCTCGCACGATGGTCGGAAGATCATCTACGTGAGCGGTGGAGGCACGACCAGGCTCATGGTCAAGAGCGCCGACCAGCTGAGTCCCACGGCGCTCCTCGGAACCGACGGCGCCAGCAGCCCGTTCTTTTCGCCCGATGATCGCCAAGTCGGCTTCATCAAGGATGGAAGAAAGGTCCTCATCACGTCGATCGACGGAGGCTCGCCGCTCACGTTGACCGACAGCGCCAACACGACCGCTGGCGATTGGGGGAGCGACGGCTACGTGTACTTCGAATCCGACTCGGGCATAAGTCGAATTCGCTCGACCGGCGGTCACATCGATCACATCTACACATTCCCGAAGGGTGCACACGAGATCGGAGCCGAGTGGCCGGTCGTTCTGCCGGGATCGAAGGGCCTGCTTTTTCGCAGCCGTCGTGAGGGTCAGGGAGCGGCGGACTACGAAATCATGGCCATGCCGCTCCCAGCGGGCACCGCTCATGTCGTTGCTCGTGGTGTCTTCGCGACCTACGCGCGTAGCGGACACCTGCTCGTCGTGACGTCGGACGGCAAGCTGCTCGCCATTCCGTTCAACGCGAGTAAGCTCGAGACGACGGGGCCACCCATCGCGGTGTACGAAGGCCTGGAGACGGATCCCTTTCGCGCCGGCATATCGATTTCCGATGCCGGTACGCTGGTATATCCGACTGCGAGCCAGACCGCGGCGCGAGAGATCGTATCGGTCACGCGGGAAGGAGTCGCGAGCCGTGTCGATTCCGCCTGGAAAGTCGATGGGACGATCACCGATCTTTCGCTTTCTCCGGATGGCCGAGCGCTCGCGATCACCCAGCGGCAGGGCGGCAACTCGAATATCTGGGTCAAGCAGCTGCCCTCGGGCCCGTTCTCACGGCTCACGTTCGGCGATACGTCCTTTCTCCGCCCGACGTGGACGCCGGATGGTACACAGCTCCTCTATCTCGGCGATCGTGGGGATGGCGCCGGCAACGTGTACATCAAGCGCGCAGATGGTGTCGGAGCCGCGAAGCTCGTGCTGAAGCCACGATTGGGGATGTCGCAGGTCTTTCCGTCGCCTGATGGACAATGGATGATCTTGCGAAGCACAGTGGCCGAGACAGGGAACGGAGAAATTTTCGCCGTTCATACCGGCGACAGCGTGCTCGTGCCGCTGGTCACCACACCCGCGCGCGATGGATTCCCCGCGCTCTCGCCTGACGGCAAGTATCTGGCCTACTCGTCCGACGAGTCGGGGACGTTCGAGGTCTATGTGCGACCATTTCCGAACGTCGCCGAGGCGCGGTGGCAGGTGTCGACGGCGGGCGGGCGTGCTCCACTCTGGAGCCACAGCGGGAAGGAACTCTTCTTCCGCAACAATCACAATGATCTTGTGGCGGCGCAGATAGCGACGTCGCCGTCGTTCACAGTTCAGTCACAGAAGGTGTTGTTCCCGCTCACCGGTATGGCGTTTGGCGCGGAGATTCAGCCGTACGTGGTCGGCCTCGATGACAAGAAATTCCTGATGATGCGCGAGACGGTCGCTGCGGAGGCCGGACTCCTCATCGTGAACGAGCATTTCGTCGAGGATCTGACCGCGAAGGCCCGCGCGCAGAAATAAGCGCGGCTACGGCTTCGTCAGATCGGCGAGCCAGATGTTGCTCTGCCGGTCTTCCACGGGGAAGTAGAAACGCGTCGCGCTCATCGAGAAGCCCTGTCGCGACGATGGGCGCGAGAGGTCGGGAAAGCGCACGATCACGCGCGGAGTGCCGCCACTCGCGGGAACGACGCTGAACATCGCGCGCCCCTCAGCGTCGTGCGACTTGAAGTAGATGGAGCGACCATCCTTGCTGAACATGGCGGTCTCGGGAAACGGTTCGCCCGGTGGTGCCGTGTACACCGTGCGACTCGCACCCGAGTCGGGGGACACGAGCACGAGTGCTCGCGCGACTACGGTCACGATCCACTTGTCGTCGGGCGACCAGGTGGAATACGCCGTCGAAGTGATCAATGGTGCGCCATCGAAGTAGAGACTGCGGGGCGTGGACCACTTGCCGGGCGCGAGACGCGTCGTCACGTAACTCCGGTTCGTGGCCTGATCGAGAAAGACGAGTCGCTTCCCATCGTGCGACCACATGGGATAGCTCTCCTGCGCCCCGGTATTCGTGACGCGCTCGATCGTCCCACCATCCAGCGGCTTCACCTCGACATCGCGCGTGCCGTTTCGGAAGGAATGATAGGCGAGCAGCTTGTCATCCGGTGACAGATCGGGCGCGAATACATCGAACGATTCGTTGGTGAGCTGCTCCACTTCGCCGCCCGCGGTGGGGATGCGATAGAGGTTCGCCACACCATCGTGGTCCGAATCGAATACCACCCACTTGTCATCGGGTGAGACCATCACCGCCTCGATTGTCTGCGCTCCGCTCGTCACCGGCGTCGCATCCGTCGATGACGCGACGCCGCTCGAAGGGATGGGAAGCGAGTAGATGTTCGCATGCCCGGTGTACAGTGAATAGGCGACGCGCTTCGCATCGGCCGTCACCGAGATCGAGCGAGCGTTGAGTCCCGTCGTGACTCGCATCGGCATCGAGCGCAGCGAGCCGGTCGATGCGACCGCCACCTCGTACACATCGAGTGGTCCATCACGATTGGAAATGAAGAAGAGCCTGTCGCTCGATGGCGACCACTCGGGACTCTGGTTCATCGCGTGATCGTTCGTCACCTGCAGCACGCGGCCGCCCGACACCGGCACGAGCACAATTCCGCTCGGCGCCTTGTTCGCGAAGTTGGCACCCGGATCGCGCGCCATGACGTTGCCCGAGGTGCACGCGATAAGGGGAAGGTGGCGCGACCACCGGCACTCGTCTGCCTGGAACACGCCGCTGGCGAGGAGCCGATGCGTCTGACCATCCGCACTGCCGGCGAAGATCGAGTCGACGCGCGCGTACACGATCTCCTTGCCGTCGGGCGACCAGCTCGCGGTAGTCACCGTGTCCCTGGCAGAATTGGCGAGCAGCGGTCGCGCTCGTCCGCCCAGCGCGGGCGCGACGGACACGCCACTCATCGTACGAAACAGCACCTGCGAGCCGTCCGGTGACCACTGTGGCTCGAACTCCACCTGTGTCGAGTCATCGGTGAGCGGAATGGTGCGGCCGCCGCTCACAGGCCGGATGAAGATTCGCGCGCGCGCCGAGTTGCCGGCGGCGAATGCCACGAGCTTTCCGTCGGGAGAGATCGCGGGTGAGATTTGCAAGCCGCTCTCGTTGGTGAACTGCGTTGCGCGCCCGAATGCGATCGAGCGAGTAATCTTGCGAAAGGAGCTGAACGCCACGGCGCCCGCCGCCGCAACGAGAAGGGCGAGCACTCCTGCCACCGCGAAGAGCTTCCTGCTTCGCGATGCGGGCCGCGCCACCGGCTCCAGCCGCGCGCTCGTCGGCGCGAGGCCGCCGCTCGGTGTCGCCAGCGGCTCGAGCGCCGCGAGCAGCTCGGCGGCGGTCTGCCACCGATCCGCCGGCAGCTTGGCGAGGCAGCGCATCACCGCGTTCGAGAGGGCGGGCGAAATCCCCGGGCGATGCTTCTGCACGGGATCCGGCGTCTCGGTCACGTGCGCGGCGAGCACCTGTTGCGGCGTTCCCGAGAACGGCAGCCGCCCCGAGAGCAGCTCGTACGCCATGATGCCGAGGGCGTAGATGTCCGCGCGGTGATCGATGGCGGGATCCGCCGTCGCCTGCTCGGGCGACATGTACGACGGAGTGCCGAGCGCGACTCCCATGGTGGTGAGCGTGTCGGCGTTGGTCGCCTCGCTCACGGCACGCGCCACCCCGAAGTCGGTGATGAGCGCGTGACGGCCGGACAGCATCACGTTGTCGGGCTTCATGTCACGATGCACGACGCCGTGCTCGTGCGCGTGCGCGAGTCCGTCGACGATCTCGATGAGCAGGCGCACCGCATCGGAGATGGGCAGCTCACGCTCGCGATTGAGCCGGTTGCGGAGCGACTGCCCCTGCACGTACGGCATCACGAAGTACAGGAGTCCGTCCGCCTCGCCAGAATCGAGCAGCGGGAGGATGCTCGGATGCTGCAGCTGCGCCGCGATCTCGATCTCGCGCTGGAATCGCGCGGCACCCACCGAGGCGGCGAGATCGTCGCGCAGCACCTTGATCGCGACCTTGCGACGATGCTTCACGTCGTCCGCCAGATACACCGTCGCCATTCCGCCGGCACCGAGCTCGCGCTCGATGACGTACCTGCCGCTCAGACTTGCGTTGATCTGGGCGATGCGATCATTCATGGGGGACGCCCTGTCGGCATGCGTGAAGATATGGATGTGGCGGCGGATGCGATACCCGACGGACCTTCGGCCAGTCTTGCGGATACTAGGAAGATTCCGATGAGGAACTCGCGCCGTTGGCGGTAACTGCCTCGTGCAAAAAACTTTGTGCGTTCCACACTGATGAGCTTCAATTGCCGGGTGCAGTGCTGCCTTGCTCTGTGCGCCGCGCTGCTGGTCGCGGCGCCCGGAGCGCTCGGCGCGCAGCAGCTCGGCGCCGCCGACACGCTCCACGTGCGCCTGCTCGATCGCGTCCACAGCCACCATCGCGCACGCCCTGCGGTGCGCGCACTCGTGATCGCGCCGCTCGAGGGCGCCGGCGGGCGCGTCGTGCTCCCGCCCGGAACCATTCTCTCGGGCCGCTATGCCGGCTCGGGAATGGAGCGCTTCGGCGGCAAGCGCCACTGGCTCGCGCTCCGCTTCGACAGCGCGTCAGTCCCGATCTACGATGCCGCCAGCGACACGGTGCGCGCGGCCATCTCGATGCGCATCGTCGCGATGGACGACGCGCGGGAGACCGTCGACTCCGCAGGCCGCATCGTCGGACCCGTGATTCCGTCCGTGATCCACTCCAAGGGCGATTGGGCGGTCGTCGCGCTGGGGATCCTGCACCCCGTCACCGCGATCGTTCTCGCGACGACGCTCGAAGGCGAGATGAAGGAGCGGCACCGCTCGGTGTTTCTCGAGCCGGGAACGGAGCTGAGCGCGGTGCTCACGCAGCCGGTCGTGCTGTCGCGGGGCACCGAGTGGAAGCCGCCGCCGCCGGTCACGCGCGGAGCGAATCCGGACTCGATCGCGAGGTCGGTTCCGCTGCGTGCGATGCTGCACGGGAGGAATGTGCCGTCGGACATCGTCGGCATCGCCGTGATCGGAACGGCCGGGCAGCTGCGCGAGGCCTGCGCTGCCGCGGGATTCACGCGTGCCGCGCCCATGACTCTGGGTAGCGACCTGAAGACGATCGTGAAATCGGCCAAGGGCGAAGGCTACGGCGCGCAGCCCGTGTCGGAGCTCGTGCTCGGCGGCCGCGCACCGGATATGGTCTACGAGAAAGTGGTCGACAGCTTTGTGAAGCGACACCACTTTCGCGTGTGGCGTTGGCCCGCGAACGCGACTGACGATGATGCAACGGCGCTCTGGCTCATCGCCGCCACACACGACACGGGCATCACGTTCTCCAGGCAGCGCGACGGATTCACGCACACCATCGACCCGCACGTCGACCGCGAGCGCGACAAGGTCGTGAGCGATCTCGTCGCGACGAATCGTGTTGCCGAGATGAGTTACGTCCCGCGCGTGGCTGTCGCCGGCGGTGCCATGATCACCGACGGGAAGCTGGCCGTGCTGGTGCTGAGATAGACGGTCAGGGCGTCGCTCCCCGGTTGACCGGAAGCTTTCGCTTGAGCCAGTCCTCGTACGACCCATCGTACAGCTTCACCGGCAGCCCCACTGCGCGCGCCGCGAGATAGGTGGTGCTCGCCCGGTATCCCACCCAGCAGTAGGTGACGACGGTATCGCCGGGGTGCATGCGGTCGGCATACATCCGTGCGAGCTCGGCCCGGCTCTTCAGCGATTCTCCGTGCGCCGACCCGCTGTCTCCCCGAAAGAGCTGCTGCCACTGCAGCTGCCGCGCGCCGGCGAGATGCCCTTCGCTCGGCATGCCGTGCCGGCCTGCCGTTCCGAGATACTCACCATCCGTTCGAGTATCGATGAGCGCGATCCCGGGTTTTCCGATCTTCGATTCGATCCAGGGTGCGGTTGCGATCACGTCGTCCTGCGGACGCGGGTGCAGCGTGCCGCGCGTGATGGGCGTCGCTGTCGTTTCCATCGGACGTCCCTCGGCGCGCCACTTGGGCAGCCCGCCATCGAGAAAGGAGACGCGATCGTGTCCGAGATAGTCGAGCGCCATAAACGCACGGGCGG
>Ga0207694_10004933_pt1 | contig 10346 bp, 7 predicted proteins | sample KBSC34metaG_FD_184353 | JGI IMG/M metagenome (GOLD analysis project Ga0207694, IMG submission 184353) | Corn rhizosphere microbial communities from Kellogg Biological Station, Michigan, USA - KBS C3-4 metaG (SPAdes) (version 2) | ecosystem: Host-associated > Plants > Roots > Rhizosphere > Soil...
CTCAAGCACTGATGCAAAGCATGAATCGGCAAGTCGTCTACGAGAATGGACTTGATATCACTGAGGCAATCGTTGCCCTTGTGAACGGGCGATGACCCCCATCGTCACTGGCACTCTACATTCATGTCCTAACGGCTTGTTGAAAAAAAGGGGACTGGCTCACCCGCAACGCGCAAGCCGCTCCCCTATTCTGAACCCAACGAAATCGCGCACCCCGCCGACCCGCGGCCGGGTCACCCGCAACGCGCGAGCCGCTCCGCTATTCTGATCCCAACGCAATCGCGCATCCCGCCGACCAGCGGCCGGGTCACCCTTACGCAGAACGAGTTTCCAATAGCATCCCACGTATCCAATCAGGAAAGTGATCTAACCAACCAGCCTTCCATGAACTAATGCACGCGGCCAGTAACAAACAACCGATCCCGATCACAAACGAACCTGCGCCGCGCCAACCGCTCTCGCGAATCAGGTACATCACCGCCATCTCAGTCAGCCCCGCGGTGCCACTTGCCGCACACAGGAAACTGGACAGTCGATACAGGGGCATTCCAACGAGAACGCTGTAGGTCAGTGCGATCAGTGCCGTCGAGGCAACGAGGGCGGGCCCGTACCAATCGGGAACGACAATCGCGCTCCATTTAAGCCACACAAATCCGGCAATCGTCACGCCCACAAGCAGCGGCGCGCCGAGAACTCGCAACGACCAGGCGAATTCATCGCGGAAGGCCGCGCCAACCAATAACACGGCCGCAACCAACAGTCCGACCCACAAGGCAGGTTGCAATGGAGTAGGAACCAACGCGTTGTTCAACCCGGCGCAAGCGAATGCGCCGATGGCAGAGCAACAACCGACGAACACCTGCTTCGAATTGTCACGCACCAGCCCCAACATCAATTCGAAGGCCGCCAACAGCGCCAAAGGCATCCAATGGAATTCAGCGAGCGTCCACAAATTGGTGGTGAGCTGGTCCACTCGCGACATCACCAGCAGCGCGATTGCCAGACATTGTTCTGCCGCAGGAATTCGACGCACAGCCGCCAACGCGTAGAAGGCGATGACCGCCCACAACGTCAACCAGACCGGTGAACCCGCTCCGTGAATCAGCAGATTCAAGAACGCCACATACGGTCCCGAGCCTTGTGTCGAAGGAATCGACAGATACAGACACAACAGTGGCACGAACATCGCGAGACCGACTGCGTCCTCCTGTTTTTCGGCTCGACCGATTTCCAGTAGTAACAAGCCACCCGCCAGCATCAGCGGTACCAGAAAGTAAACTCCGAACGCGCATGAAAAGTTCATCGCGGATTGAGTCGATTCTCCCAACACAGGATCGAAGAACTGACACAGGGCGTAGGAACGAAAACCAAGACAGACTCCCAGAAAGACAAACAGCGACCAGGGATACCACGGCCACAGCCAGGGTGTACCGTTATTCCGAGTGTAGTTGCTGGTGCAATGGATCGCGGGAATCAACGTCAGCAGCACGAGACTCGCCGCTGATGGAAACAGAAAGATCCGCCAGAGCACGGTTTCTATTGGCAATCGCGGTCCCGCTGAGACCAGCAGAAACGGGTAAAAGAAGAGCACCGCCAGCAGTCCGTGATAGGGAATTCGGTACAGCAGGGGCAGGCGGATTCGTAATCCCAGCAGAATAAATTCGGACAAGACGGCGGAAAACGACCAACCCGTGAACAGCAGCCACCGTCCCGCCACGGGGTCGCGCACCAGCGATTCATCGAAGATCAAAGACAGCTCGACAAACAACAGCAGCAGGATCAGCAGAATCGAACGAGCATCGTCCCAGACCTTTCCAAACCGGATGATCACAAAACCGGTCAACGCAAGAAGCAGAGTGTACCCGGCAGTCAGCCATAGCAGGGGCCATGGAGAAAATGCCACCCCGCTGTCGGCGTGAAACCAATGAGCAATGCTGTGCAACACAAAACAAACGCTTAGCAGATAGAACGGGTTCTGCGAACAAAGTCGCCTCAACCACCAATTACGAGCGGGTTGTGGCACGGCAACCGAATCGGAAGAATTGTCAGACATGACTAGCCCTTCATTTCCAGAGAGAGCGTCTGTCGAACACCCGGTGTGTCCGAACGTGAAATCTGAATCGATAGCAGGTGGGATTTGTGACCGCACAGAAATGAAGACATCCCGTCTGTGCATCAACTGTGCCGCCAGAAATGGCGAAGCGACGAAGGTCTGATCAGAACAGATCTCAAACGCGTCTCACTGCGAAAAACGCCGTGAATCCATGCCGATTGCGTCCACATTTGAATTCGTCATCAATCTCCAAGTCGGGCCCATTCCAGACCCGAGCACCGTTCAACGCAGACTCGTTGTGCAATTGTGGCGCATCAAAAAGACACAATGACTTATTCTCAGCGATTCCGCAGAACTCGAATTCTTGGTTGTCACGACGACCTTCGTCAGTCTTCATCCGTCGTTCTGGGTTTCCGTGGAACTTCGATTTGACCATTATGAAGTTACTTGTTGGTAGGACGATCAACTCAGAAACGAGTTTCCGATGCGCACGCTTTTCACGTTCGTCACGATCGTAATTCTCTCCGTCTTCTCGCGGGCTGAGATGTACGCCGTCGAAGTCGATGCATCCAGTACGCGCGACGGCTCATCTTCGACTGGACCGACGGACGCCGATCGATTCAGCGTCGAACCATCGAAAGCCTGGTCTGGCCGTCCGGAGGCCCAAAGCTGGTGGTGGCAATGCCACTGGGACAAACCGCGCGATGTCGGCACGATCCTGCAGGTCGTGGGCGACGATCTTCTGCAACTGAAGCATGCGCCGCAGAAATACGTCTGGCAACACAGCCTCGACGGAACCAATTGGACAGACCTCTCAGAAACGGCCATCGCAGCAGAACGGCGCCTGTATCGCATACACCGGCTGAATAAGCCGGTGCGAATGACGCACCTGCGAATGAAGATTGAGTCTGCCGTTGGCGAATTTCCGGTTCTGCGACACGTCGAAGTCTTCGAAGCGATCGATGCGACAGTTTCGTTTCCAGACTGGGTCGTCGCTGTCAGCACCGTCGATCGCGAAGAGTTCCTCAAAAACAAAGGAGAAGGCAAACAATTTGTTCCTCTGATGCACCAGTGCCAGGGATTTGAACAGGCGCAAGCGCAATTCGTCTGGCTCGACAGTTTCGACGAGCGATTTGTCTCAGCCGAACCGCGTCCCTTGTGTGCCTTTCTCTCGGGAAACTTTTCGGACTTCTGCCAGAAAGACCGCAACGTCTGGCGCGGCACCGACGAAGTCGTGAAGGCCGGTCGCCTACCCATCTGGGCTGCCTGTGGAAGTGCTCAGGGGCTGGCGATCCTCGCCGACACAGGAGTCGACAAGCCCTGGGATTGCCCGCATTGTCGCGATCCATTGCAACCAAAGTCGCCCATCTACGGACACATTGGTCACCGCTCAAAGACATTGCGGAAATGCAGTGATTACAGTGAATGCCTGTTCGAACGAGGTCAAACGCGCGTGCTGTCACTCGTCGATGACCCAGTCCTGCGCGGATTGCCGCGCGAATTCGAAATCATGGAAAGTCACTGCGGTCAGATCGAGTATGCCCCAAAAGGCTGGATTCAGATCGTCACGAAAGGCACTAGTGGCCTGACAAGTTTTCAGTGTTTACGAGTGAAAGACCGCTATATCTACGCCGCTCAATTCCACATCGAAATGACCGGCACTCTCGAAAACTCGCGCCAGATCATGAACAACTTTCTGACACTGGCCAAAGAATGGGGAGGATACAACCCCCTTGCGACACCAGTCGATGTACCGCGATCTCACAACAGCGGTCGATCACCGTCGGTCCCCGAACGCAACTGATCGCGTTCGAGGGACTCGTTATTCTGAGGCAAAGATCCAGCGAGTCATCGTCTCGGATTCACCAATGCTTCCAATCGCAACCGCATCGGTTCATTGATTCGTTCTTGAGCTGAATACAGGCCAACCGCTTCGGACGGGATGACTTCGGACAGTCGGTAATTTGCCATGGCATTGACCGCATCATCGCAGTGACCCAGATGCATTTCGCAAACTGCCTTGAGCAAATACAACCGCGCATTGTTACTCATCGTCAGCCCCTCGTCCGCGAATGCCAACGCATCCGCGTACCAACCCAGACTGTAACATTTGTAACCCGCGTCAAAGCATGTCGTCGGGGTCAACGGAAAGCAGTGTGCAGGCCCAAAACCCAATCGCGGTATCAAAACGCTGCCGGGGGTCTCCAAGCCCTTAGGTAAACCCATTCGAGGCACCGCAGCCGGTTTCGGCAACGACTTCTGCAGCGACTCCGGCGGCAACCCGTCTGGCACAGAACGACTTCGCGCCGCGGCCGAGGCGTCCGGGACGTAGTCAGGCTGTGGCGGAGCCGGCTGCGCATTGAGCTGAGAGGAATGCACCAGTCCAACCGACGCGAAACTGAGGCTGAGGAAAATCCATTGAGCGGCACGCATGATCGTTTCCTTCGCTTAAGATCGGCCCGCAGAGTATTCTCGATTGACAGTGAAACAAATCGCGACGGATCCCGTTCGTCAAACGACAAGTGGCACTGCAACAAAGCAAGGAATGTGCCATAGACCTTTGTGTCTGAGTTCCCGCCAATCTGTCATTTGATCGACGCGTCTGCGATCGATTCAGACTCAGGCTGGTTGACGAGACGGCAAGCCACTTAGTTGCGTCAGCATTCGATCAGCGGGTCGTATCCTCACGCTCGAATTGAATGGTAAAACAGCTCCCATAGCCAATTTGGCTGACTGCTGAGATTTGTCCACCAAAAGATTTCGCCAGCCGCGCAGCGATCGACAGCCCCAGCCCCACGCCTTCAACGCCTCGACGTCGAACTTCCTCTGAACGGCAAAACGGTGTAAACAAGCGCTGCATATCCGTCTCCGCAATGCCCCAACCATGATCCTCCACACCAATCTGCACCGATCGAGCAGTCCATCTCAATTGAACTTCGATCGTCGATTGCGGGTCGCTATATTTGCACGCATTGTCAAGCAGGATGTTCAGCAGTTCGCCCAACAGTTGCGAATGTACGGTCACTCGACAGGACGGATCGGATGGCATCCTCAAATGAATATCGCTGAATCGATCATGCGCAGACCATGTCTGCAAGTGACTCGGCAGCCAGATTGCCAAATCTACCGGTTCCAAGGCGAGAGCAGATGAATCGACATCGGTTCGAGCCAAAAACAAGAGCGTCTCAACCAACCGCGCCAGGTGACTGGCGTTTTGCTGAACGGTTGTAAGCACGCGGCGATATTCCTCCTGCGGACGATCGCGCCGCAACGCGACTTCAACCTGTCCCAGAATCGTGGTCAATGGCGTCCGAAGCTGATGCGATGCGTCGCTGGTAAATCGTCGCTGCCGCTCAAACGATTCTTGCAGCCGATCGAGCAAATCGTTGAAGGCGTGATTTAATTCTCCCAATTGATCTTTCGCAAGGATCCTGGGCAATCGCTGGCCCAGGTCGCCGACGTTAATGAGCCGCGTTGCTTCGGCCATTTCATTGACGGGTCGCAGAGCCCGTCGACAAATAGACCGTCCGATAATCAGTCCCGCAATCCAGATCACCGTGGAAAGGACCACCAAGGCGCCCATCAATCGACGCAAGGTTGTATGGACTGGACCCAATGACACGGCGGCGGAAATTGTCAATGAATCAGTTCTTGCATGATCATCGCCGCTGAAGTCGTGCTCGTCGTCAGTGTCTCCCGATCGCTGCTCGGCAGTTATACAACGGTGTCCAACCTGCCACGAAGAACCATTCCAATCTTCGAGGTACTCGGTCGGAGCATTCAATCGCGGCCTGATTCGATCAGCAACAGGGTTTGATCGATCGAGAATATCTCCATGAGTGTCTTCGACCAGCCATTCGATTCGATCACCCAGCGCGGAAAAATTGAGATTCAATCGGCGCGAAGACGGTTCCCATTCCAGGCCGCCCGAATCGGACTCCACAGCGGCCGACAAACTATTCAAGACCGCGTTGACTCGATCGACAACCTGCTGGTGCAGGTAGTTATCTGCCACCAGATACAGGGCGATGGAAAAGCCGATCAGAACCAGTGCTAACATCGAAAGAAAGAACAGCAACAGTCGCGTGGTCAGCGTCACTGGTTACCTCGGTGGCTTGCCGAATACGTACCCACGGTGCCGCAACGTGTGAATCATCCGAGGACCCTGCGATTCGAGCTTGCGCCTTAGTTCCATCACGTGCACTTCCAGTGTGTTCGACAGACCGTCATATCGCTCGTCCCACACCTGCTCGTAGATGCGCGTTCGCGTGACGATTTGATCGGGATGTCGTAACAGGAACACCAGCAATGCCTGCTCTTTGGCTGTCAGTTCCAGCCGAACGCCAGCTCGTTCGACTCGTTGAGTCACCAGATCGACATTCAAGTCGTCATAGGACAATGTCGAGGCACGGGGCTGATTCTGGCGACGAACGAGTACGCGAACCCGCGCCAACAACTCTTCGAAGGCAAACGGTTTGCACAGGTAGTCGTCCGCACCATGATCGAGCCCCTTGACGCGATCACCAATCGCATCGCGCGCTGTTAGAAACAAAACGGGCGTCGACGAATCACTCTGGCGGAGACGTTTCAGCAGCGTCAATCCATCGGTCCCTGGCAGCCACCAGTCCAACAACACTGCGTTCCAGGAACCGGACTTCAGATGGGCCCAACCCTGTTGCCCATCGCCAGCGCGCTCGACGATGAACCCCTCTTCGCGCAGCCCACGAACCAGGAAATCAGCGATCTCATCTTCGTCTTCGATGACCAGGACGCGACCGCTCATCATTCAGCCTTTCGAAATCCGGTCATATCGGTCTTCACCGAGAGGACGATTACGCGGACCGGATTATTTCTGGGCCTGAACTTTCCCATATTTCACCAGCTTCAGCGATCCGTCAGTCAACAATCCGACTCCCGGAGCATACAGCTTCTCTTCTTCATGCCCCGGTTCCAGCGGACTGCTCTCCTCAATCTTCAGGCAGTTGCGGAATTCACCTGCCGCCACTTTGACCGTTTCGCTGACGCTGTCGATTTCAGCGCGATCCATTGCGATGCCGGGTGCGACTTCTTGTTGAAATCTGGCTCCCAGTAACGGCAGACCTGGCATCGCCAGCCCGAACCGAGCGTTGTTCACTCCGGACATCCACGAACCGCCATGACTCGAGACTTTTCCATCTTTGTAGATGTCAACGTCTTCGCCAAAGTAGTAGACGCTGTTGGTACGTTTGCTGATGGCGAAATAGTTGCGAGACACTTCCACCAGTTCCCCGTTCTTCGTCTCCCGTTCCTCGACGACCCGCGTTTCCACACCATCAACGACTTTGACTTCGTTCAAAACCGTAATCGTCAAAGTCTCCTTACCTTCTTCGAGCACCAACTGGTAACCAGGTTCCAGCACAAAGTAAGGGTTCTTTCCTGTTGACGTCAAGAATTCCTTCTCGAAGGAAAAGTCGCTGGTCCATTCGTCTTCCTCAGACTCATCATCCTCTTCGATTTCAATCTTGCCCTTCTGATCGACCTTGACCTCGACTACTTTCTTGTCGGCGGTTTCGATCGTGATTTCGTAATACTCAAACTCCTCTTGCCCATCTTCGATTTCATAGACCGCTTCAACCTCTTTCAACGAGGCATTGGGGTATTTCTGATTCAAAGCATCGACGACCACTTTCGGTAGATCAACGACGTCGAGTTCCTTTTCCAAAGACTCAATCGATCCCTTCGCCGATGCGGTCACGTCAATCTTCTTGCCATCCTGTTTGATCGTGATTTCGTATTCGACCTCATCCTCTTCAGCTTCCTTGGTGGCTGAAAGGATTTCTGCGTTGGCAAACTTTGCTTTGATCGCGTCGATCACAACTTTCGGAACCTGATCCAGAGCAACGGTTTCCTCTTCAGCCCGTGCCGCATCCAAAAGCATCAAGTACGAAAACGCAATCAGCCCGCACCGCAGAAAATGTCCCATCATCAATCCCTTTCATCAGAAGTCAAAAGACGCGCCCTTCGCGACGTCGAAATCACGAATGGTCGACGCGGATTTTATCACTGAGGGATAAAGTCACGGTGAGCTGAGAATAAGAAATGCCTTATGCTCGGACTTCAATTCGAGGCGGTCTTCAGTTCAGGCACACGGCTTTTTGAGCCGCGTCCGGCAAGAGAACGTGTTTCGCAGATTGAGCCGAAACTCAACTCCACCTACTCACTTGGCCCGTGCTGCGAAGGTCTTCCGTTGGCATGATCCACCCGCGCCGGCTGCTTACAACGGTTCGTTCCGCTGTGCAAACGAAATCTCTCGACAACTCTGGGACGCTGCAGTGTAACCATCTCATTAAGCGATCAATCGCCGCGGCACGAAGGTCATTGAACAAGTGCCGCAGCACACTGCGATGTACTGCCAATCGCACAATGGCAGCGTGCTTCGGAACATGTGAGCCGTGATGAATCGGTGCCTTACCGGGGTGGCACGGTCTGCGTTGTAGTCGTTTGTGTGCTACCGCTCTGGATTGAGGTTGAAGTGGTCTGCTGGGTTTTTACGGGTGGTTGTAAAGCAGATCGAATCGAGATGAATTGGTTAAGAAGATCAAACCAGAATGGTGCACCGAACGAAATCGCGATTGCGGTCAAGATAATTCCAAACAGTTTTGTCAACCACCAATCGTACTCCTTGCGAGGCTCCCATTTCACATCCTGCCAACCGATAGCAAGTCGGCTCTTGTCGGCAGCATTTTGAAGTGCTTCGAGTTTCTCTCGCGCTCGCTTATCGTCCTTGTCACGATTCACTTCTGCTTCAGTGAGCCGTAATTGGGCATCGTCCACAGCCTTCTTAGCGCTCTCCAATTCTGTGGGAGGAACGCCTGGCTTCGATGCGTTGAGTGCCCCGTAGTAGCTTGTTCTCGCAATTTCCAGAGCGCTTCTTTGTTGGGCAAGCGCACCATTTCGTTCGGTGTTTTCTGCCATTGCCATCTCGACGACACTCTTCCGCAGGTTGTCGTCTGTGCTGAGTTGATGGAGGATTGCTATCGTGTCGACGTTCATGGAAGCCGCAACAAAGACACCAAGCCCAATGAGGGTCAAATTGGTCCAACGTTTATAAAGTCCTGACAACCGTTCCATCCGAGCATCGAACCACGCTTCAAGTTCTTTCTGGAAGAGAAGCATGTCGCCGGACGCTTGATCCGCAAGTGCTTTCAGGGCCTTCTTGAGGCTTTCGTCCCGTTCCTTCGGAGGACCAGAGGCTGGTTTTGTTTCTAGTAAAATCCGGCGGAAGAAATCAATAACCGCTTGAGTGACGCTCGCAATCCATTGGATGCAAGTTGCAGAATTGTTTTGTGGCGCTTTGGACGGATCATTCAACACAGCTTGGTCAATCAGCGATTTCAGGCTCGCGTTCTGCTGGGCTGTCGTTACAGCAGCGAGTGCGGCTGAAACCGCAGCCGGTGCAGGCAGATCCGCAAAAGGAACAACGATGAGGGCTTCGATCTGCGTTAATTCCGTTTGAGCCTGAGTCACCGCCGCGCGCGCCCCGGCCACCGCGTCAGACGCGGACGCACTCGTAGATGAACCAGTCCGCGCGATGACCGCTTCGAGATTCGCTTGAGCCTCCGTCACAGCCGCGCGCGCTGTTGACACGGCGTCTGGAACGGGTTGACCTGTGGCAGGATCAAGCTGTGAGTTGGCCGCTGCCAGACTCGCTTCGGCCTCCGTCAGTGCCGCACGCGCCGCTGACACCGCAGCGTCTTGGGCTTCGAGATCTGTTAATTTCGCTTGGGCCGCAGTGACAGCAGCAGACGCCTTTAACACAGCATCAGGTGTCGGCTGATTTTTGGCTCTGGCAACCAGAGCGTTGATATCCTCTAAATCTTTTTGGGCAGCGGCCAACCGCTGGTCGGCCGCCAGTTTCTTGTCACCGAATAGGATATTCATGAAGGCGCGGGAGAACACTGCCGTCGGTAGGTAGGAGGGTAAATTCGAGGTTCCAAACCAAAAATTCACGTCCTCCGTTTTCGGATGATTGTAAGTGCCCGGAAAGAGGCCCGAAATCAGCGGATGGTTCCACAGTTGCCAGCACGCGCCGTTTCCTTCCGGATCCTGCAACATCTCCCGCAGGCCAAGCTCCAGGTTCTTCGCCCTGGTTTTAAGCTGAGCCTCCATCAATTCCACACCGGCCGCGCGCGCGGCGGCGCGCGCATAAGTGAGCTCATCGAGTTCGCTCGACTGGCCCTGCGTGTAAGTCAGACAACGCACGCGATCGGCGAATCCGGCGTTTTTGATGCAAGCCAACACCGTCGACGAATCA
>Ga0207694_10004939_pt1 | contig 10341 bp, 18 predicted proteins | sample KBSC34metaG_FD_184353 | JGI IMG/M metagenome (GOLD analysis project Ga0207694, IMG submission 184353) | Corn rhizosphere microbial communities from Kellogg Biological Station, Michigan, USA - KBS C3-4 metaG (SPAdes) (version 2) | ecosystem: Host-associated > Plants > Roots > Rhizosphere > Soil...
CCCGCCGCACTAGGCATTAGCTCAGGCCGGGAATCTTGACCGGAAGCCGCTTGAGAACAACAGCACCGACGACAACACCGCCGATGAAATACATCCACTTCTGAGGCATTATCTAAACCCTTTCTTATGCGTAAGCCTTGGACGGGTGGATCTCTTCCACCGGATAATGTGCATTAACACGGGTGACACGTTCGGTGCCATCCTCAAGGGTCTCGGAATAGTGGGTACCGATACCCTCGTGAGCCTGAATCACACGACCGTCAACCAAGTGAAGGTGATGAGCAACCGGCGAACCGCCGGCCATTCCCACTGTGCCTTCCTCTTCCTTACGCTTGGACTTCTCAAGGTCGAGAACCTGTCGCCGCAGCGTGGCATTCTCTTCCTTGATACTGAGCAGAAGCGCGTGAAGTTCGTCAGCGGTGACAGTCTGAGGCTGGTTCAGAACCTCTTCCGGAATGTCAGTCATTCTTAACGACCACCCATAGCCAGGTTAGCGGGGTCGCCGGTAGCCGGCGCCACGTAGTTAACAAAGGTGTAGAGCGTGTGAACGCCTGATCCGCCGATGTTTCCCGTCCACAGGAAGTTCTGACCACCACGCGTAATGAGATACCCATTCCGTAGCTCACTGCCCGGCTGCGGACCGAAGTCATCGTTAAACCAAACCGGATAGACACCATTTTCAAGCGTCCGCGCACCATCCGCTGAACCGGCGAGCAAGTCATACGCCTTGCCAATTCGCGACTGCCAAGCAATCTTGGAGCGCTGGAAAAGCTGATTCTTTTCCACGGTGAGGGTAACCGGGTCTGGCCAGTCTGCATCACCCTGCGAACGCGAGTTCGCGTTGTCCAACAGCATGAAAATCAGGTTCCGCAGCGGATAACCGAGACCACTGGACAGCTGTTGCCCCGGAACGTTGCCGGCAGTCAGGGGGTAGTTATTGCTAACCCAAAACTGAGTGGTGTTCTGCACCGGCGGAGTGGGCGAAAGCGGGTGTCCCTTCTGGTCCTGTGCTTCCGGTTCCCACCAGTTATCCTGAACCATGCGCACGCGCACCGAACCGGGAGTGGTCGGAGCGGTGCCATAAGGCGTAGCACTCGCAGCAAGACGGGTCTTCACCTTGAACGGAACAGCGGTGTTCTTGTTCGTCAGCGCTCCAAGGCCATCACGCTGCACAATCTCAAGCGGAATGGTCAGAATGAAGTTGAACGAACCACCAGTCGAACCGGCCCCGGTCGTAGCGCTGTACGTAATGTCCGCGCGCGGGTCGTTCTGATTGTAGTAGCCACCCCACTTGTTAATCTGAGCAACGGTATAACCGTCGAACGGACCAAAGATAGGACGCTGCGAAGTGTCAAGGAACTGGATAGAGTCAATGACGTTAAACGGACCGTTCTGAGCAAAACTCACGGTCGCTGCATTAGCTGAAGTCGTGCACTGAACAATGACAAGAACCTTCCGAAGGAATCCGTCACCGTTGAGGGCGAAGTCCGGGAGATCTTGAGTCGAAGCATTCAGCGTACGGGTATTGTCGTACTGCGGGTCCTCCATACTCTGAACACCCGCACGGAAAGGCCTACGCGCCGGCGGCGGAGCAGCCTTACCCTTTGCACCCGCCGGATTCTGGGGCGGAGCGGCCATGGTACCAGCGGCCATTTACCTTCTCTTCCTCTTATTGTGCATACGGTGTATGTGCGCACGCACGTCTTCCATTGCAATGGGTATTCCAATATCCATGCCACCGGTCGGATGTTCCGGATCAATGAATGTGTATCCCGCCTCATACGCATCCCGATGAAACTTCAGGATGGCGTATGCCGCTTGGACTTCCATTCCGCCCATGACCGGCCCTAGATTCAGGTAAGCGCATTGCTGCTCATGCGGCTGATGCCTTACCGCATCTAGGCGGGTGTCGTAGAGAACCCCATCGGTGCTTCCGTCACTAAGTCGCACAGCGATCCACGAATGAATGAGCTGATCGATCGGATAGATGACGACAAGACTATTAATGATTCCTGACAACCGCTTTGCTGCGTTCAATTCCTCTTCAGTTGCCAACAGAGGACTTGAATACTGACCCATTGTCCTAATCCTTGTCTACGATGCACATGAAACGACCGGTGCGCTTGATATATACGCACTGATAAGCAGTGAGTGACATCACTGCCCGCTCAACTAGTTTGGGGTCAACACCACCGATTTCCCCATACCGTTCTCGATACTTCTTATCAGGCTCATTGAAAAGAAAGACATGTTCCGCAGCACCGTACGCCATGAGAGTTGTCTCTCCTGCACCTGTAGCCTTCTGTACGAACGTCCATGCCCCGATTCCCATAGCTCCGGCCATGGCGTGAATCGTGGTCATTTCCCGGTCAAGTCCCAACACACGCGCTTTCAGATACGTATCGTCAAGGACAATGATTGCCTTCTTTTTCCTCGCTCCGTCTGAATAGGTCTGCGCAAGGAACCGATACGTAATGTCGCGTGCGTTGGGGACATCCGTTTCCATATTCCCGAACTTTGGCCAAAGAAGGTATCCGGGTGGCTTACCGTCCCTAATCTCTTTGAGAGTAGTTTTCGGTGGCCAATCGGATACCCTCCTGTAGCCTAGTTCTCGTCCCCGCTTTTCCGATACCGGATCTGTAGGCTTTGACACCACCACATACGCGGGTAGTTGAGGGGATGCGGCATGTTCCAATAGGTCAAACGCTAGAGATGTCTTGCCGTTCTGCGACGGACCGGCAAAGAGAACGTGTTGACCAGGCTTGTAATCAAACCTCCGCGTCTTAAACTCTTCACGGTCTATGACGAATAGACCATCATTCCTCTGATACATTCAGACTGGCCAATTCCGCTTCAAGGTTGGCCTTCTCTTGCGCTGCATACTTCTGATACTCGACAACCTGACGTTGTGCCTCAACCCGCATTTGGGATTCCAGTACGCCAGGGTCCTTGACGCCGATTCCTGCAAGCGCCGCAGCCGGCACCATCTTGTGATTCGCAGCAATCTGCATCACCATAGGCATGACAGCGCCGATAAGGTTTGCAAATGGACTAACGTTAGCTAGCGCATCAAGCGCGTTACCAACCTTCTCGTACTTCAGTGAAAGCGCAGCCGCTTCCTTGGAAACATTGGGTCCGTGCTGACTGATTGCGCCGGCGTCCGCCCACTGATTCCCCATCATGCAAAATGCTGCGGCTGCGGTCCACAGACCATTCAGCGCGTCTTCCCGGTCTTGACGTACCTTCTCGGGATTGTCAACCGTGATGGGCTTCTTCGGCGCTGAAATAGATGTCTTCTTTAGCGGCGGCGGTCCGGTAGGTGCGTTAATCGCCATTGCTAGCCACCATTCCGATAACGCACAAGAGTGTCACGAGACTGATTCCTAGAGCTACGTATGCCACAACCGAAGTCTTTTGCTGTTCGATGACAGCTTTCTTAATGATTCCCATGGATCCTCCTTTTGGATACGACAATGGGGAGGCACCTACCGGTAAGGATTCAATACGATGGGATCAGTTCGTATTGATAAAAACCCGGTGGTGCCTCCCCACTCTTCTACCGAGGATGCCCGATAGGTGTGTGTCCAGGTGGGTTGGACGCTCTTAGCATACCTCCGACGATCTCACAAGTCCCGGCTTAGTAAAATCTTGGAAATCATTTCTTGGGACAAGCTTTACTTGAGACTGACTAGAGCTTTACTGAACATCTGCTCTACCATGGATCACCCCTGTTACTTACGCCACACTCCGCCACCCCTGTTGACAGGCGGAGTACACTAGTAAGTACAGAACAACGCTCAGAAAGGGATCAGAAGTGGGGATCAATCAGGGTCGGTACAACGTCTTCAATGAAGACGGGACCATGTTCAAGTGGGGGACGGAGCGGGTTTCGGCCACGGTCACGCCGGCCAACCGCGTCCAGATTCACATCGGCGACAACATGACGCCGGCCACGGAGCGCCACATCCCGAACCGCATCAAGACCGTGAACGACTTCGACGCCTTCACGCTCTCGGTTTGCCGTACGGAGCTCGTGAAGCACGTCGCGCTGTTGACGGAAAAGCTCCGTCACTTTCAGGAGGCGTACCGGCTCATCCTGGAAGCTAAGAAGGCGAATCAGGACGCGATGTTCTCCGGTATCATCCCCGCTTGGCGTTGGGTTGAGCGGGTGCAGGAGACGAACGAGCTTCAGGAAACGTGTCAGGAATTGCTCATGGACACGATGAGCAAGCTGTACGAGCTGTCCCCGAACATGTTCGACACCGAATTCGTCATCGTCTTCACGGAGGGATGATGGATTCCCCGGATCTCACCACTATCATTCCGGTTATCAGGAAATCCGGGATAGCCTACGTCAATCAGGCCGCTCAGATTCACGCCACTACGGTGATCGTGTCCGCACTGACGGAATCCTCGGCCCTGATGAGCAACGCCGGACAGCTCAGGGATGAGCACGAGCAACAGAAGGCGTATCGGGAAGCGGCTGAGTGCGCCAGAGTGGCACTGGATTACTTGTCCACTCTCATCCGGGACAGGCCTGGTGGTCGGATTCAATGGAATTCCGGCTACAGCACCCACACGGGAACCATTACACAGACCATGGACAATGGTCAGTACATGGTGGTTCCGGATGACGATTCGCCGGCGCTGTTCATGTACCCGCACGAATGCCAGATCATTTCATGATTGGCTTTGTGTTCAGTTCTATCGGGATCGCGGTGTGGGTGTGGGCGATGCTCACGCCGTGGTCTCGTGTCGCTGACCTGGTCCGTCGCTGCATATCGCGTATGCGGCGCCGGCTCTCGGCCGCAGTCGAACGGAAGTTCGATAAGAAGTCGGCTCACCTCCCACATCACAAGTCGCGAAAGGTGTAAGATGAGAACTGATTTCATCCGGCCTCCATAGGGAGTTCCCATGGCGAGCAAGACCAAGAACAAGGTTCCATCACAATCAACCACTGAACCGGAACACCGGAGCGGTGAGCCGGTTGATCAGAATCAAGACGGGAAATCCATGAGCGGGATTTACGGGCAGTACGAGGCTGGAAACGTCAGCCTTGACGACATCTTCGACAACGCCATTGAGGTTGAGTCGGAATTCTCCGATCTCGACATCTTCAAGGACGCGAAACTCGACAGCCTCAAGGGGGTTCCGTTCGCCATCCTCGGCGGAACGTTCCGGGAACGGATCGTGGACGGGAAGTACTCCGACTTCGTGACGCTCACGTGCGTGATCGCTTCCACGAAGATTCTCGAAAAGCGTAAGGTCCGGTACACCAACACCGAAGTTTGGTTCCCTGAGCAGATCATCGGAATCAACGACGGATCCACCGGTATCCGGCGTCAAGTGGTCAACCACCTTCACACTCAGGGAATCATCCGCGTGGTCCCGGAAGGTACCGAGATCGTGGAATCCGGGAAGCGCGGAGAGTGCACGTGGGATCGACGTCTCGGCGAGTGGGACTGGAAGGAGGGGGAGCACACCATCAAGGACGACAAGGAGACTGGCGCGGACTTGATGGTGTGGGACTTCGCTTTCAAGGAGAAGGCTATGGGAATCCCCCGTGGGATTCGCGTGAGCGAGTACCCCGGACGGTACGGCAAGCCGGTTGTGACGCGGTACCTCGGCTAGTGACTGTCCTCATTCTCTGCATCACCCACGTCATCGTGGGCGCGGCAGGAACGGCATTCGGGATCAGGTACATGAACCGAAACACTGAATCCCCAGAGGAATAGCCACATGGCCAAACGCCGGGACTGGAATGCGCTTAGCAGCGCGTACCGGTCCCGGCTTCAAGGCGCTGGTATCACAAAAGCGCAGTATGAAGCCGGGGCCAACCTCAGCGCTGCGAGGGGGCACAAGAACACCCCTGAGAAGCCTGAGGATGCGATTCACCAACCGAACAAGTACAAGAAATACCGCCTGAATCTGAAGTCACTTCAGCAACAGGCATGGGAAAAGAAGAAGCGCATCTTCGAAGGAAACTTCAAGTGGCATGAGGGCCGCTCAAGAGCGTGGATTTATGGTGGACCAGAGAACCCCAAGATACCGGGTACACGTCTCCTAAGGGCTTTCATCGATATGCCCGATGACGACGTTTACGAAAAGGCAAGCGAGGCAGGCTTCCATCTTGACGACGACTGGACGTTTCTCTTTTACCACTGAGAGAGCACTTTGTGAGGGCTGCGGAAATGAGTTCACTCGCCAGGATTACCGACAAAGAGTATGCCGCAAAAACTGTGGACGGCGTTTCCAGACAAAGCGGGTTCAATTTGTGGGAGTGGACGGCGAGGGGATTTCGAGCGACACTCACAAGTACGTACTATTCGGCGTTGGGGACAGGCACATTGAAAATCCAGATGGGCTGTCTTGGCAAGACTGTTTCACTTTTCTTTACCGGGAGTTCAAACGACGTGGCAAAGGCCACGCATTTGTGGGTTTCTTTCTGGGATATGACTTCACACAGATCTTGAAGACACTTCCAGAGGGACGCGCACGGATGTTGCTTACCCAAGAGGGGAAAGCAAAGCGAAAGCACCGGGTGAAGGGGAAACAACCTCACCCGGTGCTTTGCGATCAGTGGGAATTTGACATTCTCGGTTACAAGCGTCTCCGGATCAGGCCTCACGACTGTCTATGTGAAATCGCCACGTGCAAGTGTCAGAAACAAGCATGGGCCTACCTCTGCGACGTAGGGGGATTCTGGCAGACAAGCTTTCTCAATGTCATCAATCCGAAGGGTTGGGAAAACCCAATCTGTACGGAGGAAGAATACCAGCTTGTCAAACAAGGAAAAGAACGCCGGTCGGACGCCGTACTTGACGACGACATGCGGAAGTACATGCATTTGGAAATCGATATCCTCGAAAGGGCCATGTCCGTTCTCGCGGACGGCTTTGAGGAAATCGGGATTCATCTGTCACCATCACAATGGTTCGGACCGGGACAGGCCTCAAGCGCATGGATGAAGGGCAAGATTCCCAAGCGGGACGAGTGGCTAGAGAACCAGCCGGAGTTTTATCTCAATGCCGCGCGGATGTCTTACTTTGGTGGATGGTTCGAAACCTTCTGCCACGGTCGCATTTACAGCGACGTGTACGAGTACGACATTAATTCGGCGTACCCGTCCATCATTCAGAATCTCCCGTGTCTACTCCATGGGGAATGGACACAGGGCACCGGAACGCCACCAGGCGGACCGTACTGCATCGTCAAGGCACGCGTTCAGGTGCCAGGCTTCAAGAACCACACGCGGGCTAAGAGGAAGCAATACATCGGTGCCATGATGCACCGAACCAGGGACGGGAATATCTCCCGGCCGGCAATGACAGAAGGCTGGTACTGGTGGGATGAGCTACAGGCATCGATCGACGCCAAATGCGTAGACCCCAAAGCCATTCAGTTTTACGAGTGGGTGAACTATGAACCATGCGCATGTCCCCCGCCGTTTGCAGAAGTCGCGGATCTCTATCTCAAAAGACTTGAGGTTGGTAAGAATTCTCCCCTTGGCAAGGGAGCGAAGCTCGTATACAACTCCGAGTATGGGAAGTTTGCGCAGAGCATCGGAGAACCTCAATTCGGCAATCCAATCTACGCAAGCAAGATTACTAGCGGATGCCGTACTCAAATCCTACGGGCAATCGCTAGCCATCCTAATGGGCAATCCGCAGTCGCGATGATCGCAACGGACGCGGTTTTCTTCATGACACCGCATCCAACGCTTCCAGTCAGCGACGTTCTAGGGGAATGGGGACGGGAGGTTAAGAAGAATCTCACCATCTTTAAGCCTGGCGTCTACTGGGATGACAAGACGCGCACCATGATTCGCGAACGGAAAGCGCCGAAATTCAAGGCACGCGGGATCAACGCGAATCAGTTTGCTGAACAGATCTGGAAGGTGGACTTTGAGTTTGCCTCATGGGCAGACGTAGGGTTCACCGGATGGCCCAACACGACGTATGAATCAGGATTCAGTATGGTGACCTGTTTGCAGGCACTCATGCGGAATGACTGGTCACTCGCCGGCGAGAACGATCCAAAAGAACAGTATCAATCTAGTGACCCATTCCGTAAGCGCGGAAAAGTCTACCGGGATGACGGTAAAAACATCTGGCGCACGGACATTCACTATCCTGAATACGATTGGGGCGAGGAAGATTGGGCGGGAATCGTCTCGCAGCCTTACGAAAAACGATTCGGGATTGAAGACCCGTTCAGCGATGAATCACGAGAGCAGAACGGGATTTCAGAAGACGGGACTATCAGTTTCGTTTACTCCCTACTGCTGAGGAACGATGAAGAATGAGGGATGCGGATCCTGAATTCCGCTCCATGTCCGGGAAGAACGTTACCGCTTCCCGGACATGGATGCAGGAATTCAGAGCATGGGTTGAGGCAAAAAGAATCGGTAAGTGCGATGTCCACTGGGGGAGGCATTCTTGTGACCATGATTCAGGTCATAAGTCCAGGATTCACCATTGCGAATGCGGCGCTATCCCTGAGTATTCTAGCGTTCTCTGGGGTACCGATCTTAACAAACAAGAAATTGCAGAAGAATCTGTACGGCAAGAACGTTTGGCGAAACGCGAAAACGTCGAATCGTGGGCAGACCCGTTCGATCAGTACGGGAATTGGAATCCAGACAGGAAGCGGAGAGGGATCAAGAATGAGCAGGGCGCGCGGATGGCTGCGTAAGACCAAGCGACGGACACGGAAATACGGACTCTGCGACCGGTGCGGGAAGCCGTTCAGTAGCTTCAGAGCGTGTTACCACGTCTATTCCTACCCAAGGAACCGTGAGCGGTGCCACTGGGGCTGTATAGACGTGGGAGAGGGCATCATGATGCAGGAATCGGCGGACCACCACGTTCCGAAGAGTCTGTGGAAAGAGAATCAAGAGTGAAGTGGTTTTGGATAGGGTGGATTCTCCTCTTCATCGGAGGAGAATCCGCCGGTCTTTTCATCATTAAAGGCGGAACCTTCTCCGAATTCGTTTGGAAAATAGAAAGGTACGTCCGTGGGCAGAGTATTGCGCATTGGTCGTTTGGTCATCTCGCAATTGCGATGCTATTTCTGTGGTTGTTCTTCCATTTCGCATTCAGGATGTGGACATGAGGGTTGAGATTATCGATTGTGTCGGGCGTCCCCATGGGATTGACACATCAGACACCGAAATACTCAGCAAGTGGATGCTTGAGAGAATGGCTGTCATCAAGCCTTCTATCACTTTTCCGGTGAGTATTCGCATCTATCCGGAAGTAAATGAATTGGGAGAATCCGATTGGCCTGGTAAGTCAATGATTTTCTCTCACCAGATTGTCAATGTCGAAACCCTGATCGACACTCTCAAGAGAGCGACAGCCAATGGCACTCCACAAAGGAATACGTCTCCGCATTGAGACACCGCATGGTGACATCGTCAATATGACAAGTCTACTCATGCACTACACCAGCAAGTACGGAGCTTATGCAGATCAAAAAGAATGGCATGAGCTTTTGAGGTTGACCGCTGGACACCCGGAGTGTACAATTCTAATACAACCCATCGAGGAATGGGAAGAGGAATCGGAATCGGAATCCGACGACTGTAACAGTTAGGGCATCCATGATCGAAGTACTCGACTTGTACTGCGGCAAGGGTGGTTCAGCCAAGGGGTACAAAGATGCCGGCTTCCGAGTCATCGGCGTAGACACCACTTTCCATGAGGACTACGCCGGCGATGACTTCATTCAAGCGGACGCCATTGAGACACTGCTGAGCATCGGTCACAAATTCAAGTTCAAGCATGCTTCACCACCATGTCAATTCAGCTCTGCATTGACCAAGGGTACGAACCAGGGTCGCATATACCCGAACCTCATTGGTCCTACGCGTGAAGCTTTGGAATCCGTCGGTGGTCTATGGGTAATCGAGAACGTCCCTGGCGCAGCTATTCGCAAAGACCTCATGCTTTGCGGAGAGATGTTCAATCTCGGTGTGATTCGGCATCGGTATTTTGAATTCTGGACGCCGCTTAGCATTAAACTTGCACATCCGAAACACAAAAGCGGAATCTCTGGTTACAATCATGGGGAATGGCATGATGGTGACTATTTTCAAGTCTATGGGGATGGCGGTGGAAAGGGTACCATCCAGGAATGGCAAAATGCCATGGGAATTCACTGGACAGAAGACCGTAAAGGTATCGCGCAAGCAATCCCGCCGGCGTACACAGAATGGATTGGCCGGCAAATCATGGAAGGCTTGACAATCTAAATACCAATTGAAAATAAGAATGGCAATTCGCGAGAAATCGTGAATTGCCATTTCTTTTTTGATCGGTGTATGCCTGGAGGTCCCCC
>Ga0207694_10004940_pt1 | contig 10338 bp, 4 predicted proteins | sample KBSC34metaG_FD_184353 | JGI IMG/M metagenome (GOLD analysis project Ga0207694, IMG submission 184353) | Corn rhizosphere microbial communities from Kellogg Biological Station, Michigan, USA - KBS C3-4 metaG (SPAdes) (version 2) | ecosystem: Host-associated > Plants > Roots > Rhizosphere > Soil...
ACTTACACCGATGCAAGCGGGACCAGCACGAACACAAATCCCATCATTCTGAATGCTGCCGGATCTGCCCAAATCTGGGTAGGCACTGCCACGCTCAAACTCGTGCTCAAGGATTCCTTTGGCACAACCATCTGGACAGCCGACAACATTCCAGCCGGGGGAGCAGGCGGCGGGGGATGCGGGATAGCAGGCGCAATCACTTTTGAAAACTCGACTGTTACGGGCTTGGATTGCGATGCCTATATCACCATCAACAAAACGCTGCACACGATCAATGTAGGCGGGCCACTTCCGGCAAATCACTTCACCATGACCAATCTCAGCCCCGTGCTGAGCAATTGGACGTTTAACGTCGCGAGCCCGAACGCCGCACTCCTTAGTCTCGGCAAGGTTCCTTCAACGGACATTACAGGGCCGAATGCGAGCACCAATTGTCTCAAATGGGATGGAGCATCCCCTTCCAACCTGACAACGAGCGCATGCGGCGGAACCGGGACTGTCACAGAAGTTGACACCGATTCGACAAGCGGCATAACAGGCGGTCCTATCAGCACGACAGGGACGGTGCATTGCGCACAAGGAAGTTCGTCGCAATTCGGATGCGTGAAGGTTGACGGGACCACTGTGCAGGCCTCGGCAGGCGTCTTGAGCGCACCCGGAGGCGCAAATTCTCTGACGGCCAATGGATATCAAACGTTTGGATCGGGGCTGATTCTCCAGTGGGCATCGGGAACGTCGATGTCGGATTCGTCTGTCACGCAAACCATCAACTTCCCGATTGCCTGCCCTACGCAGGTGTTCGCCGTGATCCCAAGCTCTAAAACCTCGATTTTCGATGACACGCATATGGCCACTTTCGTGTGGGTATCGAACAACCTCAACAGTGCAGTCATTGCCATGCAACGCGTACCAGACCACTCCTACGACGCCGCTACCCCGTACATTGAGGTGCTTTGCAAATGAAAAAGCTGATCGGATTGCTCGTTCTATTCCCCTCTCTGGCGGTTGCGCAGGTGTCCATCGGCGGCACGCCTAGCTCTACTGTCCAGATCGGCGGCAATCAGCCGGGAGTCTCCTCGATTCAAGGGCAGACGGGGGATTTCACGCTTACTGGCCCCGGTTTTGGCGGCTGCTCGACAACTTCGGGAGTCACGACCTGCACCTTCAATGCGGGAACATTTTCATTAACCACTCTTGGAGTGAGCGGTCCTGCCACATACACCGGAGGGGTTCTGAATATCCCTGTCTATTCGAGCGGAGGCGGGGCAGGGGAGTGCTATCTCGGCATCGGTGGACTAGTTGGCGCGTTTACGGACGGCTCAGGAGTTCTCAAGCAGGCGCTCTGCATAGGCAACGGCCCTGTTTCCTACACCGTTCCCGCAGATGCAACGCAGCTTCAGTTAGGCATCGATGATGACAAGTTTGTGCTCAATTCCGGCTCATTTGTCATTGACGTGAGCGTGAATGGAGCAGCGGCCACGCCGGAAACGATCCTCGGAACGACAATGCCCTGGGATACGGGAGCAAATCCAAGCTATCCCTACGGCCTGAATGACGGCACAAGCCCAATCGTTGTTTCAGGGCTGAGCGCAGGCGATACAGTCACCGTGACCTACGTCAGCGGGACTGTGCAAGTAGGAGGAGCTTTTCCGCCTACCGACGCAAACGGCTGGCTGACTTCACCTCCAGGCGCGGCGGGGAATGGCGGGCAGACAGATTCAGCCGTTTCTCCAAATCTCGTCTACTGGCCAACCAAATACATGGCATCTGGGCTTGCCTCAGGAGCCATCACTGCGCTCACTGGCGACGTGACCGCAACTGGCCCCGGCAGTGTAGCTGCGACCCTCGCGGCCTCAGGCGTATCGGCAGGCAGCTACACAAACGCCAACATCACTGTTGACGCAAAAGGCAGGATAACCGCAGCTTCGAATGGCTCCGGGGGAGGCGGAACGCCGGGAGGCACGAACGGACAGCTGCAATACAACAATTCGGGAGCCTTTGGAGGCGATACCGGCTCAACTACAGATGGAGCAGGCAACCTCAGCACTAAAACCCTATCAACTACCGGCACAGTCATAGGGCAGGGCGGCACATGGGATGCGACGGAAGGCACTGCACCAAGCGGAGCCTCAGGGCATGACGTGCTCTATGCCGACTCGACGGCGCATTGCATCAAGCAATCGCTGAACGGAGGAGCTTTTGCATGTCTCGGGTCGGGTTCAGCAATCACAGCTCTGACTGGCGATGGCACGGCATCTGGCCCAGGCTCCGCAGCTCTCACCCTCGCAACTGTCAACAGCGGTCCGGGGGCATGCGGCGATGCTGCGCATGTCTGCGCAGTCACCACGAACGGAAAAGGGCTGGTAACAGCTCAATCGCAAGTCGCTATCACGGGCGCCGGAGGCGGCTATACCAACGTCACCGGCTCTGCTTCAGAAACCACAGTCGCTCTGATCAACACGGCCTGCGGTTCAGGAACCTACTACGCCACCACTCCGCTCTCTATCGCAACAGGTGGCACGATTACCTGCCCTGTGCAGTTCTCGAAAGCTGGATTATGGACGATTGCCAGCGGGCAAACCGTCACGTTCTCAAAGCCGACAACTCAGACAGATGGGCCGACACAGATTTTTGCTGGCAGCGGAACCGTCGCTTTCGGAACCCAGCAGGCCTCGGCTCCTGTCGAGTGGTGGGGTGCGGTAGCAGACTGGAACGGCACCACCGGAACAAACAGCAATGCTGCGATCACCGCTTGTACCGCTTCAGGAGCGCGAGATTGCAAGCTTGGACCGGGTTCCTACTACATTGGCACCTCCCCGGTGACCGTCACCACCAACTACACAGGGCTGAGCGGGGTGTATGGTTCTGCGGATTCAGCAACAACTCTCGCGTCTATCGTTTCAGGTTCGGCTACGGCGCACGTTGTTGAGTTTACCGGCTCTGCCTATCCGAACAATCTCCGCTTCCCGCATCTCCGCAATCTGACCATCACGCGCTCTGTTGCTCCGTCAACAGGGAGCGTAGGAGTGTATCTGAGCCATACGGGAGGAATGATCACGGAGCACACCTATTCTCAGGATTCCTTGGTCGGTTACTACCTTGCAGACGTGGAAGGCTGGGGCACCGGATACTTCTTCGACAATGACGCGCAATGGGGATACGCAGGAAATACAGGATACTCCGGCTCTGCAATTGGATTCCAGATTTCCGGCACACAAAGCTCTCTCTGGATGTCGCACAACCTTGCAGACAGAAAGGCAAGTGCTCTTGCAGGTCTGTCGGTTATCGGCTACAAGTTCACCGATTCGCCCGTTGCCGACGTGTGGATGGACGCAAACGAGGCTTCTAACGTAGCTACGGGCGTGGACGTAACGGGATTGTCTCAGATCTGGGATGTGCGGATCACGGGGATGATCACTGACAACGATACGAAGTGCATCAACCTCAGCGGTCCTTCGGCCAACACCATCACCGGAATCACTGTTGTAGGCGGGTGGTGCGTGGCACTCGCTTATCCAGGCGTCACCATCAACAACGTCGATGGAGTGACATTCTCGAAATACCAAATCTGGAACTATGGAGTGCAGGCGACCAACTCGAAGAACCTGAGCCTGTCCGATTTCCAGTTCCTTCGTCAGGGCAATGACGGCGGCACGTATGGAGATGGGATCGCATTCAATACAGTAAACAACAGCACTCTATCTGGTCCCATTCGCTTGCATGACGCATCGGCTGTAGCGGTCAAGCTGCAAGCTTCGAACTACAACAACCTCACAGGCCTGTCGATCAGCGGAACCGCGTCTATCGGCATGTCGCTTGATGGAACGAGCAACAACAACAAATCGGCCACTGGCGTTCCGATTGATCCAGCCAGCATCACCACGCCTGTGTCTGATTCGGGCAGCGGCAACACTCCAACCGTCACAACCGCCACAAATCTGAGCGGCGGTGCTACGGGGTCTGTGCCTTACCAGTCCGCAGCCAACACCACCACGTTCCTTGCCAGCCCTACGACTTCAGGTCACACCTTCGTTCCTGCATGGCAGCCTTCCGGCTCTGCTGTGGCTCCTGCTGCTCTTGATCTCGGAACCTATCTCGCCTCTCCTCCGGCTATCGGCGGAACTGCGGCTGCGGCTGGAAAGTTCACATCTCTGACGGACACGGGCGCTGCCTCGGGAGCAGGAAGCTCATGCCTTCAGATCGACACCGCTGGCCTGATCTCAAACACGGGCACGGCTTGCGGCACTGGAGGTGGAGGTGGAACAAACGTCCAGGTCAACGGCGGCTCGACGCTGACAACTTCTAACCAAGTGGGCATCCTGCCTTATACCTGCTCGGATTCCTCGGGTTCGGGCACGGCGCAAACCTGCACCACGTCCACCTCGTTCACGCTAACCAGCGGCAACTGCTTTGGCTATAAGACGACAACCGCAAACTCCAGCACGGGCCTGACTCTTGCGGTAAACGGCGGCTCTGCGCTCACAGTCCGTGTTCCTTCCGCAAGCGGATGGACTTCAACTCTAGTTGCAGGCTCTTCGATTCCAGCCAATCAGCCGATGATGGCCTGCTATGACGGTACGAATATCAATATGTCCGTCACGGGCTACAGCAATCCTCTTGGCACAAACGGCTACTTCGTATTCACCCCTCCCGTGCTTGGAAACTTCACCGCAACCAACATTGGAAGCTGCACGGGAACGACGAACTCGAATACCGTTTTCTTCAAGTGCCCCACCAACGGAGCAGCGGATAACATCCGCTCGTATCTCGAAAGCGTTTCGGGGACCTATACCAAGACGATGTGGTTTTCGGCAGATGTCCAGCAGCAGAATTTCTTGTTAAAGGGCATGGTGCTTTCCGATGGGACCAAGTACCTCACCTTCGGATTTGAGTCGAACAGCAACGATTGCGGCATCGGCGGAAACTTCGCCATCGGCGTAACGTACTGGACTACAGCCTCGGCATTCTCCGCGAATCTTGCCAAAACCTGCCAGACGGCCATTCCGTGGCTAGGGCTTCAGATCGTCGTCTCTGGCGGCAATACCACCTACAACTACTCCAAAGATGGAATCAACTGGATTCAACTCTTCAGCGAGACAACGGGAACGCACGTAACGCAGACCAAAGCAGGATTCTTCCTCAACCCCAACTCTGCGGCGGGGAGCTATGGCCTCGATATGACCCTAGCCTCATGGTTGGATCAATGAAGAATGTGATCGGCATACCACTGTTCGGCCTGATGGCGCGAAGGAAACTCCGCTGCAACGACTCTGCGGGTGAGCGCTCCTCTGGAGCCCACAACAACCTCGACGCGCACCTGCCAGAGATTGCGAAACCATCTCTTACGAATGCTCATGGTTTCTTCGGGGTATCGCAGCAGCGAGTAGTCCATAGGGCCATCAGTCTAGCACTCTGCCTCCTTGCTACTCTACCACTTTTGGGTCAGTTCTCCACCGTCTCCTGCACGCATGGGGAAACGGGCACCTGTCGGCAGGCAACAACCTGCAATCAATCGGACATTCAGGCAGCAATCAACGCTGCTGCTTCCGGGGGAGCGGGGTACGTCAGCCCTACCAGCTTCATCGGGGATGGGGTGTATGTGCCTGCGGGTTCGTGCACGTGGTCTTCGGCACTTAGCTGGTCAAACAAAAACATCAACCTTATCGCGAACAGCCCGACAATTCAGCACCCATCTTCCGATGCGATCGATTACACGATCACGAACAGTGGAGGCACGGCAGCCGCATCACGCATCTCGGGATTCAACTTCACCGGCTCAATGGGCGGGCACTGGCTTCTGCTGACAGGCAGCGGGCAGGGCTCGGGCTCTGTGCCGACGACAGGCACCGCATGGGCGGGATTCTTCCGCGTCGATCACATCACCTACAACTATTCGAATGGCGCAAACGGAGTGCAGATTTACGGTTCAGTCTTCGGCGTGTTCGATCACCTGAACGGTACAGAGTTCGGCAATCACTTCGAGCAATCGAACCTCCTCGACGCTGAATACAGCGCCATGCACTCATCGAATTACGTGCAGTTTGAGGGGGAATACGGCGGAAGGATTCTCTCGGCGGCTCCAGGTTCCAGCTCTCCCGGTGGGCTCGGCTCGAAGTACATGGATTACATCGAAGATTCGACGTTCTCCTGCCCCGGCAACTACTCAGGAGCAATCTCCGACTCAGAGAGCGGCGGGCAGAGGATGGTATTCCGCCACAATACTCTCAGTGGAACGTGCTTCTGGTACGCGCACTGGACACGCGGCGATGAGTGGGACGGCGACTTATACGAAATCTATGACAATGTAAATACAGGCAATGCCAACGGCCAAAACCCGTTCCGCATGGAAGCGGGAACTGGCGTCATCTTCAACAACACCTTCCCCGGCACATGGTCAGACCTGACGGTTCACTTGGATGACCGCAGAGCGGGTGGAGGAGAAGCCAGCGCTCATGCCTATGCTTGCGATGGAAGCTCAAGCCCAGCAGGAAGGCCGATCATTGACGGCAACGCGGGAGACGCCAGTGCTCCGGGCTGGCCCTGCGCGGGGCAGATCGGCAATGCGTGTCTCAATGGGGGATGCGTTCGCGGCTCAGGTTCGGGAGGGATGGGCTCTCTTCCTCTACTGCTCTGGAACAACGGCTCTCTCGGCGTAGCGGTTGACCCTGCGAACGCCAACTACATCAAGACGACTGCCCACAGCGCAACGAATCTCAACGGGGCAAAGGACTACTGTCTTGCAGCAACGACGATGCCTTCAAGCTGCGGCATCTACACAAACACATATACCCCGTACACCTACCCTTACCCAACAACCACAGGCGGGGGAACAACCTTCACCCTCGGCATCACCGCTACCAACGGCTCGGTCAGCGGCTCGAATTGCTCAGCCGGTACTTATGCCTCCGGTACTTCCATCGGCGCCTGCCCGGCCAATCCGAATACAGGCTACTCGTTTGCCGGATGGTCATCGACGGGATCTGCGTCCTGCTCAGGAACGGGTACATGCGGGCCGTTCTCGCTTGCTGCCAACTCGACTCTGACGGCGAGTTTCACGCTGAATAGCTGGACTCTGACCACGGCAACAGCCGGTTCGGGCTCAGGCACGATTACCGGATGCTCGGGCGCCCACAACTACGGCTCAACATATACCTGCACCGTCACGCCTTCGGCAGGATCGACGATTACCAGCGTTTCAGGATGCGGAGGCTCAGGGACTTCGACGTACACAGGCACGATGCCCAACAATGCCTGCACTGTCACCGCGACGTTCTCAAATACCCTCGCCACTCCGACCTTCACCCCTCCAGCCGGCACCTACTCCAGTGCACAGTGGGTGACGATCAACTCGCCAGCAGGAACGCAAGTCTTCAAGGCAACCGAAGGCTCGAACGGCAACTCATCGAACGGCGATGCGCCTAGCCGAAACCTCTACACCAATTGCGCAGAGGGCTGGAACGGTTCTGCCCTGACTCCCGCAGGGGTTCCGGTTGGGGATCTCTATTGCAACGTCACCGACAAAACAAACGCGGTAGCAGCGGGCGGTCCAAATCTCGGCGTCGTCACGGCTGCAAACTCAGGCACAGGGATTCATCCGGTGCAGAATGGGCAGGATGCTGGAGGAGACGACTCGGCAGCTTCGCTGACTGCGACCTATGGGCAGGCAAACCAGAACGGCTGTCCAGTAGGAACGAACATTGCAACGAGCTTTCCCGGAATCACCCTGCCTGGAAACGTCTCTGCGGCAAATACGACTTACGGAATCACCACACAGAGCGGGAACTTCAACACGTCTCTCCTGGCTCCGACGAAATGGACGTATTCAGGCGGCGACTCAGCTCTCTATTGGGTACGCGAAACCTGTCAGAAGGTCAACACCACGTCTGTAGCCAGGGAGCATCTGGAATGCGACACGAACTACAACACCACGGCAGGCGTCTACATCGGCCAAGGCTGGGACTTCGACTTTCCGAATGGAAAGTTCAGGTTCGATCCGCAGGGAGGCTCTTGGCATAACGTCAAGCTCGTAGCAGCCGATGGAACCATTTCCACTACCTACTCATGGCCCGCGAACCACTGGATTTACACCCAAATCTGGATGCACCACGACGCAGTCTGTAATACAGGCCCTGCCTCGGGATGCACGTTCTACTATGACCGACTGTGCGTGGGAGACTACACCGCGGGAACCGGGCTTGCCTGCTACAACTTGCAAGACGCGACTACGGGGTTGACTCCGCAGGGCACGGCGGTTTCAAAGACAACTTGGACGCGCAATGAATTTGCCTTGCAGCACCAGTGGGATGTGAATCAGGCAAGTGCGACTCTGACGAACACGGTAGACTTCGACAACCTCGTAGCCTTCTCGCTTGCGCCGAACGTGTTCTATACGACCAATGGAAGCACGCCAACGACAGGGAGCACGCCTTATTACCTGCCTGTAGCGGTTCCGTCGTCTCTGACGCTCAAGGCGATCGCTACTCAGCCGACATTCACGAACTCGGCGGTTGGTTCCGCTCCCTATGTCGTCACGCCCATGAACACGCTGGTTGTTACGGCAACCAATGTAACGGTCACAGGCGCGAACTGCTCAACAAACAGCTACGCGACCAATACACCTATCGGGGTCTGCACCTTCACGGCAAATGCTGGGTACTCGCTGACTGGAGTTTCTGGTACAGGCGCGGGGTCGGGCTGCACGAGCTCGCCATGCGGGCCTTTCAACCTGAGCTCCAATTCGACGATCACGGCTTCTGCTGCTCCGACCCTGACTTGCGGCGATCCTTCGCAGCTCAGCCCGAACTTCTCAGGCACGTACACCGTTCCGCCAACGACGCTTCCAATGACGGTAGGGTTCACCTCTCCGACTAGCGGATGCACGATGCACTACACGTCTGACGGCTCTGCGCCGACATGCGGGAGCACGGCCTATCCGGGCGGAAACCTGAGCATCACCACAGCAGGCACGTATCAGTACCGCGTAATTGCCTGCCAGAGCGGGTATGTCTCTTCGGCAGTGGTGGGCGGCACTTGGCAGGTCAATGCGGCTAGCACCACCACGAGCGTAATGGGCGGCAGGGTCACACTTTCAGGAACACAGGGGGTTCAATGAAAAAGAATGTGGAGCGTTGCCGCTGGACGGCTAAGCCGCTCAAGTCATGCAAGTGCGGAGATTGCGTAACCAATAAGGTCACTTCCGCCGAGTGGGTACAGCCTATTCGCAAGGGCTACTTAATGGAGTGCTGCGACTGCGGCCTGATCCATCGGCTTAACTTCCGACTTGTGCGCAAAGGGAACGGCACCAAGATTCAGTTTCAAGCATTCAGGGAGAACGAGAAATGAAGAAACGCATCATTCAGGGCATCGGTTTTGCCATTCTCGGATTCTGCATCGGATGGGCGCATGGGCAATCCTGCTCAACAACCAGTCCATGCGTGCAGGTTCCTATCGCTAACAGCAACGCGCTGCCCTCTGTGACCGCGCTCTGGACTTGCGTGGGGATGACTAGCTCCAACTGCACTCAGGCGCAGCTAGACACCGCCAGAGCGGGGCAAACAGCCTCCAGCTTGTGCCCTACTCCGGTTACTGGTGCGGCGATCGGCAACTGGAAGTGCATTCAGTTCTCGCAGACCTCGACTCCGCAGAACTACAACGACCCGCACTCCTGGGGTTCAACCATCAACTATTCATCGCAAGGCACTACAGCAGCGGGAGGCGTATCGGCGACATCACCGATTATCACCTTTCAGATGCCCCCTCAAGCCCAAGTGCCGGTGGTGGGACCTCCGGTGCTGGTTGTCTCAGGGTCGGTAGGACTGCAGTAACACGTTGAACCCTGCTAGGGCAGTAATAGCTCAGCCGAGAGGCGCAGGGACTTTTGAGAGGGGCCTTGGGACAAAATGACAGCTCGATACGTTGGTAGTGGTGGAGATAACCACGGGGAGCGTCTATCGCGAATCGAAGAACGCCTCAGAATCGTGGAGGGGTGGGTGGAAATCTCAAGGAACTTCCATACAGAAGCGCATGACTTCTTTACTCGGCAGGATGAACGTGCGAAGCAGCGCGAGATACAGGAAAAGAGAGATAAGGAAGATCAGGCGCGGAGAGAGAAGAAAGAGAAAGAAGAGCTCGAACTAAAGGAAAAGGAAGAAGAGAAGAAAGACAAACGCCGGGCGCGGATTCACTTCTGGTGGTTGTCGCTTCTCAGCGGCTTAATCCTCACCTTTTTCGGATGGATGCTCAACTGGGCAGACCACTTCGAACAACGGCATCACATAAGCCAATCTCCCCAGCAGTCACTTTCGCAGCCGCAACAGAACTTCAACGCAAAGGACCAGT